>JACZDC010034429.1_pt1 | contig 21954 bp, 24 predicted proteins | sample 8641791 | NCBI WGS metagenome assembly JACZDC01 (sample SAMN15324613, study PRJNA640507) | soil metagenome | isolation source: intercropping peanut in the second line | place: China: Luxin town, Laibin City, Guangxi Province | collected 2019-07-25 | depth 10cm m
GCCAGCTCGCCCATGGGCGAGGAGGGCGTGATCGGGTAGATGGCGATGACCTCGCTGCCGCGATACGCGACGGATGCCACCGCTTCGTTGCCGTCGACCGTGATCTTGCGTCTGCCTGACATGGTGGGAGCCTCCTGTCGTTCGAAGGCAGGATACGGAACGGGAGGATTCGGGAAACCACCCGGAAGTAGGCCAGGGGGCTACCCCACCGGATGGGAAATCGGGTGGTTTAAAATCGGATCATGGAACGGACGCCCGACCTCGACCTCCTGCTCTCCGCCCGCCGTGTCGGGTTCGTGTTCTCCGGCGGCTCGGCGCGCTGCGCGTTCCAGATCGGAGCGGTGGAGACGCTGCTGGAGCTGGGCGTGCGGCCGGCGGTGTGCGTCGGGGTCTCGGGCGGCGCCTGGAACGCGGCGGCGGTGGCGGTGGGCCACGCCCACCGGCTGCGCCACTACTGGCGCGCGTTCGTGCGCATGCCGGGCGTCGATCTGAGGAACCTGCTGCGGCCCGAGCACTCGCCGTTCCGCTGGCGCGAGATCCATCGCCGCACGTTCGGCCGCTACGTGAGCGCCGAGCGCCTGCGGCGCCCGGAGACGCTGCCGGTGCTCGTCGGCGTCACCCGGCTGTCCGACCGGCGGGCCGCGGCGTTCGACCTGCGCCAGGCCGAGGACCCGCTGCACGTGCTGCTCGCGTCCAACTATCTTCCTCCCTTCTACACGCACGCGCCGCGGATCGGCGGCGAGCGCTACGGCGACGGCGGCATGAGCAACAATATCCCCTACGAGCTGGCGTTCGAGGCGGGCTGCGACGCGGTGGTCCTGATCACCATGAAGGGCGAGAGCGAGGGTCCGCTCTACCGCAGCCCCCGGGAGATCGAGCACGAGATCCCGGAGCCGTACCGGGACCGGGTGGTGGTGATCCGGCCGCGCCACCGCCTGCCCGTGCCGTTCGTGGAGCGGCGCTGGGCGAGCCTGCGGTCGACGATCGAGCTCGGTCGCCTGCGGGCGCGCGAGGTGCTGCTCGGCGAGGTCCACCCGGAGACCGAGGCGCGGGCGGAAGGCGTGGCGCTCACCATCCTCCTCGCCCGCCTCATCCTCCGCCGCCGGCGCCGGCCTGCCGCTCCGTAAGGGGTGGTTTTCCGCTACCCGCGCGGGTGGCGACGGACCGGCCTTCCTCCGGCTAGCCTCTCGCAAACGGAGGAGAGGACCCCATGATCACCGTCACCGAGCTGCGCGAGAACCCGGCCCTTCTGAAGCTCGACCTCTATTGCAAGGGCGTCCGCCTGGACGACTCCTGCCACGTGGAAGAGGACGGAGGCCGCAAGATCCTGCGCACCCGCGCCGGCCTCGGCAGCGGCCTGGAGATGATCCTGCCAGGCAACCTGTGGACCAACGCGCCGGCCACCGAGCATTTCGTCGAGCGCTCGCCCTATACGCTGCATCGCCTCAAGAGACAGTACCTGCTGCGCTGGAACGGCCAGGAGGTGACGCCGGTCCAGCTCTCGCCGCGGCCCGACTGGTACGACCGCAGGACGTCCACCGGCAAGACCATGACGCAGATCGGAACGCTGCAGGGGACCTACCTGGGGATCTATCAATCCAAGGTCTGTGAATACTGGACCGCGAAACCCGAGAAGACCAACTGCCGCTTCTGCTCCGTGGGATTGAATCTCGGCATCGACGACGCGGACGACAAATCGATCGAAGAGGTCATGGAGGTGATCCGCGCGGCGCGCGACGAGTCGGGCATCACCTATGTGGACTTCAACACCGGCCATTATGAAGGCGACACGTACCTCGACATCCTGGAGCCGTTCATCCTGCGCATCAAGGAGGAGCTGGGCCTGTTGGTGGGGGTCCAGACGCCGCCGCACCGGGATCTGAAACGTTACGATCACCTGCGCGAGATCGGCGTCAACCGGGTGTCGTTCTGCTTCGAGATCTACGATCCGAAGCTGTTCGTGGACATCTGCCCCGGCAAACACGCGGAGTACGGTCTCGATCACTATCTCGAAGCCGTGCGCTACTGCGCCGCGCTGTCAAAAAGGGGCCCGAAGATGGAGCCGTGGGTCACGAACGGCGAGATCATCGCCGGGCTGGAGCCGGCGGAGTCGTCGATCCGGGCGATCGACTGGATCACGTCGGTGGGAGCGATCCCGACGGTCTGCGTGTTCCGTCCTTTGAAAGGCACCGACCTGGAATCGTGGGAGCCGCCGGAGACGGAGGCGATGGTGCCGGTCTTCCGGCGCCTCTACGAGGCCTGCATGGAGAAGGGGCTGCCGATCGGCCTCGCGCCGAACATCCATGTCAGCCTGGTCATGCTGCCCGAGGAGTGCCGCTGGCTGAGCGACCGGCGCTATCCGTGGCAGAGCCTGAAGCTCAAGGCCATGGGCAAGATCTTCCGGCGCCAGTTCGAGAGGAAGCTGACCGGGTTCAGTGGGTCGAGAACCGCCGCCGCCTGACCTTCCCGGGCTTGCCCGACTCCGCCACGATCTCGTGGGTGGCGCCGGGCGGGAGGTCACCCTGCGGGTCCGAGTGGACGGCCTCGCCGCGGATCAGAAGGTCCTCGACGAAGCGCTCGGCGGCCTTCTCCTGGTCCGTCTTCTTCTTCGACTTGCGCGCGGCCATGGTCCGATCCTAGGCGCCGTCTCACTCGCAGTCAAACCCGCAGTCGAAGCGGAGCCGTTCGAGAGCGAGCCCGCCGTCGGAGCGGACGAGGCGGTGGGTCTTCTTCGCGAACGGGTGCGCGATGCGGGACTCCTCGTCGCCGTGGTCGCCGAGGTCGACCCGGCCGCGCCGGAGGAGATCCTCCAGGAAGTACTGCGCGTCCTCGGCCTGGCCGTGCGATGGCACCTCGCCCAGATCCGGCGCGGCACCGAAGGCCTGGAAGCGTACCGGCTCGGACGGCGCATGGACGAGGATGCGGTCCACTCCGAGGCCGAAGGTGCTGGCAACGACCTCGGCCATCGGCAGCTCCGGCGCCTCGTGCGGCTCCGGAGCGTTCCCGAACGCCGCTCCCTCCGGCAGCGACGACTTCGCCGCGGCCGCGGTCAGCGACAGGATGCCGTGGCGCACGAACGAGCTCTTCAGGGCATCGCGGTAGCGGCCGTTGAACCGCGCGCGGTCGGCGTCGAGCATGGCCGCGGCCACCTGGCTGTAGTAGGCGGGCACGACCGGCGCGCGGCGGACGGCGTCCACCAGGAGCTGGCCGCTGTCGAAGCTCGCCTGCAAAAGGTTTTCTTCCGTAGGCCCGAGGAGGCAGAGCATGCCGCCGAGCAGCTCCAGGAACGTGCCGGTGAACACGCGCGAGAACGAGTGCGGGCGCGAGCTGAGCTGGCCGGCCGGGCCGTCGGGAGGGAGCTTGGAGGGGTCCATGTAGAAGAAGGAGTTCACGGCGTTCCTCAGGCAGTCGGGATCGACCGCGTCGGGCCGCACCTGGCGGATGGCCCAGCCGAGCTGCTCGGCGATGCGCGAGTGGCGCGAGGTGCGGTAGAGGCGGCCGTCGGTCTGCACCAGCACGCGGCCGCGGATGGACGGGAGCTGGAGCGCGCAGAGGAGCGCGCTCACGTCGCCGAACGACTCGTGGAACGAGGCGGCCTCGATGCTCGCGGCGTTGAAGAGCTGCGGCCGCAGGGCGTCGAGAAGGGCATGGCCGAGCTCGTGGCAGACCACGTCCGGGCTCTCGCCGGAGAAGATTGAGTGGCCGTTCACGTTGGCGTGGAAGAACTCCAGCCCGTGGCGGGTGTAGTAGGCATTGATGTCCTCGCCGGCGTCGAGGTCGACGCGCAGGGCCTTGCCGACCGTGCGGTACCACTTGAGGGTGGGCGGCAGGAGGCGGGACCAGAATTCGATGCCGCGATGGAGCGCGTCGGCCGCGGCCCAGTAGCGGAACTCGGGGGTGCCCGGCGTGTACTCCTTCGGCGCCGGTGCCTTCTGCGCTTGGATCTCGATCCGGAGCGCCGCCGCAGCCAGGTCGGGCACGGGCCGGCTGATCGGCGTGGCCGCGACCGGCGAAGGTACGGAGACGACGAGAGGGTCGTCCTCCCAGGCGAGGATCGTCCTCCCAGGCGCCGCCTTCTTCCTGCCGGCAGTCGTCTTCTTCACAGCTTTCGCCTTCGGCATGGGACGCACCTCCTGCTCTTCGGATCTGCCGAAAACCTAGAGACTTTCCGGCCGGGGGTCAAGCTCGGCGCGCCAGTCCAATGAGATACTCCGCGCAGGAGGTCTCCCTCATGAGACGAATCGTCCTCGCGCTTCTCCTCACGGCGATCGCCTTGTCCGCGACCGGCGCGGCTCCGGATACGCCGGGTCCGGTAGCGCTGGTCGGCGGCCGGCTGATCGACGGCTATGGCGGACGGCCGATCGAGAACAGCGTGGTGATCGTGGAAGGCGGCCGCATCATGGCGGTCGGCCGGGTCGGCGAGCTCGCCGTGCCCGCGGGCGCGCGGGTGATCTCGACCGAGGGCATGAGCGTGCTGCCGGGGCTGTGGGACATGCACGTCCACCTCATGATCGTGGGCCACGGCGACTACGACCACTGGGACCGCACCTACCCGCCGCTCTTCCGCTCGACCATCATGCCGGCGGCCGCGAAGCAGCTCCTGATGGCCGGCGTGACCAGCGCCCGCGACCTCGGCGCGCCGCTCGAAGACATCCTCGCCATCCGCGACGGCGTCAACCGCGGCGAGCTCCCGGGTCCGACGCTCTACGTCTCGGGCCCCTTCCTCCAGCATGAGCCCTACCCTGGCACCGAGGCGTTCCGCTGGGGCATCAAGGGTCCGGACGACGCCCGCGCCAAGGTCAAGCGCCTGGCCGACGCCGGGGTGGACGTCATCAAGCTCATCGACCAGGACCAGATGACCATGGACGAGGTGCGGGCCGTGGTCGACGAGGCGCACAAGCGCAAGCTGCCGGTGGTCGCCCACTCGCACCGGCCCGAGGAGATCCGCCGCGGCATCCAGGCCGGCGTGGACAACTTCGAGCACACCGGCCTCGGCACCGCGCCCGAATACCCGGACGACGTCTTCGCCCTGATGAAGAGCCGGGCCAACACCCTGTACTGGACGCCGACCATCAGCCCGCTCCTGCTCTACCAGCGGACCCGCGACGAGTTCTCCGAGCGCATCGACGACCCGCGCTGGCAGGTGGGCCTGCCGGCGGAGGTGGTGGCGGACATCCGCCAGTCGCTGGCGCACCCGGACCGCCTCGGCTACTTCCAGTTCGTACCCGGCCGGTGGCCGACCCTGGCGCGCAAGTTCGAGCAGCTCCGGCAGTCGGGCGCCATCCTGATGATCGGCACCGACAGCGGCGTGCCGCTCAACTTCCACAGCGACTCGACCTGGAGAGAGATCGACGCCTGGGTGAACACCTTCGGCGTCGACGCCATGGACGCGATCCGGGCGGCCACCTACTGGCCGTCCGTGTTCATGAAGGTCGACAAGGACGTCGGCACGGTCTCCGAAGGCAAGTGGGCCGACATCATCGCCGTGCGCGGCGACGTGCTCCACCACGTCGACCTGCTCCAGGACGTGGACCTGATCGTCAAGCACGGAACGGTCTACAAGGAACCGGGCAAGTAGATCCTTCCCTGTTCGGCGGCGGCCGCTGCAAATTCGACACGGCCGCCGCCTCTCCTCTCCACCCGGCCCCTTCCACTCCCCGGTTTCCCATGCCCGCCCGGACCTGCCGGCCCGATCCTCGGAACGGCCGCCTCTGGCACGCCCTTTGCTCCTTCCTTTGACCGGACGGAATGAAGGGCGGATAGATTCGAAATGAAATCAGCAGATCAGATGATCCAGAACGATTTTCGGGGATGAGGAGATCAGTCATGAAGAGCAAGAAGAGCACCTACACCATCATCGCTGCCGCCTTTGCGTTCGCTCTGCTTCTGAGCAGCGGCGTTCAGGCCAGCAGCCTCCTCAGCGCGGATCGCGATCTGGCACCCCGGACGACAGCCCAGTCGTCCGTTGGCCTCTTCGATCAGGTCTCGGCCTGGCTGGCCGGCGCCTGGAACAACCTGACTTCCGTGTTCGCGGAGGAGACGACGACGCCTCCGCCGACCACCAACGCCGGCTGTGACGCGGGCTGGGGTCTCGATCCGGAAGGTTGCCCGAGGGGTTGATCTCCGCTGGTACGTGATCTGCATACTTCCTGGCGCGGAGGAATGTCGCGTGAACGACGAGCTTACTTTCAATACTCTGGACTCACCCCGGGAATCGGGCTTCGGCCTCTGGCGCCGGAGCCCCCAGAGCTGGGGTCTTTGCGAGTCCTTGATCTCCCGGAGCCAGGCGTGCCGCTGGCAGGATCCGGAGCAGATGGTCCTCCTCGCCGAGCGGGCGGTTTCGGCCGCCGAGAGCGTGGATCCCAATGAATACGGACGCGAGCTGGTCGCCGACCTGCGGTCGCGCGCCTTCGCCGAGTTGGCGAACGCCTACCGCGTCTCGGACGACCTCGAGAGCGCTGAGCGCGTGCTGCGCCGCGCCGTCGAGCACAGCTCCCGCGGCACCCAGGACCCGCTGCTCCTCGCCCGCATCATGCGCCTGACCGCGGCGCTCCGCAGCGCGCAGCGCCGCTTCGACGAGGCCCTGGCGCTGATCGACGCCTGCTACACGATCTACGAGCGCCACGGCGACCGTTCGAACGCCGGCCGCGCCCTGATCAGCAAGGGCCTGTATGTCGGCTACGACAACGATCCCGAGTCCGCGATCCGCTACCTGGAGTCCGGGCTCTCGATGATCAACCCGACGACCGATCCGAAGCTGGTCCTCTCCGCCGTCCACAACCTCGTCGGCTTCCTGGCCGACTGCGGACGCTTCGCGGAGGCCCGCCGGATCCTGCGCCGCGCCCGGCCGGCCTACAGCGCCGAGGGCGACCGCCTCGCGCTGATCAAGATGCGTTGGCTGGAGGGTCGCGTCGCCGCCGGGCTCGGCGAGTCGGCGGAGGCCGAGTCGGCCTTCCTGGAGGTCCAGGGCGACCTCGAGCAGGCCGGGCTCTCCTATCACGTCGCGCTGGTCTCGATGGATCTCGCCGACATCTGGCTGCAGGAGGGCAGGACCGCGGAGGTCCGCGACCTGGTCGAGGGGATCGTCACGATCTTCCGCGGCCGCCGGATCGCCCGCGAGGCGCTCGCCGCCCTGCTGCTCCTGCGCGAGGCGCTGGTCATGGACCGCGTGTCGCTGGAGCTGCTGCGCACGGTGCAGGGCTACATCAAGCGTCTCGAAGCCCAGCCCGCCCTCTGAGAAGTCTCAAGAGCCGCCCGGCTTCGCGGGCGGCTCGCCATAAGCCCGCCGCAGGACCGATTCGACCTTCTTCTCCAGCTCCCTGAGACTCGCCGACTCCGCGGCCGGCGGCGGCGGCGCCTGTCCCAGCTCATAGCCCAGCAGGCGGAAGCGCTCGAGGAGCTCCGCCACCACCCGGGTCCTTCCGTGCCCGGGATCGCCGCTCCGGCTCCGCCGCGAGCGCGAGCTCTCCTGCAGCTCGCCCAGGATCTCCAGCACCTGGTCGGGCTCGATGTCGCCTTCGCCCTCCAGGAGCCGTCCCAGGGAGCCGGCGCTCCAGCCGAGCTTGCGCTCCAGCTCCTCCTCCGTCAGGCCGGAGACCTGGAGCGAGGTCGCGATCAGCTCGGCCCAGCGGGCCCGATCCTCTTCCATGTCCGAAGTTTACCCTCTCCCTACCCGAACGCGTTTCCATCCCCCACCCCGCCGACCGGTGCGGGCGGGCCTCCGGAGCGTGTAGCGTGGTGAAAACCACCGGAAGGAGGCCCGGAATGAGAGTCTACAGCGTCATGAAGCGGGAACCGAGGACCTGCGCGCCGGAGACCGACCTGGCGACGGCGGGACGGATCATGGCCCAGGTGGATTGCGGCTTCCTGCCGGTGATCGACGCCGAGCGCCGGGTGGTGGGCCTCATCACGGACCGCGACATCTGCCTGGCCGTGACGCTCCGCGACGAGCTGCCGTCGTCCATGCGGGTCGAGCACGCGATCAGCGGCGAGGTCTACTCCTGCAACGCCGACGAGGAGGTCACCGAGGCGCTCAACACGATGCGCGAGTTCGGCGTGCGCCGCTTGCCGGTGGTGGACCTGGCGGGCCGGATCGAAGGCATCCTGTCGCTCGACGACGTGGTGCTGGAGGCCCGGGCCCTGGGCTCCGAGCAGTTCACCGGTCCGTTCTACTCGGACATCGCGCGCACGCTCAAGGCCATCTGCAGCCACCCGATGCCGGCCGTGGTCTAGTCAGGACCGCAGCGGCGTCTCCCAGAGCGGTACGTCCTCGCCGGGCACCTTCGCCAGGTGCCGGGCGAGGACGAACAGGAAGTCGGACAGCCGGTTGAGGTAGCGCAGGGGCTCCGGCGGCACCTCCTCCTCGCGCGCCAGGCGGAGGACCGTCCGCTCGCAGCGCCGGCACACCGTCCGCGCCACGTGGCCGAGGGCCGAGAACCGGCCGCCGCCCGAGAGCACGAACGAACGCAGGGGCGGCAGCTCCTCGTTCCAGCGGTCCATGGTCTCTTCGAGCCACCCGATCCGCTCCAGGGTGATCGGGTTCTTCACGCGGTCCATGTGCTGCGGCGGCGTGGACAGGGTGCTCCCCAGGTCGAAGAGGTCCTGCTGCACGCGGTGGATGTGGCCGACGATCTCGCGGGCATCTCCCAGCTCGATCGCCTCGCTCAGAGCCGCGCGCAGCATCCCCAGGACCGACTGCAGCTCGTCGACCGTGCCGTAGCTCTCGATGCGCAGCGAGTCCTTGGCCACGCGCTCGCCACCGACCAGGTCGGTCATCCCCTGATCACCCGTGCGGGTGTAGACCTTGTGAATTCTCATCGCGGCGCATCCTATCCACCGGCCCGCAGAAGGTCCAGCGCGCGGCCTTTCAGCACCTGCAGAGATGGCTCGCCTGCTTGGGCTTTCGACCCGCTGGGTCGCGATGCAGGAAGCCTCGCCGGTCGACGCTCTCCAGGACCGCAAGGTCGCCGAAGTGGTCCGCCTGCTGGACTCCCTGTCCCAGGTCGTCCAGCCGCGCTCGATCCGGGCCTGGCTCCACGGCCCCAATCCGGCCTTCGACGGTCTCAAGCCTGTCGAAGTGATCGAGCGCGGCGAGATCGACCGCCTCTGGCGGATGATCTTCTACCTTGAATCCGGCGTGCCCTCGTAGGCTTTACGGTCCCAGGGCCGGCTCGACTGCGGACCGGGTAGCCCCGGCTGCTCTCGCCGGCGCCGGCGCCGCATCGCCGCCGATCAGGAACCAGCCCGTGGCGATGACGGAAAGCATCAGGAGCAGGGTCACGGCGAGCAGCAGCAGGGCCCAGCGTCGGTCGCCGTCCTCCGCGCCCTCCTTGCGCACCCGGGCCACGGACGGGAACGGCGTCACGGCCGCGCCCTCCTCTCCGGACTTCGCGGAGACACCGCGAGCCGGCAGCACGGACACCGACCGCGCCCGTCCGGCCTGGCGCAGGGCCTCGCCCATCTCGGCCGCGCTGCGGTAGCGTGCCGCCGGATCCGGGAACGTGGCGCGGGCCAGCACCTTGAGCAGGGGGTCGCGGCCGTTCGAGCCCGCCACGCCGCCGCTCTTGAGGCGGCTCGCGAAGGTGAGGCGCCGTAGCAGCGAGCCGACGGCGTAGAGATCGCTCTGGGGGGTCAGCGGCTCGCCCGTGAGTTGCTCCGGCGAGAGCGCGGTGAGCGGATCGAACACGAGCTGCGTCAGGCCGAAACCGATCAGCACCACCTGGCCTTCCGCCGTCAGCAGCACCGAATCCTCTCCCATGTGCCGATGCAGCAGGCCTTCGCCGTGCGCCTCGTGCAGCGCTTCCAGGATCTGGCAGCCCCAGTCGACGAGCTGTGCCCGGTCCGGGCGGACACCCTTCGCCAGCAGCTCGTGGAGGGTCTGGCCGTCCACGTACTCGAACGCCACGAGCAGCGAGCCTTCGTGCTCGCGCACCTCGTACAGCTCCGGCAGCCCGCGGTGGTAAATCCGGCTGAGCGCCGCCGTCTCTTCGAGAAGAATTTCCCAGGGCGTCAGCTCCTGTCCCATGCCGGGGCGGGACGGAGGAATCACCTTGAGGATGGCCGTCTGGTCCCGCCGGGTGTCGAGAGCGAGGAAGGCCGTTCCGAACGGAGCCGGACCCAGGTCCTCGAGGACCGCATAGGGTCCGATGTCCTGGCTCCCCGCGATGACCGGTGTCGATAACATGGTGACGGCTCGTTCCTGCATCACTCGACGACCGTGCAAGTTTCATGCATGCTTCTCGGCCAGGCACGGACGCGGCCGCAGGCCCTCATCAAGAACAGTGTGGCGATCCCGCGCCGGAGGGACAGGAGGACAGGAATGAGGGTGGGAGTGATCTCGGATACGCACAACCTCCTCCGGCCGGAGGTCCTGGAGCGGCTCGCAGGCTGCGGGCGGATCCTCCATGCCGGCGACGTCGGCGATCTGGAGATCCTGGAGCCTCTGCGCCGCATCGCTCCGGTCGCGGCGATCCGAGGCAATACCGATGAGGGCGCCACGGCCGCCGGGCTGCCGGAGACGCTGGAGGGCGACCTCGACGGCCTGCCCTTCGGCATGGTCCACCGCCGCGAGGACATCGACCGCCGGTGGCCGGGCCGCCTGCGCCTCGTCGTCTTCGGCCACTCGCACCGGCCGGAGCTCGAATGGCGCGGAGATTGCCTGCTGCTCAACCCGGGCGCCTGCGGCCGGCGCCGCTTCCATCTGCCTCTGACGCTCGCTATCCTCACGGTGGCCGACAACCGCATCGTGCCGGAGATCCTGTCGGTGGAGTGATCAGACGCTCTTTCAAGGGAGGGGATTCATGCGCCAGCGACGCCTCGTCTCGCTCTGCCTGGCCCTCGGACTCGCCGGGGCCGTTCAAGCTTCCGCAGCCGGTTTCGGACTGTTCCAGCACGGGGGCCGCGGCCTCGGCCAGGCCGGAGCCCTGACCGCCCGCGCCAACGAGCCCACGGCTCTCACCTACAACCCCGCGGGCATCGTGCATCTCGACGGGCTCCAGGCCCAGGCCGGGCTCGACTTCAGCAACACCGTGGACAAGTACACCAGCTCCTCCGGCGGCTTCGCGGCCAAGCACATCATCGACTTCCCGCCGGCCCTCTATCTGACCTACAAGCCCGAGGGCCGCCCCTGGGCGTTCGGCCTCGGCCTTGACGCTCCCTTCTGGTACCGCATCGACTGGCTGCCGGCGCTCTTCCCTGGCCGCTTCCTCAACGACGAACAGGAAGTCCGGGTGTTCGAGCTGCACCCGGTCCTGGCCTACGACCTCGGCGACGGCTGGAGCGTGGGTGGCGGTCTCCGGTATCTCTACGGCAACCTCACCACGGGCAATAGCACGCTGATCACGGTGCCGGGCTCGGGGTCTCCGGGCTCTCCCCTGCCGCCGCAGAACGTCGAGATCGAGCGCCGCGCCGACAGCAGCTCCGCGGATGCGTTCTCCTGGGACGTGGCGGTCCAGTACGCCGACGAGTCCTGGGGTTGGGGCGCGGTCTATCGCGGCAACGCGGAGCTCAAGGGGAGCGGCGACGCCAGCTACCGCGCCCGCTCGACCGGCATCCCGTCCGTCGACTCCCAGGTCCAGGCGCTGCTGCGCGACGGCAGCTCCAGCCAGGCGTTCGAGATCCCCCGCGAGCTCCGCGGCGGCGTCTGGTTCGCCCCCTACCCGGAGCTGCGCCTGGAGCTCGACGGCTCGTGGCAGAGCTGGTCCAGCCTGGAGAACACGTCGGTGACCTGGAACAACGATCCGCTCCGCGGTGGCGGTTTCAACACCACCGTCCTGACCGCCCGTGACTGGGACGACACTCTGTCGCTGCGGCTCGCCGCCGAGGGCAATCTCACCGATGCGGTCCTGGTCTATGGCGGCATCGCGTACGAGCCGTCGCCGGTGCCGGGCGGCACGGTCGAGCCTGGATTCCCGCGCGGCGACGCCCTGGTCTATGCCTTCGGCGCAGGCTACAGCCTGGAGACGATCTCGTTCGACGTGGGCTACTCCTACCACGACCACGACAACCGCGGCGCCTCGGGCCAGGAGCCGCTCAAACCGACGGTCAACGGCAGCTACGAGGACCACGCGCAGGTCTGGGGGTTCTCGGTCCGCTGGCGATGGTGATCCTCGCCGGCCGGGTCGACTCCGGCCGGGTCCACCTGGCCCTGTTCCGGCCTGCCGAGACCGGGCCGCACCTGCTGCGCTCGGCCAGCCTGCCGGCCGACGAGCACGGCGGCCTGCGGCAGATCCTCCGGCGGTTCGTCGCCGAGGATCTGCCCGCCCTGCGCGCCGCCTGTCTCGCGGTGTCAGGGCCACTCGGATCGATCGAGCAGGATCTGGCCGGGGCGCTCGGGCCGGCGGAGGTCGAGGTGGTCGACGCGGATGCCACGCTGGAGGGTCTGGCCCGGCGGGCGCTTCAACGGATCGGAGGCGCGGAATGATCGACGAGGAGCACTTCCGGAAGCTGGAGCGGATGTATCACGGGGCGCCGTGCAACGAGTACTACGCCCCGGTGCTCACGGTCTCGGAGGGCGAGAGCTACCTGGTCGTCCAGGTGCAGCCGAAGTTCTTCCACGCCGCGCACGCCACCCACGGCTCGGTCTATTTCAAGTGCCTGGACGACGCGGCCTACTTCGCGGTCAACTCGCTGGTCGACGACGTCATCGTGCTGACCGCGAGCTTCCACGTCCATCTGCTCCGTCCCGTCGCGAGCGGCGAGATGCGGGCTCGCGGCCGGGTGCTCCAGGCCACCCGCCACCTCTTCTTCGCCGAATCGGAGCTGGAGGACAGCGAGGGCCGGCTCCTGGCCAAGGGGACCGGCAGCTTCGCGCGCAGCAAGATCCCGCTCTCACCGGAGATCGGCTACCTCTGAAGCGCGAGCCCGGAGGAAGGTCTCGCGCGCCTGGAGGCGCTGGAGCTTGCCCGAGGTGGTCACGGTGAGCGTGCCGGACGGGACCAGCTCCACCCGCGACACGACCAGGCCCGTGGCCTCGCGCACCTGCTTCCGCACCTCGGCTTCGAGAGCCTCGGGCGCGATCTCCTTCTTGGAGTCCACCTCGGCCAGCAGGCAGAGCTGCTCGGTCTCCACCTCCGGGTCGAAGATGCCGAAGGCCGCGATCCGCCCGCGGCGCAGCCCCTCCACCTGGCCCGCGGCCCACTCCACCTCGGCCGGATGGTGGTTCTCGCCCGAGAGGATGATCACCTCCTTGCGCCGGCCGAGCACGAACAGCTCGCCGTCCTTGAAGAACCCCAGGTCGCCGGTGGTGAAGCCGCGCTCGGCGTCGAGCGGCGGCTCGCCGTGGTAGCCGGAGAACAGGGCGGGACCGCGCAGCGTGATCTCGCCGATCTCCTCCTCTCCCAGCCGGCCGCCGTCCTCGCCCTCGATCCACACCTCGCTACCGGGCAGGACCGTGCCGCAGGAGACCAGCTCGGTGCGGTCGTCGTCGGTTGCGTCCGAAACCCAACGGCCCTGCGCCAGGGCGCGCCGGCTGGCGGGAATCGTCCGCCAGGGGGTGCCCAGTGGCTTGAAGGTGACCGCGAGGCTCGACTCGGCGAGGCCGTAGCAGGGCAGGAGCGTGGTCTCGCGGAGGCCCGCGGGACGCAGGCGGCGCTCGAAGTCGCGCAGCACCTCGGGGTGGACCGGCTCGGCGCCGATGAAGGCCACCTCCCAGGTCGACAGGTCGAGCCCGGCCACCTCGGAGTCCGTGAGGCGGTCCAGCACGTAGCGATAGGAGAAGGTCGGAGCCGGCGAGTGCGTGCCGCGGTAGCGGCCGAAGGCGCGCAGCCAGAGCTGCGGCCGGCGCAGGAACTGGAACGGGCTCATCATCACCAGGTCCATGTGGGTATAGACCGGCGTCAGCGAGGCGCCCACGAGCCCCATGTCGTGGAACAGCGGCAGCCAGCTCACCATGACGCTGCCCGCGACCATGCCGGAGCCCTCGGCGATCTGGCGCGTGTTCGTGGCCACCGCGCGGTGCGAGATGCGGACGCCGCGCGGCAGCCCGGTGGTGCCCGAGGTGAGCTGGAGGAATGCGACGTCCTCGGGCGCCGGCTCGAACGCCGGCGGCACGCCCGGCGTCAGCATCAGCCGCCCGGGGTCGGGCACGGGCGTCTCCGAGCCGAGCGCCTCGGCGAGCGGGCCGGCGAGGTCGCCGTCGGTGATCACGGCGCGGATCTCCAGCGACCGCACGAGCTGGCGCAGCCGCTGCACCCAGAGGCCGAGCTTGCCCGGATCGCCCTGTGGCCGGCTCACCGGGCAGGGGATCACCCCGGCCAGGATGGCGCCGAAGAAGCTGGCGAAGAACTCCGCGCCCGTCGGCAGGATCAGGAAGACGTGGTCCCGCGGCTTCAGCCCCGCTTCGAGGAGGCCGACGGCGGTGCGGCGGGCGAGGTCCTGGAGCTCGTCGAAAGGGATCTCCCGCGACGGGCTCGCGTCCGCGCCGAGGAGAACGATCCGGTTGGGCTGCCGCGCGGCTGCCGCGGCAGCCAACGCTGCGGGAATCGTCGTCACGCTCATCAGGAGATTCCTCCGTACCCTGCGTCGCAGAAGCTTCAATGATACAGTAGACCTTTACGACATCAGTGATGCACCGAATCGCTATGAAACGGATCGGCGTTCTGAATTCGTACAGCTTCCCCCGGTATCCGGGCCGGCAGACGCGCCGCGTCCAGGGCTTCCTTGAAGGGCTGGCCGCCGGCGGCTGGATCGAGGGGCGGGACTTCGAGCTGTGGCTCGTGGATTCGGAGACCCAGGCCGAAGCCGAGGCGTCGGCGCGGCGCTTCGTGGCCGAAGGCGTCGACCTGATCCACGGCTTCGGCACCGGCAACACGCTGCCCGCGATCCAGGCCACGACCGAGATTCCGATCGTCTACTACGGCTCCCACCCGGAGGAGCTCGGCCGCGAGGAGTGCCAGGCCCGCAACGTCACCGGCGAGGAGCTGCACATCCCGTTCACCTCCAACTACAAGAAGTTCCGCTTCCTGCGCCGCCTGCTTCCCAGGACGCGGGTCGTCTGGGTGCCGTTCTACGAGCGCACCATGTTCGTCTCGGACGAGATGCGCCGCCTCTACCGCGCGGCCTGGGACGAGGCCGGCGGCCCGGTCTGGTTCCCGGGCGACGCGCCGCGGCTCTGCTTCCGGAGCATCGCCGGGCTCTGCTACATCGCGGGCGTCGAGTACCGCGAGACCGTCTACTCGGAGACCTCCGAGCTCGTCCAGGCCCTGGAGCAGATCGACCCGCGGGACGGCGTGATCATGCCCTACAACGAGCCGTTCACCAGTCCGGGCGGACCCGACGCCATCCTGCGCTTCTGCCTGGAACGCGACGTGCCGATCGTCTGGAACAACAACCCGCAGGTGGCGGCGCTCGGCGGCCTCTGCGGCATCGGCGCGGACTTCGCCGCCATGGGCCGCGAGTCCGGGCGCCGGGCGGCGGCCATCCTCGACGGCGCGAAGCCCTGGGAGCTGCCGCGCGGCGACCACACCGGACAGATCGCCTGGATCAACCTCGATACGGCCCGGCGCCTCGGCCTCGACCCGGACCCGGACGTGCTCGCCGGCTTCGATCGCCACCTCACCGGCCGCAGCGACGACATCTATATGTAGAGGAAGACCTTGCGGACCGTCGCCATCCTGAATTCCTACAACCTGCCCGGCCGATCCGGCCGGCAGACCCGCCGGGTTCAGGAATTCGTCCAGGCCCTGTCCGAGGAAGGCTGGGAGGAGGGCCGCAATCTGAATGTGGTCCTGGTGGACTGCGAGGACCCGCGCGAGACCCATGAGACCGCGGGCCGACTCGCAGCCGAAGGAGTCGACCTCTTTCATGCGGTCGGGACTCCGAACGCCGTCGCCGTGATCACGGCGATCGGAGGCGAAATCCCGGTCGTCTACTACGGCGCCCATCCCGAAGGCATCGGCGACGACGCCTGCCGGTCCGCGAACGTCACCGGCGAGATCCTGGCCCTGCCATTCACCTCCAGCTACAAGCGCTTCCGGCTGCTGCGCCGCTTCCTGCCGCGCGTCACCCGGGTGTGGACCCCGTTCTACGAGGAGACCGTGTTCGTGCGGCCGCGCATGCGCGAGATCCACCGCGCGGCGCGCGACCGCGCCGGCCGTCGCGTCTGGCTGCGCGGCGAGGAGGAGGAGGTCGGCTTCCAGACGCTGGCCGGCATCTCCTATGTGATCGACGTCCGATATCGCGAGCTGGTCTACTCGGGCGCCGACGAGCTCGAGCGCGCCCTGGACGAGGCTGACGCGAACGACGGCGTGATCATGCCCTACAACGAGAGCTTCCACTGCCCCGGCGCCCTGGAGACCCTGCTGCGGGTCTCCCGCGAGCGCCGCATCCCGCTGATCTGGAACAACAACACCCAGGTGACGACGATCGGCGCGCTGTCGGGGGTCGGCGCCGACTTCGCGAAGCTGGGCCGCGTCTGCGGCCGGACCGCGGCCGCCATTCTCGGCGGCGCGCATCCCAGGGACCTGCCGCGCCGGCTGCACGACGATCAGCTCGCCTGGATCAACCTGGACGTGGCCGGGCACATGGGGCTCGATCTGGATGAAAGCGCGCTCGGCGGCTTCGATCAGAAGGTCCAGGACGGCAGCGATGCCATCTGCATGTGACGACGAGCCCGGCAGACCGGGCCAGGGAGAGACGAGACCATGGATGCCAGCATCACCCAGGAAGTCAGGACCCGCTTCGCCAGGATCATGCACCTCGACGCCGAGCAGCTCGACATGGAGGCCCGCCTCGACGACGTCTACGGCGTGACCTCCATGAACTCGATGCGGCTGATCTCCGAGCTGGAGATCGAGCTCGGCCTGGAGATCCCCGAGGAGAAGATCCGCAAGATTGCCACGCTCAACGACGTGGTCCGGCTCTGCGACAACGGCAGCCACGCCTAGGAGGAAACGACCATGGGCGACAAGAAGGTCCTGTTGACCACCGTGTTCCGTCCGTACGCCGCCAAGAACAGCAAGTACAACAAGGACGGCGACGAGGAGTGGCTGGACTACCTGTCCTCGCGGCTCACCCGCGAGCCCGGGCCGTTCACCCTGAGCGCCTATCTCTCCGGCACCACCCTGCCGCTGATCGCCGCCAACCTCGACGCGGACGTCACCATGCTCGGCCATCCCAGCATGGACGAGTTCATCGCCGAGCTGAAGAAGGGTCCCGACTTCGTCGGCATCAGCTTCCTCATCAAGGGCCTGGGCAAGCTCTTCCCGATGATCGCCGCCGCGCGCAAGTATGCGCCCAAGGCCAGGATCATCATCGGCGGATTCGGCACCATGCTCCACAGCCTCGAAGCCCTGGGTGCCGACTACATCTGCAAGGGCGAGGGTGTGGCCTTCTTCCGCAACCTGATCGGCCAGAACCTCTCCGACCCCGTGCGGCAGCCGCTCGTGCACGGCGACATCACGCTCAAGTGCTTCCGGGACTATGACTTCCTGCCCCGGGCGCGCTACGCCGAGCTGACCCACGGCTTCGGCTGTCCGCACAAGTGTGAGTTCTGCACCACCTCGGCCTTCTACGGCTACCTCCACATCCCGTTCGCCGTCGGCCGCTCGCTCTACGACGCCATGGCCGACATCCACGACCGGATGGGCATCCAGTACTTCTATCTCTACGAAGAGGACATGTGCCTCTACAAGAAGAACATGCAGGAGTGGGGCAGCCTCATCCGCGAGGACCGCGAGCGCAAGCTGTCCTGGACCTGCTTCTCGACCATCAAGTCGCTGACCTCGTGGGACCTGGAGGAGCTGGTGTCGATGGGGTTCAGCCACGTCTGGATCGGCGTCGAGTCGATCAACTCCCCGTTCTCGAAGAGCGTGGGCCGCGACACCCTGGACCTGTTCCGCGAGCTGCAGCGCTATGGCGTCACCACCACCGGCTCCATGATCATGGGCATGGATCACCACCGGCCCGACAATCTGGCCGAGGAGGTGAGCCACCTCGCCGGGCTCTATCCGGCCACGGCCCAGTTCGGCACCCTGATGCCGGCCGAGGGCACCGAGCTGCGCGTCCGCCTGGAACGGGAAGGCCGCGTGCGCCAGGGCAATTACTATGACTCGGATCTCTACTCCGAGCTGGTGATCCACCCCGAGTTCCAGCCCGGCCAGCTCCGCCAGGCGGTGATGGACGGCTACGACGAGCTCTACCGCCGGATCGGCCCCTCGATCCACCGCATGGCCCGCACCTGGCTCCAGGGCGCCCGGAACCTCAAGAACAGCCCGCACGAGGTGCTGCGCCGGCGCGCGTCGATCCTCGCCGGCCGGGCGCGCGTCACGCGGCCGATCTTCCTCGAAACGCTGGGTTATCTGCCCACGGACGAGATCCGCGAGATGGTGCGCGAGACGCTCGGCTGGATGCGCGAGGAGTTCGGCGCGCCGACCTCTGAAGAGGAGGCCCAGGCCCGCCTGGTCGAGAAGATCTTCGCCATGGAGCGGGCGCGCAGCGAGGCCTTCCCGCCGGAGCCGTTCGAGCCCGACCTGCGCCTGCGGCGCTGGCTGGGAGGAAGGGAGCTGAGCGCCGCGGAAGCGGTGGCGGCATGACCGCACCCGGCGCGCCTTTGCGCCGGGTCGCCATCCGGGGCACCGGCATGTACGTGCCGCCCCGGGTGGTGACCAATCAGGACCTCGAAGCCCTGATGGACACCAGCGACGAGTGGATCCGCCAGCGCAGCGGCATCCGCGAGCGCCGCCACGCCGAGCCCGGGGTCGGCACTGCCGATCTCGGGCTCCAGGCCTCGCTGCGCGCCCTGGAGGCGGCCGGCTTGGAGCCCGGCGATCTGGATCTGATCGTCGTCGCCACCCTGACGCCGGACTACTACTTCCCCGGCACCTCGGCCCTGCTCCAGGATCTCCTCGGCCTCTCCGGCTCCACCACGCCGGCCTTCGACGTGCGCTGCCAGTGCTCGGGCTTCCTCTACGCCCTGAACGTCGGCCAGCTCTTCGTGGCCTCGGGCCAGTATGACCGCGTGCTGGTCTGCGGCGCCGAGAAGCACTCCCCCTGCCTGGACATGACGAGCCGCGGCCGCGACGTCTCCGTGCTGTTCGGCGACGGCGCCGCGGCCGTGATCCTGGAGCCCTCGGACGATCCCGAGCGCGGCATTCTGGATATCCGTCTGCACGTGCAGGGCGAGCATGCCAAGCGCCTCTGGGTGGAGATCCCGAGCACCCTGCAGAAGGCCTACGTCTCCAAGGAGCTGGTCGAAGAGGGCCGGATGTACACCCACATGGAAGGCCGCTTCGTGTTCAAGCAGGCGGTGATCCGCATGCCCGAGGTGGTGCACGAGATCCTGGACCCCCGCGGGCTGCCGGTCGAGGCCGTGGACCTCTTCCTCTTCCACCAGGCGAACCTGCGCATCAACGAGCAGGTGGCCAAGCATCTCGGCGTCCCCGAGGACCGGATGTACAACAACATCGAGACGTATGGGAACTGCTCGGCCGCCTCGGTGCCCATGTGCCTGGACGAGTGCGTGCGCGGCGGCCGGGTGAAGCCGGGGGACCTGATCTGCATGGCCACCTTCGGCTCCGGCTTCAGTTGGGCGGGCGCTCTGGTGCGCTGGTAATGAATCTGGCTGCCCCCATCCGCCGCACCGTCCAGGAGCACCCCGGGCGCGTGGCCGTGGTCGACGGCGACGAGCGCGTCACCTTCCGCGATCTCTGGTCGTCGATCTCCCGCTGCGCGTTGCGGCTGCGGAGCGAGGGTCTGCGGCCCGGTGACCGGGTGGTGGTCTGGGTGCCGAACGGAGCCCCGTTCCTCGCCGCCCACATCGGCACCATGGCGGCCGGCCTGATCTCCGTGCCGGTCAAAGCGGAAAACGGCCCGGTGGAGCTGGATCTTGCGCTCGCGGACAGCAAGGCGATGGTTCTCATCGCGGGCGCCGACGTGCTCGACCGTCTCCCTGCCGGCGTCCCCGATGGGGTCAAGGTGATCCAGGCCGCGGACTTCATGACCGGCGACGCCGAGGACGTGGAGCCCGAGGAGGTCGACGACAGCCATCCGGCCGCGGGCATCTACTCCTACTTCTTCGGCGAGGGCCGGCCGTATGCCGCGGTGCTCACCCACGGCAACCACCGCTTCGCCGCGGGCCACTGCGGGCCGTTCCACTGCGTGGAAGGCGACTCGCGGGTCCTGGTCGTGCTGCCCATGCTCCACGTGTTCGCCATGGGCGTCGCGGTGCTGCCGTGCCTTTATACGGGCGGCACGATCCACGTCGGTCGCTCGGTACGCCCGCGCACGCTCCTGGAGACGATCTCCACGCAGCGGATCACCCATCTCCCCGGCGTGCCGCACGTCCTGGAGTCGCTGACCCGCTCCCACGACCCGGCGCGCTACGATCTGCGCTCCATCCACCACCTGATCAGCGGCGCGGACTTCCTGCCGGCCGAGGTTCACCGCCGCATCGAGGAGACCCTGCAGGTCCCGCTCGTCCAGGGCTACGGCCTGACCGAATGCTTCCCGGCGGTCTGCAACCCGCCGGACGACCGCAACCGTCCCGGCACCCTGGGCATCGCGGGCAACCCGCACATCACCTACCGGGCGGTGGACGAGCAGGGCCGCGAGCTGCCGCCGGGCGGGATCGGCGAGATCGAGGTGCGGAGCCCCGGCGTGATGGCCGGCTATCTGGACGCCCCCGAAGCCACCGCCCGCGTCCTGCGCGACGGCTGGCTCCGCTCCGGCGACCTCGGCTGGGTGGACCAGGAGGGCTATCTCCTGTTCCACTCGCTGCGCAAGCCGATCCTCAACCTCTTCGGCAACAAGGTGGACCCGATCGAAGTGGCCCGCACCCTGGAGCGCCTGCCCGGCGTCGCCACCGCCGAGGTCACGGTGGACCACCGGACCAATGGCCACGGCCTTCTCGATCCCGTCCTGAAAGCCCGCCTGACCGCCGCGCCCGGAGCCTCGATCAAGGACGCCGATGTCCGGGCCCACTGCCGCGCCTGGCTGGCGCCCTACAAAGTCCCCTCGGAGATCGAGATCGCCTGAGCGATCCATGGAGAAGATCCGGCAATTCTCAGCCCAGCACGGGTTTGTCTCAGCAAAACTCCCGTGATCTGCTGAGACTCACACGCGACCTGCTGCGACAAACCGTTGTTCTGCTGAGAATCACAAGATTTTGGCTGAGAAAAATCGCCGATTTGCTGAGAATGACAGGTGAGCGGCTGAGAACAGGACGCCAGCCGCTGAGAATTGCGGGTGATTTCCACCGGCGCGGGTGGTTTCTGCTGAGAACTGTCTGGTTGTCTCAGCGGAAAAGTCGGCGGGCCTGGCCGAGCAGGTGGCCCGCCTCGGGGAGGATCAGGCTCTCCATGGCGAGGGCGACCGCCTTGGTCGAGCCGGGCAGGAGGAAGACGGCGCGGCCTCCGATCAGCCCCGCGGCGGCCCGGCTGAGCATGGCCGCGGACCCCACCTGCTGCCAGGAGAGCATGCGGAACAGCTCGCCGAAGCCGTCGATCCGGGTCTCCAGGAGCGGCTCCACCGCGTCGAGCGTCACGTCGCGGGGCGAGAACCCGGTGCCGCCTGTAAGGACCACGACGTCCACGGCGTCTGACTGGAGGACCTCGCGCACGGCGCGGCGGATGGCCGCCACGTCGTCCGGGACGATCCGGGTGGTCTCGATCCGATGCCCGGCGCCCCGGGCGAGATCGGCGAGAGTCCTGCCACTCGTGTCATCCTCGGCCGTCCGGGTGTCGCTGACGGTGATCACGGCGAATCCGAGAAGAGTCGGGGCGGCTCGACGGTGCTGCTCGACGCTCATGGACGGAGGCTAGCACCAACTGTCCGATTCTGGGACGCGGATGTTCCGCAAGCGGACACTTCAATGGCGCGGCAGGACGTTCGTGCCAGACTCAACCCATTCATCATGAATTACTTCCGCCGATCTGCAACCCGTGGCACGCCGGCTGCGTAGTAGGGTCGCATGGACAAGCCAAGAACTGGATACGCCGAGAAGCGCCGTCTGCGTCGCAC
>JACZDC010142079.1_pt1 | contig 21891 bp, 16 predicted proteins | sample 8641791 | NCBI WGS metagenome assembly JACZDC01 (sample SAMN15324613, study PRJNA640507) | soil metagenome | isolation source: intercropping peanut in the second line | place: China: Luxin town, Laibin City, Guangxi Province | collected 2019-07-25 | depth 10cm m
AGCTGTGGAAGAGCGACGGCACCGAGGCCGGCACGCAGCAGGTGGCCGACATCTTCCCGGGCGCCGGCGGCTCGCTGCCGTTCGAGATCACGACGCTCGGCGGCAACGTCGTCTTCAGCGCCGAGGACAGCGTCGCCACCGGGCGCGAGCTGTGGATCAGCGACGGCACCCCCGGCGGCACGAGCCTGCTCAAGAATCTCGAATCCACCGACACCACCTCGGGCGGCTTCCCCTGGTGGCTGACCCGGGTCGGGAACCGCGTCTTCTTCAACGGCTTCGACGGCACCTCCGAGAAGCTCTGGCAGACCGACGGCACTCCGGGCGGCACGGTGGTGGCGCGCACCACCGCCCCCACCGCCGGCTCGCCGACCGAGCTGACGGCGCTGGGTAGCTTGTTGCTCTACAGCGGCGCGGGGCCGGACGGCACCGAGCTGTGGCGCACCGACGGCACCCCGGCCGGCACCGTCCAGGTGGCCGACATCGCCACCGGCGACGGCTCCTCGTGGCCGGACCGGCTCACCCTGGCCGGCAGCCGGGTGTTCTTCTCCGCCTTCGAGCCCGCCACCGGCCGCGAGCTGTGGGTGAGCGACGGCACCGGCCCCGGAACGCACCGCGTCAAGGACATCGTCCCGGGCGCCGGCTCGAGCATCGCCCTGACCGACGACGACGTCGCCTTCCGCCTGGAGCGCTGGGCGGCGGTCGGCGGCCGCGTCTTCTTCCCGGCCGGCGATGCCACGAGCGGCGAGGAGCTGTGGGTCAGCGACGGGACCGAGGCTGGAACCCACCTGGTGCTCGACATCCTGCCCGGCGCGCGCTCCTCGGAGATCCGCGGCCTCACGGCGGTCGCCGGCCATGTCTTCTTCGCGGCCGACGACGGCGTCCACGGTCGCGAGTTGTGGATGAGCGACGGCACCGCTGCCGGCACCCGCATGGTCGGCGACATCGCCGCCGGCCCCGCCTCCTCGCTCCCGGACCAGCTCCTGGCGATCAATCAGAGCCTCGTCTTCTCCGCCTGGCGGTCGAGCGACGGCCGCGAGCTGTGGACCGTCGACCGCGAAGGCCTGTTCCTGCGCGTCGTGACCGACATCGCGCCGGAAGGCGAGTCGTCCTCGCCGCAGGAGCTGACCGTCTCCGGCTCCAATCTCTACTTCGTGGCCACCGACGCCACGAACGGGTACGAGCTCCACTCCATCCCCGTCTCCGCCGTGGACGGCGGGTTCGACTACTACGCGGTGACGCCCTGCCGGCTCGTGGACACCCGGCAGACCGGCGGCGCGCTGGCCTCGGGCACGCCGCGGCGGGTCCAGGCCGTGGGTCCCTGCGGCGTCCCCGGCGACGCGCGCGCCCTGGCCGTCACCGTCACCGTGGTCAACCCCACGGCCGCGGGCAACGTGCTCCTGTACCGCGGCGCCACCGATCCGACCGCGACCAGCACGATCAACTTCACGGCCGGAGGCAACCGGACCAACAACGCCCTCGTCGAGATCGGCCAGGGAGGCATCAACGCGCGCGCCTCGCTCGCGGGCGGCAGCGGACACGTGGACGTGATCGTGGACGTGACCGGATACTTCCAATGAGACGCGCGCTCCCGGTCCTTCTCTTCCTCGCTTCGGCTGCCGCCGCGCAGCCGGCGCGAGTGAAGGACATCAACACGACCGACCTCCGGGGTCCGTTCACCTTCGCCGCCGACTCCGAGCAGATCGGCGGCGTGGTCTTCTTCGGATTCACCGACAGCACGCACGGATACGAGCTCTGGCGCTCCGACGGCACCACCGCTGGCACCCAGCGGGTCAAGGATCTCTGCCCTGGCGCCTGCTCGTCCTTCCCGTTCGAGATGACCGTCCTCGGCTCGACCCTGTACTTCGCCGCCGACGACGGCGCCCACGGTCGGGAGCTCTGGAAGACGGATGGCACCGAGGCCGGCACGGTCCTGGTCAGGGACGTCGTCCCGGGGCTGTCCGGCTCCTCGCCGCGGTCCCTGTTCGAGCTCGGCGGCAGCCTGCTCTTCGACGCCCTGACACCCGAGGGCGGACAGGCTCTCTGGATCAGCGACGGTACCGCCGAGGGGACCGGTCTGCTCAAGACCCTTCCCAAGCCGGCGTTCCCCCTGGCTCCGCTCGGCTCCACCATGCTGCTCGGAATGGAGGGGGGCCTCTGGCGCACCGACGGCACCACGGCGGGCACGGTCCTCGTTGCGAGCATCACACCCGCGGAGCCCAACCCGTTCCTCTCCGGCGTGAGCCCCTGCGCGGTGTTCGGCGGCAGGCTCTATCTCTCCGCCGACGACGGCGCCTCGGGCTACGAGCTGTGGTCGACCGACGGCACCGCCGCCGGCACCGTCCGGGTCAAGGACATCGTGGCCGGCGCCAGCGGATCCTACCCGCGCAACCTGACGGTCCAGGGAGACCACCTCCTGTTCTCCCCTGTCGGCAGCGCGCTCTGGAAGACCGACGGCACCGAAGCGGGGACCGTCCTGGTCAAGAACGTGACCGCCACGGAGATGGCCGTCCTCGGCACCCAGGTCCTCTTCCGCTCGTACAACTCGCCGAACGTGGAGCTGTGGAAGACCGACGGCACCGAAGCGGGCACGGTCCTCGTCAAGTCGATCGGACCCTCGACCATCGCCAACATCCTCTTCGGCCTCACCCCGATGACCGGCCGCCTCGTGTTCCTGGCCGACGACGGCATCCACGGCTCCGAGCCCTGGGTCAGCGACGCCACCGAGGCCGGCACCGACAGGCTGGCCGATCTCAGCCCGCCGCCCGCGGACGTGTACCAGTTCGCCAACGTCCTCGCCGATCACCGCCTCGTCGCCGGAGGGCTCTGGTACTACCGCAACCTGGACGCCGACGGCAGCGTCGAGATGTTCGTCACCGACGGCACCAGCGCCGGCACCCGCCAGCTCACCGAGATCAACCATCACGCCTCGGCGATCTCTCTGAATCCCTTCTCGGGAGCCACCATGGCCAAGTCGCTCGCCGACTTCAACGGCACCCTGCTCTTCCAGGCCGACGACGGCACTGCCGGCTCGGAGCTGTGGAAGAGCGACGGCACCGCGGCCGGCACCGGACAAGTCGCGGACCTCGTTCCGGGTCCCAACAGTTCCTATCCCGCCGACCTGACGCCGCTCGGCTCCAGGACCCTCTTCAACGCGGGCTACCTCTGGACGACCGACGCTACCGCGCCCGGAACCGCGCAGGTCGCTCCCCTGTACGCCAGCAACCTCACGCGGGCCGGCAACAGCGTGTACTTCCTGACCGGCGGCACGCTCCAGAAGACCGATGGCACCGCTCCGGGCACCGTGGCGCTCCACACCAACCAGTACCTCTACCAGCTCACCCCGTTCGGCAACCTCCTCCTCTTCGCCAGCCAGGACGCCGCCGGCAACAGCAGCCTGTGGCGGACCGACGGCACGCCGGCCGGCACCTTCCAACTCGGCTCCTCCCGGCCCGGCCCCCTCCACAAGGTTGGCAGCCGCGTCTTCTTCGCGGCCGAGGACCCCACCGCCGGCCGCGAGCTGTGGGCGACGGACGGCACCCTCGCGGGCACCGTGCGGATCAAGGACATCAACCCCGGCACGGCCCCTGGCATCCTCGTCGAGCTCTACGACTCTCCCTGGCCGCCCTTGGAATGGGCCGACCTCGACGGCCGCTATCTGCTCTTCCCGGCCGACGGCGGCACCGGGGACGGCGAGGAGCTGTGGATCAGCGACGGCACCGCGGCCGGCACCCATCAACTTGTCGACGTCAACGCCATGCCCGGCGGTCTGTCGGAGATCCGCTGGCTGACCGGCACCGCGAGCAAGGTCTACTTCGTGGCCGACGACGGCAGCCACGGGCGCGAGCCCTGGGTGACCGACGGCACCCCGGCCGGCACCCGGATGCTGGCCGATCTCGTGCCCGGCGAAGCCTCCTCCCTGCCCGAGCAGCTCCTGCCCGTGGGCACCCAGCTCCTCTTCTCCGCCTACACCCCGGACGCCGGCCGCGAGCCCTGGATCACCGACGGCGACGCCGTAGGCACGCGCCGCCTCGCGGACCTCGCGCCGGTCGCCCTGCCGTCATCTCCCCAGGCCTTCACCCCCTCCGGCAGCCGGGTCTACTTCGTGGCCACCGACGACACGGGCTTCGAGCTCTACGCCGTGCCCCGCAACGAGGTCGACGGCAGCCTGGATTTCTACTCCGTGCCGCCCTGCCGCCTGGTCGACACCCGCCAGAGCGGCGGACCGCTCACGTCGAACGTCCCGCGCACCGTCGACGCCGCCGGCCACTGCGGCATCCCCGCGACCGCCAAGGCGCTGGCGGTCAACGTCACCGCGATCGGCCTCGCCGGCCAGGGCAGCGTCACCGTCTATCGGGCCGGCACCCAGCCGCCGGGCACCAACACCGTCAGCGCCTCCGCCGGCCTGAACCGCGCCGCCGGCACCATGGTCCTCCTGGGCGACGGTGCCGTCTCAGCCACGGCCAATCCGGAGACCCTGTCGGTCCATCTGGTCCTGGACGTCACCGGCTACTATCAGTAGCCCGAAACGAATATCCTTCCGCGATCACATTCTTGCGAAGGGACCCGTTTCCCGGGTCCCTCTTCGCGGAGAACCCCTTCCCCATGACAAGGCGCCTGTCCCTGCTCGCCGGCCTTCTTGCGTCCCTTCCGGTCTACGGCCAGCCGGCCTTCCTGGTGAAGGACATCCAAGCCGGCACACCGCCGGCGAAGTGGGATTCGGGGACCGAATTCGTCGAGCTCGGCGGCTTCGCCTACTTCCGCGGCGAAGACCGCATCCACGGCAGCGAGCTCTGGCGGTCCGACGGCACCACGGCGGGCACGACCCTGGTGAGCGACATCTGTCCCGGCATCTGCTCCTCGACTCCCTCCGAGCTGACCGTGGTGGGAACCACCATCTACTTCCGGGCCGACGAAGGCGTTCATGGCCCGTCGCTCTGGAAGACGGACGGCACCGCGGCCGGCACCGTTCTGGTCAAGACGGTCGAGCCCTCCAGGCTGGCCGCGTTCGGAAGCCTGGTCGCGTTCATGGCCTCCTCGCCGGGCCAGGGGCCGGAGCTCTGGCGGAGCGACGGCACCGCGGCCGGCACCCTGTCGCTCGGCGACCTGCGGCCGGGCTCGTCCGGGTCCTCGCCGCAGCCGATCGGCGATCTGGCGGGCGTCCTGCTCTTCAATGCCGACGACGGCACGAACGGACGCGAGCTCTGGAAGACCGACGGCACCGTGGCCGGGACGGCGCTCGTCGAGGACATCAACCCCGGCTCCGGTTCGAGCTCTCCGTCTCTGGCCTCCCCGGTGACCGGCGGTCGGCTCCTCTTCCAGGTGGGTGGCGGCCTTACTGCTCAGCTCTGGGCCAGCGACGGCACGGAAGCCGGCACCGCGCGGCTCGGGACCGTCGTCCCTGCCCTGACCGAAACGCCGTTCGCCAAACTGGGGGGTACCGCCTACTTCAGCGGCGCGGACGGCCTGTGGAAAAGTGACGGGACCGATGGCGGAACGGTCCGGGTGAAGGAGATCCCGGGCCCTCTCCACGAGCTGACCACCGTCGGGGACCGCCTCTTCTTCAAGCCCGATCCAGGGTTCGGCAGCACTTCCACCCCCCTTTGGTCGAGCGATGGCACGGAAGCCGGCACCGCCCTGGTTCCGCTGCCGTCGGGGCTGTCCGCCTATCAAGGGGACGCCCACCTCCTCGCGCTGAATGGCGAGCTGATCTTCTATGGCCACCTGACGGACACAGGTATCGAGCCCTGGAAGACCGACGGCTCCGAGGCCGGGACGGTCCTGCTCGGAGACCTCTATCCGGGCACGGACTACTCCTACGACGTCCAGCGCGGCGTGGTCGTCGACGGCGCGTGGCTCTTCCGGGCCAGGACCCCGGACGGGCTCGAGCTCTGGGCGAGCGACGGCACACCCGCAGGGACCGGCCTCGTCAAGCGGCTCGACGCATCCGACGCCTCCGGCCTGCAACCGGAGCTTCCGGATGATTCCATCTACCTGCCGTACAAGGCCGACCTCGCCGGAACCCTGCTCCTGTCCGCCGACGGCGGCAGCTCGCAACTCGGGCTCTGGCGCAGCGACGGCACCGAAGCCGGCACTTCCCTCCTCAAAAACCTCGAGGTCTTCGTTCCAGGTGAGCTGACGCCGTTTGCCGGCAGGATCTACTTCAGCGATGGCCGGCTCTGGAGCAGCGACGGCACCGAAGCGGGAACCGTCGACTACTCGGGCGGCTTCATCCAGGAGCTGACGCCCTTCGCAGGCCAGCTCTACTGTTCCGACAACGTCATCGGCTCCGACTTCCGGAAGATCGGTCCCTCCGACACGGCCATGACCTTGGTGAAGCTCATCTATCCGGGCTTCCTGAACCAGCTCACCGCGGTGGGTTCGCGGCTGTTCTTCCTGGCCAGCGAAGGCGGCTACGGACTCTGGACCAGCGACGGCACCGAAGCCGGAACCGTGAAGATTCCGGGCGTCGCGAACCCCGACGGCCTGACCGCGTACCGGGGAGCCGCGCTCCTCTCCGCCTCCGACGGCACCGCGGGCCAGGAGCTGTGGATCAGCGACGGCACCGAAGCGGGCTCCCACCGCGTCAAGGACATCCTTGCCGGCACCGGCTCCTCGAACCCCCGCCAGATCACCGCGGCCAGCGGCCTCGTCTTCTTCGCCGCCGACGACGGAATGGCCGGCGAGGAGCTCTGGAAGACCGACGGCACCGCGGCCGGCACCGCTCTCGTCGCCGACATCCGGCCCGGCGCCGAGCCCTCGTGGATCCATGAGATCACCGCCGTCGGAGACCGGGTCTTCTTCGCCGCCGACGACGGCGTCCACGGCGTCGAGCTGTGGGTCAGCGACGGCAGCGCGGCCGGTACCCACAGGGTCAAGGACGCCGTGCCCGGCGCCGGCTCCTCCTATCCGCGATATCTGGAGGTCGCCGGCCATCTCCTCTACTTCGCCGCCGACGACGGCACCCACGGCCTGGAGCCCTGGAAGACCGACGGCACCGAAGCCGGCACCGCCATGATCCAGGACGTGAACCCGGGCGCGGAGCCCTCGACGCCGACCGGCTTCGTGATCTCGGGTCCCTATCTCTACTTCACCGCCAACGACGGCGCCCACGGCTTCGAGCTGTGGGCTCTGGACCGCGCCGCTGACTTCTACACCCTGCCGCCCTGCCGGGTCTTCGACACGCGGAGCACCAGCGCCCTGGCCTCCAGCGCGTCCCGCACCTTCAACGTGGCGGGAGTCTGCGGCGTCCCGGCCGGAGCCCAGGCGGTCGCGGTCAACCTCACCGTCATCGGCGGCACGAACAACGGCCGGGTGGTGGTCTACCCCGCCGGCCCCAACGTTCCGGTGACGAGCACCATGAACTTCCAGGCGGGCGTGACGCGGGCCAACAACGCCGTGATCGGCCTCACCGCCGGACAGGTCGACGCTCTCGCCACCGTGGTCGGCGGCGGCACGGTCCACCTGGTCCTGGACGTCACGGGCTACTACCAGTAGAGAGTAGAATCCTCTCCGTCGTCCGATTCACGATGGCGGAGAGGAGGCTTCATGGCGAACCTGGAGCAGACCCAATCCATCCTGGAGATGCCGGCGGCGAGCCGCAACTCTTCGGACCTGTGGCGCACGATCCTGCGGGTGGCGTGGTGGTCGATCGGCCTGGGGCTCGCGCTGGAGCTCCTCCTCCTGGTGCTGGCCGCCTACACCGATACGGCCGGCGCCAGCCCGAAGCCGTTCATCGCCGACCTCGCCCAGAAGGTCTCCTGGTCCTTCATCGTCTGCGTGGGCCTCGCCTTCGGAGCCACCGCGGCCAAGGCGAGAGCAGGAGTGATGGGCCTCCTCGGCCTGCTCTCCGCGCCCGCGGCCTTCGCGGTGGCGCGGACCGTCCACAAGGTGGCCAAGGACGCGCTCGGCGCGTCGGCCACCGTCGGAGCCGGCGCCTCTCCCCTGCTGCTCGCCGGCCTCAAGGGGATCGAATACGCGGCCTTCGGCATTCTCCTCGCCTGGGTGGGAAAGCGCGCGATGGGCCTGGGCGCCCACCTTGGAGCCGGCCTCGTCATCGGTCTCACCTTCGGCGCCGCCATCGTGGCGGTGACCGTCCAGGCCGCCGCCGCTCCTCCCACGGCCGTGGATCTCATCGCCAAGGGAATCAACGAAGTGATGTTCCCGATAGGCTGCGCGCTCGTCCTCTATGGTTCGGAGGCGATGAGCAAGAAACTCTGAGACCGCTCAGGCCTATCGCCGGCCCGTAAGCGTCTCCACCGCAACGTAAGGGTATCTGCCGCGCGGGAAGGTTCCTGACGGCAAAGTAAGATTCCCTGGCGAAAGACAGGCTTCGTTGCGATAAAGGAAGCGTCTCCAGGACAAAGCAAGCTTCTCCGTGCCGGGGTAACGTTCCATGCGGCGTTGTCACGTTCTCTGGCGCAACGTCACGTTATTTTGCGGCAGGGAACGTGACGTTGTGCCAATGAAGGTGATCTTGCGCCAGAGAACCGTACTTTGCGGTAGAGACCGTTACCTTCTGTCAGAGAACGTTAAGCCGCGCCTGAAAGCCTTGCCCTCAGCCAGAGGACGCTCCGTCGCGGCAGAGAGCACGGCTCAGCTACCAGGAGTGTCACGTGGCGCAAACTTTAAGCACCTACTCTCATAGAGGGCCACTCACTCACAACCGCCCCTCAAGGAGGACCGATGCTCAAAGGAGCCCTGGTGTTCGTGTTCATTGCGCTCGCTCTTGCCAGCCTGCCCGCTCGCGCTGAAAGCTCCAACCCCACGACACCGACTCCCCCACTCCTCTCCGCTCAAAGCTCGCTTTGCCCACGTCTGGCGGCCGGGACCACTTCCGCTCCCAAGCTGCCGCCGGGTCTTCTCGTACCCCAGCCCGAGGCGAAGGTCATCCTGTGCGGCTGGTGCGGCGAAAGCACCTGCGTTTACAAGAACGTCGGGGCGAACTGCAGGACCTCCGACGGAAGCTTCGGCTCGTGCACGGCTCTCAGTCCCGTCACGGCCTGTTCGGGCGAGCAGCACGTGGAGTGCTACTGCGGCCAGTTCCCCTGATCCGGCCTATCCAGCCCAGGGCTTCGGCCGCAGGCCGATGCCCTGGGCCCAAAGTAAAATGACGCCATGTGGAATACCGAAACCGTCTGGTTCGACCTCGCGGTCGTGTTCGGGATCTTCGCGTTCGGAAGCGTTCTGTTCGGACACTTCGAGGAGCACAAGCCGAAGGGGCGCCGGCTCCTCAAGGTCGCGCTCTTCGCGCTCGTGACCGCCGTGCTCTCGATGTATGGGCTCCGGTGGGTGGCGTTCACCCTGATCGGACTGCTGGCTGTTGCAGGGGTATACATCCACGGTGTCTGGCTCCCCAGGCATGGCATCAACGGGCTGACCGGCGAACCCAGGGACAGGTATTACGATCTGCTCAAGGTTCCCGAGGAGCGCCGTCGGCTGCGTGCTGTTCACACCAACTCTGAGCGGATATGATCGACCGGTCCACGGGAGGTGCCAGGATGCCCAAGGCCTATTGGGTCAGTTGCTACCGGTCGATCAGTGACGAAGAGACGCTCAAGCGGTACGCCAAGGCCGGCGGCCCTGTCATCGAGGGCCTCGGAGGCCGGTTCCTGGCTCGGAGCACGGCTGCCAGGTGGTATGAGTCCGGACTCCCTCAGCGCCTCGTCATCGTGGAGTTCGATTCGCTCGACGCCGCGGTCGCGGCCTACGAAAGTCCCGAGTATCAGGCCGTGCGTGCGATTCTGGGCACCGCGGTCGAACGAGATTTCCGAATCGTGGAGGGTGTCCAGCCATGAAGACGATCCGCCTCACGCTCTTTCTTCTCCTGGGTACGATAGGCCTCGGCGTGGCCGGCCCTCGCGAGCTCGCGGCCCAGTTGGTGCCGCTCGGCCCGGAGACCGACCTGCTCGCGAACACCTTTCCCAGAACCCCGTTCCTGACCGTTCAGCCGGACGGCTCCTATCTCGTCGCCTGGGACGAGGGGTACGATTCCCACCAGGGTGTCTTCTACCGCTACGTGGCCGGTGGGAAGACGCCTGAGGACGCATGGCCGTCGACGATCGAGTACGAGGACCGCTACCCGTTCATCGATGCCGTCACGGCGGCGGCCAAGGGGTTCGACGTTCTCTGGCACGAGCCCGCCAACGGCGGCAAGCCGATCGCCTTCTACCGGCAGCACCTGACCCTTCAGGGCACGCCCGAGGGCGACGCGATCCGGCTGGGCGGGCCCGGCACCGAGTGGGTCTGGCACGTCCGGGGCAACGGCTTCGTGGCCGGCTGGAAGCTGCCGCGCAAGCATGGCATTGCCGCCCAGCGCCTGGGGTCGAAGGGTGAGCGGGTCGGCCCCGAGCTGCGCCTGAACAGCAGGCCCATCGACAACCCGCAGCCGGTCGTCATGGCGGTTGCCGATGGTGGCTTCGTGGCCGTCTGGCTCGGGACCGTGCCGGGCGCCACCGCCACGGCCGTGCTGCGGGCGCGCCGGTTCTCGCCTGCTGGCAAGCCCCTGGGTCCCGACTTCGACGTCAACACGATCCCCCTGGGCGTCGTCGGATCAGGCTCCTACGTCGATCCCAACTTCGAGGTCGCCACGGCTCCCGGTGGGCGATTCGCGATCGGCTGGATGGTCGCGGGCAAGGTCTATCTGCGGTTCTTCAACCCCGCAGGCGTTGCGCTGGGGCCGGAGGTCGCCGCGGTCGCCCTGCCGGACCCCGCCGACTTCGACGGCCCGGAGTCCCTGGCTTTCGACAGCTCCGGGAATCTGCTGATGCTCTGGAGGTACTACGGCGGGGACAACGTCGATCTCCGGCTTCAGCTCTTCAACCCGCGCGGTGTGGCGCTCGGACCGGCCATCGGCGTCCGCAGCGAGGCGAGCGACATCTTCGACGCGCCCTGGGGAGGCCGGGTGGCCTGGACCGGAAGCTCGTGGCTCGTCACCTGGGGAGCCGCCGGCGCGTCCAGCTATGACTTCAGCACGGTCTTCGTCCGGCGGTTCGGGAGAGCGCAGTAGTGCGCTATCGCTACTTCATCTGCGACGTCTTCACCGACACCCGCTTCGGCGGGAACCAGCTCGCGGTGCTGCCGGAGGCCACCGGCCTGTCGGACCGGCAGATGCAGCAGATCGCCCGGGAGTTCAACTTCCCGGAGAGCACGTTCGTGTTCCCGGCCGAGGCCGGCCAGACCCGCAAGGTGCGGATCTTCACACCCGCGACCGAGATGCCCTTTGCCGGCCATCCCAACGTGGGGACCGCTTTCGTCCTGGCCACGGCGAACGAGCTCGGTCCGATCGGGGATTCGACCGCCATCACGTTCGAGGAGAAGGCAGGGCTCGTGCCGATCACGATCCGGAATGAGGATGGCCGCATCCGGTGCGAGCTCAAGGCGCCGCAAAAGCTTTCGATCGGCAAGTCCGTCTCCGCCGAGATGTTTGCCGAGGCGGTGTCTCTCAAGCCCGGAGACATCGTGACCCGCACCCACCCGCCGCAGGTGGCCTCGGTCGGTCTGCCCTTCCTCATCGCCGAGATCAAGGACCGGGACGCCTTGAAGCGGGCGCGCGCCCATGCGCCCGGGCTGGAGGCGATCCAGGCCGAGGGGATTACGCCCGACGTCCATCTCTACATCCACAGCGGCGACGAGTTCGACATCCGGGCGCGGATGTTCGCGCCTTTCGACGGTGTGCCGGAGGACCCCGCCACCGGCAGCGCGAACTGCGCCCTGGCCGAGCTGCTCACGACGCACAAGAGCGAGCAGGACGGCAGCTTCCAGTGGCGCATCGCCCAGGGAGTGGAGATGGGACGCCCCAGCAACCTCGCCGCCCGCACCGAGAAGCGGAACGGCGAGGTGGTGGGGACCTGGATCGGCGGCAACTGCGTGCTGGTGAGCGAAGGTTGGATCGAAGCCGACTGATCCGGGTCGGCGCTCACTTCTTCCAGCCGAGCTGGAGATATCCCCAGGAGCCGTCGTGCTTCCTGGGGAGAAACGCCTCCGCGGCGTCGCCGCTCCACCACTTCCCGCCGCCGACTCCGAGCTCGAAGCCGGACGGCAGGGGCCAGGTAAGCTCCAGATCCAGCTCCTGCCCCAAGTCCTTCGACGAATAGAGACCGGGGAAGCCGCGCCCCGCATAGCCGAAGGTGCCCTCTTCGTAGGCGCCGGAGCCGCCGTACCAGATGTCGGTCTGCTCCGTCATGGCGAAATCGTGGAGAGCCGTCCGCACCTTGAGCTTCGGGCCGACCCCGAACAGCGCCTCGACGTAGACGTCCCGGAGGTTCTGGAAGGCCAGGTAGTCCATGGAGCCGTAGAACTTGTGGTTCGTGGGCAACACGTTGAAAAAGGTTTCGTGCTTGGAATCGTCCGGGTCGGTGTCGCCCGAGGACTGCTCCCAGGCGAGATGGACGTCGGGCTTGCCGGGTGCATTGTCGAAGCGGCGCCCCAGGTCGACCAGGAACGCCCAGGCTTCCTGATCGTCGCTCCCCCACTGGCCGGTCTGGAGCGCTCCCCAGAGCAGAATATTGCTGCTGGCGTTGCCGATCAGCAGCGAGGCGCCCGAGGTGTTGATGCTCATGTCGGGCGGCGCGATCAGGCGGTCGTCCTCGTACTGGACGGTGAACAGGCGTACCTCGGTGCCCGGGATCCACTTGCCGTGCTTGCCCGTGACCGTGGCGCCGTAGACGGTGACGTCGTCGAGCTCGTCCAGGGCCTCGTCGTAGGACTCGAAGGTACCGCCCAGGGGGCGCAGACCGAAGACGGCCACGTGCGTGCTCTCCCCACCGTAGCCGCCGCTGAAGCCGTCGAAACGGCGGGCCGTGTTCGGCCACTCGGAGGTCCCGATCAGCCGATCACTCAAGCGGCGCCGCTTGACCGCGTCGAGATAGGCGACGCCGGTCTGGACCTCGACGCCGTCCACGTAGGGCTGGCGGCCGAGGACGAGCTTGAGCCCGCCGTGCTCGTAGGCGCCATAGAGCTCGGAGATGCCGATCACGCCGACGTCCTCGCGCCCCTCGTTGGCCGCGAAGTAGGTCGGGCCTGCGGCGAAGGCGCCGTTGTCCGGGATGTTCGCCACGCCGCTCGCCTGGAGCGTGCCGTGGAGCTTCCAGCGCTCCCAGGCCAGGTCCAGCCCGGCGCGGAAGCGCAACAGGTAGAGGTCGTAGGTCGGGTCCGTAGCCGGGTTGCGCTGCGGGGTGTCGAACGTCTCCCAACGGAGCCGGAGGTCATAGGACGGCTTCACTTCGGGCGGCGCGGCCAGGACAGGGGATGCAGCCAGAAGCAGGGCAAGCAGGGTTCTGATCTTCATGGTCTCCCTCGGACAGCAAGAAAAAAGGCCGGGAGCGAGAGCGCCCGGCCTGTCAACGGACTCAGGAAGAGAGTGCCGGGATGTCAATGGATCGTGACCGGTCTTTCGTCCCGGTGGCCTTCGAGCCGGTCCTCGACCAGCTTCTCCAGCCGCGCGAGCACGTCGTCGAGCTCGCGGACGGTGGCGTGGCCGGAGCTGATCTCCTTGCGCCGGCGCCCTTCCCAGACACCGGTCCAGAGCTCGCGCTCCTGCTCCAGCACCTCCCGCCGCAGCCGCAGGCCGTGGCGGGCGAAGGTCGGCGCGAGCCGGTCGTAGTTCTGGAGGAGGAAGCGGCGCGTGGAGGCGTAGGCGTGCTCGGCCACGGTGCGGCGCTCGGCGAAGCCGAAGATGTTGGTGAAGAACATCAGGTAGTCGTCCCGCTCGGGCTGGATGAGGACCACGTCCGCATCCTTGAACTTGGTCTCGTAGGCGGCCATGCCGACTTCGAGACGGGAGTGGATCAGGGTGCGGAACGTCTGCGACATGACGGTCGGCAGCCCGCGGTCGATCAGGTTGCCGCGCTTCATGATGCCCGCCTCGACGGCGCGCACCGTGTCCACGGGCACGATCGGGTTGACGCAGATCACCAGGTCGGCGCCCGCTTCGAGCGCGACCGAGGCGTGCAGCGTCTTCAGGAGGACGCCGTCGACGTAGCAACGGCCGTCGATCTCCACCGGCGGATAGAGGCCGGGGAGGGCGCCGCTGGCCTGGACGGCGCGCGAGATCGGGACGTGGTCGAAGCCGGGCTCGCCGAAGCGGACGGCTTGACCGGAATCGAGGTCGGCGGCCACCACCACCAGGTGCTTGCCCAGGCGGCGGAAGTCGTCCGTCCTCCCCTTCATGTTGTAGATCTTCTCCAGGTACGTCCGGATCGGCGCGTTGTCGAAGACTCCCACGGGAAGAGCGCCGGAGAGCTTGAACAGGGTGTCGAAGAGGGTGCGCCGGCGGAAGTTGGCGACGTAGTCGCCGAGGGCCCGGGCGACGAGGCCCGGGACCCTGAGGCCGCGGCGGACGATCTCGCCGACCGCGGGCGTCAGGAAGGTTTCCGGGACGAACGGGTGCTCGCCCGGCTCCTGGGAGACGATGGCGCGGCACATCTGCGCCGTCGTGATGTTGTTGGCGAGGTTGGCGTTGATGAAGGCGCCGGCGCTCACGCCCACGTAGACGTGGAGGTCCGTGAAGTCGACGCCTTCGAGAGCTTCGTCGAGAGCGCGGAGGACGCCGATCTCGTAGATGGCGCCCTCCGGTCCCCCGCCGGCGAGAGCGAGGCCGATCTTGAGCGAGCTGGCCGGGCGCTCCGCCGGGCTGTCCTTCCTGAGCATGCGCGCTCCTCCGCCTGGACTGGACCTCTCAGGCGATGATCTTCGACGGGTCCGTCGTATCGAGCGTCGGCGCCGTGGTGCCCGGGGTGACCGGCGTCACGGGGGTACCGGCGGGCGTCACGATCGGGCTGGCGTCGGCCGTGGCCGGGGTGACCCGGGGTTTGAGCATCTCGACCTTGGCGTTGAGCTCCTCGACGCGGCGGGTCAGGTTGTGGATCTCCTCGCGGCTGGGCACGCCCATCCCGTGGAGCGCCTTGGTGATGGACTCGTCGATCTTCTCGGACCAGGTCTTCCAGAGGTCGTCGGCCGAGGACCTGGCGCCCTCGTACTGCTTGCGGGCCTCGTCGCGTCCCTTGGTCTCGTACTCGCGGCCGCGGTCGACCAGGCGGTCGAACATCTTGGTGCCCTCTTCCCCGGCCGCAGCCAGCGCTCCGAGGCCGGCCAGCCAGATCCGGTGGGCGGAATCCCGGAGCTCGTCCTGAAGGTTCTTCGTGGCGTCGTTCATGGCATTCACCTCGTGACTTTGCGTTGGCGCGGCTTGCGGTCGGAGGCCGTCCCTTCGGCCGCCTCGATCGCCGCGGTTTCCGGAGTGATGATGACCGACTCGGCGACGGCCTTGGCCGCCGCGTACTCGTCGATCTGCTTCGACAGGATGTCCAGTCGCGCCGAGAGGGTGCGCAGGTCGTCGCGGGTCATGACGCCCATCTTCCTGAGGACCTGCCGGCCCTCATACTCGACCGTGTCCTGGACCAGCTTGCCGGCTTCGCGCATGGCGCCGTTGGCGCGGTCGGTGAAGGCCTCGACGGTCTTGCGCTGGCGTTCGTCGAGGGGCCGGCCGCGCTCGACGAGCCGGTCGAACAGCTTCTGGCTGGCCTCGTCCGCTTCGGCGATGGCGCCGAGGCTGGCGAGCCAGAGGTTGCGACCGGCGTTGACGAGCTCCTGGCGGGCGCGCTCGAAGCCCGACGGCGTCGTGGTCTGAGCTTCGCTCATCCGACTTTCTCCTCCCGCCCTACCTGGGCGGTATTCGCAGAGTTCGTAGTCCCGGCGGTTGTCCCCGAAGTGGGGGTCGTGCCGGGCGTAGTGGCCTGATCCCTTTCGAGCTCGGCCAGGGATGTTTCCAACTGCTCCAGCCGGGCCCGCAGGCCCGACATCTCCTCGCGCGCCCGGCGTACCGGACCCAGGCGGTCCATGGACACCTGGACCAGCCGGTCGACGCCGTGCTGTACCTGCTCGAGGCCGCTGTTCACCGCGCGTTCGCCCATGCGGACGAGGTCGTGGAGAAGCTCGCTGGGAAGGAACGACGTGCCGCGCCGACCCTCGTCGAGGATGATCTGCGTCAAGGTCTGGGAGGTGACGTCGGCGCCGGTGGCGTTGTCCACCACCCGCACCTCCTGCCCCGCCCGGACCCAGCCCGCGATCTCGTCCAGCGAAACATAGCGGCTCTCCTCGGTGTCGTAGAGCTTGCGGCTTTCGTACCGTTTGATGAGCCGGATCATGGGGTTGCCTCCATCACGTTAGAGTCCAGGCAGGTTGACTGCAAAAGGACTGCCGCGTTCCGACAGAGAGATTACCGCACTGCGGCATTAGGCGTCAAGAGGGAAATTGACGCGGCGCGGCAATCCATTGCAGGACGACCGCGCCGCGGGATGGCAAGGAATGGAGCCTAGTGGCTCAGGTGATAGGCATGCAGAGCGCTGGCGCGGAAGCGCGAAGCCTCGGACGAGGTCAGCACGCCGGCCGACTGGATCTCGCCCAGGGCCTTGTCCACGCAAGCGGTGTAAGCCGTCAGGGTCTGGCCCGGGACGCCGAAGTCGCACGGGATCTCGGGGAAACGCACCTTCTCCCCCGCCAGCACGCCGAACAACTGGTTGCGGACGCCGCCCTGCCACACCACCTCGACCATGCCGCGCCGCGCCTTGGCGAGGCCGAAGTGCGCCACCAGGCTGTCCTGGGAGGCGTGGCTGGAGCCGCCGAGGATCGGCTGGCTGGCCGTGCCGCCGCTGATCTTGGTGAACCGGACCACCGCTCCGATGCCGTCGCGGTTCGTCCGGCCCCCGGTGGTGATGCCCACGGTGCCGACCGTCTCCACGTTGATCGAGCGGTTGCCGTTGCTGGCGCTGTTCATCTCGATCGCCAGTGTGCCGGGCAGGAGCTGCACGCCGCTCCAGGTGAAGGAGCCGTCGGGCTGCGGGATCCAGGACGGGATCAGGCTCGCCTTGCCCTGGTAGACGCCGCCCGGACCGAAGGGATAGGCGACGGTCGGGAAGAACGAAGCGCCTTCGACGTCGGAGACCGAGACGATGTCCTCGAAGCCGTCGCCGTTCAGGTCGCCCGTGGCGACGCCATGGTCGTTGCGCCGCAGCGCGTCGATCGAGCCGTCATAGGCGTCGAAGTCGACGTGGAAGCGGGCATGGCCGTCGTTGTTGAGCAGGGTGCGGGGGTTCGAGCGGTCGACGATCGGACCCGTGTCGAAGCCGCCGTAGGAGACGATGTCGAAGTCGCCGTCGTTGTCGTAGTCGATCGCCGAGGTCCCCCACGACCAGCCGGAGGCGAGCACCTCGGGGTTGACGCCGGGATCGGCGAACTTGCCCTTGCCGTCGTTGAGGAACCAGCGCGAGGTCAGGTCGCCGTTGGTGTACGGCAGGCCGAACAGGATCTCGATCCAGTCGCCGACGTTCGTGGCGTAGAAGTCGATGGTGCCGTTGCCATCGTAGTCGGCCACGGCGAAGCCCATGTAGTCGCCGGGCCACGTCAGGCCGGACGCCGCGGTCACGTCCGTGAAGTGGTTGTTGCCGTCGTTCCGGTAGAACCGCACGAAGCCGCGGTTGGTGCCGCCGTACTTGAACATCGGGATCGCGCCCTGGTCGTTGGCGGTCAGGATGTCGACGTCGCCGTCGCCGTCCCAGTCGAACATGGTCACGCCCCAGGTGATGTCCTTGAAGTTCTGGATGCCCGAGCTGGCGCTGATGTCCTTGAACTTGTTGCCGCCCAGGTTCAGGTAGAGCTGGTTGTACTCGTTCAGGACCCAGGGCTCGAACACGATCGCGGCCTTGGAGGCCCAGTCGAAGGTATTGCCCACGAAGACGTCGAGCAGGCCGTCGCCGTTGATGTCCCCCATGGCGCAGGAGGCCGGGGTGGCGTCCGCGAAATGGGTGATGTCGCTGCCATCCAGGTGGGAGATGTCGACGAACTGCCCGTTCTGATTCTCGAACAGGCGCTTCTCCTGCTGGCGGCCGAGGACCAGGAGGTCCTGGTCGCCGTCGTTGTCGATGTCGCCGAAGCAGGTGCCGGTCGAGTCCTGCTCCTTGGCGCCCGCGCCGGCCGCGTTGGGGACCAGCTCCAGCGCGAAGTGGCCGTCCTCGGCCAGCCGGTTGCGGTAGAGGCTGTTGTCCTTGCCGGGCCCGTCGGTGACGTAGAGATCGACGTCGCCGTCGCCGTCGTAGTCGATCAGGGCGACGCCCGCGGCGCCGTTGCTCTTCATCGGGTAGTCGAACAGCAGGGTGCCGAGCGTGGCGTTGCCGCGCTGCTGCAGCTCGAAGACGAGGGCCTTAGTGGTGGACGGCCCGCGCTCGTAGGTGATGCCGGCCTCAGGGGCCACGTTGTGGAAGGTGACCCCGCCCAGCGGCGTCAGATTGGCGGCCTGGAGAGCCGGGACGGCGAGAGCGAGGCCGATGAGGGTCGAAGCAAGCTTTCGGTTCATGTTCTGGGCCTCCTCAAATCGTGATCTTCGTGCCGTCGAAGCGGGTGAAGGTCGAGCCGGCGAAGTGCTCGTTGTAGACCGCCAACTGATCCCGGAGCAGGGAGATCGCGATCTCCTCGCCGAGCCGCAGGGAGGATCGGGCATCCGAGCGCCAGTGGACGCCGCCGATGTTGCGGCCGGTGGCAACGTTCGAGGCGAGCTTGTTGAGCTCGCCGCCGATCGTCAGCGGCGCCCCCTGGTACGGCACCACGTCGAGGCCGTCCGGAGTGGGGATCACGGGCTGGTTGATGATGAACCGCTCGTCATAGAACCACTTGAGGACCGTCACACAGGCGCCGGCGACCGTCGCGTGGCCGGCCGTGTAGGAGGGGTGCGTCGGCGAGCCCTCCGGGAACGCGATCGGCATCAGGCCGGTGCCGTTCTCGCTGAGCACCCGGTCCACCGCCTTCGACTCCAGGATGTCCCGATGCAGGGCGCCGGGATAGCGGTTGCTGGTCACCTGGTGGTGGACCCGGCCGCCGAACTCCTCAGGCCGCAGACGGCGGTGGACCATCCACTTCTGGTGCCAGGTGGCCTTGAGCGCCCGGGTCGCGACCTCGGCGACCAGGGTCTTGATGTGAGGTCCGCCCCAGCAGCCGAAGCCGGCCTGGTTGCGCATCGAGAGATAGGGGTTGCCGGGATTGAGCGGCGCGCCGATGCCGCCGTCGGTCTCCGGGTCGAAGATGTTCTGCGGCGTGCCGAGGATCGCGCAGGCGGTCATGTAGGCCTGGAAGATGCCGTCGATGTGGACCCACTCGGCAAGGTCGCGGCCGTTGCGGATGTAGTACCGGGTGGGGTCGGGCAGCTTGAAGGTTGCACCGAAGCCGTTCTGGGTTTCCAGCCAGTCGGAGTAGCGGGTGAGATGATCGCTCCCCGGCAGTTGGGTCTGCATACGACGGTCGGAGTACTCGGCGCCGTTCACCGCCGGCAGCCAGAGGAACTGGGAGATGTAGGGTCCTTCGAGCGTGCCCGGCAGAGGGTCGCGGAAGAGGGTTCCGACCGTCACCTTGCCGTTGACCTTGGCACCGCGGAAGTCCGAGGCCTTGTTGAGGTCCGCGACGGCTTCGGCCACGTCCGGGCTGTCTCCGTACTCCCAGAACTTGACGTCGCGCAGCAGGGCCATCCAGTACAGCTCGACGCCCTCCCCCGCCTCCTCGGCGCTGGCCAGGGCCGGAGCCGGCGGAGCCGTGACATCCCAGGGGTCCATGCCTTCGAGGTCGAACGCGTAGCCGGCCTGCGGATTGGTAAGCCGCCGGCCACCGCTGGTCCGGATGGCGTTGAAAGCTTCCGGAGTGCCGCTCTCGGCGGCGGTCACCAGGCTCTGGTAGGCATCCAGGTCCACCTCGCCGAACGAGTTGTGGGGCAGTCCCTTGGAGTAGTTGCCGATCCGGTTGGGATAACGGGCCTCGTCACCGTTCGAGACGTGGGTGACCAGCGGCTTGCCGCGCTGAGCCTTCGCCGCCTGCAGGCGGATCTGATAGGCCCGTTCCCGTCTCGCCGCCGCCTTGGCCAACTGTGGGGACTGGCGGGCGGCCTCCGCGGTTGCACCGATCTCGGCCGATTGCGGCGAAGTCTCGCCTGACTTCGCGGCTCCGACCGTCAGGGCGACCGCCGCACCGCCGACACCGCCGAGAAACCGGCGGCGGCTGAGCGCCTCGGATGGCATGGACTGTCCGACCTCACTCGCTCTCTTCTCGCTTCCAGACATGCGTACCTCCTGAAATGGGCATTCGCCGGATACACGAAGATTTGCCGGCGGCTCGGCCCCGGAGTTGATTCACCACACACACCTCGACCAACCCGGATCAGGAGAAAAGCAAGCGACAGGATGCTCTGACTTCTAGGTGTCGCGAAACGCGGAAACCGGGACAGTGGGGATCGGATCAGGTCGGAACAGGATCGTGCACTTGAAGGGGCAACCAGCTCTGCTAAGATCCCGCTGACACGAAACCACGACCGCTTACAGCAGAACCACGACGCGATGAGGAGAAACCTTAGAGATCTGCGGTTCTTTCTCGATCCAGAGACGGACGAGCCCCACATCTATGGGCACGGGGTCTATGAAGAAGAGGTCGAAGAGGTTCTTCTCAGCCCTGTCGACGACTTCCCGGGCCGCCGGAGCTCAAGGATCGCTCTGGGTACGACCAGCCAGGGACGACACCTCCAGGTGGTCTACGTTCCAGACCCCGATACCCATAGCGTTTTCGTGGTGACGGCGTATGATCTGAGAGGCAAGGCTCTCGCGGCGTACCGACGCCGCAGGAGGCACGGATGAAGAAGAACGAATTTCCTGCGGGCATGGACGAACAGAGCGTCCGAGAGCTGGCGGACTACTACGACCGCCAGACGGACGAGGAAGCTGCGGCCGAGCATGAGTCGGCTCTCGCTCATCCTACGGGCACGATGATGGACATCCCTACCGAATTGGTTCCGGCCGTCCGCGAATTGATCGCGCGCCACCAGCAGAAGCGCGAGTCCCGGAAGCGCGCCTGATCCTGTCAGGAGCTGCGCCCGACGTACCCCGCCCATTGCGCCAGTCGCTCCTGGACCGTCCGGCCCAGGGCTTCGAGCGAGGCGAGATCCGTGGGCTCCTCGGGCAGGAGAGGCAGATCGATCAGCGGCTGCTCGCGGTCGAGGAGCTTCTGGAGCTCGATCAGACCGAGGCGGTCGCGTTCGCCGAGCCAGGTGAGAAGCTCCCAGCCGCTTGGACGGCTGACGTCCTGGCTCGGTATTGGCGATGGGGGGTTCTGGGCCACGTAGTGCGGGTGGCAGCGATTCACAATCACCGGACCGAGGTGGAGGCCGGCCTGCTCCAGGCGGCGGGCGAAGAAGAGGGTGTCCGGAATGCGCTCCTCGCCGGGACCGGAGACCAGGACGAACCGGGTCTTGGGCGATCTCAGGAGTTGCTCCACCTTCTGGGCGCGCTCGCGGAAGCCCTCGAAGAGCGGGCCGAAGGCCTGGAAGAACTCGGCCATGTCCCTCAGGAGATCGAGCCCGACTACGTCGTCCAGGAAGCGCTCGGCCTGGCGGCCCAGGGGACCCCATTTGTTCGCTCCCTTGAGCCTCCCCTCCTCGTCGAACCACGGCTTGAGCGCCACCCGGATGGCGCCGCTCTCCAGGAAGCCGACGATCCGCGCCGGTGCCTCCAGGAAGTCCAGCGCCTGCCGGGTCGGCGGCGTGTCCAGGATGATCTGCCGGTATTTCCCTTCGGCTTGCACCTCGAAAAGACGCTCGACCGCCATGTACTCCAGGATGCCGCCCAGGCTTCCGGAGAGGTGCTGGTAGAAACGGTTGTTGAGAATGCGGCGCGCCGAGTCCTGGTCCGGAGCGTAGCGTTCGATCAGGCGGTCGAAGGTCTGGCGCGCGTCGAGGAGGCTCGCGCTCAGGCGGCCCGGCGCCTCCAGGGGAACCGGGATCTCCTGGTTCTTCGCTTCCTCCCCGACTCCAAGCGCGTCCTTGAGGCGGAGCGACGGATCGAAGGTCATGACCAGCGTGTCCTTGCCCTG
>JACZDC010017231.1_pt1 | contig 21721 bp, 19 predicted proteins | sample 8641791 | NCBI WGS metagenome assembly JACZDC01 (sample SAMN15324613, study PRJNA640507) | soil metagenome | isolation source: intercropping peanut in the second line | place: China: Luxin town, Laibin City, Guangxi Province | collected 2019-07-25 | depth 10cm m
AGCCATGGCGAAGCAATGCGAGATCTGCGGCAAGGGCACGGTGTTCGGCCGCAACGTCAGCCACGCGCACAATGTGACCTCGCGCACCTGGGAGCCGAACCTCCAGCGTGTGCGTGCGCTGACCGACAAGGGCGTGCGCCACGTCCGTGTCTGCACCCGCTGCCTGCGCAGCGGCAAGATCGTGAAGGCCCCCGCGCGGAAGTTCACGCCCGAAGAGAAGACCAGCTAGCTAGCTAGTAGGGGCAGGCCTTGTGCCTGCCCTTCCAGGGTGCCCGCCGCACTCCGGGGGCAACCACAAGGGTTGCCCCTACAACGCTTCCCTAATTCAGCGCCTCATGCATCCGGCCGCCGCTGTTCATCCGCCGGTCCACCTTCATCACGCCCGGGATCGAACGCACCTCGCGCAGCAGCTTGTCGAGGTGCTTGCGGTCCTTGAGCTGGCAGACCACGCCGATCGAGGCGCGGCCGGTCTCGTGCGTCTCGGCCTCGATCTGGGTGATATTGCTCCCCACCTTGGTGATCACCTCGGTCAGCTTGGCCAGCATGCCCGGCTGGTCCGCGGTCTCCAGCATCAGCGAGACCTGGTAGACCTCGTTGCGCTGGCTGTCCCACTGCACCTCGATCTCGCGCTCGGGGTTGTAGAGCAGGTTGCGCACGTTCGGGCAGTCGGTCGAGTGCACCGAGACGCCGCGGCCCCGCGTCACGTAGCCGATGATGTCTTCGCCGGGCAGCGGGTTGCAGCACTTGGCCAGATAGGCCAGCATGTCGCCGTGGCCCTTGACCGTGATCGGTCCTGACCCGAACGGCAGGATCTTGCTCACCGCCTGGCGGATGCGGCTCGGCTTCTCGGCCGGCTCGGCCATCTTGTCCGCGCCCAGCACCCGCTCCATCACGTGGCGCGCCTCGGACTTGCCGAAGCCGAGCCGGCTGTAGAGATCCTCGGCCTTGGTCAGCCCCTCTTCCTGGAGATAGACGGCTAGGGCCGGATCCTCCAGGAACTTGCGGATCGGCACCCCGTACTTCCGCAGCTCCTTTTCGATCAGCCGGCGGCCGATCTCCATGGCGCGCTGCTTCTGCTGGGTGCTGAGCCACTGCCGGATCTTGCTCTTGGCGCGCGAGGTAGTGACGAAGGTGAGCCAGTCGCGGCTCGGGTTGCGGTTCGGGTTGGTCAGGATCTCGACCATGTCGCCGTTCTGGAGCCCGGTGCGCAGCGGCACCAGGCGGCCGTTGACGCGGGCGCCGGCGCAGTGGTGGCCGAGGTCGGTGTGCACCCGGTAGGCGAAGTCGAGCGGCGTGGCGCCACGCGGAAACGACAGCACGTCGCCCTTGGGCGTGAACACGTAGACCTCATCGGGATAGAGGTCGACCTTGAGCGTGGTGAGAAAGGTGCGGGGATCCTGCACCTCCTTCTGCCACTCCAGGAGCTGGCGCAGCCAGAGGATGTTCGGATCCTCGCGCGACTCGATCCGCCCCTCCTTGTAGCGCCAATGGGCCGCGATGCCTTCCTCCGCGATCAGGTCCATCTCGCGGGTGCGGATCTGGACCTCGAACGGCTGCCCCCTCTCGCCCACCACCGTGGTGTGGAGCGACTGGTAGAGGTTGGGCTTGGGCATGGCGATGTAGTCCTTGAACCGGCCCGGGATCGGCCGCCAGTTCTGATGGACCACGCCGAGCGCGGCGTAGGTGTCGCGCAGGTTGACCGTGACGATGCGGAAGGCCAGGTAGTCATAGAGCTGGTCGATGTCGACCCCCTGGCGCTGGAGCTTCTGGAAGATCGAGTAGTAGCGCTTGGTGCGGAAGCTGATCTCGGCGTCGATGCCGGCCTCGTCGAGCGTGCGCGCAAGGCGCTCGCGGATGCGCTGGGTGCCGCGCTCCATGAGCTTCATCTTCTCGGCGATCTTGGAGTGCAGCTCGGCGAACTGGTGCGGCCAGAGATAGAAGAACGCCAGGTCCTCGAGGTCGCCCTTGACCTTGGCCATGCCGAGGCGGTGCGCGATGGGCGCGTAGATCTCCAGCGTCTCGCGCGAGATGCGGCGCCGGGCCTCGGGGGCGAGCGGCTCCAGGGTCTGCATGTTGTGCAGGCGGTCGGCGAGCTTGACCAGGATGACGCGGATGTCCTTGGCCGAGGCGAGGATCATCTTGCGGAAGGTCTCGGCCTGGGCCTCGTCGCGGCGCACGTACTCGTGGCGGCCGATCTTGGTGACGCCGTCGACCAGCTCGGCGATCTCGTTGCCGAACTCCTTCTCCAGGGTGTCGGGCGTGGTGAGCGTGTCCTCCAACACGTCATGGAGCAGGCCGACGGCCACACAGGTCTGGTCGAACTTGAGCTCGGCGAGCAGCCAGGCGACGTTGAGCGGGTGGATCAGGTAGGGCTCGCCGGAGCGCCGGGTCTGGTCCTTGTGCATCTCGCGCGAGAACTCGTAGACCGAGCGCAGGAACGCCGGGTCGAAGCTCCGCCCGTGCGCAGTCAGGGCGGAAAAGACGTCCTCGACGCGCATCACCCGTGTCGGAGGTACGGGCGGAGCGAGGTTGCGGGCCATCGGCGCCATGGTATGGGGGCCGGAGATTGGAGGAGCTCCGGGTCAAAGATTCTAACGCAGAACCCACCCCGGGTATTCGCGCCTGCGGCAAAAAACAAAACCCGCCCCGGGAGGGAGCGGGCTTTCGGAGTCGGGAACTCAGCGGCGCGCGGCCGCGTTGGGAGCCGGTTCGGCGGGGTTGATGCCGCTCCGGCGGGCCTTCGCCTCGGTGCCGAAGTACTTCTCCCAGAGGAGCGCGAACGGGCTCGCCACGTAGATCGACGAGTAGGTGCCGACCAGGATGCCCACCGCCATCACGAACGCGAAGCCGCGCAGCACCGGCCCGCCCAGGGCCAGCAGCGCCAGCACGCTCAGAAGCGTCAGGCCGCCGGTGAGCAGGGTTCGGGACAGCGTCTGGTTGATGCTCTCGTTCATCAGCTCGATGAGCGGCTTGCGCCGGTTCTTCCGCATGTTCTCGCGGATGCGGTCGAAGATCACCACGGTGTCGTTCATCGAGTAGCCGACCAGGGTGAGGAAGGCCGCCACCGTGGTCAGGTTGAACTCGAAGCCGGCGATCGCGAAGAGCCCGAGGGTCACCAGCACGTCGTGGACGCTGGCCATGACCGCTCCCACACCGAAGCGGAACTCGAAGCGGAACCAGATGTAGATCAGCATGCCGACCAGGGAGAGGAGGACGGCGTAGAAGCCGCGCTGGCGCAGCTCCTCTCCGATCTGGGGACCGACGTTCTCCGTGCCCAGGACTGTGAAGTTTCCCAGCACCGCGCGCTGCTTCAGGGTCTCCAGGGTGGCCGGAGTGAGCCCGCCCACGCCTGAGAGCTCGTCCCAGGAGTGGAACAGTCCGGACGCCCGGCGCTTCTCGAAGATCGCCTGCGAGACCTTCTTCGCCTCCGCCGCCGCGGCGTCGCCCTGCAGGCGGTCCGGGTTGGCCTGGACGAGAAGCTCGGCGAGCGCCTCGGAGCCGATCCGGTTCAGGTCGGGCTTGCCGCCCGCCGTGAGGCCGGGATTGAGCGCGGCGTCGAGGGCGGCCGAGACCTTCGGCAGGCTGCCTTCGTCCTGGCCCTTGATGAGCCGGGTGCGCACCACGACCTGGTTCTCCGTCTCCTTGCCGATGCGCTGGATCGTCACCTCCTCCAGGCCGGTCCCCTCGAGGACGCGGCGGAGCTGGTTGACGTCCGGGCGATCCCGGAACTGAAGGTTGATCTGGGTGCCGCCGGCGAAGTCGATGCCGATGTTCAGCTCACCGTGGACGAAGAGCGCGGTGAAGCCGAGCCCCACCAGGATCAGCGACACCACGATCCAGAACCGCCGGTACTTCATGAAATCGATGTTGAGATCGTGCAAGAGCTCCATGGCTTGCTCCTTGTGCGCTTCAGATCGACAGCCGCTGGACCCGCCGGTAGGTCAGGACGAGGTCGAACAGCCAGCGGCTCACGAAGACCGCGGTGAAGAGGTTGGCCAGCAGGCCGATGGTGAGGGTTACAGCGAAGCCGCGGATGGGGCCCGTGCCGAACTGGAACAGGAACGCCGCCGAGATCAGGGTGGTGAGGTGGCCGTCGATGATCGACGACAGGGCCTTTTCGAAGCCGAGGTCGATCGCCGACCGGATCGTGCGGCCGGCCCGCAGCTCTTCACGGATGCGCTCGAAGATGAGCACGTTCGCGTCCACTGCCATGCCGATCGTCAGGATGACGCCGGCGATGCCCGGCAGGGTCAGGGTGGCGTGGAAGGCGCCGAGACCGCCGAACAGCAGGATGACGTTGAGGATCAGCGCCGCCACCGCGTTGAGGCCGCTCAGGCGGTAGATGAGGAGCATGAAGAAGATGATCGCCACCGTGCCGACGACGCCGGCCAGCAGACCCTTCTCGATCGCGTCGCGGCCGAGGGAAGGACCGACGGTGCGCTCTTCCAGCGTGACGATGCCTGCCGGCAGGGCGCCGGACTTGAGCACGGTCGAGAGGTCCTGGACCTCCTGCTGCGTGAAGTCGCCCTCGATGATCCCCTCGTCGGAGATGCGGGCGTTGATCACCGGCGCCGACATCACCCGGCCGTCGAGGACGATCGCCAGGCCGCGGCCGATGTTGCTGCCGGTCAGCTCGGCGAAGGCCTCGGCGCCCGCCGGCGTCAGGCTGAAGTGGACGATCGGACGGTTGAACTCGCCGACGCTCGGCCGCGCGTTCTTGAGATCGCGGCCGGTGACGGTGCGCCGCTTCTGCACGGCGTAGTAGCGCTTGCCGACGACCGATCCGGCCTTGTCGCGCACGTCGCCGTCCAGGATCTCGAGGTTGTCGGGCACGCGCCCTCCGAGGCCGGCCAGGAGCGCCTCGCGGCTGTCGGCCGGGCTCCCCTCGACGATCCGGAACTCCAGGAAGGCGGTGCTCTTGATGAGCTTGCGCACGCGGTCCGCATCGTCGACACCGGGGAGCTGGACCACGATGCGGTAGTTGTCGGCCACCGTGATGTTCGGCTCGGCCACGCCGTAGGCGTTGATGCGGTTGTCGATCGTCTGCTTGGCCTGGCTGACGGCGGCGCTGCGCACCGAGTTGACCTCGGCCGGGCTCATGGCGAAGGCGATGCGGCCGTCGCCGCGGGCGCTCACGTCCCAGCGGCCGTTGTTGCCGGTGTAGCCCTTCTGGTCGGCGATGTCGCTCACCTTGTCGACGCCGTCCGGCGACAGGCCCGCGATCTCGAACTGCGAGTCGCCGGTGCGCCGCGGCTGGAGGCCGGTGAGGCCCTCTTCGCCGGCGAGCTTGACCAGCCGGTCCATGTCGGAGTCGGTGTCGGCGCGCAAGGCATCCTCGGTCTTCACCTGGAGGACCAGGTGCATGCCGCCCTGCAGGTCGAGGCCCAGATTGATTTTCTTCTGAGGTGGGGAGGCCAGCGCCACCGAGATGAGGATGGACGCGAGGATCAGGATCCCGCGCCAGAGCAACGTGCCTTTCATGGATTGTCCCCTTCTTTTGCTTCGAGGCCGGCGATCGCCGACTTGGCTACTTTGATCTTCACGTTGTCAGCGATCTTCAGGATGACGGTCTGGGCGTCGATTCCCTGGATCTCCCCGTAGATCCCGCCGTTGGTGATCACCCTGTCACCCTTCTTCAAGGCCTCCACCACCTGCTGCAACGCCTTCTGACGCTTGCGCATCGGGCCGATCAGCAGGAAGTAGAAGATGACCATGACGGCCAGCATGGGCAGCGCGCTCAGCCAGGGGGAGGGTTCCGCTGCCTGGAAGGCCAGCATTGTCCAGACGGATGGTATCGGATTCATGCGTTCTGTCTCCGGGGATTCCAGGCCAAGGATCTGTACCGAGCGAGATACATTGCCGGATGTCCCCCAGGAAGTCAAGGTAAAAGCGCAGGTTGTGCAGGGTGGCGAGGACCGCCGCGGTGAGCTCGCCGGAGCGCGAGAGGTGGTGCAGGAAGGCCCGCGGCACCCCCCAGGGATGGCCGCAGCACGGGCAGCCGCACCCGGGATCGACCGGCCGCGGGTCGTCCTTGTAGCGGGCGTTCCTGATCTTGAGCACCCCCTCGCGGGTGAAGAGGACGCCGTGCCGCGCGTTGCGCGCCGGCAGCACGCAGTCGAAGAGGTCGACGCCCTGCCGCACGGCGTGCAGGATGTCCTCGGGATAGCCGACGCCCATCAGGTAGCGCGGCTTGTCGTCCGGCAGCGCCGGCGCCGTCCATTCGACGATCGACCGGCGGTCCGCGTCGGGCTCGCCGACGCTGACTCCGCCGATGGCATAGCCGTCGAAGTCCAGTTGTGACAGCTCTTGAGCCGCCCGCTGCCGCAGGTCCGGAAAGACGCTCCCCTGGACGATGCCGAAGACGCCGCCGCCATGATCTCCCTTCCAGGCTTCGCGCGCCCGGCGGGCCCAGGCGAGCGTGCGCCGCCAGGAGGCCTCGGCCCTGCCGCGGTCGATCGGCCACGGCGGGCACTCGTCGAGGATCATGGCGACGTCGACGCCGAGGCGCGACTGGAGGTCGACCACCCCCTCGGGCGTGAAGCGCAGGGGCGAGCCGTCGAGGTGGCTGCGGAAGCTGACGCCGTCGTCGTCCACCTTGCGCAGCCCCTCCAGGCTGAAGACCTGGAAGCCGCCGCTGTCGGTGAGGATGGGTCCGGACCAGCCGGTGAAGGCGTGGAGCCCGCCGAGCCGCTCGACCACGTCAACGCCCGGACGCAGCGCCAGGTGGTAGAGGTTGGAGAGCATGATGGAGGCGCCCGCCGCGGACAGCTCCTGCGGCGTGATCCCCTTGACCGCCCCCAGGGTTCCGACCGGCATGAACGCCGGCGTCTCCACGACCCCGTGGGGAGTGGTCAACCGGCCGCGACGCGCGCGGCCGGAGGTGGAAAGGACTTCGAAATGGAGGGACATGCGGGCGGCCTCACGGCCGGCTCTTGGGTTCCCGTCCCTTGTCACCGGCACCCTTCTCGCCCGGCCCGAGATCGATGACCCGGGTCTTGACCTCCTTGGGGAGCTTGAGCACGAAGCGGTCGGCCGGGATGGGGGTGTTCCGCTTGAGGTCGAGGAACTCGTAGCTCGTGGTGTCGCCGTCGGCCTCGACGTACTCCATGTGCGCCGGGAAGAAGCTCGCGGAGTCGATCCAGATGGTCATGCTCTTGAGCCGCTTGGAGATGCGGGCGTAGCGCGGGACCAGCGCCATGCGGTAGGGGTCGCCCTTCTTCTCGGGCATCGAGAGCTTGACCGTGAAGTAGTCGAGCAGCGTCTGCATGTTGCCGCTGGCGCCGAGGTACTTGAGCACCTGGTTGGAGTAGCGGCCCACCTTGACGAGGTCGGCGCGGTGGAGGTCGCGGTACCAGGTGGTCATCTGGTCGCCCTGGATGACGACCGTGATGGGGCTGGGCTGCTGGTACTCCCAGCGCACGCGGTCGGGCGCGGCGTAGGAGAAGACGCCCTTGGACTCTTCCGGCGCGGCGAGCATGGAGCTCTCCTGGTGCTGGACGAAGCGGGCCTCCAGGGTCTTGAGCTTCTGCTGCTCGATGCGCACGCGGTCGAGGAGGGCCTGGAGGCGCTGGGTGCCCGACAGGCCGGGCGCCGACGGGTCGGGGGTTGATCCCGTGGGGGGAGCCGCGAAGGACGGCGTCGAGAGCGCGGCGAGCGCGAGGAGGGCAATGACGAAACGCTTCATAAGGGGAAAGCTCGGGTCGGGGGGCCTTCCGGCCCGGTGGTCCAAGGAGGAGAGGGGCACGGCCCCTCGGCACATCAGGGAACAACCATCGTATCGTCCCCTTTGTTCCTGCACAAGCGCCTGCACAAGCGCCGGAGACGAACCGTTGACAGCCCAGCGCCCGGGTGCTACGTTCCACGCCCTCTGAAACGGGGTGGAGCCGTCATGCCTGAAATCAAACTTGGAAACAAATTCGACTGCTTCAGCTGCGGGACCAAGTTCTACGACCTCGGCAAGTCCGAGCCGATCTGTCCCAAGTGTGGAGCGAACCAGAAGGACGCGAGTCAGAGCGACAGCGCCGCCTCCAGCCAGTCGTCGCGCCGCAAGCGCAAGGCGGACGTCGCCAAGGCCGTGGACCTCGAAGAAGAGGAGCCGATCGGAGACATCGGCGACGAGGAGATGGTCGGTCCCGTGGGGGATCTCGAAGACGAGGATCTCGACGACGACGACGAGGACGAGGACGACGATTTCGACGAGGCGTGAGCCCGTCGCCCTGGCGCTCGGCGGGAATCTTCCTGGAGCTGCGGGTCCCGTCGAGCGTCAGATCGATCAGGCGCTCTCCCAGCTCCGAACGGTCTTCCTCGACCTGCGCGTCGCCTCGCTCTACCGCACCGCCGCCGTCTCCCCTGTCCCCCAGCCGGACTACCTGAACACCGCCGCGGTCGGCCACCTGCGGGATCCCGATCTCGATCCCGAGTCGCTGCTGGCCGTCTGCAAGGCGCTGGAACGCGAAGCCGGACGCCGGCGACCCCGGGGGACACCGAGATTCGGTCCGCGTCCGCTGGACGTGGACATCGTGCTCTGGGGAGATCGGGTCTCGGATCGGCCCGAGCTGACCCTCCCCCACCCCCGCCTCCGCGCGCGCCGCTTCGTGCTGGAGCCGCTGGCCGAGATCGCGCCGGACCTGCGGGTGCCGCCGGACGGGGTCACCGTGGCCGAGTTGCTGGCACGGCTGCCCTGCTAAACCGGGTCGCCGTGCACGAACACCTTCGAGCGCGGCAATTCCCTCTCCACGGCCCGCAGCACCTCGACCATGAGGTCGTGGGCCTCCGGGAAGGAGGTGGCGCGCGGGATCTCCAGGTGAAACTCGATGAAGCGCTGGCCGCCGCCGCGCCGGGTCTTGAGATCGTGCATGCCCAGCACGCCCCTCTCCCGGAAGGAGTCCACGACCGCCTGGATGCGCCGCAGCTCGTCCTCCGGAAGCGCGCGATCCGAGAGCACGCCGAGCGCCTCCAGGATCAGGGAGGCCGCCGTGCGGAACACCAGCAGCGCCACACCCAGCGCCACCAGCGGGTCGGCCGGAGACCAGCCGGTCGCCGCGATGACCACCAGGGCCGCCGCGGCGGCGCCGTTGACCCAGAGGTCCGAGGCGTAGTGAGCGCTGTCAGCCTCCAGCGCCGGACTTTCCGCGGCCTGCGCCGCGCGCCGGAGGTGCCGCGCCACGAAGTAGCTCAGCACCAGCGAGACCGCCAGCACCGCGATGCCGACCGCGGTCTCCCGCGGCGGCTCGCCGGAGCGCAGCCGGCTGACGGCCGAGAGCACCAGGGTGACCGCGCCGCCGGCCAGGATGAGGCCCTGTCCGAGCGCCGCCAGGTTCTCGAACTTGCCGTGGCCGTAAGCGTGGTCGGCATCCGGGGGGGCCGCGCTCCGGCGGAGCACCACCCAGTTCGCCGTCGAGACGAAGAGGTCGATCAGGGAGTCCAGCGCCGCCGAGCCCAGGGCCAGCGAGCCGGTGACCCAGGCCCCCACCCCTTTGAGCACCACCAGGAAAGCCGCCGCCGCGATGGCCAGCCGCGGCGCGTTCCGCGCCGTTGCGAGATCCTGCTCCGTCATTTCCCGGCGAGCAGCCGGCGCGCTTCGGCCAGGGCCCGCTCATCCTCCACCACCCGCTCGGGATCCGGCTTCTTCTGCAGCACCCGGCGCAGGATCTCCTTCGCCTCGTTCGCCTTCTCCGGGAAGTGCTGGAGGAGCGCGTCGGCCAGGTAGACGTGATTCAGAAGCTCTTCAGGTGCAAGGGCTACGGCCCGGCGCAGGTGTGCCACCGCCTCGTCGCGGTCCACCCAGCCGGTGACGAAGGGCACCTTCGGCGCCAGGGTGTGCAGGCGGCCGAGCACGCGCCGGGGGGCCGCGCGGTCGTAACGCTCGTCGAGGGCGAGCGCGATCTCGCCGTTGCGCCGCACCTTGTCGCCCACGCCCTGGCGGGCCGCGGCGAGGCGGCCGTAGACGTCGCCCCAGAGACCCCAGTGGACCGCACCCCAGGTGTAGATCGCGGGCGCCTCCGGAAGCGTCTTGACGAGCGCCGCCACCTGCTGCGGTGTGAGATCGTCCATCTTCCTGCCCGTGCGGCGCGCGATCTGGGCCTGTGCCGCCTCGAACACCTCCCGACCGCGTGCGAACACCTGCTGCTTGCCTTCGCGGCTCGGCACCGCGTAGTCACCCTTGAAGTGGAGGGCCCGGAGCAGCTTCGCATAGGCCTCGAGCCGGTCCGGCTTCTCCTTGATGGCCCGTTCATAGGCCGCGATGGCTTCATCCACCGGCCCGGCCGCGGCGCGGTCGCCCTGGTGGCCGTCGGCCCGGCGGGCCCAGGCGGCGTCTCCCAAGGAGACGGGATCGGTCTGGGCGGCGAGAGGTATCGCCAGGAACAGGGCAAGAAGAAGGAGGAGAGAGATGGCGCGCATGAGCGGCATTCTGCCATGGAAGTTGGGTATCATCCCGGCATGGCCGACCCGATGACGCGCCTGCCGATCTTCCCGCTCGCGGACGAGGTCCACTTCCCGCGCACCGAGCTGAAGCTCGTCCTGAACGAGCCCCGCTACCTGCGCATGGTGAAGGACCTCCTGGAGAGGGAAGAGGACGACCGCTGGATCGGCGTCGTCCTGCTCAAGCCCGGCTGGGCGCGGGACTACGACGGCCGCCCCGACGTCTATCCCGAAGGCACCGCCGGCCGGCTGCTCGACGTGGACAACCTGCCCGACGGCCGTACCCACATCGTGCTCCTGGGCGACTTCCGCTTCGAGTTGGAGCGCGAGGTCTCGGGCCTGGAGCCCTACCGTCTCGCCGAGGTCCGCCCCGTGGAAGAGCCCTGGCTCAACGAGCGCGACGCCGGCATCCAGGCCGTGCGCCAGGGCGTCAGCGCGCTGCTGCGCCGCATCGCGGAGGAGACCGGCGCGGCCTTCCCGCTGAGCACCGACGAGGTCGAGGAGCTCACTGGAGACTGCGGATTCGAGGAGCTGGTCAATCGCGTTGCGGCCGGTCTCGATCTGCCTCCTCTGCGCAAGCTGAAGCTGCTGCAGCAGACCCTGCCGGAACGGGGCCTTTCGGTGCTCTCGATCCTGCGCAACCGGCACCAGGTCTTCGAGCTGCTGCGCCCCTGGCGCCATCTCGCTGCCCAGCACGAGCACAACTGACGAGAAGAACTGACCGCGTGCTGTCGATCCGCGACCCCGTCCACGGCTTCATCCGCGCCGACGCGCTGGAGACCGCGCTGATCAACAGCCGGCCGGTACAGCGCCTGCGCTTCATCCACCAGCTCGGGTTCACCTTCCTGGTCTTCCCCGGCGCGGAGCACAGCCGCTTCAGCCACGTGGTCGGAGCGATGCATCTCGCCGGCCGGCTCTACGACGCCCTGTGCTCGAAGGCGGACGGACTGCTGCCGGGCGGAGCCCGCAGCCCGGAGCGGCGCATGGTGCGGGCCGCGGCCCTGCTCCACGACGTCGGCCACGCGCCGTTCAGCCACTCCGCCGAGGAGCTGTTCGAAGGCGGGATCGACCATGAAGAGATGACCCGCCGGCTCCTCGCCACGCCGGAGATCGAGGCCATCTTCGACCGCCACGGAGACGGCATCGGCCCGCAGGACGTCGCCTGCCTGCTGCGCAAGGAGGGGGGGCCCACCGAGCGCCTCCTCGGCCAGGTGATCTCGGGCGAGCTCGACGTGGACAAGATGGACTACCTGCTGCGCGACAGCCTCTACTGCGGCGTGCGCTACGGCACCTACGATCTCGAACGGCTCCTCGACACCGTGATGCCGCTGGCCGATCCGGAGACCGGCGAATGGGGAATCGGCGTCGAGGAGGGCGGCGTCCACGCGCTCGAAGCCCTGGTGATGGCCCGCTACTACATGTTCACGCAGGTCTACTTCAACGTCACCGGCAAGGCGCTGGAGCTCCACCTGAACCAGTGGATGAAGGAGACCGGAGCCCTGTGGTCCTCGGACCCGGAGGTCTTCCTGGCCCAGGATGACATCTCGACCTGGTCGGCCATGCGAGCCTCGGGGAGCGTCCACGCACGGGCCGTGGTCGAGCGCGTCCACTTCCCGGTCGCCTTCGAGACCCGCGAGCACCTGACGCGCGAGGAGAAGGAGCGCTTCGAGGCCCTGCTCCCCGGCCTCGCCGAGCGCTTCGGCTCCGGCAACCTCCTGCTCTCGAACTCGGCCAAGGACCCGCACCGCATGGGCCGCAGCCGGGTCCTCGTCCGGCTCTTCGACGGCTCCCTGGAACCCATGGAGAAGGCCAGCCAGTTCATCCGGCACCTGTCGCGCATCGACCGCTACCGGATCTACACCCCTCCCCCACTCCGCGACCCGGTGGCCGGCGCACTGCACGAGCTGTGGGCCGCTCCCGGAAGTTGAATCCAAGATTCTGGATCGAAAAAACCGATCTTTTGGATTCCGGCGGCCCCGAGCAGCCGGCCACATCGCCGCAACTCGCTGAAAAGAAAGCGCCGACAGCGGAGTTGACAGAGGCGTGACGACGGCATGACAATTGCCTCCACGCTTTCTGGATTTCCATTGAAACTGGCGCGAGCCCTGTGCGGTCGGTCCTCCCGACCGCCGCTGCTCACGGACCACGTCCGGAACTGCTCCTCGGAGGGAGGGGCATGAATCGAAAGGAGTTTCTTCCAATGAGACTGAGGACTTTCCTTCTGAGCGTTGGCTGCGCCCTGCTCCTGGCGTTGCCCGTGCTCTCCCAGGGCCTTCCGACCGGCACGCTGTCCGGCCGGGTGACGGCCGCGGACGGCTCGGCCCTGCCTGGCGTGCTGGTGACGGTGACGTCGCCGGCCCTGCAGGGCGCCCGCACCACGACTACCAGCGAGAACGGCGACTACAACCTCCCGCTGCTGCCCCCGGGCGACTACAAGGCGACGTTCGAGTTGGAGGGCTTCCTGGCCCCCGAGCGGGAGATCAAGGTCTCGGCCGCCCAGAGCCTCCGCCTCGACGCCGAGATGGCGCAGGCGACGGTGAGCGAGGAGATCGTCGTCACCGGCACCTACGAGACCATCTCGACGACGCCGCAGGCGGCCACCACGTATGAGAAGGAGTTCGTGGAGCAGCTCCCGGTGCAGCGCAACATGCGCGAGACCGTGCTCCTCACGCCCGGCGTGGCGGCCAGCGGCGCGGGCGCGGCGCAGACCCGCGGCATCAGCATCGCCGGCTCCCAGTCGTACGAAAGCCTGTTCCTGGTCAACGGCGTGGTCGTCAACGAGAACCTGCGCGGCCAACCGTTCGACCTGTTCATCGAGGACGCCATCGAGGAGACCACCACCTCGGTCTCGGGCATCTCGGCCGAGTACGGCCGCTTCTCGGGCGGCGTGGTCAACACGATCACGAAGTCGGGCGGCAACGAGGTCCACGGCACGTTCCGCGACAGCCTGACGAACGACGACTGGATCTCCGAGGTCCCGGACTTCAAGCGCAAGACCGTCATCGACGACGTGAACGACCGCTACGAGGCCACCCTCGGCGGCTGGCTGATGAAGGACCGCATCTGGTACTTCGGCGCCGCCCGCGACTTCGAGTCCGTGCTCACCAACACCACCGTCAAGACCAACGTCGCCTATCCGAAGGGCACGGAGCAGCAGCGCTACGAGGGCAAGCTGACCCTGTCGCCGTTCCAGGGCCACCGCCTCGTCGGCTCCTACATCAAGATCGACGAGGACGACCTGGGCAACAGCTTCGGCAACATCCTCGACACGCGCAGCCTCAACGACCGCCAGCTCCCGCAGGAGCTGACGGCGCTCAACTACACAGGCGTGATCACGGAGAACTTCTTCGTCGAGGCGCAGTACTCCGAGCGCAAGTTCACGTTCGAGGGTTCCGGCTCGAAGTTCACCGACCGCATCAACGGCACGCTGCTCGTCGACTCCCTCACCGCCGAGCGCTGGTGGAGCCCGACCTTCTGCGGCGTCTGCCGGCCCGAGAAGCGCGACAACGAGAACACCCTGGTCAAGGGCTCCTGGTTCGTCTCCACCGACAGCCTGGGCTCTCACGACCTGTCGTTTGGCTACGACACGTTCGACGACATCCGCGTGGCCGACAACCACCAGTCGGGCAGCGACTTCCGTATCTTCATCACCAACACGATCATCCGCGGCACCGACCTCTTCCCGCAGCTCATCCCGAACGACGTCGTGGGCAAGGACAACGGCACCTGGATCCAGTACAACCCGATCCTCCAGTCCAGCCTGGGCACGAGCTTCGTGACCGACTCGCTGTTCCTGAACGATCGCTGGCGCCTCAATGACCGCTGGAGCTTCAACCTCGGCTTGCGCTACGACAAGAACGACGGCAAGGACTCCGCCGGCAACAGCGTTGCCAAGGACAGCCGGATCAGCCCGCGCCTCGGCGCGGCCTGGGACCCCAAGGGTGACGGCGACTGGGTGCTCAACGCGAGCTATGGCCAGTACGTGGCCGCGATCGCCAGCACGCAGGCCAACGGCGCGTCGCAGGGCGGCAACGCGGCCGAGTACCGCTGGTACTACCGCGGTCCGGCCATCAACCCCGACCGCAACGCGGCGAACCTGACCCCCGCTGACGTTGCCCTCCAGCAGATCTTCGCCTGGTTCGACCAGCAGGGCGGCGTCAACAACATCAGCAACATCCGCTCGATCGACATCCCGGGCGGCACCACCCTGATCCGCGGCTCTCTCGACTCTCCGTACCAGGACGAGTGGTCGCTGGGCGCCAGCAAGAGGCTCGGCAGCAAGGGTCTCTTCCGTGCCGACCTCGTCCACCGCGAAGGCCACGACTACTACATCAGCCGCACCGACATGACCACCGGCCGCGTCAAGACCGCGACCGGCGCCGACGCCGACCTGACGCTCATCGAGAACGACGACTCGATCCTCGAGCGCGTCTACGACGGCCTCCACACCCAGATCCAGTTCCGTCCCTCGGACCGCCTGAGCCTGGGCGGAGTCTGGACCTGGTCCCAGGCCCGCGGCAACTACGACGGCGAGAGCACCGCCAACGGCCCGATCTCGGCCACCGACGCCCAGTACCCCGAGTACAAGCAGGCGAGTTGGAACAACCCGCGCGGCGCCCTGGCCAACGACCAGCCGCAGCGCGTTCGCGCCTGGGTTCTCTATGACCTCTTCAAGACCGACCACCACACCCTGAACCTCGGCGTCCTTCAGAACTATGCCTCGGGCCTTCCCTACGGGGCCCTCGGACGCGTGAACTCCGCCGCCTTCGTCAAGAACCCGGGCTACGCCCTGCCGCCGGCCACGGTGAGCTACTACTACACGGGCCGCGATTCCTTCCGCACTGAAGCCATCACCGCCACGGACCTGACCCTCAACTACGCCTTCAACTGGCGGGCTCTGGGCAAGGACATCGAGATCTTCGTCGAGCCCGAGGTGCTCAACATCTTCAACGAGCACGGCATCATCAACGTCAACCAGTCGGTGCTCGACGCGACCCGCGTCGCGCGCTGCCCGGCGTCCAATCCGAACTGCAAGCAGGGCGACCCGGGCTTCAACCCGAACGGCTACAGCTACTTCAATCCTTTCACGGACAAGCCGGTTGAGGGTGTCCACTGGGCCAAGGCCGCGACCTTCGGCAGACCGCAGACCAAGGACGACTACCAGGCTCCGCGGACCTACCGGCTGTCGTTCGGCTTCCGGTTCTAGTCGCCAGGCCTGACTCAGGTAAGAAGCCCCGGGGATCCCCCGGGGCTTTTTTGTTGATCCCGTTCCCCCTCTCCCCCGTAGAGGGGAGAGGGAGCTTCTAAATCGTCGGTACGGCGACCTCGGCGAGCCGAGCAAGCGCATCCCGCCAGCGGCGGCGGTAGGCCTCCCAGACGGTAAGGCCGATAGACAAGGGGAGCCTCTGGAAGCCATCCTGGAGGATATCCACCTCGCTGCCCGAGCCCGCTGGATGAACGCGCAGGGTCAGCCTCGTCGCGGCGGTCCAGTTCTCGCCCGGCTTCTCGAAGGAGAGGATCCAGAGATTCGGCGGCGCGGACTCCAGGGTCCTCCCCCGCTCGTCACCGGCCGGCCCGCTCAGCCGGATCTCCTCGCCTTCCGACTCCACCCGCTCGGCGAGCCACTGGGCCAGCCGCTCCGGCTCGGTCAGCCAGCGCCAGGCCTCCTCCGGCGACACGGAGAGCGTCTGGCGCCGCCGCAGTTGTACTCCCGGGATGTCCCCCTGGCGGATCGCTTCGGCCACAGCTCAGTCCTCGCTTTTAATCCCGATACAGATCGCGCAACGCGGATTCGACGTCCGGGTAGCGGAACTGATATCCGAGCTCGAGCAGCCGTGCCGGGAGCACGCGCTGGCTGTCCAGCACGGCGTCGGCCATCTCGCCGAGCATCGCGCGGAAGATCGGCGACGGCACGCCCAGGCCCAGGGCCTGCAGCGGGTTCGGCCGGCGCAGCACCCGGCCCAGCACGTCGCCGAGCTCGCGGTTGGTGACCGGCTTCGGCGCGGTCAGGTTGAACGGCCCGCGGGCCCCCTCCGCATCATGGCGCTCGATCAGGAAGCGGATCGCCCCGATCTCGTCCGCCATGTGGATCCAGGGCAGCCACTGGCGACCGCTGCCGAGCGGCGCGCCGGCCATCATCTTGAACGGCATCGACATCTTGGGCAGCGCCCCACCTTCGCGGGCGAGCACCACGCCGGTGCGCAGCAGGACCCGGCGGACCCCCAGCGACTCGACCTCCGCCGTGGAGGCCTCCCAATCCACGCAGATATCCGCCAGGAAGCCGTGGCCGGGCGGCTGACCTTCCACGACCTCGTCGTCGCCGCGCGGACCGTAGTAGCCCACGGCCGACGACTGCAGCAGCGCCTTCGGCCGGCTCAGTTGGATCGCCTCCACCACCGCCTTGCCGGAGCCGATGCGGCTGTCCCGGATGCGGCGCTTCCGCTCCTCGGTCCAGCGGCCGTCCGCGATCCCCTCGCCGGCCAGGTGGACGACGACGGTCTCGCCGTCGAGAAGGTGGCTCCAGCTCTTTCCGGTCGCGCCGTCCCACTGCTCGGCCCGCACGCCGGGCGGCAGCGAGCGCGTCCTGCCGAGATTCCGCGTCAGGATGACCGCGTCGTAGCCCGCCGCTCCCAGGTGGCGGGCGAGGGCACTGCCAATGAGTCCCGTACCACCGGTGATCACGACTCGCATGTGGATCTCCTCCTGTAGGAAGTCATCCACCACCCAGCAAAAAACAGGAAGGACTGCAAAGACCGCAAGGAATTCATGATGCTATACGCTTGCCAGCTCCTCTTCCAGGAGCTGGCGCTGGTGGAGGTCGGCGTACAGGCCGCCGGCCGCCGTGAGCTGTTCGTGGGTGCCCCGCTCGACGATCCGGCCTTCGTCGATCACCAGGATCAGATCCGAGTCCTTGACCGTCGAGATCCGGTGCGAGACCAGGAAGACCGTACGGCCGCGGAACACGTCCCGCAGGTTGCGGAGGATCTGCTCCTCCGTATGGGTGTCGACCGCGGACAGGCAGTCGTCGAGCAGCAGGAGACGCGGATCGCGGAGCACGGCGCGGGCCAGGGCCACGCGCTGCTTCTGGCCTCCGGACAGGGTGATGCCGCGCTCGCCCACGACCGTCTCGAGGCCGTTCGGGAACAGGACGAGATCGGACTCCAGGCCCGCGATCCGCGCCGCCTCCAGGACCTCGTCCAGCGAAGCCTCGGGCCGGCCGAGGGTGATGTTCTCGCGGATCGTCGAGGAGAACAGGAACGTCTCCTGCGGCACCATGCCGATCGCCTGGCGCAGCCGGGCCAGCGGGATGCGGCGGACGTCGACGCCGTCCACAAAAAGGGTCCCTTCCGGCGGATCGAACAGTCGCGGGATCAGCGAGAGCAGGGTGCTCTTGCCCGAACCGGTGCGGCCGACCACGGCCACGGTCTGCCCGGCGGCGACCTGGACGTCGACGTCCCGGAGCACCGGCGGGAGGCCGTCGCGGTAGGTGAACGTGAGGCGGTCGAAGCGCACGGCCCCGCGGACCTCGTCGAGCGCGACCAGCGGCTCCTCGTCGCGGATCGCGGGCGGAGTATCGAGCACGGAGCGGATACGGATGAGCGACGCGGTGCCGCGCTGGACCAGGTTGGCCACCCAGCCGATCGCGATCATCGGCCAGATCAGCTTGCCCAGGAAGAAGTTGAACGTGACGAACTCGCCCACCGTGATCGTGCGGCGGAGCACCAGGTTGCCGCCGTACCAAAGCACGGCCACGAAGCCCAGGCCGATGAGGCCCTGGAGGAGCGGGTGGAAGGCCACGGTCCAGCCGATCAGCCGGCGGTTGCCTTCCAGGTAGGCCCGGTTGGTGTCCTCGAAGTCGGCCATCTCGCGCTCTTCCTGCGCGTAGGCGCGGACCACGCGCACGCCGGCCAAGTTCTCCTGCACCCGCGCCGAGATGTCCGAGAACTTCTCCTGCACGCCCGTGAACAGGTGGTGGATGCGCGAGCCGAAGAAGTTGGTCACCCCCGCGACGATCGGCATGGTACAGAGGGCGAGCAGGGTCAGGCCGGCGTGGATGCGGGCCATGAAGAAGAGCGAGCCGGCCGCGACGAACAGGGTGTTGAAGCTGTACATGATCGCCGGCCCGCAGAGCATCCGCACGGCCTGGAGATCGTTGGTCGCCCGCGCCATGAGGTCGCCGGTGGGGTGGTCGTGGAAGAACCCCGGCGGCTGCGTCTCCAGGTTGGCGAAGTACTCGTTGCGCAGCTCGAGCTCGACGTCGCGACTCATGCCGACCAGCAGCATGCGCTGGAGATAGCTGAAGACGCCCTGGACCAGGGAGACGCCGACGATGAGCAGGCCGTACTCCAGAAGGGTCCGGCGGCTCACGGACTCGCGCAGCGCGTCGATCGTGCGGCCGACCAGGAGCGGGTTGGCCATGCCGACCACCACCGACGCGAGGATCGAGAGCAGCCCGAGGATGAGCTTGCGGCGGTGGTTGCGGAGGTAGGGCCAGAGATAGGCGAGGCGCTTGAACACGACGACAGGATATCAGCGTCGGGTCATGCCCATCAGCCAATGGGCCAAACCGGCGCAGCCGGCGACGAGGAGGATCAGCCCGAGCACCACGAAGATCCGGCGCCCCTCCACTCCCGCGACCCAGGCGATGTAGGCCGGCCCGGCGAGGAGACCCAGGATGAGACTGATCCGCGAGCCCCAGCTCAGGCGGGGGGTGTTCTGCGGCTCCGGCTCGCTCATTCCTCCTCCTTGAAGGTCGCCGCCAGGACCCCTGCCGCTCCGGCCGGATGCAACGGGGCCGCCGCCTCCTCCCGCGTCACTTCCAGGCGCAGGATCGGCCGGCCCTCGGTGATGTACTTCGCCTCGTAGTTCGTGCGCGGCCCCTCGTCCCAGACCCGGTCCCGGCGCTCGACGCGGATGCCGGGGTAGCTCTCCAGGATCCCGCGCACGATCTCGCCGTACTCCAGGAAGTCGGTGGCAAAGTAGAGGTGTCCGCCCGGCCGCACGAGGCCGATCACCAGGTCCACGGTCTGGGGATCGAAGAGCCGGCGCTTGTGGTGGCGGCTCTTGGGCCACGGGTCGGGAAAGTAGACGTGGACCGCCGCCGCGAAGCCCCGCGGCAGTACCGAGGAGAGCAGGTAGAGCGCCTCGCCGCGCACCGCCACCCAGTTGCGCAGCCCGCGCCGGCGGGCGCGATCCACGAAATGGCCCCAGTACTCGGCGGCCACCTCGACGCCGAGGAAGCGGCGGTCCGGGTCCTCCTCGCAGCGGCGCACGAGATAGCGACCCTTGCCGAAGCCGATCTCGACCTCCCAGTCCCCATCCCCAGCAAGGAGCCTGTCCACTGGGAGAGGAACGCCCAGCTCGGCCAGCCCCTGCTCGCCCGCCGCCGTGGCCACGCGGAGCGGCTGGATCAAAGGAGGTCCTCGCGGCCCCGGGACTTCAGCTCGTCGACGAGCTTCTTGACCTCCTGCGACCGCGACTTGGGGAGGACCAGCACGCTGTCGCCCGTGCGGACCACCACCAGATCGCGCACCCCGAGCACGGCGATCGTGCCCTGGTCCGAGAAGAGGAGGTTGCCCTCCGAGTCCAGCGCCAGCGTGTCGCCGCGTCCGGTGTTGTTCCTATCGTCGCGCGGCAGGACTTCGTCGAGCGCGGCCCAGGAACCGAGGTCGCTCCAGCCGCAGTCGAGCGGCAAGGTGGCGATCGAGTCGAGCTTCTCCATCACCGCGTAGTCGATCGAGTCCGAGGGAAGCTTCGGATACAGATCTCCGACCCGATCCGGAGCCGCCGCGATCTCCTCCAGCCCCCGCGCCAGCTCGGGCTGCAGCCGGCCGAGGATCTCCAGCAGCGTCGTGCCCCGGAAGAGGAAGATGCCGGCGTTCCAGAGATGGTTTCCGGAAGCCACGTAGCGCTCGGCCGTCGCCAGGTCGGGCTTCTCCACGAAGCGCCGGACGCGGCGCACGCCGTCCTCGTCGCTCCCCTCTTCCAGCTCCAGATAGCCGTAGCCGGTCTCGGGCCAGCGCGGGGTGACGCCGAGCGTCATCACCCGGTCCTCGCGCTTCACGGCGCGGGCGGCGCGGGCGAGCGTGTCGCGGAACGCCGCGGGGTCGCCCACCCGGTGATCGGACGGCAGCACGACCACGACGTCGCGCCGGGCCTCCTCGGGCATGGAGCGCACGGACCAGCCGATGGCCGGAGCCGTGTTGCGCCCCTCCGGCTCCAGCAGGATCTGGCCGGCCGGCACGTCGGGCAGCTCGCGGCGCACGTCCTCGGCGAGCCCTTGCGTGGTGCAGACCCAGACGTTGCCCGGCTCCACGAGCGGATGCAGCCGGTCCACAGTGTCGCGGAGCAGGGAGCGCTCGCCTTCGAGGGCGAGGAGCTGCTTGGGACGGCGCTTGCGCGACAGCGGCCAGAACCGCGTGCCGCTGCCGCCTGCGAGGATGAGAGCCTGCATCGGGCTGCTAGGACTCCTCCCCCAGCTCCATGCCCATCACGTGATAGCCGGCGTCTACATAGACGGTCTCGCCAGTGATGCCGCTGGACAGGGGAGAGAGAAGGAACAGGCCGAGGTTGCCGACCTCCTCGTGGGTGACGTTGCGGCCCAGGGGAGCAATGCCCGAGACCTTGTTGTACATCTTCATGAAGCCCGGGATGCTGCGCGCCGCGACCGTGCGCACGGGGCCGGCGGAGACGCCGTTGACCCGGATCTGCTTCTTGCCCAGCTCATAGGCCAGGTAGCGGACGCTCGCCTCCAGTGCGCTCTTGGCGATGCCCATGACGTTGTACTTGGGCACCACCTTCTCCGAGGCGTAGTAGGTGAGCGTCACCATGGAGCCGCCCTCGTTCATGAGCGGCTCGGCGTGGCGGGCCACGGCCACCAGCGAATAGGCCGAGATGTCGAGCGCCGTGAGCCAGTCCTGGCGCGTGGTGTCGATGTAGCGCCCGTCCATGGCCGCCCGCGGGGCGAAGGCGATGGCGTGCACGAGGAAGTCGAGGCTGCCCCAGGCCGACTTGAGGTCGCCGAAGGTGGCTTCGAGATCCTCCTCGCGGGTGACGTCGCACTGGGAGAGCCGGGTGCCCGGCATGTCCTTGGTGAGCTTCTCCAGCGAGTCCTTGAGGCGCTCGCCCTGGTAGCTGAACGCCAGCTCCGCGCCGGCGGCGTGGAGCCGCTCGGCAATGGCCCAGCCGAGGCTGTGCGAGTTGGCCACTCCCATCACGAGCCCGCGCTTGCCCTTCAGGTCGATTTCGATCATGGCCGCGTATCTTATCCGATGCCACCCGATGCCGGTACTCGGCGGCG
>JACZDC010003380.1_pt1 | contig 21628 bp, 11 predicted proteins | sample 8641791 | NCBI WGS metagenome assembly JACZDC01 (sample SAMN15324613, study PRJNA640507) | soil metagenome | isolation source: intercropping peanut in the second line | place: China: Luxin town, Laibin City, Guangxi Province | collected 2019-07-25 | depth 10cm m
GAGGGCCGCTTCAGCGTCGGCTTCTCGGGCATCCAGCTCGACAACGCCAACACCCCGAACACGACCGTCATCCCGGTCCAGTAAGGGTCCGATCCGCTGAAAACCCGGGGGGCTGCCGTTCCACGGCAGCCCCTTTTCGTTTCCGGCTGGCAAATCCTCATTCCAATGTATATATTCGGTTGCGACGCTTCAGGCCCGCGATCCGTATACCCTCACGGACCTGCCTGAAACGAGACGCGATCCCCTGATGAGAACCGCAAGCCTGCCCATCCTGACCGAGTCGACCGCGGCCCGTCCCTGGACCTCCATGGAGCTGCGGGTCAATCCGTTCCTCCACGTCGGACCGGACCGGCTGTACAACCCTTTGATGGACCGCACGATCCTGGCCGGGGAGCCGGGCCATGCCGAGCTGGCCGCGCGCCTCGCCGATCCCGACGCAATCGTCTCGCCGGCTGTGCTCTCCCGCCTGGCCGAGGCCGGCTGGCTGGTGCCTGCCGATTCCGAGCCCGAGCGCCAGTTCCTCCTCAAGTACGTGTCGCTCGAAGCGCACACGGTCTGCAACCAGGCCTGCTACTTCTGCCCGGTCGCCGTCGCTCCCCGCGAGGACCACTTCATGCCCATGGACCTCTACGAGCGCATCCTGGGCGAGCTGTCGGAGTGGCGCGACACGATCGAGGCGGTGTTCATGATCAACTACAACGAGCCCACGGCCGACAAGCGGTTCGTCGACCAGGTGCGCGCCATCAAGGCCGCCGGGCTCAAGCCGGCCGTGCTCACCAACGGCACCGGCCTCACGCCGGGCCGCGTCGACGATCTCGTCGCCATGGGCGGCCTGCGCTTCCTCTCGATCAACCTGTCCACCCTCGACCGCGAACGCTACCGCGTGGAGCGCGGCGGCGACCATCTCAACGTGGTGCTGCGCAACCTCGACTACGTCAAGGACCGCCAGGTAGCCGAGCAGATGGACATGGTCGTCCTGGGCACCGGCAACGACGACCACAAGCGGGACTTCGAGGAGATCTCCCGCCGTTTCGCCGGCAGCCGCTTCGACGTGAAGTACTTCGAGGTCATGGACCGCACTGGCCACGTGCAGATCGGCCACCGGCCGATGATCCCGAACCAGAGTCTGTGCGGCTGCGACAACGTCGGCTCGCGGCCGCTCCAGCACATCCACATCACGCCGCGCGGCCAGTGCGTGCTCTGCTGCGAGGACTACGACGAGAAGTATGTGGTCGGAGACCTCACGCGCGAGAGCGTGCAGGAGGTGCTGACCGGTCCGAAGCTGGCCCTCATGCGGCGCTGGATCTACGGTCTCGACGAGGCGCCGAAGGACTTCATCTGCCGCGGCTGCACGTTCGCCCTCACCCGGCCGTCCTGAGCGCGCCGTGCGCCTGGCGCTGATCCTCGTCCACTACCATACCCCGGACCTCGCCGCGGCCGCGGTCGAGGCCCTGCGCGCCGACGTGTTGGAAGAGGCGGAGTGGATTGTGGTGGACAACGGCAGTGACGACGCCGGCCGCGCTCTCCTGGAGAGCCTGCCTGTGCGCCTGATCGACCCCGGCGCCAACCTTGGCTATGCCGGCGGCGTGAACCTCGGCGTGGCCTCCTCGACCGCCGAAGCTGTGATCGTCATGAACCCGGACGTCCTGGTCTTCCCCGGCTGCGTCCCGGCTCTGCTGGAGAGGCTGCGGCAGGAGGCCGCCGTGGCTGGCCCCGCGTTCTACTGGGACCGCGGCCGGCGGATGCTCCTGCCGCCGGCCGAGGAGCGCAGCCGGTCCGCGGAGTTGCTGGCGGTCGCCTCGGAGACCGTCGCGCGCAGGCGCTGGCGCTGGCACGCGCGCCGGCACTGGGAGGCGCGCGGCGCCATCGCGAGCTGGACGCTGAGCGGCAGCCTGCTCGCCATCCGGCGCGACGCCTGGGACCGGGTGGGACCGTTCGACGAGGGGTACCGCCTGTTCTTCGAGGAGACCGACTGGCTGCTGCGGGCGCGGCGCCTGGGCCTGCGCTCCGAGTACGTGCCGGCCGCGGAGGCCGTCCACCTCTACAACCAGAGCGCGGCCCAGGAGCCCCGGTCCCAGACCTGGTTCGAGGAATCGGCGCGGCGCTTTCGGAGGCTCCACTACGGCGCCGCCTTTTCGACGGCTCTGGAGAGCCTGTCGCGGCGGGAGAGGCGGAGGCCGGAGCTGCCAAGGACTACGATTCTGAGCTTGCCGGCCGGCTCCGCCTGGGTGGAGGTCTCGCCGAACCCGTCTGGTTTTCCGGCCGCCGCCGAACAACTCCAGCCCGGAGCTGCATCGTGGAGACTTCCCGAGGAGATCGCCGGCCGCATGCCGGGCGGACGCTGGATCGCTCAGGTGACCGACCGCGCCGGCCGCGAGCTGCTGCGGTGCGAGCTGGAGGCGGCCTGACCGTGCGCATCGCCTACGTCCTCCCGTTCCCCGAGCTCAACGGCGGCAACAAGGTCATCTTTCAGCACGTCCGCCTGCTCCAGGAGCGCGGCCACGAGCTGACCGTGCTCGCCGAGGGTCCGAAGCCGGACTGGATCCGCATCGACGCCGCGTACGTGGACACCACGGTTTCGATCCCGAACATCCCGTCCCAGGACCTGGTGATCGGCACCTACTGGACGAGCGTCGAGGCGGCCGCGCGTCTGGAGTTGGGGCCGCTGGCGCACTTCTGCCAGGGGTACGAAGGCGGGCTGGTCCACCTGGAGCCTTGGCTGCCGCGGATCGAGGCCGTGTACTCGCTGCCGTTGCCGACGCTGACCGTCTCGCCCCATCTCGGCGACCTGCTGCACGAGCGTTTCGGCCGGGAGAGCTTCGTGGTGCCGCCGCCGCTCGATCCGCTGTTCCGGCCGGCCCTGCGTCTCCGGCCGGCACGAAGGCCATGGGTCGCGGTGCCAGGCATCTTCGCAGCCGAGGTGAAGGGAGTGCCGACCGCGCTCGAAGCCGTGCGCCGGCTGCGCGGGAGAGGATACGCTTGCCGGGTGCTGCGCCTCTCCGTGCTGCCGCTGGACGGCGAGGAGCGTCGCCTGCTGGAGCCGGACCGGTTCCTCTGCGGCGTGCCGCCGTCCGAGGTGGCGGAGGCGCTGCGGCGCTGCGACCTGCTCTTGCTGCCTTCCCGGGAGCAGGAGGGTTTCGGCCTGCCGCTGTTGGAGGCCATGGCCTCGAAGGTACCGGCCGTGGCCTCGCGCATCCCGTCGACCGTGGCGATCTCCAACGGCGGCGCCGTGTCTCTGGTCCCGCCGGGAGACGTCCAGGCGTTCGCCGAGGCCGCCGAGGCGCTGCTCGCGGACCCGGCCGCCTGGCGCGCGGCGCGGCGGCGTGGCTGGCAGGCCGCGCAGCGCTATCGTCCCGAGGAGGTGGCGCCGCGGCTCGACGAGGGGGTCCGCTGGGCGATACGAAGGAAGGAGACCGAGCGATGAGATTCCGACTGAACGCCGATCCGAACGAGCTGCGGGAGCGGTATGTGAACGCGCGGCCGTTTCCCCACATCGTCATCGACGGGCTCTTCCCGGACGAGATCCTGGAGGAAGTGCTGGCCGCCTTCCCGAAGCCGGACGAGATCGAGTGGCGCCGCTTCGACAACGCCACGGAGAAGAAGCTGGGCTACTGGCACGAGTCGACGCTCCGGCCCGAGATCCAGCTCTTCCTCTATGAGATGAACTCGGCGCCGATGCTCCAGTTCCTCCAGGCCCTGACCGGCATCGAGGAGGGCCTGGTCTCCGACCCCTACTACGGCGGCGCCGGTCCGCACCAGATCCTGCCGGGCGGCTTCCTCAAGGTCCACGTGGACTTCAACTGGCATCCGCTGCTCAAGCTGGACCGGCGGCTCAACATGCTGGTCTACCTGAACAAGGACTGGAAGGAGGAGTACGGCGGCCACCTGGAGCTGTGGAACCGGGACGTGAGCCGCTGCGAGGCGAAGATCCTGCCAGTCTTCAACCGCACGGTAGTGTTCAGCACGACCGACTTCTCCTACCACGGCCATCCCAATCCGCTGGCCTGTCCGGAGGGCCGGAGTCGCAAGTCGGTCTCCTTCTACTACTACTCGAACGGCCGTCCGGACGCGGAGAGATCCGCGCCGCACGACACGGTCTTCAAGAAGACCCACGAGCGCGACTGGTAGCGATCTCGGGCGCCTACCGCTTCGCGAGCTCCACCCGCCGGTTCTGGGCGCGTCCGAGGGCGGTGTCGTTGGGGGCCACGGGCTTCGTGGCACCCAGGCCTACGGCCTGGAGGCGGGCTGCTTCGATGCCGGCGGCCTGGAGATAGGCCTTCACCGACTCGGCCCGTTTCTGAGAGAGCTGGCGGTTGTGCTCGGCGGTGCCGGTCGAGTCGGTGTGCCCCTCGACGGTCAGCTTCCAGTCCGGATGCGTCTTGAGCACGGCGGCGATGCGGTCGAGGGTCGGCCTGGACTCGTCGCGGATCACGTCCGAGTCGGTGTCGAAGTTGATGCCGTAGATGCGGGCACGGCCGAACTCCTGGAGGTCGGCCGCGATCTGCTCCTGCTGGCCGCCCTTCCAGTGCGGGCAGGTGCCGACGGCCGTGCTCTTGCGCGTGCCGTTCCAGATGCCGCCGGCGCCATCCGTGCCGCCCTCGTTCCACCAGAGGCCGAAGAACTGCTTGCCGTCTGGAGCGAAAACCATCACCGCGGGACCCTGGGAAGGAACCTCCTCGCGCCAGGTGAAGGACAGGACCCGGCCTTCGATGCCACCGTTGACGATCAGCCCGCCCTGATGCTCGTAGCAGCCGCTGATGGCGTTGCCCTGTTGGCGAAGATGGAAGTCGCCGTAGTTCGTCTCGTAGGTCCCGCTCACGTCCGGGAACGGGGTCTTGGTGAGCTGGACACCGTAGCCGCGGACATCCATCAGCTCCAGGTACTGCGGATCGCCATGGTTGTTGCGGACCGTGATCCGCACCCAGCGGCCAGGCACCTCAGCGGAAACCGGGAAGCTCTGTTTGTCCGCCCTGTCCTTGAGGGTGACGGCGGCAACGGTCTTGAAGCCGTCCTTGGCGCTGGTGTCCGAGACCTCGACCGAGACGTCCTTGGCGCCGCGACCGTCGCCATCGACCGAGGCGGTGTCGAACTCCAGGCGCTTGAGCGTGGTCCGCTCGGGCAGGGCGAGGACGGTGGCCTGCGGCGAGACGACGCCTTCGGGAGTGGCCCAGCCGCTGTTCGGCTTCTCGTCGAACATCCAGAGGGCGTTCCAGCCGGAGCCGTATTCCTGGGGCGCCTCCACCACGAGGGCGCCGGAGGAGAAGGAGAGAAGGCTCGGCTCCGGCGTGGTGGCCTGGGCGGGCAGGGCGAGAAGAACGGTCCACAGCAGGGCGAGATGGCGCATTCGGGAAGTCTCCTGAAGGTACCCGGAAGTATACCGTTGACACTCCGGACTCTCCCCGCATACAATCTGCCGCCTTGCGAGTGGGGCCGTAGCTCAGTTGGGAGAGCGCTTGAATGGCATTCAAGAGGTCGAGGGTTCGACTCCCTTCGGCTCCACCAGTTTCATCCTTCCCCTGATTCCCGAACAAGATCCCGCAGCTTCCTAGGCTTCGTTCCAGCAGACCCGATCCCGGGCTGTGCGGATGTCTTCCACAGGCTTCCGGAGCCGGGCATTCTTCGTTGTTCCCGAAGACATTGTCTGGAGGCCGTCTCTCCTATACGCTCCCGGGGTGCTCGTCCGCACGCCCTCCACAGAAAGGACAGGTCATGCCCACCAGCATCATCCGACTCCACCGTGTGCTTCGTGCAAAGCCTGAGAGGGTTTACCGTGCCTTCCTCGATGCCGATGCGATGGCCAAGTGGCTGCCGCCTCACGGCTTCACCGGCAAGGTTCACCACCTGGACGCCAAGGTTGGCGGCACCTACAAGATGTCCTTCACGAATTTCTCCACCGGCAACGGCCATACGTTTGGCGGCGAGTACCTCGAGCTGGTGCCCAACGAACGCATCCGGCACACGGACAAGTTCGACGACTCGAATCTGCCCGGCGAGATGGTGACCACGATCAACCTGAAACAGGTTTCGGTCGGCACCGAGATCGATATCGTGCAGGAGGGCGTCCCCGAAGCCATTCCGCCGGAAGCGTGCTATCTCGGCTGGCAGGAGTCGCTCACACTGCTGGCGCAGCTCGTGGAGCCCGAGATCCCGGACTAGTATGAAAAGTGCGGCTCTCATCGGCCTGATTCTCTCTCTCATGACGGCGTCCCCGGCGGCGATCGCGGCCAGCGATCAGGCCTCGCTGGTCGGGGTCTGGCGCTACGCCGGCGAAGTCGACACCCGTGCCGATGGCTCGCCGGCTCCCGCCTCGACCCTGAGCGACGCGGAGGGGCTGCTCATCTACACGGCGGACGGCTTCATGTCGGTCGTCATCATGCCGAAGGGCAGGAAGTGGTCGTCCGACACCGCGACCCTGCCCGAGCTGAAAGAGACCGTCAGCAACGGCACCGCCTATGCTGGCCGCTACGAGGTCGACGCCGCGAACCACACCGTGACGCACATCAACTCGGTGAACCTGGAGCCGGACTACCAGGGGCAGCGGCTGGTGCGGACCTATTCTCTGAAGGGGGATACCCTTCAGTTGTCGGGCACCTTTCCCTACGAGGGCGAGACCATCCGATTTGTCATTACGTGGATGCGGGTGAGGCCGGGTTCGTAGGCCTGCGGCCGCCTACGCCCCGCCGCCCTGCCGCAGCGCGAGCATCGGCGGCACGGCGGCGGCGCGGCGGGCGGGAAGCCAGGTAGCTCCCAGAGCTACAATGGCGAGCGCCAGAGCCGCGGCAGTGAAGGCGACAGGATTGCCGGCCTCCACTCCGTAGAGGAGGGCGGCGATCCAGCGGGCTCCGGCGAAGGCGGCGATGAGGCCCAGGACGATGCCGGCGGCGACCAGGGCCATGCCCCGGCCCACGAAGAGACCGAGCACCCGGCCCCGGTCCGCTCCCAGGGCCATGCGAAGAGCGATCTCCCGGCTGCGCTGGGCCACGGAGTAGGACATCACTCCGTAGATGCCGATGACGGCCAGGGTGAGGGCCAGGAGACCGAAGAGGGCCAGGAGGCCGGCTCCGGCTCTTGGCGCCAGGAGCAGGTCTCCCACGACGTCGCTCATGGGACGGAGGCCGGCAAGGGCGAGGCCGGGCTCCAGGGTCTGGATCTCGCGCCGCACGGCCTGGGCGAGGGCCGCGGGGTCTCCCTCGGTCCTCACGTGCAAGGTGGCGGCCGAGGAGTAGCGCTGGGCCAGCGGCATGTAGGCGTAGAATTGCGGGTCTTCACTCAGGGAGTTGTAGCGGGTGTCCTCGGCCACGCCCACGACTTCCACGATCTCGCGCGTGGGCATCATCATGAAGCGGCGGCCCACCGGGTCCTCGCCCGGCCAGAGGGTCTCGGCCATGTTGCGGTTGATCACCGCCACGGCCGGCGTGTTCTCCCGGTCCTGGTCGTTGAGGAACCGCCCACGCACGAGTCGGATGCCCATGGTCTCGAAGTACTTCGGGCTCACCGCGTTGGGCTGGAGGATGAGCGGGCGCTCCGGGTCCGGCTCCTGGCCTTCGACGGAGATGGTACGCCGCAGCCCCTGGTCCGCCAGGACGAGGCTCTCGGCCACCGCTGCGGAGCGGACGCCGGGGAGAGTCGCGACGCTCTCTTCCAGGCGCTTCAGGAAGGCCCGCCCGCGCGCCTCGTCGTAGCCGCGATCCTCCAGGTCGAAGGACGCGACGAGGAGGTGGCCGGTCTCGAATCCGGCATCGAGTTTCTGCGCCTTGCCCAGGCTGAGCAGGAAGAGGGCCGCGCCGACCAGCGAGACCAGGGAGAGCGCCACCTGGCCGATCACGAGCAGGCCGCGCAACTCCAGCCGGCCGCGCGGCGCCGGGGTGTCGGACTCCTTGAGCGCTTCGACCAGGTCCGGCCGGGTCGACTGCAGGGCCGGGATGAGCCCGAAGAGGACGCCGGTCAGGATCGAGAGCAGCAGGGTGAAGAGGAGCACGGGCGGATCGAGGCCCAGCTCCAGGTCCGCCGGCAGATAGGGAGAGTCGAAGGCGCCGATCAGGCGCAGCAGCCAGGAGGCGAAGAGCAGGCCGGTCACGCCCGCGGCGAGCGACAGCAGGACGCTCTCCAGCAGGAGCTGCCGCACGAGCTGGCTCCGGCTCGCGCCGAGCGCCAGGCGGACCGCGATCTCGCGGCGGCGTCCGGCGGCGCGGGCCAGGAGCATGTTGGCCACGTTGCCGCAGGCGACCAGGAGCACCAGGGCCACGACCGCGGTCAGCAGCACGCCGGCCTTCCGATAGAGGTCGCGCTGGTCGGGGTTGATCCGCAGCTCGGTGAGCGGCACGATGCGCAGGCCGCGGCCGGTGTTCGTGTCCGGGTACTCGCGTTCGAGGCGGGCGGTGATGGTCCGCAGCTCGGCTTCCGCCTGGGAGCGCGAGACGCCGTCCTTGAGCCGTCCGACGGCGCCCACCAGGGTGGCGCGGCGGACCTCGAAGAACGGCCGGACGCGACGGGGCATCACGACGTCGTGGAGCGCCAGCGGCACCCAGAAGTGGCTGCGCGAGAGACCGCCGGTGCCCGTGAACGCCCGCGGCGCGACGCCGATGACGGTGAACGGGTGGCCGTTGAGCTCGATCGGCTTGCCGAGGAGATCGCGGTCGGCGCCGAAGCGGCGGCGCCAGAGGTCGTCGCTCAGCACCACGACCGCGCGGCCGGCGCCCGGCGCGTCCTCCTCGGGTGCGAAGGCGCGGCCCAGGGCCGGCTCGACGCCGAGGGTCTCGAAGTAGTCGCCGGACACCATCTCGCCCTCGATGCGCTCGGGCGGACCGTCGCCCGAGAGGCCGAGCGCCACGGGCGTGGCGCTCGCCAGGTGGGAGAAGACGGTGTTCGAATCCCGATAGTCGACGAAGTTGGGGTAGGAGAGGAAGAACGAGCCGGGCACACCCTCGATGGTAGTGAAGAGCGCCAGCGCGCGGCCGGGGTCGCGGACCGGCACGGCGCGCAGGAAGACCGCCTGGACGGCGCTGAACACGGCCGTGTTGGCGCCGATGCCGAGCGCGAGCGAGAGCACGGCCACGGCGGTGAACGCCGGGCGCCGGAGCAGGCTGCGGGCGGCCTGGCGCACGCTGCGCATCAGCGGCTCTGTTCCAGGACGTGGAGGGTGGTCTCGGACGGCAAGGTTTCCGGCGTGATCTCCATCTCGGAGACGCCGGCGCGGACCACGCGGTCCTTGGGGAAGCGGGCCATGAAGTCCTCGACCGGCAGGATCTTGAGCACCCCCTTGGGACTGTAGAAGTGCATGGGGATGACGACCTTGGGCCGGATCTCGCGGATGTCTTCCATCAGCCGGCCGGGATCGATGTTGTGCACGCCGCCGCTCAGGGCGAACATGACGTCGACCTTGTCGCGCAGCTCGTCGAGGTAGCTCTTGCGGAACGGGATGCCGATGTCGCCCGTGTGGAGGATGCGCAGGCCGTCGAGGTTGAAGCCGTACATGGCGTTCTTGCGCGGCAGGAAGCCGAAGATCAGCAGCTTGAGCTTCACCCGCTCGCGGCAGGGGAAGGCGCGCACGGTCACGCCCGCATAGGTGCCGCCGCCCTCCGGGATGGTCACGGCGTTGACGGTCACGGGGTTGCCCCGGACGTGGCTCGGGTCGTTGTGGAAGCGGTCCTTGGCCGAGCTCATGATGACGAGGTCCGCGGGCTCGTCGATCGGGTCGTACTTCGAGACCTTCGGCTCGTAGGGGTCGGTGACGATGGTCCGGTCCTTCCCTTCGAGACGGAAGCAGGCGTGGGCATAGAACTTGATTTTCAACGGAGGATCTCCTCGGCTGGAGCCGGTAGGAAGCCGCATTCGACAAACCAGGAAAAATAGCGCGCGAGGAGGTCGCCGTCGAGCGGCGGCGGCTCCAGGCCCGGCGCCATCGTCTGCCGGGCGCGCGCATCGAATCGGAACGAGGGAGCCGCCTCCTGCGCCTCTTGTGCCTCCTGCGCCTCCTGAATACCGCCGGCCAGGAGGCCCTCGCGCATCAGGGTCTGGAACGGCGCCATGGCGTTGTCGCCGCCACGGTCCAGGACCTGGGAGATGCGGCGGTCCCACTCCGCGCCGGGCAGCAGCTCCAGCGGCCAGCCCTGGGCCTGGGCGAAGCGGAAGACCTCGCTCCAGGGGATCGGCTGCGGGTGGAAGTAGTGGAAGGCATGGTCCAGGGCGGCGCGCTGGCGCGAGAGATGGACGGCGACGCGCGCCAGCCAGTCGGCGGGCACCGGGTCGAACGCCAGCGCGAGGTCGGGCGCGGCGCCCATCTGCACGCACCCCTTGAGGAAGGCCCACATGAGGTCGCGCAGGTTGCCGACGCCGGTGCGGCTGTCGCCCGAGACGAGCCCCGGGCGATGGATCACGGAGCGCATACCGCGCTCCCGCGCCAGGCCGAGGATCTTCTCGGCCACCCACTTGCTCTGCGGGTAGCCGCCGCCGAGGTTGCGCGAGTCGCGGAGCGGCGAATCCTCCAGGCCCACGCCGTCTTCCGTGAACGAGCCCGCGCCGAAGACGGCGAGAGTCGAAACGAAGTGGAGCGGCTTGGCGCGGCCCAGGGCTGCGAGGCGCAGGGCCTCGACCGTGCCGCCGACGTTGGCGGGCTTGAGCGTGCGGTACGGATAGGTGAAGTTCACCCAGGCGCCGCAGTGCCAGACGGCGTCGGCGGTCTCGGCGAGGGACCGGAAATCCTTGTCATCCAGGCCCCAGCGCGGCTCGGCGAGGTCGCCCGGCACGGCCACGATGCGGTCCGCGGGAAGGTCTCCTAGGCGGAGATTGGAAAGGTTTTCGAGCAGTCTTTGTCTCGCTTCGCTCCCGCTGCCTGAACGGACCAGGCAGTGGACCGTGGCGCGGGTGCGGGCGAGCAGCTCGCGCAGGAGGAAGGCCCCGAGGAAGCCGGTGGCGCCGGTGAGCACGACGGCCCGCGGGTCCGACAGGTCGCCGAGGTCCGTGGATTCCGGGCGGATCGAGAGGTCGAGCTGGACGTCCGCCTCCAGGTCCGGCGTCTCGCCGTCGAGAGTCCCCCCTTGGCGCAGGGTCTCGACCGCTCGGGCGACCTGGACCACGGTCGGCGCTTCGAGCAGTCGGGGGAGCGGCAGGTCGACGCCGAACGCCTGGCCCAGGCGGGTGAGGACGCGCGGAGCGTGCAGCGAGTGGCCGCCGAGCTCGAAGAACGAATCGTGGCGGCCTACTCTCTCGATCTGGAGGATGTCGCGCCAGATGGCCGCGATCCCCGCCTCGACCTCGGTCTGCGGCTCGGCCCACGGCCGGCTGACGGCGGCGGGCGTCGGGGGCGTCTCGACCGGGGCCGTCTCCTGGACCGTGACGCTGCGGCGCGGAGGATCGAAGGCGTAGCGCTGGCGCTGGAACGGATAGGTGGGGAGCGCCGTCTTGTGGAGCTTCTCGCCCGCATGGACGCCGTGCCAGTCGATCTCGGCTCCGGAGAGCCAGAGGCGGGCCAGGGCATGGGCGAGGAACTCGTCGTCCGGCCGCGGATCGTAGGCCGGGCGCAGGGTCGGGATGGCGATGCGGCTTGCTGACTGCTGGAGAGCCAGGGTGGAGAGGCCGTGGCCCGGTCCGACCTCCAGGAGCACGGGGGCCGGCTCCTGGCAGAGCGTGCGCAGGCCTTCGGCAAAGCGGACGGTGCCGAGGAGGTGGCGCCCCCAGTATTCGGGGTCGGTGGCGTCGCCCTCGGCGATCCAGGTGCCGGTGACGTTCGAGACCCAGGGGATCGTTGGCGGCTTCAGCTCGATGGTCGTGAGCAGCCGGCGCAGGCCGTCCGCCGCGGGCGCCATGCCGGGCGAGTGGAACGCGTGCGAGGTGGGCAGGCGGCGGCTCGCCACGCCTTCGGAAGCCAGGCGCTGAGCCAGGGCGTCAACGGCCTCGACCGGGCCGGCGACGACGCAGAGGTCCGGAGCGTTGACCGCGGCCACGGCGAGGCCGTCTTCAAGGTTCAGACGGTCCTCGGGCAGGGGTACGGCGAGCATGGCGCCGCCCGGCAGGGCGTCGAGCAGCCGGGCGCGCTCGGCCACGAGGCGCAGGCCGTCCTCGAAGGAGAAGACGCCGGCGACGCAGGCGGCGGAGTACTCGCCGAGGCTGTAGCCCAGGGCCGCGGACGGTTGGACGCCCCAGGACTCCCAGAGCCGGGCCAGGGCCATCTCGACGAGGAAGACGGCGGGCTGGTCCTGGGCGGTGCTTGCGGGCTGCTCGGAGCGGCCGAGCATCTTCCTCAGGTCGGGGCCCTCACCCCCCGGCCCCCTCTCCCGCAGGGAGAGGGGGAGACTTACGATCGCTGATCCACGATCGATGACTTCGCGGAAGACGGGTTCGGTGTCGTAGAGACCTTGCGCCATGCCGGGGTAGTGGTCGCCCAGGCCTGGGAAGAGGAAGGCTACGGGGCGGCCGGCGATGGCTTCGCCTTCGAGGAGGCGATCGCGGGCGGCGAGGGCTTCGGCGGCTTCGCGGGCGTCCCGGCAGACCAGGGCGCGGCGGTGGCGGAGCTGGCGGCGGCCGGTCTGGAGGGTCCACGCAATGTCTGGGAGATCTGTCTCCGATCTCAGATGACCGGCGAGGCGGTCGGTGGCGGCTTCCAGGGCGGCGGGAGTGGCAGCGGAGAGGACGAGAATGTGGTGGGGACGAGACGACTCCGACGGCTCCGGCTCTGGCGCCTCTTCGAGCACCACGTGGGCGTTGGTGCCTCCGATGCCGAAGGAGCTGACGCCGGCCCGGCGCGGCTGGCCTTCGGGCAACTGCCAGTCCATGGGCTTCGTCGCCACGGTGAACGGGGTCTCCTCGAAGCCGATCTCCGGGTGAGGCGTCTCGACGTGGAGGCTCGGCGGGATCAGCCGGTTCTCCAGCGCGAGCACGGTCTTGATCAGGCCGGCGATGCCCGCGGCCGAGTCGCAGTGGCCGACGTTGGTCTTGACCGAGCCCACGGCGCAGAAGCCGGTGCGGTCGGTCCCCGTGCGGAAGGCGCGGGTGAGGGCGCGGATCTCGACGAGGTCGCCCAGGGGGGTGGCGCTGCCGTGGGTCTCGACGTAGGTGATCGAGTCGGGCTCGACGCCGGCCATGGTCTGGGCCTCGGCGATGACCGCGGACTGGCCCTCGACGCTCGGGGCGGTGAAGCCGATCTTCGAGGCGCCGTCGTTGTTGATCGCCGAGCCGCGGATCACGGCGCGGATGCGGTCGCCGTCGCGCAGGGCGTCCTCAAGGCGCTTGAGCACCACGATGCCGGTGCCGTCTCCGCCGACCGTGCCGCTCGCGCTGGCGTCGAAGGCGCGGCAGAGGCCGTCGGCCGAGAGGATGCTCCCTTCCTGGAAGACGTAGCCGGAGCGTTGCGGAAAGGTGATCGACACGCCTCCGGCCAGGGCTACGTCACACTCGCGGTTGAGCAGCCCTTGGCAGGCCAGGTGGACGGCCACGAGTGAGGTCGAGCAGGCGGTGCTGACGTTGACGCTCGGGCCGCGCAGGTTGAGCCGGTAGGAGGTCTGGGTGGTCAGGAAGTCCTTGTCGTTGCCGAGCCGCACCTCCAGCGGTCCGGCGGTGCGCGCAACCTCGGGGTTGTCGAGCAGGCGCGAGAGGAACCAGGAGCTCTGGCTGGCGCCGGCATAGACCCCGATCGAGCCCTCGAAGCGTGCCGGGTCGCAGCCGGCGTCCTCCAGCGCCTCCCAGGCGGTCTCCAGGAACACGCGCTGCTGCGGGTCGAGCAGGCGGGCCTCGCGCGGGTTGACGTCGAAGAGCGCGGCGTCGAAGCGCTCGGCGTCGCGCAGCACGCCGCGGCGGCGCACGTAGCCCGGCGTCTCCCGCAGCTCGCGCGGCACGCCCTCGGCCTCCAACTCCTCGTCGGTGAACGTGCTCAGGGAGTCCACGCCTCGGCGCAGGTTGTCCCAGAACGCCGCGAGGTCGTCGGCCCCGGCGAAGCGGCCGGCCATGCCGACGACCGCGACGTCGTAGAAGCGCTCTTCGCTCATCGCGGCCTCTGCCTTTGGCGGAGCGACTCGCGGCGGGCCGCGGCCCGATCCTGGCTGCGCTCCAGGCTGGGAGTGGACGACACCGGAGTCGGCGCGAGCGCCGCGGCCAGGGAGGCGATCGTCGGATGTTCGAAGATCAGACCCTTGGGCAGCTCGCGGCCGAGCGCCTCCTTGAGGCGTCCCACCACCTGGAGGAGCAGGAGCGAGTGGCCGCCGAGATCGAAGAAGCTGTCGTGGACGCCCACGCGCTCGACGCCCAGCACCTCGCTCCAGACGCGGGCGATCCGCTCCTCCATCTCGGTTCGCGGCGGGACGTAGTTGGCCTGCGATCCTCGGCCCACGTCGTCCGGAGCGGGCAGGGCCTTGCGGTCGACCTTGCCGCTGCTGTTGAGCGGCAGGGCGTCGAGGAGGATGAAGACGGACGGGATCATGTAGTCCGGCAGGCTGCGGCGCAGGTGCTGCTGCAATTCGGCCGCGGAGGGCTCGGCACCCGGGAAGGCCGTTTTCAGGTAGGCGGCGAGCCGGCGGTCGCCCGGACGATCCTCGCGAGCCACCACCACGGCCTCGGTCACCGCCGCATGGCTGGCGAGCGCGGCCTCGACCTCGCCGGGCTCGATGCGGAAGCCGCGGACCTTGACCTGCGTGTCGCGCCGGCCGAGGAACTCCAGACTCCCGCCGGTACCATCGGGAAGCCACCGCGCGATGTCTCCCGTGTTGTAGAGGCGGTCGCCGGGCTTGCCGAACGGATGGGGGACGAAGACCTCGGCCGTCAGGTCCGGCCGTCCGAAGTAGCCGCGGGCGAGGCCGAGCCCGCCGGTGTAGAGACCGCCGCGCACGCCGATCGGCACCGGTTGCAGATCCGCGTCGAGCACGTAGACCGTGGTGTTGTTGAGCGGCCGGCCGATCGGGATCGACGGTCTCTCCACGTCCTCGCGGGTGACGGTGCGGCAGGCCGTGAACGTGGTGTTCTCGGTGGGGCCGTAGCCGTCGATCAGTCGGCAGCCCGGGATCTCGTCCAGGACGCGCCGGGCCTGCGGCAGCGGCACCACGTCGCCGCCCACCACGAGCTGGCGGAGCGGCGCGAGATCCTCCAGACGGCGGTCGGCCACCACGGAGAAGAGGCCCGAGCTGAGCCAGAGCGTGGTGACGCCATGGCGGGCGATGGCCTCGCCGATCTCCTCTAGGTCCAGCCCCGGGCTCGACAGGAATGCGAGCTTGCCGCCGTTCAAGAGCGCGCCCCAGATCTCGAAGGTGGAGACGTCGAACGAGATGGCGGTGATCTGGAGGAACACCTCGTCCGGTCCGAGATCGGCGAACCCGGAGTCGCGCACCAGCCGCACGATCCCCTCATGGTTGACCGCGACGCCTTTGGGCCGGCCGGTGGAGCCGGAGGTGTACATGACGTAGGCGAGGCTGGTGCCGCTCTCGACGAGTGCGGGGAGGTTGGCGTCGTCTTCCCGGATCTCTTCATCCAGGGCGAGGACGGTCACTTTCAGACCTTCGAGCTGGCCGCTCAGCTCCCGGCGGGTGAGGACGACCGGCGTGCGGGTCTCCTCCAGCATGAGCTCCAAGCGGTCCCTGGGATAGCCCGGGACGAGCGGGAGATAGGCGCCTCCGGCCTTGAGAGCGGCGAGGTAGGCGACGATCAGCTCGGGCGAGGAGTCGAGGAAGACGCCGACCGCGGTCTCGGTTCCGACGCCCAGCGTCCGCAGGCGGCGGGCGAGGCGGTTGGCCCGGCGGTTGAGCTCCTCGTAGGTGATCCGGTCGTCCCCGCGGGCGAGAGCCACGGCGCCGGGAGAGGCGGCGGCGACCTCCTCGAAGAGGCGGTGGACGAGCTTGTCCGCCGAGCCAGGCCGCTCGGTGTCGTTCCAGGTCACGAGGAGCTGGTGGCGTTCGGCGTCGGAGAGCAGGGGCAGCTCCCTTGCGGGAGCGTCCGGCGCGGCGGCCATGGCGCCGGCGAGCGCGGCGTAGTGGCGGAGGAGGCGCTCGGCCGTGTCGCCGTCGAAGAGGTCGCGGCTGTGCTCCAGCGCGGCGGCCCAGCCCCCCTCGGCCTCGATCAGGGACAGGCTCAGCTCGAACTTGGCCGTGCCGGTGTCCATGGGGAACGGCGAGAGGGTCAAACCCGGCAACGCGAGCGGCGGCATGGGCGCGTTCTGGAGCGCGAAGAAGACCTGGAAGAACGGCGAGAGCTGCTGGCTGCGGCGCGGCTGCAGGTCCTCGACGAGCTTCTGGAACGGCATGTCGCGATGGGCGAACGCGGCGAGGGCCGTCTCCCGCACCCGCTTGAGGGTCTCCAGCACCGTCCCACCCGGCGACGTCCGGATGACGATCGTGTTGACGAAGAAGCCGATCAGCCCCTCGGTCTCCACCCGGTCGCGGTTCGCCACGGGCACGCCGACCGCGAAGTCGTCCTGGCCGGCGTAGCGGGAGAGGAGCAGCTCCCAGGCAGCCAGGAGGACCATGAACGGCGTCACCTTCGCGGCCTGGCAGAGCCGGGCCACGCCGGCGGCCAGGTCCGGGCCGAGCGCGGCGGTGCGCAGGCCGCCGTCGAACGAGGTGACCGAGCGCCGCGGCCGGTCGGTGGGCAGGTCGAGCTCCGGCACGCCGTCGAGCGCCTTGCGCCAGAAGGCCAGCTCGCGCTCCAGCGCCTCGCCCCGCAGCCAGCCGCGCTGCCAGGCCGCGAAGTCCGCGTACTGGATCGGCAGATCGGCGAGGGGAGACGGCTGGCCTTCGAGGAAGGCCGGGTAGAGCGCGGACAGCTCGCGCAGCAGCACGCCCGTGGACCAGCCGTCGGAGACGATGTGGTGGAGGTTGACGAGCAGCACGTGGTCCTGATCGGTCAGCCGCAGCAGCACGGCGCGGATCAGGCTGTCGCGCTCCAGGTCGAACGGCCGCGCCGCTTCGGTCCGCAGGACGGCCAGGGCCTCGGCTTCGCTGGCGGCGTCGATCACCGGCAGGTCGAGGCCTTCGAAAGGCCGGATCTCCTGGACCGGCGCGTCGCCGCGCATCGTGAACCGCGTGCGCAGGGCCTCGTGGCGGCGGACGATCTCGCCGAGGCTCGCGCGCAGAGCCTCTACGTCTAGGTTGCCTGTAAGCCGGGCCGAGAGGGGGATGTTGTACGCCGCGAGCCCGGGCTCGAGCTGGTCGAGGATCCACAGCCGCTCCTGGGACCAGGAGAGCGGGAGGGCTCCCTCGCGGGACACCGGCGTGATCGGTGGCAACTCGGCGCGGCCGTCGGCGAGCAGGGTTTCGATCCGCTCGGCGAGGCCGGCGATCGAGGTCTCCTCGAAGACGGCGGCGAGCGGCAGGTCGACCCCGAACGCCTCGCGCGCCCGAGAAACGACCTGGGTCGCCATGAGCGAGTGGCCGCCGAGGCCGAGGAAGGACTCCCGCACGTCGATCCGGTCGCGGCGGAGAACGGCGGCCACGATGCCGGCCAGCAGCTCCTGGACGGGCGTGAGCGGCGCGCCGCCTTGGTCGGATCGGACGGACGCCTCGGGCTCGGGCAGGCGGGAGCGGTCGACCTTGCCGGAGGTGTTGAGTGGCAGCTCGTCCATCTCGACGAAGACCGATGGCACCATGGGCTCGGGCAGCCGGGCTCGCAGGGCGGCGCGGAGGCCCTCACCCCCCGGCCCCCTCCCCCGCCCCCCCTCGCCCCCCCCGGGGAGAGGGGGAGACTTGCGGGTCCACCAGGCGGCGAGGCGCCGGCCGCCGTTCGGATCAGGGATGGCGGCGACGAGAACGTCCCGCACTTCGGGGTGCTCGCGCAGGGCGGCCTCGACCTCGCCGGGCTCGATGCGGAAGCCACGGACTTTCACTTGATGATCGGTGCGGCCGAGGAACTCGATGCCGTCCGCGGTCCGGCGCACGAGGTCGCCGGTGCGATAGAGACGGCCGGGTTCCGTGGGGTCGGGCACGAAGCGCTCTGCGGTCAGGTCCGGCCGACCCAGATAGCCACGGGCCAGGCCGTCGCCGCCGAGGCAGAGCTCGCCGGCCACGCCGTCGGGAGCGAGGCCGCCCCAGAGGTCGAGGATCAGCGCGCGGGTACCGGCGATCGGGCCGCCGATCGGCACCGTGTTGGAGACTTCGCTCACGAGGTGCCAGGTCGAGAACGTCGTTGCCTCGGTGGGGCCGTAGACGTGGAGTAGCCGTTGCGGTGGACCGGCGGAGAGGACGGCGCGCACCGCGGCCGGATCGACCGCCTCGCCGCCGAAGAGCACGTGGCGCAGCCCGGCGAAAGCGGCCGGGACCTCGCGTGCCATGGCGTTGAAGAGCGCTGTGGTGAGGAAGAGAGTGGTGACGCCGCGCTCGGCGAGGCGGACCGCGAAGTCCGGCGGATGGAGCGCGTCGTAGCGCCCCACGATCGAGAGGCGGGCGCCGGCCAGGAGCGATCCCCAGATCTCGAACGTCGCGGCGTCGAAGGCCGGCGTGGCCACCTGCGCCACCACGTCGTCCGGCTCCAGGCGGACGTAGTCCGTGTCGAGCAGGAGGTGGAGCACGGCGCGATAGCTGACGGCGACTCCCTTGGGGCGGCCGGTGGAGCCGGAGGTGTAGATGACGTAGGCGAGGGAGTCGGCGGAAACCTCACCCCCTGTCCCCCTCTCCCGGGGGGGGAGGGGGGACGCATCCGGAAGGATGACTCCATGATCATGCCCCTCGGCCTCAGCCACGTTCCCCCTCTCCCGGGGTTGGGTGGGCGGGAGATGGGAGAGGGGGCTAGGGGGTGAGGTCTCTTCGGCAATCATCTCCCGCGTCACCACGACCGGCGCCCCCGCGTCCTCTATTAGCGCCTGCCGGCGCTCGGCCGGGTGCGATGGGTCGAGCGGCAGGTAGGCGGCGCCGGCCTTGAGGATCGCGAGCATGCCGACGATCAGCTCGGGCGAGCGCTCGATCTCCAGGCCTATGACCGTGCCGGGGCGGACGTCGAGGCGGCGCGCCAGGGCTTCGGCGCGGCGGTCGAGCTCGGCGTAGGTGAGGACCGCGCCGTCGTGCTCCACGGCGATAGCGTCGGGCGTCGCCGCGGCGCGTTCGGCGAACAGGCCCTGGATCGTGAGCGAGCCGGGCGTTGCCGGCCTGCGGGCTCCGGCGCGGACCAGGACCTCACGGCGCTCGGCCTCGGGCAGGTACGGCAGCTCGGAGAGCGGGCGGTCCGCATCGACGGCGATCGCGGCGAGCAGGGTGCCGAGCCGAGCGAGGAATCGGGCGGCGGTGGCGCCGTCCACCCGCGAGCGCTCGTGCTTGAGCTGGAGACGGAGCCTCGCGCCCGGGAAGGCGACCAAGCTCAAGGGGTAGTGGGCCTGGGAGTCGTAATGGAGGTCGCCGATCTCCAGCCCTTGAAGGCTCTGGCCGACGCCGCCGTCCGGGTGGTTCTCGAACACCATCAGCGTCTCGAAGAGCGGCGTGCCGCGAGGGATGTCGCTCCAGGCCTGGATCTCCAGCAGCGGGGTGTGCTCGTAGCGGCGCTGCGCGGCCAGCTCCTCCTGGAAGCGGCGAAGCCAGTCGGCGGCCGGATCGGCGGGGCTCAGCTTCGCCCGCACCGGCAGGGTGTTGATGAACGGCCCCACCATGGCTTCGGAGCCCGGCAGCGACGCCGGCCGGCCGGACACCACGTTGCCGTAGACCACGTCCTCCTCGCCCGTCGTGCGCGCCAGGAGAAGGGCCCAGGCGCCCTGGACCAGCGTGTTGAGCGTGATCCGCTCCTTCTTGGCCCGGTCCTGGAGCGCCACCGTCTCGGCCACGGTGAGGGTCAGGTCTGTGTTCTCCTGGCCCTCGCCCGCTCCCGCGGGAAGACCGATTGGCGTGGGACTCGCAAAGCCGGTCAGGGTGTGGCGCCAGAACGCCTCGGCGTCCTGAAGGGCCTGCGCGCCGGGACCTTTCAGCCAGGCCACGTAGTCGCGGAACGGCCGCACCGGTGCCGCGTGACGGCCGGCGGCGTGGAAGGCGAGGACGTCGGCCATCACGTGGACGCGCGCCCAGCCGTCGAGGAGCAGGTGGTGGTGGGTCCAGACCAGCCGCCAGACGCGCTCGGCGGTGCGGAACAGGGCGATCCGCATCAGCGGCGCGCGCACCACGTCGAACCCGCGGCGCAGGTCGTCGTCGAGGTACGCGGCGAGCCGCGCCTCCTGCTCGTCGCCGGAAAGCTCCCGCCAGTCCTCCTCCTGCCAGGGGAGGCGGACCGTGCGGCGGACCACCTGCATGGGCCGTTCGATGCCCTGCCAGAGGAAGGCCGTGCGCAGGACCGGATGGCGGGCGAGCGTCGCCTCCCAGGCGCGGCGGAACGCGGCCGGATCGAGGTCGCCGCGCAGCTCGCAGCTCAGGCGCTCGATGTAGACGCCGCTGCCCGGCGCCTCCAGGGTGTGGAAGAGCATGCCCTCCTGGAGCGGGGTCAGCGGATAGACGTCTTCGACGTTCTGGCTCACGGCTCGTCCCCGTCGTCCATGCCGTCGATACCGTCGATACCGTCGATTACGGCAAGCTGCTCGAAGAGCTGGCCGAGACCGGCCTCGTCCATCTCCGCGAGCGGGAAGTCGCCGGGTCCCGTCCCGGCCGGAGCCTCGTCGGTCTGCGGTCTTTCCCTGTGCAGCGCGGCCGCCAGTTTTGCCACGGTCTGGTGCTCGAAGATCTGCCCCGGGGTCAGCTCCAGGCCGGCATCCCGCGCCCGGGCCACCACCTGGAGGCCGAGGATCGAGTCGCCGCCCAGGGTGAAGAAGTTGTCATGGAGCCCCACCTCGGGCACGCCCAGGGCCTCGCTCCACAGGCGGCGCAGGGTCTCCTCCACGCCCGCGTCCGTCACGCTCGGGATCGGTCCCGCGGGCTGCGGTGACGGGACCGCCGGCGTCGCGCGCCTGTGGATGGGTGAGGATACCGCGACCTGCGACAGGTGCCGGCGGGAGCCGAGGATGTGCATCAGGGCCGCGGCGCCTTCATGCGGCATCAGGCCCGGCTCCGGATCGAAGCCGGGGTCGACCCGCGACCGGCCGCCGCCGCTCTCCAGCTCCGAAAGATCGGCCTCGCCCTGTCCCGATTCCAGCCGTTTCTTGGTGAACTCCTCGATCTCCACCAGCGGCTCGCCGTCGAGCCCGGTGATCACGACGTCCGCGGTGAACGAGCCGTCCGCGCTGCGTCCGCGGCCCCAACTCCGCACCGCCGCCGCGAGCGGCGCCAGCACGCGCACGGCGCGGTAGGAGAGCGGCAGATGGCCCTCGGTGAGGTTGGCGCTGGTGAAGCCGGTAGCGGCGTCGAGGAGCGCCGGGTGGAGAGGGTAGGTTGCGACGTCGCCGGCGTGGGCCGCGTCGAGGGAGATGTCGGCCAACCCTTCGCCTTCGACGAAACGGTAACCGCGCAGGCACTGCCAGCGCGGTCCGAACGCGGCGGCGAGCGCGTTGGGTCCGGGCTCCTCGACCGGAGCGGTCTCCAGCGCGGCGAAGCGCTCGCGCACCCGGCCGGCGCGTTCGCGGGCGGCGGCCGCCGCGACCTCGTCCAGCCTCCGGACGGAGCCGGTCGCATGCCGCCGGAACTGCCGCACGTCACCGGCCGCGAAGCTCAAGACCTCGAAGACGTGCGAGCCGTCGTCCCGGCGGGCGAGCACGGTGTAGGCCTCGGCCTCCCGGTCCGCGGGCACCACCAGCGGGGTCCAGAAGAGCACGTCC
>JACZDC010015105.1_pt1 | contig 21599 bp, 16 predicted proteins | sample 8641791 | NCBI WGS metagenome assembly JACZDC01 (sample SAMN15324613, study PRJNA640507) | soil metagenome | isolation source: intercropping peanut in the second line | place: China: Luxin town, Laibin City, Guangxi Province | collected 2019-07-25 | depth 10cm m
CACGCAGGTCCAGGTGCAGGTCAGCGAGGCCGGGAAGGTGTCGGCGACGGTGCCGCCGGTCACCGGATCCGGTCCGGCGTTCGAAGCGGTAATCGTATAGGTCACCGAGCCGCCCGGCGTCGCCGTGGTGACGCCGTCGGTCTTGGTGATCGACACGTCGGCGACCTGGAAGAGGCCGACGAGCACCGGGTCGTGGTCCGAGGCGCGATAGGGCGAGCCCGCCTGGAACACCACGCGCGGCGGCGTCAGGGCGGAGCCGTCCGGCTTCTCCTCGAACTGCGCCTCACCCGGGCTGTCGCGGACCTCGTCGTTGTAGTCGAACAGATCCACCTCGTCGGCGTTGATGTGCCAGGCGTCGGCGCCAGTCACCTGAGACAGCAGAGAGGCGCTGGCGAAGCCGTAGTCGAGGTGCCCGATCTGGCCGTCGAAAAGATACGAGTAGGCGTTCGCCCCGTGGAACAGCGTCTCGAGATCCGTGTATCCGCCGGCGATCAGGGTATTGATCGGGTCTTCCTTGGCGTAGGCGTTGAAGTCGCCGAGCAGCAGGACGTCCGGATCGCCCGCGGCGGGGATGACGGTGCCTGAGATCCAGGTGAGGAGGCGGCTGGCCTGCGCCGTCCGCGTGGCGTTGGAGGCGCCGGCGCCGTCTCCGATATCGGCGTCGCCCGGCAGGCCGGCGCTCGACCCCTTGGACTTGAAGTGATTGACGATCACCGTGAACCGCTTCCCGAAGGCCGGGTTGGTCGCGTCGACGACGTCATAGGTCTGCGCGGTCGGCGGCCGGTTGTGGATGGGGTCGAGGTCGACGAGGGGCGAGCCGACCGGCGACACGATGCCGGTGCGGTAGATCTGTTGCACCCGGATGGCGTCGGTGCCCAGCGTGCCGCCGGTGTTCGCGAAGGCGTAGGGGTGTGCCCCGCCGCAGAGGGTGTTGACCGCTCCCAGGAGGTCGTTGATCGAAGCGCTCGGCGTGGTGTTCTCGAGCTCCGCGAAGCCGTAGACGTCGGCGTTGAGCGTGCAGATGACCACCGCCGCGCGCGCTCGCTGGCGGTTGAGCTCGGCGACGCTGTCGGCGCCGCGGCAGTCCTGCGTTCCGTCGGGGCCGCAGGGGCCGGTGCTGTTGCTCGAGGTGGTGTCGATCGTCGTGAAATAGTTGAGCAGGTTCATTCCGACCGCTTTGATGGCGCCGCCCACGGCCGGCGGCGACGCCGGGCGCGGATTGGCGACGGTGAAGCTGGTCGGATTGGCGGCGGTGGGACGGATACGCCAGGTCTGGGAGCCTAAGCCCGGGAAATCCCAGTGCAGGATACCGGTCAGGCCGTTGACGAGGTCGCCGCCGCGGAAGAAGTCGGTTCCCTGAGTGCCGACCGAGAAACCGCCGTTGGCGCGCGGGTAGTAGACGTACTGCAGGCCGTCTGCCGGCCCCGCCGGGCTGGAGGTGGCCAGATACCACTCCTGGGTGTTGTTCTCGTCGTCGAGGATGACCTTGCGGCGCGACAGGGTGTCGGCCCAGGCGGCGTTCCCCGCCACGCTCGGCGCGTTCGCCTCGGTGAACGTGCGCGGCCGGCCCCCTTCATAGAGGACGATCTGGCCATAGCGTCCGAGCTCGAAATACTCCGACACCGTGAGCGTGTCGACGAACGTCACCTTCATCCCCTCGAGCGCCTCGTAGAAGGTGTTGACGTCGCCGGCAATCGGCAGGTCGATCGATGCCGGGGTCACCTCGGCGAGGTGGTTGGCGGCGTCGGTGACCACGACCGAGCCCGCGGTGCTCGCCGTGATCTCGGTCATGCCGTTGAACTCGGAGACCGAGCCGGTGACGCGCACCCGCTGACCCTCGGCGACCGCGGTCGGGCAGGAGTTGCAGAAGACGAAGACGCCTTCCGAGGTCGCCGGATCGGCGTCCACGTCGACGTCCTCCTCCTGGAGGAAGAAGCCCTGCAGCCGGGCCGTGCCCTGGAAGTTGGCCGTGACCACGCCCTCGACCGTCGCCGTCTGGCTGGGGATGGGCGTGGCCGAGCCGTTGCCCTGGACGTCGTGGATGCGGGTGATGTCGTCGTTGACGATCGTGCCCTGGCCCTGCGTGTCCGTGCCGATGGCGTTGGTGATGTTCGTGACGTTGACGACGAACGTCTCGTCCGTCTCCGGCGTGGTATCGCCGTTGACCAGCACGTCGAACGTGTAGGTCGAGCTGCCGGCGGGGATCGTCTGGCTTGTCAGCGACTTGGCCGTGTAGTCGCCGGGCGCCGCGGCGGTGCCGTTGGCGGTGGCGATGTCGAACGTCGCGCCGCCGGCGCCGGCCGGAGCGGACAGGCTGACCGTGAAGGTGAACGTCGTCGTGCCGGCGTTGCCCTCGTTGAGCGACACGTCGTTGATCGTCAGGTTGGGGGCCGCGTCGTCGTTGACGATCGTGCCCTGCCCCTGGCCGTCGGTGACCGTGGCGCCGATGACGTTCGTGACGTTCACGACGAAGGTCTCGTTCGTCTCCGGCGAGGTGTCGCCGTTGACCAGGACCGTGAAGCTGTAGGTCGAGCTGCCGGCGGGGATCGTCTGGCCGGTCAGCGACTTGGCGGTGTAGTCGCCGGGCGCGACCGCGGTGCCGTCGGCGGTCGCGATGTCGAACGTCACGCCGCCCGCGCCGGCCGGAGCCGAGAGGCTGACCGTGAACGTGAAGGACGTGGTGCCGGCGTTGCCCTCGTTGAGCGACACGTCGTTGATCGTCAGGTTGACGGGCGTCACCGAATTGGGGGTGAGCGAGAAGTCGTCCACGGCCAGGCCGTCGTCGGCGCCGCTCGCGTCGGTGTCGTTCCAGCGGATCCAGAACGTGGCGCCGTTGGCGATGCTCAGCGACGAGATCGTCGACGAGATCGCCGTGCGGTCGGCCGCCGCGTTGCCGTTCTTGGCCCCGGTCGTGGCGGTGTCCGGCGTCACGAAGTTGAGCGCGACGACGTTGGTCCAGGTGCCGGTCACCAGGTCCGTCGCGTTCGTGCTGTACTCGAAGTTCATCTGGTCCGTGCGGCCCGCGGTGCCGAGGCGCCACTCCTCGCCGTTGTACGCGATCGCCAGATTGGTGATCGTCGCGCCGGTGTTGTTCGTGAAGCAGGCGCCGAAGAGGGGGATCAGGGTGCCGCTGCGGAGCTGGCCCAGCGCGCGCTCCGTGCTGCCGGCCGCGCCGTAGCTGTACATGTCGCCGGTGGTGCTGGCTCCGGTATCGACGGCGTATTGCTCGTTGTCCCGCGCGCCGCTTCCACCCTCGGTCAGGAACCATCCCGGGATCGTCAGGTTGTTCGTGGTGCTCCCGGCGGTGTTGGAGAGCGTGTCGAAGTTCTGGGTGGAAGCCGACCCCAGGGTCGTCAGGCTGACGCATTGGGCGTCGAGCCGCGGGGTCAGGAAGAGAACGGCAGCGGCCAGGCAGAGGATCGCAGGACGCAGGGAGAGGCGCATCAATACCCCCAATCAGGTTCGTCGCAACTGAACGGAACCCGCAGAGTGTACCTCAACCCGGGCGTCGTTTGGGCGACGCGGGCGACGCCCGGGTGACGGGAGGGTGACGCGCCTGGCCGCTGGCGGTCAGAACAGGAGGTTGCCTTCGCCGAGGACGAAGTCCATGCCGGTGCCGAGCTGGGCCTTGGCCGTGGTGAAGTCCTTGAGCGCCCCGCGGATGAGCGCCTGGCGGGTGTTCGCCGGCTTCGCGGCCATGGCCCTGGCGTTCTTGGAGATCGCGCGCCGCAGCAGCCTGACCGTCTGCGGGTTCAGCTTGCGGGTGCCGAGCACCTCGACCGCGTCCGTGGCTTCGCTGTTGGCCAGCGCCAGCAGCATGTTGACCGTCGAGCGCGCGTCCTTGTCGCCGCTCGCCTCGAGACTCAGGGCGGCGGAGTTGCGCTGGATCGAGATCGCGGCGTTGAACGACGCGTTGAGCACCCGCAGGAACGCGGCGAGATTCTGGACGTCCTTCTCGGACATCGGGAACGGAGCGCCTCCGAAGGCGTCGTCGGTGGTGTAGAAGGTCACCGCCTCCTCGAGCGTCCTGGCCCGATGGTTGTGGAAGAACGGCGCGGTATCCGCGGCCTCGATCAGCGGCGGCACGTTGAACGAGCCGTCGCCGAAGCAGTCGCGCGAGCCGTCGCCGTCGCAGTCCAGGTTGGGGAGCACGGCCGAACCGAAGCCGCCGTCGTGCGGATGGGGCTCGGTCGCTTGACTCGGGTCGGGCGCCTTCTCGATGCCGGTGTTGACGTTCAGGTTGGTGCCGAACTGCGTGGCGCCGGCGTTGGAGTGGCACGACTGGCAGAAGAAGAACGGGCCCTGGCCGGCCTTCGCGACGGGGTCCGTCGGTGAGACCTTGGAGAGATCGATGTCCTGCAGGCGGCCGAGCGCCATCATGAACGCTTCCATGCTGTCGAGCTGGGCCTCTGTCGGCAATACGAAGTCGACGCCCTCCAACCGGTTCAGGCTGCGGGTGAAGTGCTGCTTCACCGCGGCGACGGGCAGCAGGCGGAGCGCGCCGTTGCCGGGAGCGGCGTCGCCGCTCCAGCCCGTGCGCTGGGTCACACCCCGGAAGTCGTCGCCCTTGAGCGAGGTGGCGAGCGAGAGCGTGTGCGGCGACGAGCGCATGACGAACTTCGAGGTGGGGTTCTCGAAACCGTCGCTGTTCATGAGGATCTGGCCGTGCGCGCGCAGCAGCGCCGGCCGTTCGAGGCCCGGCACGCCGCCCTCGGAGGCCGGATGCTCGGCGATGAACAGCTTGTCGTCGGGGGGCAGCGTCGCGATGAATTCGACGTCGAGCCCCATGTTGTCCTCGACCCGGTGGCAGGTGCTGCAGGTCCGGCCGTTGCCGCCGAAGGTCTCGCGGAAGAAGAGATCCGAGCCGTCGGCCACGGCCTGGCTCACCAGGCCATGACTGACGAGGATCCGGGCCTGGGGCGAAGCCGCGTCCGCCGGCCCGCTCCCCAGCACCACCAGACTGAGTGCGACGAAAGACAACCCGATGCTGGCTCTCATGATCGGTCTCCCATCAAAAGAGCCCCCCTGCCACTCTGGAGAACGGCAATACGACAGACACTCCCTCGGTCTTGCTGCCGAAGGATTCTAGACCAAAGCAGCCTCGCGGGGTTAGCCGCCGAGCTCGCGGATCATCGACTGGAGCCGTTCGAGATCCGGACCCTGGAAGAGCTTGCGGTCGTTCTCGAACTTCTTGCGCAGCTCGACCTGGTAGTCCTGGGAGAACGCCTTCTTGACCACGGGAAGCGTCGAGGCCATGGCGTCGAGCACGAGCGTGCGATCCGCCTCGGAGTAGATGCTCGCCTCGTGCAGCATGGCTTCCGCGCCCTGGAACTGCGTCGAGATCCCGGAGTACATCTGCTTGAGACCGTTCATCCGCGTCTCGTAGCTCTCGTCCTTCGGGATCTTCGGCAGGAACTCCTGGACCAGGTTGATTCCCAGGGACGAGACCTGGAGCGAGAACCCCACGAGCCGGGCCATCTCGGAGGTGACCTTCTCCTTGCGGACCATCGCCGCGAGGTAGAGGTTGAGCACCGAGCTCGTCCCCTTCTGCACGCTCAGATAGTCGCTGAGACGGGCCTCGACCGGCAGGGAGAGGTTGCGGTGGAGCGAGAAGTTGTCGGTGGACGTGAACCGGTCGAGCAGGGCGGCGCCGAACGGGTCCGAGAGCCGGGGCAGGGCGACCTTGCCGGCCGAGAGGATCTCGCTCGTCCGGACATAGTCGGCACCCTGCCAGACGCGGTCCGAAGCCGGGATCCCCGCTTCGAGGTAAGGATTGGGAGCTGCGTTCTGAGCGGCCAGCGCGGAAGCCAGGCTGAAGACCAGGAGGAGATACGCGGCCGCTCGGGTGAAGCGATACTGGATCATCCGGCCATTATACCCGGCCGGGTCCGGGAGCCCGGCGCATCTCCCTCCAGCCGGCGAGCGCCAGCAACGCGGTCAGCAGCGCGACGCCCAGGACGTCCAGCGCCGGCACATCCACGGCTGTGGCCAAGCCGATCACTGTGGGATCGCTGGCTCCGGGCGCGGCCGGGTCGTCCGTGACCGCTGTGGACTCGTTCGTGCCGTTGCCGTCGGCGTCATAGAACACGGCCGCCTGGTTCGAGATGACCGCGCCTGAGGGTAGACCGTCGCTGATCGTTGCCTGCACCGTGATCGTCACCGAGCCGGAGACCGGGATCGCGCCGTTCCACGTCACGGTGTTCGTGGCGGGCGTCGCGGCCGCCGTGCCGGAGGTTGCCGAGGCACTGACCAGCGTCAGCTCGGGTGGCAGCACATCGGTCAGCTCGTCGCCCGGATTGTCCAATTGGACGGCGGGACCGGGATTGGTGAGCACGATCGTGTAGGTGACCGCCCCGCCAGGATGAAACTGGCCGGATGCCGTCTTGGTGGCCGTTACGACCGTCCGGGCCGCTACGAGCGTGTCCTCGGAATCGGTGGCCACGGCAGTGCGGCCGTTCGTCTCCACCGAGATCGACGCGGTGTCGGTGACCGTCGAGCCCCCTGCGGCCGAAGCCGGGACGCGCACGGTCAGGGTGAAGATCGAGTCGCCCGAGGCGAGGACGGCGGCCGAGCAGGATGCAGATCCCGGGCTGCCCACGGCGGGTGTCGAGCAAGTCCAGCCGCCGGGAGCTGAAAGGGAGCGGAACGTCGTTCCCGGAGGCAGGGGGAAGCTCAGGATCGCGTTCGTACCATCCTGGATCGTGGTCGAGACCGTGATCGTGTAGGTCACGTCGAACCCGGCGACGACCGGATCGGGCGCGTCCGTGATCGAGATCGAGAGGCCGGGATTCGCCACGCCGACCGTAGTGAACGTGGTCGCGGTGGCGTCGTCAGGCGAAGGGTCCGGGGTTGCGGAGGTCACCGTGACGGTGTTGGCGAGCACCGTGCCGGCGGCGACCGAGCCGCCCACCTGGACCGCGATCGTGAACACGTCGCTGCCAGGAGCGAACGTCGTGGCCGAGCACGAGACCGTACCGCCGGAGCCGATTGCGGGCGTCGAGCAGCTCCAGCCCGCGGGTGACGCGAGCGACTGGAACGTGGTGCCGGTCGGCAGCGGATCGTCGAGCAGCGCTGACAGAGCGTCGTCCGGCCCTTCATTGTTCACCGTGATCGTGTAGGTGATCGTGCCGCCGGGAGACACGAGGTCGGGAGCTCCGGACTTGAGGATCGACAGATCCGCCGAATCGGCGCTGGCAGCGGCGAAGGGGATCAGGAAGAGGACGGCAGCGGCAAGGATGGCGGCCGGATGGCGCGGCGATGGACTCACGGACGGGACCCCCTCTCGACTCATGCCCTGGAATCAAGGCGCCCGAGTCTAAGCCATACCTGGCCGGAATGGAGATGTCCCGGGAGAGGAAGGCCGCCTCGACCGGCGTCAAAGCGGCCTGAGCGCCGATCAGAACAGCAGATTCCCTTCGCCGAGCACGAAATCCAGACCGCTGCCGAGCCCGGCCTTGGCCGCCCGGAGATCGTTGAGCGCCCCGCGAATGAGCGCCTGCCGCCTGGTCGCGGGCTTCGCTGCCATGGCCCTGATGCTCTTCGTGACCGCGCGTTGAAGCAGCTTGACCGTCTTCGGGTGCAACTGGCGCTGGCTGAGCACCTCGATCGCGTCCACGGCTTCATTGTTGGACAGCGCGAGGAGCGTGTTCACCGTCTCGCGCGCGTCGGTGTCGTGGCTCGTCTCCAGCGCGAGGGCGGCGGAGCTCCGCTGGATCGAGAGCGCCGAGTTGAACGCCGCGTTGAGCACCCGCAGCAGCGCGGCGATGTTCTGGACGTCCGTCTCCGAGATCAGGAGCGGAGCGCCGCCGAACGCCTTGTCGGTGGTATAGAACCGCACCGCATCCTCGATCGTGGCGGCGCTGTGGTTGTGAAAGAAGGGCTCGGTGTCCGCCGCCTCGATCAACGGCGGTACGTTGAACGAGCCGTCGCCGAAGCAGTCGTTGACCCCGTCGCCGTCGCAGTCCCGGTTGGGCAGATCGGCCGCGCGGAAGCCGCCGTCGTGCGGATGCGGCTCAGTCGCCTGGCTGGGGTCTGGAGCCTTCTCGACGCCGCTGTCGATGTTGGTGTTGCCGCCGCGGAACGTAGCGCCCGCGTCGAAGTGGCACCCGCTGCAGACCACATTGAAGACGGGCAGGCCGGCCCGTGCCTCGGCGTCGGTCAGGCTGACCGTGGCGAGATCGAGGTCGTCGAGGCGCCCGAGCGACAGCAGGAACGCTTCCAGTCTGTCGAGCTGGGCGTCCGTCGGCAGGACGAAGTCCGTGCCTTCCCGCCGGTCCAGGCTACGGGTGAAATGCTGCTTCACCGCCGCGAGCGGAAGCAGCCGGAGCGCGCCGTTGCCGGGAGCGGCATCGCCGCTCCAGCCGACGCGCTGGACCGGTTCCTGGCTGATCGGACTCGCGATCGAGGTGATGAGCGAGAAGAGTTGCGGCGACGCGCGCATCACGAACTTCGAGGTGGGCTTCTCGAAGCCGTCGCTGTTCATGAGGATCTGGCCGTGCGCGCGCAGCAACTGCGGCCGTTCGAGGTCGGGCACGCCGCCCTCGGAGGCCGGACGCTCGGCGATGAACAGCTTGTCGTCAGGAGGCAGCGTCGAGATGAACTCGACGTCGAGCCCCATGTTGTTCTCGACCCGGTGGCACGTGCTGCAGGTCCGCCCATTGCCGGCGAACGTCTCGCGGAAGAACAGATCCGCGCCGTCGGCCACCGCCTGACTCACCAGGCCATGCTGGACGAGGACTTGCGCCTGCGGCGAGGCCGCTTCCGCCGGGGCGCTCCCCAACACCACCACGCTGCCGAGACTTCCGAGTACAACGGGAAACAACCAGGTCCTGGCTCTCATGATCCGACCTCCGTATCAAAAGAGCCCCCCTGCCACGGGAGAACGGCATCACGACAATCATCCCTCGGTCTTGCGTAGCTGATTCTAACGCGGACCCCGACTGTGGCAAGCACTTCTTTGCCGGACGCGTCACCCGCCTCGCCGGAAGCTTCCGGCGTCCGACTTCTCGATCGGGCGCCTCGCCGGACGCATCAGTCGCCCGACTTCTCGATCCGGCGCCTCGCCGGAAGCTTCAGTCACCCGACTTCTCGATCCGGCGCCTTGCCGGAAGCTTCAGTCACCCGACTTCTCGATCCGGCGACTCGGCGGACGCGTCACCCGGGGTGCCGGACGCTTCCGGCGATTGGCTGAAGGCTTCGGCGGCGTGCCGGACTCTTCAGTCGTCCGGTTTCCCGATCCGGCGACGTGCCGGACGCGTCACTCGGCGCGCCGGAGACTTCCGGCGAGCCGCCGGAAGCGGGGAACGTTTCGTTCCCTATCGACGCCGGTGCCCTCCTCCACGCCCGGGGTTGACGATGTATATGCTGGTCGTATACTGAGAGGGCGCTATGGGCGAGGTGACCGAAGGCTCGGAGTTTGATTGGGATGGAGGGAACGCGGAGAAGAACTGGCTCCGGCATCGGGTATCCCAGTCGGAATGCGAGCAGGTCTTTTTCAATCGGCCCTTGGTGGTCGCGGAAGACGTCGGGCATTCCGACTCTGAGGACCGCGTCCTTGCTTTGGGGCAAACTGACGCCGGCCGTCTTCTTTTTGTCGTGTATGTGCTGCGCGGCGAGAAGGTGAGGGTGATATCGGCGCGGGACATGACCCGACGAGAGCAGAAGGAGTATGAAAATGCCAGGATCCAGGAGCTTGAAACCGATCCCGAAGTTTGAATCGGAAGATGACGAGCGGGAGTTCTGGGCGACCCATGATTCGACGGAGTTCGTCGACTGGAGCCTTGCAAAGCCGGTTACCTTCTCTCGGCTCAAGCCATCAACGCGGACCATCTCCCTGCGGCTTCCGGAGGCTCTCATCGAGAATCTCAAGATGCTGGCCAACAAACGTGATGTGCCGTATCAGTCTCTCCTGAAGATCTTTCTCGCCGAGAGGGTTGAAGAGGAACTGCGCCACCGGCACTGAGTCGGTTCGGGTTCCCTCCAACTCCTCAGTGCTGGTGATGCATGGACTTGATTGTCGAAGGCGCCTCCTGTGTCACCCCATGGCCCGCATGACCGTCATGCCCACCAAACCCCCGGGTCAACGTCACCAACCCGACGATCACCAGCAATACTCCGGCCCCCCGCGCCAGGCCTCGGCGCCAGCCGAGCGGGATTGCTGAGCCGAACAACGCTACGGCGGTCAGCGCGGGAACCGTTCCCAGAGCCACGCCGGCCAGGATGAGCGCGCCTCCCTGGGCCGAGCCGCTTGCCGCTGCGGCGGCGAGACCGGCGTAGACGAGAGGGCACGGGAGAAAACCCATGCCCATGCCGATCAGAAGCGAGGCGCCGGCGGGGCGGTCCTTCAGGAGCGGACCCATGAGGCGGTGCCACAGAGGGGCGATGCGGGTGGCGAAGACGTCGCTGCCTCCTCTTCTGAGGCCCAGCAAGGTCAGGCCGGCGACGGCGAGCCCGAGGCCGGCCAGGAGAGCCAGGGCTCGGCCGCTCCAGGTGAAGAGCGGGCTGCGGTAGAGGGCCGCTCCAAAGGCTCCGGCCAGGGCTCCCAGAAAGGCGTAGGTCGAGGCCTTGCCGAGTTGGAGGAGGAGTTGGTCGAGGAAGACGGTGAGACCCCGGCGGGTCCGGAAGGCTCCGAGCGCGGCTACGAAGCCTCCGCACATCCCGGCGCAGTGGATCGAGGCGGCGAAGGTGAGGGCGGCGGCGGTCAGCCAGGTGGTGTGATTCATGGCAACGGAACCCTCGACAGGCGCTGGGCGCGCAGGACGACCAGGAGGCTCGACGCCACCATTCCCACGGCTCCGAAGAGCGGATGGAGAAGGCCGGCGACCGCCAGGCCCATGCCGATCGTGTTGTAGGAGAAGGACCAGAGAAGGTTAGCCCGTGCCGTCCGGAGCGTCCGGTCCGAAAGCTCGATCAGCCACGGCAGACGCCGGAGGTCGCCTCCGAGCAGCGTCACGTCCGCGACCTCTCGCGCCAGATCGGTTCCCGAAGCGAGCGTCACGGCCACGGCGGCGCTCGAGAGAGCCGGCGCGTCGTTGATGCCGTCTCCCACCATCACTGGGTGCGCTCCGGATTGCGCCGCGGCGCGGATCCGCTCCAGTTTGTCTTCAGGCGTGAGCTCGCCGGCCGCGGTCAGGCCCGGGAAATCCCTTGCAAAGGCGGCCACCGACGCGGCGGCGTCTCCGGAGAGGACCTCAACAGTAAGGCCTCGATCCGCAAGCGCCGTCACCGATTTACGGGCCGAGACGCGCGGCGTGTCGCGTAGTGTGATCGATCCCTGCCAGAGACCATCCAGCGCGAGATGGGTCTGTGTGGCTCCGGGCTCGTCCGCTCCCGGCGATCCTCCAACAAAGGCGGCGTTTCCGAGCCTTGCTTCGTGGACGGTGCCGTTCAGGAGGATGCTTCCGAGCACGCCCCGGCCCGGCACGGCGCGGAAGCTTTCGATGGAGACCTCATCCCCTGACCCCCTCTTCCATCCTCCACCCTCCCCGCACCGGAAGAAGGGGTCAGGGGATGAGGCCCATCCGACAATTGCTTTCGCGATCGGGTGCTCCGAGCCTGACTCCAGGGCCGCGGCCACGGCGAGGACCATCTCTTCCGAAACACCGGGCGCGGTGCGGATGCCGGAGACCGTCATCTCTCCCGTGGTGAGGGTCCCGGTCTTGTCGAAGAAAACCTTTTTCGACCGCGCCAGCCTCTCGAACGTGGCTCCCGATCGGACCAGTACGCCCGCGGCGGCGGCGCGGCCGGCGGCCACGGTCGAGACGAGCGGCGTTGCGATGCCGATCGCGCAGGGGCAGGCGATCAGGAGCACCGAGAGCGCGTTGAGCAAACCCTCTCCAGTACCGGATTTCCAGGTCCAGAATGCGAACGTTCCAACCGCAATCACCAGCACGACGGGCACGAAGAGCGCGGCCACGCGGTCGACAAGCGGCGCCAGCGGATAGCCGCTCGCGCGCGCCTCTTCGACGAGGCGGACGATGCGCGCCACGGTGGTTTCGCCGCCGGTCTTTTCCACGCGGATGAGAAGGCTGCCGTCCAGGTTCAGGGTGCAGGCCTTGACGCCCGATCCCGGCGCGCAGGCGACCGGCGCGGGCTCGCCTGTGATCTCGGCCTGGGAGATGCTCGCCTCTCCATCGACGATGACGCCGTCGGCCGGAATGCGTTCGCCGGGCCGGACGCGTACGAGGTCTCCCGCGACGAGCGCCGCGATCGCAACCTTTTCCTCTACTCCGTCGCGCACCCTCGCCGCGTCCGCGGGCATCTGGCGGACGAGGCTCGCCAGCGCGTCCGTGGTACGGGCGCGGGCCGCGGCTTCGAGATAGCGGCCGAGGGTCACGAAGAGGAGAATGCCCATCGCCGTATCGAGGTAGAGCGGCCCGGAACCGACGATCACCGAGCGCGCCGAGAGGAGGTAGGCGGCCGAGACTCCGATCAGGATCAGCGCGTCGGTGTCGAGCCGCCTTGCCTTCAAATGCGTCACGCCGCGGGTCAGGAACGGGCCGCCGAGGAGCACAAAGGCCGGCGTGGCGAGCAGCAGCAAGGCCCAGCGCACCCAGCCCTCTCCGGCTGCCCGATCGGCCTCGGTGATCCCCGGGGTCCCGGAGTAGAGCACGAAGCTCAGCATCATCACGTTCATCGCGAGGAACGCGCCGAGGCCGACGGCCATCAGCAGGCCCGTGGCCCGGCCGTGGCCTTCCGCGCCGCCTGTCAGGCGGTGCGCGAGCGCGCAGCCGGAGCAGCAGTAGGACGGACCCTGGACCCGCCGGCCGGTCAGCGGCAGGCCGCAGTGCGCGCAGAGCGGCAGCGGCTCTGGAAGAAAGGCTGCGGAACCGGAGATCGCGGTTGCGGTCACTTCGCGATGGCCTGCCCGACCGGCTTGCCGGTCTCGAGATCGAGGAGCACCGGGTGCGCCCGTTCGGACGCGATCCAGGTCGCGATCATGATGCCGATGAAGAGCGCCGTCGCGGCCCAGAGGAGCCCGAGGATCACTTTTCCTTCCTTCTTCGAAAACGATGCTTTCGGGGTCACGAGGTCCTCCCGCGGGAGAAGATGGAGGCCGCGAAGCGTTTCGCTCCCTCCGGGGTTTCGACGATCCAGACGAACGGCGTCACGGACGATTTCGTGTCCGCCACGGGCACGCGCACGGTCAGGTCCAGGCGCCGCTCCATGCCCGCGGGGACGGTGGTGTCCGCCAGCCCTTCGACCTTCGCGCTGGCCGGCAGGCCTTCGGGATGGACTCCGAGAATCACCGGCTTCTCTCCCCGGTTCGCCACGCGCAGCAGGAAGCGGGTCTCCGCGAGATCCTTGCGAGCCGGCGCCGCGTCGGAATAGACAGGCGAAAGATGGACGGCGATCATGTCGCGCGTCGCGACAGCGATCCCGAGCACCACGGCGAACGCCACGGTGGCCACGCTGACCAGGATGCGCTTGAGATCGAAGCCGCGCAGCGAGAAGCCGGCCAGGTCGAACGACAGCAGGCCGGGCCGCTTGAGCCGGCCGAGCACGGTGTCGCAGGCGTCGATGCAACTGCCGCAACGCGTGCATTCGATCTGGAACGCGCCGTCGCGGATGTCGATCTCCATCGGGCAGGCTTTCACGCAGGCCATGCACTCGATGCAGCCGCCCTGCTCGTCGAACTTGACGTGCAGACTGCGGCCGTCTTCGATCACGCCCTGCAGCAGTCCGTAGGGACACGCCGAGCGGCAGAAGCTCTCGCGCACGAAGGCGAAATCGAGGAACGCGACCAGGGCCGTGAGCGCGCCCACGGCGCCCACCCACAGGCCGAGATCGAAGTGGAGGAGACGCGAGGCCACCTCCGGCAGCGGCGCGAAGTAGGCGAGGAAGAAGACCGAGGCCGCCACCGACAGCGCCGCCACCAGGACGAGCGAGACGGCGCGCGCCAGCAGCTTGCGGATCTTGGGATCGAAACGGCGGACCAGCCGCTTCGCGAGGTCGTCGAAATCGTGAGCGATCTCGGTGAACACCATCTGCGGGCAGGCGTAGGCGCAGTAGACCCGTCCGAAGACGAGCGACATGGCGCCGATCAGCCACATGCCGAACATCAGGGCGAGCCAGAGGATCGCCCATTCGTCCAGCCAGATCTCCGCGCCGAAGAGGTGCAGCCGGCTCGCCTTGAAGTCGAACCGGAACAGATCGAACAGCGGCAGCAGCACGAACACCGTGAGGCCGGCAAGCTGGAAAAGCCGCCGCCGTATCGCGTTGTGTCCGTTCCACCGGCTCAGCACGGCCATGATGATCAATACCTCAGACGCGGGTTCTCGCCTTCCGTGACGATGAGCTCGCGTTGGAAGGCGAAGCGCCGCATCGTGAAGGCGTGCGTCGGACAGCGCGTGGCGCACATGGTGCAGCGGATGCACGCCGTCTCGTCCTTGAGCATGGCGCCGCCGAGGGCGTCCAGCTCGTAGGGTTCGAACGCCTGGAGCTGCTCCGGATCGATTCCGAGCTGCGCCTGCGCGAGCGCGGCCAGGCGCGGATCGGTGGCGATCTGGGACAGGCCCACGAGGTTCAGGCAGTCGGACGGGCAGACGTCCACACAGCCGTTGCAGGCGATGCAGAGCGAGGCCTCGAAATACGTCTGCACGTCGCAGCGCAGGCAGCGCTGCGCCTGGAGCCGCGCTTCGGCCTCAGGATAGTTTTCTTCCACGATGCGGTCGGCGGCCGCGGAGATCTCATCCGCGCGCGGCGCGGCCGAGGGCGGCAGCGCGCGTGCCGTGATCTCCCAGTCCTGCGCCATCTGATAGGTCGCCGGCGACCAGGCCGAGCGCAGCTCGACCGTGGACGTGGAACGGCGCAGATAGTCGTGGATGCCGCGCGCCGCGACCTGCGCGGAGGCGATGGCGTCGATGAACAGCCGTGGTCCGAGCACCACGTCGCCGCCCGCGAACACGTCCGGCCGCGAGGTCTGATAGGTGTCGGGATCGGCCTTGATCAAACCGCGGTCGGTCAGCTCGACGCCGTCCTCCGGTTTCAGGAAGTCGAGCTCGGCGCGCTGGCCGATCGCGAAGATCACCGTGTCGCACGGGATGATCTCGCGATGACCCTCGTCGAACTGCGGGCTGAATCGGCGCTCCGAATCGAAAACCGAGATGCAGCGGGCGAGCTCGATTCCAGTCACTTTTCCCTTGCCATGGACGACTCGTGGTCCGAGCGAGGTGTGGAGGACCACGCCTTCGTGCTGACCCTCTTCGATCTCGATCGCGTCTGCGGGCATCTCCTCTCTCGATTCCAGGCAGGCCACGTGGACCTCACGCACGCCCGCGCTCCGGGCCGCGGTGCGCGCGACGTCGAAAGCGACGTTGCCGCCGCCGACCACGACCACGCGCGGGCTGGTCTCCACCGGCTGGCCGAGGTTGGCGAGCTTGAGGAAATCGAGACCCTGAACCACGCCCGGCAGGTCGGCGCCGGGGATGTCGAGCCGCCGGCTGCCCTGAAGACCGAGGCCGAGATAGATCGCGGCGAAGCCCTGGGCCTTGAGGTCCGAGATCGTGTTGCCCGGCGTGCCGATGCGCGTGTTGAGCCGCAGCTCGACGCCGAGCGACAGGATCGCGTCGATCTCCGCCTGCACCAGCTCGCGCGGCAGGCGATAGGTGGGAACGCCGTGCGTGAGCATGCCGCCGGGCACCGAGCTGGCCTCGAAGACCGTCACTTTATATCCGGCCCGCGCCAGGTCGTGCGCCACGGTGAGGCCGGCGACGCCGGCGCCGATCACGGCGATCTTCTCGCGATAATCGCCGGCCGGCGGCAGCATGTCGGTGTTGGCAAAGCGATGATAGTGCTCGTTCGTGCCGCTCTCGTTGCCGTAAAGCTCGCAGGCCCAGCGCTTGATGGCGCGGATGGAGATCGGCGAGTCCACGGCGCCGCGCCGGCAGGCCCGTTCGCACGGGGCGCCGCAGATGCGGCCGCAGATCGAAACGAAAGGATTCGTCGCGCGCGCGATGGCGTAGGCATCCTTGTCGCGCCCCTCGGCCACGGCCGTGACGTAGCCGCAGGCGTCCGTGAACACCGGACAGCCGAGTCGACACTTGACCTGCTCGACCCAGTAACGCTCGGCGTCCGGAATGCGCAGCCTGCGGTAGGCCGAGGACACCGGGTACGTGTCAGACATCGGACTCACTCCTCCTCCCGCGACCGGAACGCGAACGCCAGCAGGCCCACCACGAAGGCGACGAGGACGACGCCGAGGAAGAAGATCCACGCCATCGGCGGCTGATCGGCCACCTGGTTGAGCTGCTGAACCAGCGGTCCGCGCGTCGCATGATCGACCTCTCCGAAGCGGTAGATGAATAGATAGATCAGGCCGAACAGGCAGAAGCCGACGTAGGCGATCTTCAGGAACACCGGGATCGGTGTGCCGACGCGCTCGGTGATCCAGCCACCGGCGATCTCGTGAATCTTTTCCTCCGCCTTGTCGGCCTTGGGCTCATCGTGGGACGTCGCCATGGTTTCCTCCCTCGTCGTCCAGCATTCGATACTTTGGAGTCTCGTCGTCCGCGACGGCGCCGCTCCTCACCGCCCAGTAGAGCGCCGCGAGCGCGCCCGCCGCGAACGTGAACATCAGCGTGTACAGAACGAACACCGACAGGGCGGTATGCGTGAACATCGCCTTGCCTTACTGCTCGTAGTCCTGATCCGGCCGCCAGTCCTTGGCGCGGCCCAGGCTCTGGATGTAGGCGATGATCGCGTCGAGCTTCTGCGGATCGTTCGCGATCCATGGGAACGGCGGCATCACCGAGCCGGGAACGAGGCTCCGCGGGTCGCGGAAGTGGGCCACGTGCCACTGCCGGTCATACTTGCCGCCGACGCGCGACAGGTCCGGACCCACGCGGCGCGTGCCGAACAGGTGCGGCGCGTCGTAGACGAACTCGTCGGGCGTGGAGACCGGGCTGCGCACGCCGCGCCAGCCGGAGCGGACCGTGTCGGCCTCGATCGTGCGCGTCTGCTGCGTGTGGCAGTACCAGCAGCCTTCCGCGACATAGATCGCGCGGCCTTCCATCACCTTTTTCGCTTCCACGTCGCCGTTCGCGGCGAGCGTCGCGTAATCCTTGACGCCCGGGAGCGGCTTGGCCCAGCTCTTGTCGAGCATCGGCGGTGCGAGCGTCGTCAACAGGCCGCCGATCCAGAAGAACACCACGGCGCCGACCACGAAGAGGGCGCTGCTCTTGTCGAATTTCTTCAGCATGACCGTTCTCCTCACGCAGCGGCCACAGCGCGGACCGCCGGACCTTCGGCTTCGGCCGGGTTTTCGCGGCGGCCGTTGTAGGTTGCCACGATGTTCCAGAAGAAGAGCAGGATGCCCGCGAACATCATCGTGCCGCCGAGCAGCCGCACCAGCCAGAAAGGTTGCATGAACTTGACGGTGTCGATGAACGGGATGCTCGGATCGTTCCACTGCAGGCCCTGCAGGAAGCCGCCGATCCACAGCGACACGAAGAACGACAGGCCGCCCACCAGCCAGAGCCAGAACGAGGCGTTCGCCAGCGACTGCGAGTGGAGCTTCGTCTTGAGCATGCGCGGGATCGCGTAGTAGGCGCCGCCCACCGCGAAGAACGAGAAGGCGCCGAGCACGGCCATGTGCGCATGGCCCACGATCCAGTCCGTCTTCGATACGATCGCGTTGACCGTGCGCAGGCTGTGCATTGGGCCCTGGAAGCAGGTCAGGAGATAGAAGATCGTGCCGGTCATCAGGAACTTGATCGGTACGTTGTCGCGGAGCTGGTGCCACTGGCCCTTCATGGTGGCGAGGAAGTTCCACACCAGCGACCAGACCGGGATCATCAGCATGACCGAGAAGAGGATCGCCACCGTCTGAAGCCACTGGCTGATCGGTCCGTGCAGCATGTGGTGGGCGCCGGTCCAGACGTAGACGAAGGCGAGCGACCAGAAGCCGATCATCGACAGCCGGTGAGAGTAGAGCGGCGATTCGGACGCCTTCGGGATGAAGTAGTAGCCGATGCCCAGGCCGAGCGGTGTGAACACCAGGCCGACCGCGTTGTGGACGTAGAACCAGTTGAGGTTCGCCTGGTTGACGCCCATCGTGAACGCGGTGGCGAAGTTGCCGGCGATGTAGACGAACGCCGTCCACAGGATCGACGCCAGGATGTACCAGAGCGAGACGTACATCTGCTCGTACTTGCGTTTCGCGACCGTGGCGAAGATGTTGAGGCCGAACATCACCCAGGCCACGACCACCAGGATGTCGAGCCAGATCGGCAGCTCCGCGTATTCGAGGCCCTGGTTCATCCCCATGGCGAGCGTGACGACCGCGCCCAGGATGATCACCACCCACAGCCACATCGTGGCGAGGCCGAGCTTTTCGCTCCACAGCTTGACGCCGCACAGGCGCGGCACGAGATAGAAGCAGAGACCCATGTCCGCGGCGAGCAGCCAGCCGAAGAGCATGCCGTTCGTGTGGATCGGGCGCAGCCGGCCGTACGTCAGCCAGGAGATGTTGCCGAGCAGCGTGGGCATCTGCAGCTTGGCGGCGATGACGATCGCCACCAGGCCGGAGACCACGAAGAACACGCCGGCGGTGAAAAGGAAGCCGAACGCGGCCCGGTCCTCATGGGCGGCCGGGCTGGCCTGCGGCGCCGGAGCGGCGCCCGGGCTTGCGAGGGCGTCAGCGGTCATGGATCACCTCTCCTTTCGAAAGGTTCTGAGCCACGGTGGCCGGCTTGGGGCCGAGGCCGTTGAGGCTGTAGATGTAGTTGATCAGGTCGCCGATCGACTTGTCGTCGAGGGCGAAGTCGAAGCCCGCCGCCGGCATCGCCGTGCCCTGCACGCCGTACTGGATGCTCTCGTGCAGGCGGGCATAGGTCACCGAGCGGACGAACGGCGTGTTGCGCAGGTTCCTCGGCCGCGGCACGATGTCCTCGGCGTTCGGCCCGTGGCCGTCGGCCTTCTTGCCGTGGCAGCCCCAGCACCGGTTGAGGAAGATCGCTTCGCCGCGCGCCACGCTCTCGCGGCTGAACGCCACCGGGTTCTGCTGCGGCACCTTGCGCTCGACTCGCTTCGCCGCGCTGCCCTGCGTGATGTCGGCGAGAACCCAGTCGATCAGCGCGCCCGCGGCCGGCTCGTCGAGCACGCCGCCCCAGGGCGCCATGCTCGTGCCGGGCACGCCGCTCCTCAGGCTCTGGATCAACCGATCGCGGCTCTTCGTCTTCATGAACGCGGCTTTCGAAAGGTCGCGCGGCTTGGGATCGAGATAGGAGGAGATCACGCCGTCCGCCATCCCCTTGTCGCCGTGGCAGCGGGCGCAGAGCATCGCGTACTGCTTCGCGGGCTCGGCCGGGATCGACGGCGGCGTGCGGCTGAGGAGATAGAGCGACAGCGAATCGAACGCGGCGTCCGGCAGCGGATAGGGCGGCATGAGCGAGCCGGGCACCACGCTCTTGGGATCGTGGAAGTGCGCCATCAGCCAGTCGTGGTTGCGCTGCACCGCGGTGAACGCAAGCTCGGGGCCGACCTTGCCGTCGCGGTCGTCGAGCTTGTGGCACGACAGGCATCCGGCCTGCGGCAGCAGGACCTTGCCGCGTTCGACCGGCGGCATGGATTCGAGGTTCGCGGCCTCGGCGGGGCCGACGATCTGCGCTACCGGCAGCCATTCGGGCCGCTGCTGCTGCTTCGACACGAACTGGGTCAGCGGCGCGCGCGAGACGACCGCGCCCTGCTGCGCCTTGAGGAACGCCGTGAGCGCCGTGACCTGGTGCGGCGTCAGGTCCTGCTTCGGCATCGTCGAGGTCGGGTTCGTCGCCCGCGGATCTTCGATCTTGTGACGGATGTAATCGTGGCGCCGCTTGCGGCCGACCTCGGTGAGCTCGGGTCCGATCGAGCCGTAGGAGAGCCCGGAGATCGTGTGGCAGGTGTAGCAGGCGCGCTGGAAGAAGAGCTTGCGGCCTTCGTTCACGAGCGGCGCGTAGGCCCAGTCCGGGTCGGCGTGGCACTGCACGCAGTTGGCCTGGATCAGCTCCGCCGGGAGCAGCGGCCACGGCCAGTCCTCGCCGCCCTCGTGCGCGTGCTTCGCGTCGACCGCCCGACCCTGCCCGTCGTGGCAGATCGTGCAGCCGAACGTCTCGAATTTGTGACCCGGAATCTGTGGGTGGGTGCGCAGCGGCTGATCCGCCTTGGCGAAGCGCGGATCGTCGATGGCGATGTGGCAGGTGCGGCAGCGATCGACCCGCTCGGGGCCGAAGCTCCGGACGATCGTCTGCTCGATGGCCGGCGAGCGGCCGCGCAGCGTCGCCTTCACGGCTTCGTTGCCCGCGAGCTTGACCGCCCGTTCGAAGTACTGCTTCTGATGATCCTGCCACGGAGCGAAAAACTGGTTGTAGAAGACCACCCCATGGATGGCCAGGACGATGATCGAGATGATGGCCAGTCCGGCGCGCATAGTTTTCTTTACCCCGGGCCTACCAGGGAACGACCAGGCTCCAGTTCGGGCCGCGGAAGAACGTGCCCACGATGATGAGCACCAGGTTGACGAGCAGGAACAGCACGAAGAGCGAGTTCGCCAGGATGCGGTGGCGGGAGAACCAGACCCCTACGCCCTTCGGGTTGCGATCGAGATACGGCAGCAGGATCAAGCCGAGCACGAAGAGCGTCGGAATGCCGACCCCGCCCCAGAACGCCGAGTACGAAACCATTTCCTGGAGCCCCAGGAAGTACCAGGGGGCTTTCGAAGGATTGGGCGGATGCGTGGGATCGGCCGGCGCTTCGAGCGGCGCGTTGATGAGCAGCGCGGCGACGAGCACGATCAGCACGGCGAGCGCGAAGCAGAACAGCTCGGCCACGAACAGGTTGGGCCAGGAGAAGACCGTGTTGTCCGGCGTGTTGCCCACCTTGTTGAACGGGCCGCGGACCATGCCGAGCACGCCGAAGGTCTTGGTCTTCCGGGTCTTGGCGGAAGGCGCGAGCCCTTCGAGCTTGGCTTCGACGGCCTGTGGGAAGCGCGCCTGCGAGTCCGGCAGATCGGCGCCCGCGGGCCGCGACAGGCCGCCGTCCTTGCGGATGCGCCAGAAGTGGACGCCCACCAGGATCGTGAGGAGCGCGGGCAGCACGGCCACGTGCAGCACGTAGAAGCGGATCAGCGCCTCCTGTCCCACCACGCGATCGCCGAGGAGGAGAAAGCGCATGCCTTCGCCGACCACCGGCGCGTAGCCGGCGATCGAGGTGCCAACCGTGATCGCCCAGAACGCGAGCTGGTCCCAGGGGAGCAGGTAGCCGGTGAACGACGAGAACAGGGTCAGCAGCAGCAGCACGACGCCCAGCACCCAGTTGAACTCGCGGGGCGGCTTGTAGCTGCCGGTGAAGAACACCCGGCACATGTGGAGGAGCACCACCGCGACCATCCCATGGGCAGCCCAGCGGTGCATGTTGCGCAGCAGCACGCCGAACGCCACGGTGCCAGAGAGGTCGAGCATGCGGTTGTGCGCCTGCTCCACGGACGGCACGTAATAGAACATGAGCAGTCCGCCGGTGACCGCGAGGATGATGAACAGGCTGAACGCGATCACACCGAGCCCGAGCGTGTAGGCGGGGCGCAGCGAGTTGGCGTGCGTCTTGACCGGATGGATGTGCAGGAAGAA
>JACZDC010045139.1_pt1 | contig 21421 bp, 21 predicted proteins | sample 8641791 | NCBI WGS metagenome assembly JACZDC01 (sample SAMN15324613, study PRJNA640507) | soil metagenome | isolation source: intercropping peanut in the second line | place: China: Luxin town, Laibin City, Guangxi Province | collected 2019-07-25 | depth 10cm m
CCCCGGCCCCCGACCCGCCCGTCAGCAGCTTGCTGCGCCCCCCGCCGACAGGGCAGAGCGCCTCGAGGACGCCCTGGGTCTTCATCCGGGCGCCGGCGTGCTGCTGCGCCCGGACCATGGCGCCCCGGCCGGGCCCGGCGACCGGGGTCAGCTCGAAGGTCTTGAGCACGAAGATGTTCTTCTTGGCCAGGCTGACGCCGCCGTTCTTGGTGATCTCGCCACCGTGCTCGACCCACTGGGAGAAGTCCACGCCCTGCTGGCCGAACCACTCGCGCAGCTTCACGCCCTGGGTGACGTTGAGGCCGCACAGCCGGTTCACCTCCTCGTTGGCCGCCTCGGTGTAGGCCACGGCCTCGGCGTGCAGCTCGTCCAGGACGGCCCGGTCAACCAGGGCACCCCGGAGCTGGAGGCGGTTGGCGGCACCGGCCAGCCACTGCTCGGTCTTGAGCAGGTGCGCCGGGGCACCGGACTGCGGGATCAGGATGTCCAGCAGACGGCGCGCTGCCACAGCGTCCAGCCCGGCGTACACCAGGTACTCCTCGCAGTCGGCGGGCACGTTCACCCAGCCGTAGCTCTCCACGTCCTTGCGGGAGCCGGTGTTGCAGACGGACAGGCCCTTCACGCCCTGCGCCCGCTGCTCGGCTACGTAGGCGTTCCAGATCGAGCGGAACACGGCCTTGAGCACCGTCTCGCCCTCGCTCACCTGGGGCATCCCGTGCTGGGCGGCCAGATCCTTGAGACCCTTGCCGCCGTCCATCTCGTCCGGGGCCGCCATCGTGGCGAGCATGTGCGTGTCCCAGTTGCGGGCGGTGATGTCCACCCCGAGCTGCGTGTACACGCTGAGCACGTCGATGTTGGTGTGCGAGCAGAAGTGTGTGTTCGTGTTGGAAAGCAGCTCGATGGCCGCCTCCCGCTGCGCCGGGTCCTCCATGTTCAGGACCCAGGCGTACCCGATCGTGCCGAACTGCACGAGACGGAGCCGGTAGGTGTCGCTGAAGATGTCGAGACCGGTGGACTCCACGTCGAGTCCGTAGACCTGGCCAGGCGGGAAGTCGGCGAGGAAGTCGTCCCGGCTGAAAGTGCCGGGCTCCGGGGCGAAGATCACGGCCTCGGACTCACCGAGTGCGGTGGTGAAAGTACGCATCGTACGCTCCTTTGTCGGTAGAGCTGCTAACAGTGTACACCCGTTGCCATCCGTTCCGCTACCCGGTCTCCGGGGTGATCCCGGCACTCTTGGGCGGGGCCGAACGGGAAGAGTGCCGGGCTCTGGCAGTTTCACCGGAGCCCGGCACTCTCGAAAGTGCCAGGGTCAGCCCCGGCTGAAAGTGCCGGGGTGGCACGTCCGGCAGGCGAACCACAGCTTGGCCGGAGGGACCAGTTCGCGTACGCCGCCGCAGTCCTCGCAGGTCAGGGCCTCAGCGGGCACCTCGGCGGCCATGCTCAGCACGGCGTCGAGGGGGTTGCCCACGTCGGTCTCGGCCTCGGCGACGCTGGCAGTCCCCGGCACTCCTGGCACTTTCTGCCCACTGTGCTCAGTAGGGGAAAGAGACACAGTAGGGGGGATAACACTCTCTACTTTCTGGAGGTTCCCGCAGTCAGTAGAAAGTGCCAGAACTGCCGGGGAAGTGCCAGCGGTGTCCTGCTGCCCCCAGTCCTTCTGCGGAAGGATCTTGAGGTTGTACCCCCGGCGACCCTTCGCGTCCCGAGCCTCGGAGACCCCGTCCATGCAGCTCAGGCGCTCCACGATCTTCTGGCGACCCAGCGGCTTGGCACTGTTCAGCTCGGCCCAGTCCTTGAACGCCTGGGTGATCTCGGTGGCCGTGGCGAACCCGGCACTCTTGGCGCACGCCTCCACCACAAACTGCCGGACCCGGTCGGACCGCAGCCCGAACTCCTCCATGACCGCCACGTCGGTCGAGAGCCGGTGACCGCGCTTGTTCATCCGCTGCCACGCCTTGACCCAGCGCACCAGGATGCCGGGCAGCTCCCGCAGGACGGCTGCCTCGATCGCCGGGTTCTCCCGGCCCTCGAAGCTGTTGCCGAACTTGAAGGGCTTGATCCGGGCCGTGTACGCCGAGCTGCCCTCGCCCACGGTGGGCGGGTTGTTGGCCGAGAAGGCGAACAGCGCCTTGTTGGTGAAGACGAACTGCTTACCGTGCTTGCGGTCGGCCTGGATCGGGTCCTCGCCGGTCATCATCTTGAAGATGGAGATGTCGTCGAGGTGCGCAGCCGACAGGTCGGCGGCCACGTTCAGCGACTTGCCGTAGACGTTCGCCGCCGAGAACCGGTTCTCCACGAGCTGGTGCAGGGTGACCGCCGAGCAGTTGCGCTGCCCCGCCATCGCCTGCATGATCCGCAGGAAGGTGCTCTTGCCCGAGCGGGACGGCCCGAACAGGAAGACGGCCTTGCTCGGCGTCACCGAGGGGTCCAGCATCATCGACACCGACTCCTCCAGGTCATCGAGCTGGTCACCGATGCACTCGGCGGCCCATGCCTCGTACGCCGGGCAGGTCGCCTCGGAGTCCCAGGCCACCGGGATCTGCGTGCCGGACAGGTAGGACGGGTCGTGCGGCAGCAGCTCCCCGGTCGCCAGGTCCAGCATCCCGTTCGTGGTGTTGAGCAGGGGCCGGGTCGAGTTCTCCGGCAGCACCAGCCCGTTCATGTACAGCGTGCCCGCCATGAAGTCGTGCACCGTGGTCTTGTGGGCGGGCCGGTACATGTCGTCCAGCAGCTCGGCCACCACGCCGTTGAACGCCTGCTCGTCGATGTGGAAGACGCCGGACGAGTAGATCGCCACGATGCCCTCCTGGGTGAGAGCGGTCGGGTACTTGGCGTAGACCGCCTCGGCGAGCACCTTGGTCATGAGGCCGTTGTCGCCGAAGAAGCGCTCCCCGGTGTCGGACTCGATGACCGTGCCGGTGGACTTCTTCGGGCGGCGCACGGCCGGGAACTTCTCGGTCACCGACTCCCGGATCAGCGAGCCCAGGTACGCCGTACGCCGGTCGCCCGGCCGAGTCCCGAGCACGTCGTCCAGGCCGGTCTTCTTCCCGGCTGCGGTCTTGAGGAACTTGACCGAGGTGGCACCCTCCATCTTGAGGGCGCGCTGGAGGACTTCCCCGGCGTCCCACACGTTGACGTTGCTCCACATGTCGGCGTCCAGGGCGACCACGACATCGTGCCCGTCAGCCAGGTAGAGGTCCACCACGGGCGAGCCCTCGGACATCCAGCCACGGCAGCCCACCATGCCGTAGACCCACACGTCGGCCGGGGCGTACACCGCAGCAGCCAGGGTCTGACAGGTGCCCTCGGTCAGCAGCCGGACGCCGTTCTCGGTGCCCCGCTTGGCCAGCCAGATCACCGGCTCGTAGCCGTCCTCACGGCTGCGTGAGGCGTACTTGATCGCCCGGTCGTCCTTGTCCAGCGGCGGGTTGTCCGGCCGGATCTGCCACTCGACCCGGCCGTCCTCGGCCTTCCAGGGGAACAGCAGGCCGGGCAGGTAGCCGTTGGCCTCGGTCCAGTAGTCCGGGCAGCCCTCGGGGAGCTGGTCGTGCGTGTCGATCGACCGAACCCCACGGGTCACGGCCTCGATCTCGGGGATGCCCCGCTTGCCCAGGATCTCGACGTGCTGCGGAGCGAGGCTGAGCTGGTCAGGCGTTGTCATCTGTGCTACCCTCCAGGTAGTCGGTAGTGCTGGTGGAGGTCGTGATCTTCGGGTCACGGCCTTCGCCGTTTCCCGTGGTCTTCATCTCAGGCCGCCACGGCGGGCTCGGGCTTCATCAGCTCGTCCAGCTCGGTGACCTTGAACCGGACCGAGCGCAGCTCGCCCACGTGGTAGCGGACGACCCGGCCCTCCTCGACCCAGCGGTCCAGGGTCCGGGGGTGGATGGACAGGTACTTGGCGGCTTCCTGCCGCGTCAGCCATGTGATCGTCATACCCCCTACTCTATCACGGATGTCTCCGGTTGTGCAACGGCTGTGCCCGTGGTACGTTCTTCACCAGAACGGTTCACCAGCAGCACCGACAACGAGGGAGGCTCCCAGTGAGCATCGCACTCCGACCCCGTCCGTACCAGGCCGAGGCCATGGCCGCCGTGACGGCAGAGTGGAAGAAGGGTATCCGCACCACGGCCGTGGTTCTGCCGACCGGCCTCGGCAAGACCGTGATCTTCTCGCACCTCGCCAAGGAGGAGGTGGAGGGGCAGGACGGCAAGGTGCTGATCCTGGTCCACCGGGACGAGCTGGCCAAGCAGGCTGCGGCCAAGGTTGAGGCCATCGCCCCCGGCGTCTCGGTCGGCATCGTCAAGGCTGAGCAGAACGACGTGGACGCCAAGGTGATCGTGGGCAGCGTGCAGACCCTGCGCAACGTCGCCCGGCTGGCGCAGATCACCGGGGTCACGAAGATCATCGTGGACGAGTGCCACCACATCGCCGCCGAGTCGTACCTGACGATCCTGAGTTGGTTCGACGACGCGCAGGTGGTCGGCTTTACGGCCACGCTCCAGCGGCAGGACAACAAGAAGCTGGGCGACACCATCGAGACGGTGGCCTACCAGCAGGACATCTTCTACGGGATCACGCACGGGTACCTCTGCGACGTGGAGGGCAAGACCGTGGTCGTACCGGACCTCGACCTGTCCCAGGTGCACGTGCGCCGGGGAGACTTCGTGGAGGAGGAGCTGGGTCGCGCGCTGGAGGAGTCCGAGGCTGGGAAGTTCATCGCCGCCGAGTACCTGAGCCTGTGCCCGACCCGCAAGGGTGTGCTGTTCGCCCCCTCGGTCGCCACGGCGCAGATGTTCGCCGCCGACCTGAACGCAGCCGGGATCGTCACCGAGGTCATCACCGGGGCCACCCCGATCGACGAGCGGCAGGCGATCTACGCCCGGTACGAGCACGGCAAGACCCAGGTGCTCAGCAACTGCCTGGTGCTCACCGAGGGCTGGGACGCCCCGCACGCCGAGGTCGCCATCATCGCCCGGCCCACCCGCAGCCAGGCGCTCTACGTGCAGATGGTCGGGCGGGTGCTCCGTCCGTTCCCCGGCAAGGGCAAGGCGCTCGTGCTGGACGTGGTGGGCGTGGCCGCCGAGATCCCGCTGGCCACCATCGCCGATCTCGCCCCGAGCAAGCCGAAGCTGATGGACGGCGAGTCCCTGGCCGAGGCCATCGAGCGCGAGCAGGCCGAGAAGAAGGCGGGCCGCAGCACCAAGGGCATGAAGCTGGAGACGATCGACCTCTTCCACCGCAGCACCTCGGCGTGGATGCAGACCCACAAGGGCGTCTGGTTCATCCCGGTGCGCGAGGGCATCTTCTTCATCTGGCCCGAGGACGACGGCTGGATCGTCGCCTACAAGGAGAAGTACAAGCAGCCGCAGAAGCTGTCGAAGCCAATGCCGCAGGAGACGGCGATGGCCTGGGCCGAGCAGATGGCCAACGAGAAGGACGCCTCGGTGTCCTCCCGCAAGGCGAGCTGGCGGCGCAAGGGCGGTGCCCCGAGCGACGCGCAGGTGAACGTGGCGCGCTCGCAGCGGCTGAACATCGAGGGCATGAACAAGGCCCAGGTGTCCGACGTGCTCAGCGTGCACTTCGCCAGCAAGGAGATCCCGATGGCCTACCCGAACCCCGAGGTGAAGTGATGCACCTGATCAACAGCGAGCCGCCGAGCCTGGACGACCTGATTCTCCAGCTCGACAACCCGTTCACCAGCGGGCCGGGTGACCTGATCCCGGTGGTCAAGGAGCTGTACGCCCGGCTCCAGCGGGCCGAGCGGGCACTGGACGAGATCAACCCCGGCTGGACGTACGACGCGCACTTCCACTGCTCCTGCGCGAGCTGCGAGACATGAGGTTCTTCCTCGGCATGATGCTGGGGCTGGCGGGCTGGTACCTGAAGCGGTACCGCCCGTCACCCCGGCACCGCTACCGCCCCGGCGACCTCGCTGACCGGGAGTGGGACGAGGCGATCAAGCGCATGGCAGCCCGCCGACTGGCTTCTGTCGTACCCTCAGAGTAGACTGTACGAAGTACACGACGACGCACCACCAGCAGAAGGAGCACCGACATGAGCAGCACGAACCCGTTCAACACCACCGACAGTCAGCAGGACGGAGAGGCCAAGCGGGACCGCTACGGCCGCTACCTCATCCCCCACCCGGAAACGGGTAAGGAGCAGCCCTGGACCCGAGCCACCACGTTCGCGAAGTCGATCTCCGACACCTACGTCCTGTCCCAGTGGAGCCAGCGCATGGTGGCCAAGGGCATCGCGATGCGGCAGGATCTCCGGTCTCTCGCTGCGGCCACCCCGCTGGCCGACCGGGACAAGCTCAACCAGATCGCCGAGGACGCCAAGACCTTCGCCGGGGCTAAGGAGTCCGCCAACCTGGGGACCGCCATGCACGCCTTCACCGAGGCCGTGGACAAGGGAGACAACCAGTTCCTGGCCAGCCTGTCCGACACCGAGATCGCAGACCTCAAGGCGTACCAGGTGGCCCTGGCCGAGGCCGGTATCGAGGTGCTGCCCGAGTACATCGAGAAGACCGTGGTCTGGACGGGCTACGGCGTCGCCGGGACCTTCGACCGCATCGTGCGGATGCCGAACGGCGAGCTGCGGATCGCAGACCTCAAGACCGGCCGGGACCTCTCGTACGGCTGGACCGAGATCGCCATCCAGCTCGGGATCTACGCCTCGGCCTCGCACATCTGGGACTGGGAGACCCAGTCCTTCTCGCTCATGCCCGAGGTCAGCAAGACCAAGGCGATCGTCTTCCACCTGCCGGTGGGCGAGGCGAACTGCACGATCTACGAGCTGGACATCGCGCAGGGCATCCAGGCCGCCGAGCTGTGCCACCAGGTCCGGGAGTGGCGCAAGACCCGCTACCTGGCCACCCCGCTGACCAAGGTCACCTCGGGCTCCACGGAGACCGTCGTGCGCCCCGCCAGCGACCTGGACCGTGTGCGGGCCTGCTCCAGCAAGGGCGAGCTGAGCGCGCTGTGGACCGAGCTGTACCCGGCCGGTCGGTGGACCGACGAGCTGGCGGCTGCGGCCAAGGACCAGATGAGCAAGTTCGTCACGGCCTGATGCAGACACCCATTGCGCAACTGCGGCCAGCCGTGATACAGTAGGGATGTCAGCGGGAAGTACAACCGCTGGATGGCCCGGAGGGTAGCTCCCACCGGGTAGTGCCGGTAGCTCAGTGGTAGAGCAGGGAAATCGCGAGATGGCTTTGGGCCTTCGGGAGAGTACCGGGTCGGTGGTTCAAGTCCATCTCGGCACGCGCAGAGGGCTTCGGTCCGAAGCACCAACATCAGCAGGGGCTGCGGCCCCGACAGCAGGAGGTTTCACCAACATGACCGCGAACCCGTTCAGCACCCCGTCCAGCTCGGAGAAGGTCGTCGTCGCCGAGAACATGGGCAAGCTGTTTCTGATCACCCCCAAGGAGGTTCTGGCCAGCGTGCCGACCGTCCACGGTGACAAGGAGGCGCTGGTCGCCGACGTGACGATCCTGGACACCACCGGCAAGGGCGCGCACACCGTCCACAACGACGTGCGGATCTTCCAGGGCGTCCTGATCGGCAAGCTCAAGACCTCGATCGGCAAGCCGATGCCGGTCCTGGGCACGCTGGGCCAGGGCGAGGCCAAGAAGGGCAAGAACGCCCCGTGGGTCATCAACGCCCCGACCGAGGCCGAGATCAAGCTGGCGCTGGACTACTGGAACGACCTCCAGAAGAAGAACCCGTTCGGCGAGGCTGCCTGACAGAAGTCCCCTGGGCCGGTTGCTGACAAGGGTCGTAGCCGGTCCGGGGGTACGCCGGGTCCAGGTGGGGCGGGAGGCTCATAATCTCCTAGCGCGTGGTTCGATTCCACGGCTCGGCACTCAAGGGGAATTGCGCACTGCTGGCATGTGCACCGGCCCGGTATAGGTCGGGACTAAGGGGACGCCCTGGTCATTCGGTGGTTCGAGTCCACTGTTCCCCACGCATTCGCACCACCGACTAAGGAGCATTGAATGCGCACCCGAATCAAGGTCACCGACCTGACCAACCCGCAGTGGGCTTTCATCGAGCGCTTCGTGGGCTCGGAGTACCCGCTGGACGGGACCGCCGTCCGGGTCTGCTACGAGCTGGCCCCTGGCGTCGAGTTCAACACCGTGATGCCGTTCGCCAAGTTCGTCGAGATCGGCGAGCACCTGGGACGCCTGGACAAGTACGGCCATCCCTACATCGACCCCGACCAGCAGGACGACTGGGAGCGGGAGAACCGCCCGCAGACCGCCGTGCGCGAGGCAGTCGAGGCTGACCAGGCCAAGATGCGCGAGATGGTCGAGATCATCGGCCGGATGTGCGAGACCGTGGACGGGATGCGGGCCGACCTGCGGGCCTGGAAGAACGAGCCGGTGAGCACCTACCCGAAGGAGATGCTGCGGTGAAGGACTTCATGAAGGAGTACGGACTGTTCGTCCTCCTGATCATGTTCTGGTTCCTCATGGCGCTGTACGACCTGGCGAAGACCGCCCTGACCAACTGAACCGAATGATGTACACTGGCCCTGGCACCCGCTGGGGCCAGTTCCGTTTAGGGAGGGCAGGATGAGGCTGAACATCGGGCTACCCGGCCCGTTCAGCACCTCGCACGAGGTTGACGCCAAGCGGGGCGGCCAGGGGTGTCTCGGCCTGGTCATCCTGGTCGCAGCCCTCCTGCTGCTGTGCTGCTGTGCGGGCACCGTGGCCGAGCTGTACGACCGTGCCACCGGCACTACCACGACGACTTACGAGGAGTAGCACCATGAAGATCGGCATCACAGGCGGGTCGGGGTTCATCGGCGGGCACGTCGCCGAGGCGGCCATCCGCATGGGCCACGAGGTCATCGTCTTCGACCGCACCGGCAACCTGAACTCGGTGACCGGCGAGCTGCTGCGGCAGGGCCTGCTGGGCATCCACCTGGGCGACGTGCGCGACGAGGTCTCCATGGCCGAGCTGGCGGCGCACACGGACGGCATCATCCACCTGGCCGCCTGCCTGGGCACCCAGGAGACCATCCTTAACCCCCGCCCGGCGACCCGGACGAACATCGAGGGTGGCCTGAACTTCCTGGAGGCGTGCGCCCAGTACGGCATCCCCGGCGTCTACATCGGCGTGGGCAACCACTGGATGAACAACAGCTACTCGATCAGCAAGACCGCCGTGGAGCGCTTCTGCCACATGTTCAACAAGGAGCGGGGCACCCGGATCAACATCGTCCGGCTGGTCAACGCCTACGGCACCCGCCAGTCCGTGGCCCCGCCGTACGGTGCCGCCAAGGTTCGCAAGATCACGCCCGCCTTCATCTGCCGGGCGCTGACCGGAGCCCCGATCGAGGTGTACGGAGATGGTGAGCAGGTCAGCGACATGGTCCACGTCTCGGACGGTGCGCGTGTTCTGGTCCGTGCACTGGAGGAAGCGGCTGCCGGGAACGTGTTCCCCGAGCCGGTGGAGGTGGGACCGAAGGACTCCCTCACCGTGAACCAGGTGGCCGGGCTCGGCATCGACGCCGCCGAGGCGCTGGGATTCGCTCGGGTCGAGCTGAAGCACCTGCCGATGCGTCCGGGCGAGATCCCCGGCGCGAAGGTCACCGCCAACTACACCACCCTGCGGTACGTGGGCGAGGACGTGCGCGACCTGATCGGCCCGGAGGAGGGCATCGCCGCCACCGTGAAGTGGTACGCGGAGAACTGGCTGCCGGGGTACCTGCGCGAGCAGGCCGAGGCGCTGGCTGCCGCACAGGCCGCCCAGGAGGCCGAGCTGTGGGGCGACGTGGACGCGGCGATCGAGGCGGGCGGCTTCTCCAACGAGGTGCCGGACTTCACCAGCGGCCAGGCGCACGGACAGGACCACTGATCATGAAGGTCTTCTTCTGGCAGGGCGGACAGGACGGGACGGCTTACTACCGGACCGTCCTGCCCTCGCACGCCCTGCGCTGGCACGGGCATGAGACCAGCGTGTCCATGCAGATGTCGCCCGAGGCGTACGAGCAGACCGACGTGTTCGTGGGCCAGCGCGTGGCCGCCGAGGGTGCTACCCAGACCTGGCAGCGCCTGGCCGCCGAGGGCCGCAAGCTCGTGATCGACTTCGACGACGACTTCTTCAACATCAACCCGGACAACCGGGCCGCCTACGAGTTCTGGACCCAGCCGCACGTGCTCGACCGGTTGCGGCGCAACATCGCCGTGAGCACGGCCGTGACAGTGGTCAGCGAGGGACTGGCCGAGATCATGCGCGAGATGCACGACAACGTCATCGTCATCCCGAACGGCCTGCCCGCTCAGATGCTCGGACGCGAGCGGGACTACTTCCCGGACCGGCCGGTGCGGATCGGCTGGGCGGGCACGGCGAGCACGATGCACGAGCTGCCCATCGTCTCGCGCGCCCTGAACCGCATCACGAGCCTGCGGGCTGCCGGGGGTACCCCGGAGGTACGGCTGGTGGGAATCACCGCTCAGGACGCCGTACAGCAGGGCGGGCTGACCGCTCAGGGTATCGGGGCGTGCGGCTGGGTGGCGAACATCCCGCAGTACCACGCCCAGTGTGCCGAGTTCGATGTCTGGGTGGCTCCCTACCGGGACAACGCCTTCAACCGGGCGAAGTTCCCCACCAAGGCGCTGGAGGCCGGGATGCTGGGCATCCCCCTGATCGCCTCGGACATCCGGCCCTACCGGGACTGGGTCGAGGAGCACGGGGACGACTGCGGCGTGATCCTGGTGAAGTCGGAGCACGAGTGGGGCAAGCACCTCAAGGCCCTGGTCGAGGACGCCGACTACCGGCAGGCCATGGGGCTGGCGGCCAGCAGCGCCGCTGCCACGCACACGCTCCAGTCCCTCGGTGGCCGGTGGGCCGACGAGCTGGACACCGTGCTGAACCGCGTACACTGAGACGGAACGAGGAGGTACTACCGATGATCGACGGACTGCCCGTCATCGCCTGGACGCCGTACGGCCGTCAGGTCACCGTGAGCTTGCTGTTCGAGTACATGAAGCGCGACCACCAGCGCGGGATCGTGGACGAGTGGTGGCTGTGCCTGAACACCGATCCGACCGGGCAGGAGGAAGACCTGCGCTACGCCTACCGGCTGGCGAAGGAGAACCCCTGGATCAAGATCAAGGATCGGCCGTCCGGCTACCCCCGGCGCAACCCGAAGCAGCGCAACACCGGCTACTTCTACCTCTACATGACCGACCCGGCCTGCACGTACGTGCGCTTCGACGACGACATCGTCTACGTGCACGACGACGCGATCACCAACCTGGTCCGGGCCAAGCGGAACATGCCGGAGAGCACGGCCTGCTTCCCGATCATGTGGAACAACTCGATCATCTCCTGGTTCGCCCAGCAGGCCGAGGTCATCCCGACGCCGGGCACGGTGGACGAGGACGGCTACCGGTGGCCGAAGGTGGGCGGGCCGTACTGCATGGACTCGATCGGGTGGGCGGACGGCAAGTTCGCCGTGAAGATCCATGACCGGCTGCTGACCGCCCTGGAGTCGGGCGAGGACATGGAGAAGTTCTACTTCTACCAGGACTTCCCGGTGCAGCTCGGCCAGCAGTTCTCCGTCTCGGTCTTCGCCTCCCTGGGCACCACCTACGCGGGCCTGCCCACGCCGGGGCTGCTCGTGCCGGACGAGGAGGAGTCGTGGCACACCGTCCACCGGCCCCGTGAGGTCGGACAGCCGAACATGATCGTCGGGGACGCCCTCGTCTCGCACTACACGTTCTTCCCTCAGCGCCGGGTCGTCCTCGCCAGCGACACCCTGGACCGCTACCGCGCGCTGGCCGGGAAGCTGGAGAGCTGAGACATGGCCGCCGAGACCGTACGAGTGGACGCCGACGAGCTGTTCCGCCAGGTCCACCTGAAGTACAACCAGATGATCAGCAACCTGGTCAGCGAGAACGCCCGCCTCCAGGCGGCGCTCAACCAGCAGACCGACGTGGTGAACGAACTGAACTCGAAGCTGGCGGCGATCAACCCGGCCGAGTGAGGGCAGCAAGAAGGGGGCCAGGCAAACGGGGAAACCCTGGCCCCCTTCGTCGTGCGCGCCGTCTACTCCACGAGCGAGGCGCTGTTCGGGTCGCCCGTGTTCCGGGCGTACAGGGCCTTCAGGAAGGACAGCAGGGCCGCCACGGCTGCGGTGCCGCCGACCACGCGCCAGTCTATCCCCTGGATCACAGCCGTGGTGCCGATGGCACCGGCTGCGGCTTGAGCAGCGGTAGCCAGGACCCGCTCAACGGTGTCACGCCAGAACTTCGCGGTGAACATCGCTTCTCACACCCCATCTGACCTGCGGAAACGGTCTGTAGTCCACGCTGCGGGCCTAACTCGGCCCGGTGTATGTCTCCCCCTACGCCTGAGTGCCGTCGAGAAGCGGATTCGGAGCCAGAACGCCAGGGCGGCCCTCCAGAGCGGCCAGGCGCTGGGTGAGTTCCGGCACCTGCTTCACGGCGGCCAGGATCTCGGGGAGCGCGGTGTCGACTCGGTTGAGCTGATCCTTCATCGAGGCACCGGAGTTCGGCTGCACCTCGTGGGTCGTGGTGGCGGCGTGCTCCTCCAGCTTCACCAGACGCTCCAGGACACCGGGACGGCCAGGGTAGCCCGGCCGGGCATCTTCGCCCCGCCAGTCCTCCAGGAACTCGTTCACCTTCTTCAAGGTCCCGATCATCCACTTGCCTCCACCCCAGATGAGCCCGAACGCGCCACCGATCACGATCACGTACCCGGCGATGGTCGCAACTTCTGCGAACGTCATTGTCTCACTCCCAGTTTGGTCAGGAGCGGCCCGCGTGAGTAACGGGCCGCCCCCTCAGTGTAGATCAGAAACCGCTCTCCGTGGACTAGACCTGGTCCTTGCGGGTCAGCCCGATCGTCCAGGTCTCCGGGCCGACTGAGCCGTCCAGGGACTCGGCCCCGTACTTCTTCTGGAGCGCCACCGTGGCCGTCTTGGTGGCCGGGCCGAAATCGCCGTCCACCTTGATCACGAAGCCGTTGTGCCGCACGATCTGCTGCCACAGCTCCACGTGCCAGCCGGTGGAGCCCTGCTTGAGCAGTGGGAGACGGTCCTTCACGAGCGTGTCCATCCAATCGGTGGTCGGGGTCGGCGTGGTCGGAGAGCTGGTGAGCCAGTGCGCGGTGTTCTCGTCGTCGTCCGGGTCACCCGAGGCGTGGACGTGGTCGGAGTGGTCGTCCCCGTCGAAAGGCTTCTTCGCCCAGCCGTTGGAGGCAGACCAGATGTAGCCGTTGAAGATGATGTAGATCAGCCGGTTCTTGCCGACCGCCAGCAGATCGGTGATCAACTTGTTGGCCTGAGACTTCGTGAACTTCGGCCCGATCATGATGTCGATGGCCCGGTGCTCGGGCTTGCTGTCGGCGTCCTCCCGCTCGGGCAGGCTGCCCGGCGTGTCGTCCTCGTTGTGCCCGGACCGACGCTTCTTATGCGCCTCGTCCCCGACGCCGTAGACCACGACGCCGGGATGCCGCTGCTTCACGTCGTCGGTCAAGACCTGCATGTTGCGCGAACGCATCCCCGTTTCCTCCTTGTCAGCCGTTGTGCAGTGCCGTCACCAGCACGGTAGCTCCACCCAGGGTGAGCAGTCCATCCGTGTTCTGGACAACAACGTCCACCTGGGCGGACCCGGCCACCGTGGCGGACAGGATCGCCAGCGCGCCCAGGAGCTGCGTGCTTCCCGCCAGGGCCACCCCGACGTTGTACCCAGAGTCCGGCAGGGAGGGCACCATCGGCACCTCCACCGTGGTCGAGGCACCTGCGGTCAGGTTCGGGGTCACCGCGTACCCCACGGCCAGGGTTGGGGACGGCACATCGGTCACGGGGGTGTACAGGGCGGTGATGTTGACCCCGTCGTTGGTGGTCCCCACGTTGCCGCCGTCCTGGAACAGCCACATACCCGGCGTCATGGTGAAGTTGTAGATGTCGGTCTCGATCTTGAGATCGTTACCGTTGACGTAGTACGCCGACACGAACGCGGTCGGGTAGTTGGCCACCGTGTGCGGGTAGTACGAACTGGCGGCCTCGGTCATCTCGGCCAGGTTGTCCCCGGTGTACTCGATGGCCTGGATGATGTGTCGATACTCCTGCGAGGGCATCGCGGGAACTCCTCGGGTCTCGGTGCTGGAAGGGCTCCCGTTTGCACCTGCAATTGTAGGTTGATCAGGCAATCCGCTCGCAGAGCGAGCCACGGCACACGATCGAGTTGGACGAGCTGGCCGCCGACCACTGGCCGGTGAGCACCAGATCGTTGGAGATGGTGGTGTCCCTGGTGACCGACGCCGTGACAGCCGTCAGCAGGGAGGTCAGGGTGGAAGCGGTGCCGACGAAGTTGTGCCCACCACGGCCGAACGGAGACCAGGTGCCAGAGACCCCGGTGGCCGAGCAGGTGGCGATTAGCTCGATCTCCCAGAAGCCGTCCGTCATGCCCGTCCGGGCCGTGATCGCCGAGAAGGCGAGCAGGGACGTGCCAGCCACGCCGCCGATGCGGAACCGGAAGGTCATGGTCGGAGTGCCGGTGACCTGCGCGGTGCCGTACGCCCGGATGCGGTAGACCGCACCCACCACCGCGTCATCAGCGGGGATGGCGAACGACTGGAGCACCGTCTCGGCGCTGCTGTTGGAGATCGTGGTGGCCACGTGCAGCTCAGGCCGCATGATGGCGCTGGTGTTCGCGATGATCTCGCCGGAGACCGACAGGTCCCCGCCCACGTTGGCATCGGCGAACGCATCGAACTCGCCCACCACCTGGAGGGCTCCGTCCACCTCCAGAGTGCCGACCGCAGAGCGGGACACGCGCACGTCCTGCGTGCTCGTACCAGGCCCCCAGCCCATCGAGCCGTTGGCCTCCAGGTAGAAGGAGTTGAAGGCCGAGGCCGACAGGATGCGACCGGTCAGCAGGTCGGTACCGGAGGGGACGAGAGCCGTGAACTTCGCGGTGGTGTCCGCGTTGCCCCCGATGTTCACCTGGTAGGCCGAGCTGCCCAGCGAGATGTTGTCGTGGAAGTCGGCCCCGGCCGTGAGGATCTGGTAGTAGTCGGAAGCGCTGGGCACGGCGGACTTGTTGATGTACGCCTCGCCCGTGTCCGTCTCGTAGAACGCTTCGCCCTGGTAGGCCGAGGCCGGGTAGGTCACGCTGGTGACCGGGACGAAGGACACCATCGCGTCCAGCCGGTCCCAGTTGTCGTTGAGGTCGGAGACGACGTTGACGTTCTCCGACCCGTCAGCAGCGGGCTTGTAGAGCCGCAGGCGGCTGGTCAGTGTGGACATCGCCGTGCCTCCTTACTTGGTGTACGTAATTGTAAGCCGGGGACGGCCGGAGCCGGAGCCGGTGAACTTGCCGTAGTACGTCAGGTCCGTGGACGGACCCGGACCGAAGGCGATGCCCCGAGCAGCCCCGGACTGGAAGTCCGTTCCGATGGCGGCGATCAGGGTGACCGTGCGCGAGCCAGGCTTCGGCCAGCCTGAGGACTGCTGCCGGTTCTGGTTGACCGATGCGTCAGCCCAGGTGCTCGGCTTGCTGGTGTAGCTGTGCGTGCCGATGACCGCCGTGCCGCCCGCGTTGTAGTACCAGTGCTCGGCGTACGCGGTCAGCTTGATGGAGCTGATCGTGGCCCCCGAGAGGTCCGACTGGATCGTGGCGTAGTCGAAGCCGACCAGCGAGCGCTGGTTGCCGTCGCTGGAGCTGTACTGACCCTGGTTCGCGGTGGTGTCGGTCTTCTGCGCGTTGGTCCCCTTGTAGGTCTGGTACCAGGTCGCGTCGTAGTTCTTGGTGTAGGTGGTGACCGGGGGCGGGGCGGGGCCGCCACCGTCGTTGATGACCGCCGTATCCGCCACGAGGGCGGACGAGCCGGTGTCCTCGATGAACATGAAGGCGGGGCGGTTGGCGAGGTGAATGCGGGCAGTGCCGTCAGCGCCGTAGAAGCTCCAGAGCAGACGGTGCAGACCCTCGGTGAACTCCCCGACGTAGACCATGGTGAGGTCCACGGCGAACGCCTCGGAGCCACCTGCGATCTCGGCACGGGACAGGAAGGTGCTGCTGGTTGTCGGGGTGTCCGAGCCACCGTCGCGCAGGAAGAAGCTGTACTCCTCGTCCACCACGGACGAGAGCACCTGGCTGGTCAGGGTGACTCGGTACCGGCGACCCGCCTCGGCGATGAAGCTCAGCTCCATGAAGCCCTTCTCCACGCCAGCCGACGAGCCGGGGTAGCTAGTGCTGCCCTGCTGGGACTGGTTCCAGGAGCCATAGGCCACGATGCCCTTCGGCAGCGGGTCGTAGTAGTCGTCCAGGAACGAGTCCCCGTTGATAACCAGGTCGTCGAAGGTGCCGACCTGGCCCTGGATGTTGCCTTCCTGGTCGATCGAGGCGAGCGTGTTCTCCAGTCCGGCCGTGATCGAGATGTAGTTCGGGTTGTCGTCGTCGGCGGTCAGGTTGATGGTCGGGTCGCCGTTGGAGTCGTAGACCACCAGGCCCTGGCTGTTCAGCTCCACCCGCTGGCCGGACTCGGCGGTCTTGATCGCCCCGGCCATGAGGATGCTCGCGTTGATCGTGCCAGCGCTGATCTTGCTGGCGGTCAGCTCGGAGATGTACTGCGAGTTGATCAGGTCCACGCTCGACTGCACGGCCTCGGACGGGCTCGACTTGTTGCCGAACCGGTCCACGGCCACGACCTTGACCCAGATGTCCGAGGTGTTGGGCACGGTGAAGGTACCGATGGCCGGGATGCCAGCGGTCAGGTTGGACGAGGTGGCCGCCAGGTTGCCCACGTGCGTGGACTCGTCCGGGAAGAAGGACGGCCCGCCGACGTGGACCTCCAGGTGGTGGAGATCCTGCGCGAGGTTGAACGTCCCACCCTCGGCCGAGCCCAGGGTGTGGATGATCTGGATCGCCAGCGGGTTGCTCGCCACCACCGGGGCGGCAGGCTGCTGCGGTGCCAGGGTGTCCGTGCGGGTCACGTGGAACGTGCTCGCGCTCCAGCCCGACTGGTTCGGCGGGTTGGCGTTGTCCACGGCCCGGATCTGGATCTCGTACTCCGAGGCCACCATCAGCTCGGTGATCGTGATCCTGGTGTCGTCCCAGCCCCGGAAGTAGGTCTTCCACTCCTCGGCGTCCGCAGCGTCGTTGCTCAGCGGGCGGCCCCAGGTCTGGAGTTCGTCCCAGGTGAAGTCGTCGGCACGGTTCCAGGGGATCTGATACGAGAACGTCTCGGTCGCCCGGATGCGGATCTCGTAGTGGTCGCCATCCAGCACGGTGGAGCCGTCCTGGTTGAGCGGGGTGTCCCAGGCCAGGTACAGGGCAGCTCGGGTGTCGTTGGCCTGCTGGGACTGGTACGCCACGCTGTCCACGGCCGAGAAGACCGGGGTCGCCGGGGTCGAGGTGTCAGCGCTCGGGCGGGTGCCCACCGGCTCCCCGGTGATCCCGGTCAGCGACCGGCCGAACTCGCCCACGACCACGCTGGTCGAGCCGGACTCGGGCCGGTAGTGGTCCGAGAGGTCGAGCCAGACACCATCCGAGCTGCGCCGGAACGCCACGGTCCACCCCTCGGGCACCGGCCAGGTCATCTCCTGCACCTTGAGCGCGATGGGGTTGATCGGGTTGCCCCGCCAGTACACCTCGTTGTCGGTGTCCACGAACCCGGCAGTCGGGTCGAAGACCCAGATCCGGTCGCCCACGACGAAGTCCCCCTGCACGTCGTACGCAGCGGTGGACAGGTTGAGGTTGTACCGGGGGTTCTTGAACCGGTTGAGCTGGAGCTGGGCACGGGCCGCAGCGTTGGTGGCGTCCGTGGTGCTCTCGCTGATCAGGCGGGTGAACCGCACGTCGTTGCCGTGGATGTCGTTGTACGGGGTCGCCTGGGACGCGCTGGCGGTCTGGATGGCGTTGCCCTCACCCTGGGCGAGCAGCAGCACCTTCGTGGTGTAGTCCTCCACGTCCTTGTCCAGCGACAGGTTCCCGGCGAAGCCTACGATGTCCGGGTCGCGCCCGGCGTCCTTGCGCACGATCATGGCCACGGGGGTGGTCACGAACATGTCGTCGTCGCGCCCGGCGTCCAGCGTGCCGTCCCCGTTGACCCGCCAGGAGACCGGGAAGGTCTCCGTGCCGAAGGTGTCGGTGACGTAGGTGATCGCCGAGCGCGGGGACTCGTACTTGAACTCGCCCGTGAAGGTGCCGGGCACGCTGTGCAGGGTGCCCTCGGTGACCGACCCGCCTGCGGGCAGGAGAGCCCGGATCGTGTCGGCGAAGGTGTCCGCCGAGGCCGAGACCGTGGTCTCGTACACGTCGCCCTTGCCGTCCTCGTCGCCCAGCCAGAACTCCATGCCGCAGCCCCGGAGCTGGAACAGGTCGCCATCGGCCCGACCCCGGAACACGCCCACGTACCGGGCGGCGCTCAGCAGGCCGTCCTGGGCCACACGCACGTCCACTCGGCCGGGCACCACGGCGACGTGGCCGAAGGGCTCGATGGCGTCCAGCAGCTCACGCGGGGTGTCCTCGCGCAGGGTGAGATTCCAGGAACCCAGCGCCTGCTTCACCTGGTTGATCGTCACCGCTTCACTCCCGTTGTCATCTCGGCCGAGGCCGTGAGGTACTGGTCCCGCAGGTCTGCGGCCTGGTCTCCGGCCACGGCAGCCGAACCGGCCACCACCGAGCCCACCCAGAAGTCCAGTGTACGGCTTGCACTCTTGCTGATCGAGCCGTTCACGGTGTCGGCCGTGAAGGTGCGGGCCGACCCGACGATGTAGCGGTTGCCGTCAGCGTCGTCGGCCGAGGCGACCAGGTACCCGGCCGAGGCCGGAGCGGTGCCCGCCTCGGCTGCCGACCGTGCCAGACCCAGGGTGGTGGCTGCGCCCGCCTGTGCGTAGCCCTCGGCGAACCGGGAGCCCCGACGCAGGGTCAGGTCTACGGTCACCCGGTCCGAGCCCGTAGCGCGCTCCCAGACGGCCCGCACGGTGGTCATCTCGAAGTCGTTGCGGAGCACGGAGACGTTGGCGGCGCTGGCGGCCAGGGACGACCCGGCGACCGTGAGGTTCCAGCCCACGTCCTCCCAGTCCGAGCCTCCCCAGCTCGACACGACCAGGGTGGAGGATGCACCAGGGGTGACCTGCACCAGGGAGTTCTCCAGGCTCCAGCTCGCCGAGGCCGGGATCAGGGCGTTGACGGACACGCGCTCCAGCCCGTCCACCTCGATCCGGCACCGGCCGAGCGGGTAGTCCGACACGGCCGAAGCCCAGCGGGGGTTGATCGTGGAGGGCACGTCCCGGAAGACCACCACCACGCCGTCCTCGCCGGTCCGGTTGACCGTGCCAGCGGGCAGGGTCGAGCCGGTGTAGTACGCCTCAGCCCCGACGTTCGGGGCGTGCCAGAACTCGCCGGTCAGCCCGAAGTCGTCGGCCCGGTCCACGGCCGTCAGGCGGGCCTCGATGTCCACGCCGTTGGCGGGGCCGAGGTACGTCGCCCGGATCGACCAGGGCACGATGGCGACCTCGCCGGTCCAGTTGACCTGCCCGGCCGAGGCGTCCTCGATGCGGTAGTACCCGTCGTGGTCGGGCTTGTGCGTGAAGGCGATCTGCACGAACCGGCCCTTGAGCCCCAGGATGTCCTCCTGGCGAGCCCGGAGCTGGGCAAGGGTCAGGGGAGGCATGGACTCCTGGCCCCGCAGGGTCATGGAGCGCAGCCCGGTGGAGGCGTCGATGTTCGCGTCCAGCTCGAAGACCTCGCGCAGGGTGAGGCGGCCCACGGTGATGGTGCCCCAGTCCGTGATGCTCATCAGCGGTGCCGCCTCTCGTAACGGTCCAGCGCGTCGTACAGGTCGGAGACGAACTTGTCAGCCGAGCCGACCCCGTAGAAGCTCGCCCCGTCCATCGAGACGGTGATACGCGGGCCTCCAGCCGCAGCCGGTACCGGTGCGGCCATCTGCGGGATGGCAGCGGTCAGAGCGCCGAGAGCACGCTCCAGGGTCGAGGCCCCGGACATCATGCCCTCCTCCAGACCTCCCATGATCGCCTGGCCGGTCGGGAACAGCAGCTTCTTGTCCACCTCCATCGGACCCTTCCAGTCCGGGATGAGGCCGGTGACGGTGGAGAGCAGCGACTTCAGCGAGCCCAGCTTGGCGTTGATGCCGTCGATCAAGCCCTGGATGATGTTCTTCCCGGCCATGATCAGCCACGACCCGGCCCCTGCGAAGCCGGTGGTCACGGCGGTCTTGGCCTTATCGACCATGATGCCCAGCTCGGTGACCACAGCGCCGGGGAGCTTCTTCAGCTTCTCGATCGCCTTGTTCTTCAGGAACTCGAAAGCCTCCTCGGCGAGCGCGCCCAGCTTCTGCTTGAGCCAGGGCTTCGCCGTGTTCTCCCACCAGGGGATGACCTTCTCGTTCCAATACTTCTTCACGGCGGCCCAGATTTCGTCCCAGACCACGCCGATGAAGCGCTTCAGCTCGCCCCAGGCGATCTTGATCTTGCCCACCAGCACGTCGAAGGTGCGGGCCAGCTCCTCGTCCGTGTCGGCTGCGGCGAAGTCCTCCAGCGCCTTCCAGACGGCCTTGATCGCCGTCCAGAGGGGCTTCCACGCATCGGTGATCCGCTTGAGGCCGCCGTTCGTGAAGTTGTCGAAGGCGGTGGAGATGGCCTGGAGGCCGAAGCCCCAGCCCTTCACGGACATCTCGATCAGGTTGGTGAAGGCACCCCAGAGCACGGTGAAGCCGTGGATCGCCGGACCGGCCAGGTTGACGATGAACGTCACGAAGTCGATCAACTGGGTGGTTAGCCGCTTGATCAGATCCGGGTTGGAGAAGATCGTCCGGAACAGGTTGCCGATCGCCTCGCCCAGGCCGGGAGCAGCAGCGGCCAGGCCCTGGAACGCGGCCGTGATGCCCGGCATGGCGTCCTTGATGCCCTTGATGGCCGGGGCCAAAATGTCCCGGAAGACGCCGGTCAGGATGGGGACGAGCGGTGCGGCGGCCTTGAAGATGGCGTTGAAGTCCGGGGCGAGATCCTTGAACAGCTTCTCAACGGCCTTCAGGCCCTGGATGAACGGCCCGATCAGGGGCTTGGCGGCGTCCTCCAGGGTCTTCTTGATGGAGCCGAAGGTGGTCTCGAAGGACTTCTTGAGCTTCTTGTTCTCCTTGAGCAGCAGCGCGCCGATGCCCAGGATGCCCACGCCGGTCAGCAGAGCGGCACCGCTGGTGATGGCAGCGGCGATGGCACCCACGGCTGCGGTGCCGATCGCCACGCCAAGGGCGGCCCCGATGGTGGCGGTGATCGGGTTGGAGGCCAGGGCGGTGCCGAGCCCGCCGAGGCCGGAGATGCCGAACGAGACGGCGGACTTGAAGCTGGCCGCGAACGCCTCGCTGACCCCGTCCATGAGGGACGAGCCCAGCCGACGCCCGGCCGTGTCCTTGATCCG
>JACZDC010019927.1_pt1 | contig 21083 bp, 21 predicted proteins | sample 8641791 | NCBI WGS metagenome assembly JACZDC01 (sample SAMN15324613, study PRJNA640507) | soil metagenome | isolation source: intercropping peanut in the second line | place: China: Luxin town, Laibin City, Guangxi Province | collected 2019-07-25 | depth 10cm m
GCCGAGTGGGGCAAGTGGCTGCTGGCTGGCATCGGCGTGCTGCTGCCTGCGCTGGCCGGCGCCTCGCGCGTGATCGAACAGACGAAGCTGCGCGAGCCGCCGGGCAACGACGACAACGCGGAGCACGCGTGATGCGCGACGACGACTTGCGCGCCGCTCGCGGCATCGTGACGGCCTGCCTCGCCAGCGTGGCGTTCTGGGGCCTGGTCGTGCTGGCGTGGGTGCTGTCGTGATCCGCCTCTACGCCGCGCTGGCCCTGATCGCGCTGCTCGCCCTCGGCGGCTGGTGGCTGCATCACGCCGGCTACTCGAGCGGCAAGGCCGACTGCGAGGCAGCGCACGCGGTCACGGCTGCGCAGGCTGTCGCTTCCGCCCGCGTCGTCGAGCACCAGCAGACCACCGACTTCGCCGGCATCGCGTCCGACTACCTGCAGGCCACGACCCATGATTACCCGTCGATCGCTGACACGCTCCCTGCTGCTGTTGCCGCTGGCACTGTGCGCCTGCGCGACGACTGCCCCGCAAGCCGTGACGTGCCCGCAGCTGCCGCCCGTGCCCGCGGCGTTGATGCAGCCGCCGCCGCCGCCGCTACACAGCGCCTCGCAACTGCAGTCGCTGCTGTTCGCGCCGGCGACGAAGCAGACGCCCGCGAGCGCCAGCTCGGTACGCAGGTGACGGCGTTGCAGGCGGTGTTGCGCGCGGAGCGGAGCCACTGACATGACCGTCACCGCTTGCCTGATGATCCTCTACGTGATCTTTGTGGCGCTGGTGATCGCGTGGCTGTGGGCCGAAATCCGCGCCGACCGCAAGTGGCGGGCCAGCATTGACCCGACCGTGCCCGGGCCGCGGGAGCGGATGCCGCCGGAAAGTGACGTCTGATCATGGCTCGGCCGAGTGCGTTCAAACCCGAATACGTGGAGCAGGCCAAGCGCCTGGCCTCGGTGCTCGGTGCCACTGATGTGGAAATCGCGCAGTTCTTCGGCGTAAGCGATCGGTCGATCTACCGCTGGAAGCTGGATCATCCCGACTTCGCCAAGGCGTTGGCGGTAGGCAAAGTTCCGGCGAACAAGCGCGTCGAGCGGTCGCTGTACCTGCGCGCTGTCGGCTATAGCCACGAGGCTGAGGAGATTTTCTGCAAAGACGGCGTAGTCACCCGGGTGAAGACGATCAAGCACTATCCGCCCGATACCGCAGCCTGCATCTTCTACCTCTGCAACCGCGATAAGGACAACTGGAAGCAGAAGAACCAGGTTGAACACACCGGCAAGCTCTCGCTGGAGCAGTTGATCGCCGGGGCGGAAAAGCCCGAGTGACCATGCTCGCAGCGCAGGACCGGATTCGACAGTGGCGCGTCGATCCGGTGTGCTTCGTGCGCGACAACTTCGGAGCCGAGCCGGACGCGTGGCAGCACGATGCGTTGATTGCCTTGGGTGGCGAGATGAACCCTCGGCGCGAGCTGGCCTTGAAAGCCTGCACCGGCCCCGGCAAGTCCGCGATGCTGGCCTGGGCGGGTTGGCACCGGCTGGCCTGTTTTGCGGCCGTCGGCGAGCACCCCAAAGGCGCGGCGCTGTCGATCACCGGCGACAACCTCAAGGACAACTTGTGGGCGGAGCTGGCCAAGTGGCGTGGCCGCTCGGCATTCCTGCAGGCCGCGTTCAACTGGACCAAAGAGAAGATCTACGCGTTCGACCACCCGGAAACGTGGTTCCTCTCCGCACGATCGTTCGCGAAGGACTCCGACGCCGAGGCCATCGGACGTGCATTGTCGGGCCTGCACAGCCAGTTCCCGTTCGTGCTGCTGGACGAAACCGGCGACATGCCGGTGGCGGTGGGCAAGGCGGCGCAGCAGATATTCACCGGCCTGCCGCAGGACGCGGCGATCATCCAGGCCGGCAACCCAACAAGCACGGACGGGCTGCTGTACGACACGTGCGCGAATCGCACCGCGCGGCGCGTGGTCATCACGATCACCGCCGACCCCGACGATCCGAAGCGCACCCCGCGCGTGAGCAAGGAGCACGCGCAGGAGATGATCGACAGCTACGGGCGCGACAACCCGTGGGTGATGGCCACCATTCTCGGCTTGTTCCCGCCGGGCGGCTTCCGCTCATTGCTGGGCATCGAGGACGTCACCGCGGCGATGGCGCGCAGCCCGCGCGAGGGTGATTACGACTTCGCGGCGAAGGTTCTGGGCGTGGACGTGGCGCGCGAGGGCGACGACGCCAGTGTGATGTTCCCGCGGCAAGGCATCGCCGCCTTCGCGCCCAAGGTGATGCGCAACGTGCGCACGACGGACGGCGCCGGATTCGTCGCCCACAAGGAACGGGAGTGGGGCGCCGATGCGGTGTTCATCGACAACACCGGCGGCTTCGGTGGCGGCTGGATCGACAACCTCTACCTGCTGGGCCGCGCGCCTATCGGCGTGCACTTCGCGGCGAAGGCGGGCGACAAGCGCTACGCGAACAAGCGCGCCGAGATGTGGTTTGCGATGGCGGAGTGGGTCAAGGCCGGCGGCGCGCTGCCGAACGAGCCGAACCTGATCGCCGAGCTGACCACGCCGACCTACAGCTTCAAGGGCGACCAGTTCCTGATCGAGCCGAAGGAGCAGATCAAGAAACGACTCGGCCGTTCGCCAGACTTGGCCGACGCGCTGGCCCTGACTTTCGCCTACCCGGTGTCGCCCAGGCCTCGCTTTGCGGGGCTGGAGGCGGCCGTGGTCGGCAGCTATGACCCGGCGGGCGGCACTGCCGCCTATAACCCCTACGCCCGATTGGAGGGCTGAATCATGTGCCTTGGTGGAGCTCCCCGCGCACCCAAGACTGCTGCCATCACGCCGGTGATCCAGCCCTCGCAGGCGATCGACGACCAGGCGCAGATGAGCGCGGCGGCCGAGAAGCGTCGTCTGCAGGCCTATGCCGGCACGCAGTCGACCATCCTGACCGGTGGCAGCGGCGCTCCGCAGGCGCCGACCACCGCCAGCAAGACGCTGATCGGGAACTGACCTCATGGCCCAGCTTCAGCCCTCGCGCGCGCCGATGGAGACCAAACTGCAGCGCTACAAGAAGCGTGCGGCGGCGCTCAAGCAGGACCGCGAGAGCTGGGAGCCGCACTGGCGCGAAATCCAGACCTTCATTTCTCCGCGCTCGGGCCGCTTCTGCCTCGCAGAAACCAACCGCGGCGGCAAGAAGCATCAGCGCATCATCAACAGCGCGCCGACGCAGGCGAGCAAGGCGCTGGCGGCTGGCCTCTCATCGGGCCTGACCAACCCGGCCAAGCCGTGGTTCCGGTTGCTGACGGCCAATCCGGCTCTGCTGGAGGTTGCCGCGGTCAAGCAATGGCTGTGGGACGTGGAAACCCGCATGCGCGATACGCTGGCGCGATCGAACCTCTACAACGCGCTGCCGATGGCGTACCGCGAGCTGGGCGATTACGGCACCGCGCCAATCTGGTGCGAGCCGGACGATCGCGACGTGATCCGCTTCTATCCGCTCACCATCGGCAGCTACTGGCTGGCCACCGACCACCGACGCGAGGTCGACACGCTCTATCGCGAACTGCAGATGACCGTGCGGCAGGTGGTGGAGAAGTTCGGGCTGGAGCCGTGTTCCGACCGCGTGCGCGAGGCGTACAACCTGTGCCGCTACGAGCAGCCGGTGCAAGTCGCCCACCTGGTCTGCCCGAACACCGATCGCGAGGCCGGCAAGATGGACGGGCGCAACAAGGCCTGGGCCAGCTGCTATTGGGAAATCGGCGCCAACCAGGACAAGTTCCTGCGCGAGTCTGGCTTCGATGCCAGGCGCTTCATGGCCCCGCGCTGGGACGTGCTGGGCGAGGACACCTATGGGTCGAGTCCGGGCATGGACGCGCTGGGCGACGCCAAGATGCTGCAAGTGCGCGAGAAGCAGTTTGCGCTGGCAGTGGACAAGCACATCGACCCGCCGCTGGCGGCGCATCCCTCGCTGCAGAACCGCGGCGTCGGTCGACTGCCGGGGCAGGTGACGTTCGTCAGTGCCGAGGAAGGACGGGTCGGGGCGACACCGATCTATCAGGTGACGCCGGACTATCAGGGCGCGCTGGCGGACAAGCAGGACATCATCCAGCGCATCCGCGACACGTTCTACGCCAGCCTGTTCCTGCTGATCAGCGGGCAGGCTGACGACCCGCGCAAGACGGCGTACGAGGTGGGCAAGCTCGACCAGGAACGGCTATTGATGCTCGGGCCGGTGCTGCAGCGCCTGTTCAACGAACTGTGCGACCCGACCATCGAAATCACCTTCGAGATCATGCTGGGCGCCGGACTGATCCCGCCGCCGCCGCCGGAGTTGCAAGGCCAGCCGTTGCGGGTGGAGTACACCTCGATCCTCGCGCAGGCGCTCAAGGTGCTGATGACCGGGAGCATCACGCAGTTCCTGCAGTTCATCGGGGCACTCGCCGGCATGGACCCGGGCGTGCTGGACAAGGTCGACTTCGATCAGGCCGTGGACGAGTTCGCCACCGATGTCGGCGTGCCGCCCTCGATCGTGCGCAGTGATGACGCGGTCGCGCAGTTGCGCGAGGCCAAGCAGGCGCAGCAACAGCAGGCGCAGATGGCGCAGATGGCGCCGGCGGTGGCGCAGTACGCGAAGGCGGCGAAGGACGCCGGTGGCGCTGTCGCTGCGCCGGGTTCGTTGCTGGGTGCGGCGGGCGCGGCAGTGAATGCGGGAGCGGCCGGATGATCGCCGAGGTCTGCGACGTGGCGCGCAAGCTGGGCGTGACGGTATCGCCGGCCGACCTTGTCCGGACGCAGGCCATGCGGCGGCTGGTTGATCTGGCGCGGCAGTACGGCAACGACTGCGGACTGGCGGTGCTGGCCGGCGTGTGGCTGGCCGATGGCGTGCCGGAGCACGAGATTGTCGCGCGGCTGTGGCCGCAGCATCGCGCGCGGCTGAAGGTGGTTCGGTGAGCGGCCGCAAGTCGCTGGCGCAGATCGAGGCCGAAAAGCTGCGCGCCGAACGCATCGAAAAAGCCGAGCAGGCCGACATCCGCGAACTGCTGGACCTGCCGGCGTTTCGCCGCTACCTGCGCCGCTACCTCGGCCTGACGCACGTGTTCCAGACCACCTTCACCGGCAACAGCGAGACGTTTTTCCGCGAGGGCCAGCGCTCGATCGGGACCACCATGTTCGGCGAGTTCCATCTGGCCTGCCCGCAGCGCTTCGCCGAACTGATGGCCGAGCCGCTGCACAGCGAACTGATCCCCGCCGACGAGGCGGACGAGGACTGAACCCTTCACCCGCCGCAAGGCGTCCATTGCAACACCACCAGCCGCCTCCGGGCGGCTTTTTCATGCCCGAGGTTCCCATGTCTGACGCACCCGCCGCCGCTGCCACCCCCACGGACACAGCCGCCGCCGAAGCAACGACCCCCACCGATGCGGCGGCCGCGCCCGCTGCCACGCCCGACCCTGCGGCCGCTCCTGCGCCCGCGCCGGCTGGCGAACCGCCGAAGGAGGGCGACCCGCCCGCCGGCGACGGCAAGCCGAAGGAAGGCGAGGGCACATCCACCGGCGCACCGGAAAAGTACGAGCTGGCGGCCCCCGAGGGCTTCACGCTCGAACCGGAAACCACCGCGGCGTTCGAGGGCGTCGCCCGCGAACTCAACCTGACCAACGACCAGGCCAACAAGCTGGTCCCGCTCGGCGCGCAGCTGGTGCAGAAGGTCCAGGCCCAGCAGACCGAGGCACACCAGCAGCAGGTCGCGCAGTGGGCCGAGGACACCAAGGCCGACAAGGAGATCGGCGGCGAGAAGTTCGATGCCTCGCTCGCTGTCGCCCTCAAGGCCCGCGACCGGTTCGCCACGCCTGAACTGAAAACCCTCATGGACCAGACCGGCCTCGGCAATCACCCCGAGATCGTCCGGCTGTTCCACCGCATCGGCACGGCGATCTCGGACGACACGTTCGTGCAGGCGCCATCCGCCGGCGGCGCGCAGAAGTCCGCCGCGTCCGTGTTGTTCGACCACCCCTCATCCCATCCCACGAGGTAACGACCCATGACCACCCTTGGCACCAACAGCTACACCCTGCTCGATGTCGCCAAGCGCATCGACCCCGATGGCAAGGCCGCGCAGGTCGCGGAGATGCTGTCGCAGGACAACGAAATCCTCGACGACATGCCGTGGCTGGAAGGCAACCTGCCGACCGGCCATCGCGTCACCGTCCGCACCGGTTTGCCGGATGCCGCGTGGCGCAAGCTCAACCAGGGCGTCCCGCGCTCCAAGTCCACCGTCGCGCAGATCGACGAAGGCACCGCCATGCTCGAAGCGTGGTCCGACGTGGATAAGGATTTGGCCGATCTCAACGGTCTGGAATCCGATTTCCGCCTGACCGAGAGTTCGGCGTTCATCGAGTCGATGAACCAGAAGATGGCCAGCACCGTCTTCTACGGCAACAGCGTGTCCGTGCCCGAATCGTTCCTGGGCTTGGCCCCGCGTTTCGATGACGTGCCGACCACCGCCGGCGGCGCCGAGAACAAGGACAACGTGATCGACGCGGGCGGCACCGGCACGGACAACACCTCGATCTGGCTGATCGGCTGGAGTCCGAAGACCGTGCACGGCACCTACCCGAAGGCGTCCAAGGCCGGCTTGTTCCATGAGGACCTTGGCCTGCGAACGGTCTACGACGTCAACAACAACCCGTACCGGGCCTACAGCGACCACTACCAGTGGAAGTGTGGCCTGGTCCTGCGCGACTGGCGCTATGTCGTGCGCATCGCGAACATCGACGTGTCGGACCTGACCTCCGATGCGGCGACCGGCGCCAAGATCATCAACCTGATGACGCAGGCGCTGGAGCGTATCCACTCGCTCAACGGCGTGCGCCCGGCGTTCTACATGAACCGCACGATCCGCTCGATCCTGCGCCAGCAGCAGATCGCCGCCGTCAAGAACTCGACCCTCACCGTCGAGGAGTTGTACGGCAAGCGGGTGCTGATGGCGTCCGAGGTCCCGTGCCGCCGCACCGATGCGCTGATCAACACCGAGGCGCGCGTCGTCTGACGCCTCATGCGGTGAGCCGGTCCGCCGGCTCGCTGCTCACCCTTTCCCGCTTCCAGAGGAACCAAACCATGATTCTCGACGCGAACCTCGAGTTCTCCGACGCCCAGGCCGTCACCGCGACTGCCATCTCGACCAACGTGGTCGATCTGGGTCCCGTCACCGACAACACCACCCGCGACATCGGCACCGGCGAGCCGGTGTATCTGGTGCTTTCGGTGGACACCGCGTTCGCCGCCAGTGGTGCGGCCACGCTGACCGCGGCGCTGGTGTCCGACTCCACCGCCAACCTCGCCACCTCCGCGACCACCCACGCCACGCCGTTGGCTGCGGTGCCGGTGGCCTCGCTGGTTGCCGGCTACACGGCCGCCGTGCACCTGCCGCCGGGCAACTACGAGCAGTACCTGGGCATCCAGTACACGGTCGCCACCGGCCCGATGACGGCCGGCAAGATCAATGCCTTCCTGACGAAGGATGCCCAGTTGTACCGCGCCTACGCCGATCGCCAGCCGATCGCCGGCAACGCCTAAGGAGGACTGACTCATGAGCAATGGACCGAGCAAGGCGGCGCCGCGCGAGAAGGTGGTGAACGAGGGTGACGAGCAGTACCGCGTCACGCAGGTGTCGTTCATCAACGGCTCGCTGCAGCACGTGGGCGCCGTGGTCAGGCTGCCGAAGGGCGTGAAGCCCGGCAAGCACCTGCGGCCGATCAAGAACGAGAAGCCGGCTGACGACGCCGGCAACAAGTAACCCCAGCAGCAGTGGTTCGAGGGGCTCTCCGGAGCCCCTCTCTTTTTTTGGGATCGCCCATGCCCTCAGCTATCCAGATCTACAACCGCGCGCTCTCTCGCATCGGCGTGTCCGATTTCATCGGCGATCCGGCTGAGCAGAGCAAGGCCGGCGACTTCTATCGCCTGTGGTATGACGCGTGCGTCGACACGGTGCTGCGCGATTTTCCGTGGAACTTTGCGTCCAGCGTGGTGGCGCTGGCGCTGGTGGATGGCGATCCGCCGCCGGGGTGGGCATACAAGTACGCCTATCCGCTGGAATGCCACATGGCGCACCAGGTTGCCGACAGTGCGGGCGTGCGCAACTTGTCGGCCAACGTGCTGCGCGGCTGGGATTGCTACGGTTCCACCCTCGCACGCCCGGCCGTGCCGTTCCAGGTGATGAGCGAGGCGCCGAGCAGCATTACGCGCCGACGCATCATCGTCACGGACCTGCCACAGGCCTACCTGTTCTACACAGCCAAGATCGTCGACCCCAACCAGTTCGACCCAGGCTTCTGTGACGCGCTGTCGTGGCGCATTGCGATGGAGGTCGCTGCGCCGTTTCTGGACGCGCCGACCGGTCCGCAGGTCGCCGCCAACGCCAAACGACAGTACATCGACGCCCTGCTTTCGGCCAAGGCGCAGACGCTCAACGAGTCGACCGACGATCCGCGGCCGGACTCCATTGCGATCCAGGCGCGCGCATGAAGATCACGCAGCCATCATTCACCGGTGGCGAGATCAGCCCCAGCCTGTATGCGCGCACCGATCTGCAGCGCTACGCCAACAGCCTCAAGACCTGCCGCAACATGATCGTGTCGGCCTACGGCGGATGCTACAACCGCCCCGGGACACGCTTCCTCAGTGCCACCAAGACCAGCGGCACCAAGCCCAGTCGGCTGATCCCCTTCCAGTTCAACACTGAGCAGACCTATGTGATCGAGCTCGGTCACCTGTACGCCCGCTTTTACGCCAATGGCGCGCCGCTGGTGAGCGGCGGCACGCCGGTGGAGATCACTACCCCTTACACCGAGAACGACATCTGGGGCGTGCGCTTCACGCAGTCGGCCGATGTGCTCCAGTTGGTGTGCCGCGGCTATCCGCCTCAGACTCTCAAGCGCCTCTCTGCCTCGTCTTTCAGCTTCGGCGAGTACGTGGTCTACGAGGGTCCGTTCCAGCCGGTCAATCCTGATCTTGCGATCAAGCTGGCATCCACCGCGCCCAGCGGCAATGTCACCGTCAGTTCGAACGCCGCCGGCGTGTTCGCCGCCGACATGGTGGGGATGCTCGTCTATCTGGAGGACAGCAACCTTTCACTGATGAAGCCGTGGACGTCGGGCGAGAAGAACGTCACGGTCAACACCATCCGCCGCAACGCCGGCAAGACCTATCGGGCGGCACAGCTCAGCACGGGCGGAACCTATGTGCTGACGGGCGGCAACGCGCCGCAGCACGACCAGGGATCGCAATGGGATGGCCCTGGCGATGTGCGCAGTGATGGTACGAACGATTACTCGGTCGGCGTGCTGTGGGAATACCTCGACTCCGGGTACGGGATCGTCAGGTTTTCCGAGTACGTCTCCGATTCGCAGATGAAGGGTGTCGTCACGAAGAAGCTGCCCTCGGGTGTGCTTGGCGGGGCCGGCTCGCCGGAGTTGAGCTGGTCGCTCACCGGTGACGGCACGACGACAACCTTCACGATCGCCGGCAACACGGCGGTGTCGACGGATCGCTACGCCGTGACGGTGGATGGCACGGGTGTCGCCGCCGATCCGAACGCGCAACCGTATCCCAATGGTCCGGTGGAGGCGTGTGTCGCGGCTGTCAGCTACCTGCCGGGAGGCATGCTGGCGAAAGATTGCAACGGGCGTCATATCGCATGCGTCGACCACAACTCGCTCTCAGTCGCATGGCACGAGGCGCAGCTTGCGTTGCTCAGCGTGCAGCCGTGCTGGCGTCTGGAAAGCGAAAGCGGCACCTGGCTCATCATCTCCAAGTGCACGCGATGCGAGACGCGCGAGCGCGGCTACGTGTACGGCCACGAACTGCTCGGCCTCTCACTGCCGGCGGGTACGGACAGTCTCGACTTCCATTGGGAGCGCATCGTGCGCGTCACCGATGCCGGCATGCAGCTGGTGGCGAAGATCTACGCGGGCGACCGCAACTACCCCGCCGGCGGCGAGCCGGGACGGTATCTCAGCACCCACAACACGCGAATCTCGAAGCGCTGACCATGGCAGACCAAGGCTGGACGATCGACGCATCGGCCCACACGATCACCTTCTACACGCCCCCGGCCAATGGGGCTGCGATCACGGTCCAACAGTACGCGCAAGGTGGCGTCAATGCGACGAACATCTGGGCGCTGGGAGCGTGGGGGCCGCATACCGGATACCCGGGCGAGGTCGAATACTTCGCCGGCCGCCTGTGGTTCGCGGGCACCCATGATCGGCCGCAGACGATCTGGGCCAGCAAGATCAGCAACTATTCCAGCTTCGGCAAGAGCGTGCCGACAGCCGACGATGACGCGATCACGGCCACGTTGTCGGCGAAGCAGGTCAACGCTATCACCGACCTGTTGCCGCTGAAGGATCTGGTGATGCTCACCACCGGCGCGGAGTGGAAGGCCGGTGGCGGCACGAACAACGTCATCACGCCTTCGTCGATCAGTTTCTCTCCGCAGTCCAACTATGGCGCGGCGAACCTCCCCGGCCTGGTGGTCGGTGACTCCGGTCTGTTCGTGCAGGGCCGTGGCGCCTACGTGCGGGACATCGGCTACCAGTTCGCAGTCGACAGTTACACCGGAAACGACCTGACCGTGTTCGCCTCGCATCTGGTGCAGGGGCACACCATCGTCGACTGGACGTACCAACAGACGCCGTTCTCCGTGGTGTGGGCGGTGCGCGATGATGGCGTGCTGTTGGGCCTGGCCTACATGCGCGAGCAGCAGGTCATGGGTTGGTTCCACTGCGACACGATCAACGGCTTCGTGGAGTCGGTGTGCTCGATCTCCGAGCAGGGCGAGGACGCGGTATACCTGATCGTGCGGCGCGTCATCAACGGCGTGACGGTGCGTTACGTGGAGCGGCTGGAAACCCGGTTCTTCTCCGACCAGCGCGACTGCTTCTTCGTGGATGCTGGGCTGTCCTTCGACGGTCGTAGCACCGCGCTGGCGCCGGGCGCGACGATGACGCTGACCGGTGGCACCACGTGGATGGGTGACGAAGATCTGACGCTCACCTGCAGCACGGCCGTGTTCGCCGCCACCAACCTCGGCAACTGGGTGAAACTCTACGGGACGGACAGCGACGGCAACCCGGTGATGAAGCCGGTCAGGATCACCGCCTACACCAGTGCCACGGTTGTCACTGTGCGACCGGTGGGCTTGATCGACCCAGCCCTGCGCAGCAGCGCACTGTCCGTATGGGATTTCTGCCCGACGACCTTCTCCGGATTGGATCACCTGGAAGGACAGACGGTGGCCTGTCTGGCCGATGGCAACGTGAAGCCGCGCCAGACCGTGGTGGGCGGCGAGATCACGCTCGACTACCCGGCGGCCGTGGTGCACATCGGCCTGCCGATCCAGGCGGACTTCGAGACGCTGGAGGTCAACGCGCTGGGGCAGGAGAGCGTACGCGATCGGCGCAAGAACATCAGCAAGGTGTCGCTCATCGTCACGCAGTCGCGCGGCGCCAAGATCGGCAAGGACCCGAGCCATTTACGCGAGGCCAAGCCGCGACTGGCATCGGACGGCTACTACAACCCCAATTCGCTGCAGGATGATCTGATCAGGGCCTACATCGACTCGGATTGGGACACCAAGGGCCGCGTGTTTGTTCGGCAGGACGACCCGCTGCCGCTGACCATCCTCGGTCTGATTGCCGATGTGAGCGTGGCCGGTGGTTGAGGTGCGCATCGTGCCGGTAGAGGCGTGGCACCTGCCGTACGTCGCCGAGCGCATGCGGGCGATCGACGCGCGCGAGTGCCGCGAGATCGGCGGGGTGGAACCGCTGGCTGCGCTGGAACGCAGCGTCGCCAGTCCGGGACCGCGGTGGACGGCATTGTTCGACGACGAGCCGGCGGCGCTGTTCGGCGTCACGCAGGACACGCTACTCGGCGGCGACATCGGCACAGCATGGCTGCTCGGGACGGATCGCCTGCAGCGCGACTGGCGTGCCTTCGCGCGCGCATCGAAACCGGTGGTGGCTGAGCTGCTGATGCGCTACCGCGCACTCTCCAACGTGTTGTTGACCGACAACACCCTGTGCATGCGCTGGCTGGCTTGGCTGGGTGCCAGTTTCCGTGTACGCCAGCCCTATGCGAGGTTCATGCTATGTGCGCGGTAACCGCGATCCCCTACATCATCATGGCCGTAGGCACTGCCTACAGCATGTACACGACGAACCAGGCCAAGCATTACCAGCAGGACGTCGCCAAGCAGGACAAGAAGCTGGCCGACCAGGCGGCGATCAACGCCAATGCCGAGGGCAGCTACGCGGCCGACCAGGCACGCATCCGCGGCAACCTGCAGCGCGGCCAGCAGCTGGCCGCCTTCGCCGCCAACAACGTCGATTTCAGCACCGGCAGCGCGGCGGACATCCTGGGCGACACCGCCATGTTCTCCGAGCAGGATCAGCGGCAGGCGCGCATCAATGCGTCCATGCGCGCCTACGGCTACCAGGTGAAGTCGCTGGAGGCGCAGGGGCGCGGCGCGTATGCCGGGTGGGCGGGCCGCTCGCAGCAGTTCGGGCAGTTCCTGCAGGGCGCATCGCAGGCGGCGGGTTACGCCTCCTCCAGCGGAGCCTTCGGCCAATCGGGCGGCAGCGGCACCCTGCTCGGCAACAGCGGGAACAGCACAACGATGACCAGTGATTTCTGGTCTGGCACGAGGTGGAACTGATGGCCGTCATTGTCCCGCGTGTCAGCGAAGGGTCCGTTGCGCCGCAGGGTATCGGCCTGCCCGGTGGTGGCAGCCCCAACGTCACGGCCGCCGGGCTCAACGGGGGCGTGAGTGAGGCATTGTCCGGCGCCGCGGATCGCCTCTTCGCCATTCAGCAGCACGAGCAGGAGAAGGCGGATGTGGCGCAGGCGAACGCGGCGCGCGTGGCCCTGTCGCAGCAGGAAGTCGACCTGTTCGACCCGAACAACCCGCAGGGCGTGCACAGTTTCCAGGGCGCCGAGGCGCTCAAGGCTCCGGGTGCGGCGCTGCAACAGCTGGACGGCTTCGCGGCCAAATACCGCGCAGGACTGACCAACCCGCGGCAGGTCGCGCAGTTCGACCAGCTCTACGCCGACCATCGTCTGCAGGTGCAGGACCGGACCAACCGCTACGCGCTGGGCGAGAACGACAAGTACCAGGCGCAGGCCTATGAGGGTGCCGTGGGCAGTGCGTTGTCCGCCGCCACCAGCAAGGCCGCCGGCGGCGACATGGACGGGGCCAACCTCGCACTGAATGATGGCATTGCCACGATCCACCAGTTCGGCCAGGCGCACGGCGAGGCGCCGGAGCTGACAGCCTTCAAGGTCGAGAAGTTCACCAAGGCCGTGAAAGCCGGATTCGAGTCGGCGAACAAGGCCAACGCCGAGGCCTACATCCTGCAGGACCCGCAGGCCGCGCTGCAGGACTTCTCCGCACGCCTTCAGCTGGGCCGCTACAGTTCGGCGGGGCAAGCCTACGCAGGCGACCCGAAGGCGCCCCGCGGCATCCGCAACAACAACCCGGGCAACCTGCAGCAGTCGGACGTGCAGTGGGAGGGCAAGACCGCCTCCGCCGATCCGCGCTACGAGTCCTTCGCCACACCCGAGGCGGGCATCCGCGCGCTCGCGCTCAACGCGCAGCACCTGCAGGCCAACGGCGCGCAGACGGTGACCGACCTGATCAGCAAGTGGGCGCCGGCCAGCGAGAACGGGCAGGCCAAGACGCAGGCCTACATCGGTGCTGTGGCGCAGGCGATGGGCGTCAGCCCGACCGACAACGTGAACCTGCAGGACCCGGCCACGCTCACCGCCTTCACCAACGCGGTGATCGCGCACGAGAACGGCGCCAACCCCTACAGGCCCGAGCAGGTGCAGACCGGCGTGGCGGCGGCGCTGGGCACGGCTCGGTTGCCGGATGCGCATCCGGCAGTCCAGACCAACGGCAGCGGCCTGATCGTGCCGGGAACCGGTGATGGTGCGGCGCCGATCGGCCAGCTCGGCAAGTCCGGCAATCCGATGGTGGACGCGCTGGACACGGGCAGCGTGGTCGACCTCTACAACCGTGCCCGGGCCGAGGTGAACCGGGGGCAGGTCAACCTGCGCGGCAGCATCGAACAGCGCGAGCGCGACGACACGGCAGCCTTCCGGACAGGCCAGAGTGTCGCTCAACCGCTCACGCTGGCCGACTACACCCGCGCCTACGGCGACCGCGACGGCATGCAGCGCTTCGGCGCCTACCAGGCTGACCAGCAGCTTGGCCACGATTTGCAGACGGTGGCCACCCTCGATCAACAGCAGATGCACGACCTGCTCGCCGCGCGCGCGCCGGCGCCGGGGGAGAACTTCGCCGTCAAGCAACAGGACTTCGCCTCCCTGCAGTCGGCCATGCAGCAGACCCTCAAGGCGCGGCAGGCTGACCCTGTCGCGTGGGCACGGCAGGCCGGCGTGGGCGATTTCCAGCCGCTCGACCTGACCGACGCCGACAAGCTCGCCGGCTCGATCGCTGCCCGCATCGGACCGGCCAAGGCGTTGCGCGACAGCCTGGGGACGCCCTACCGCCTGCTGAGCGCCGACGAGGCCAAGGCGCTGGGCAGCAGCTTCAATGCGTTCGACGTGGCCAACAAAGCGGCGGCGCTCGGCGCGCTGGCGCAGCAACTGCCGGCGGCCGAGTACGGGCAGGTGATCGCCGCGCTCAAGGACAAGTCGCCCACGGTGGCAATCGCCGGTCGAATCATGGGCAACGGCCGTGCCGCCGAAATCGGCACGCAAGGCTCGCTGTGGTGGAAGTCGCCGGTGCACATGGATGCATCCGACATCGCCGAAACCATGCTGCGCGGTGACGCGCTCCTGCACCCGACCGATGCGGACAAGGCCTCCCTCGGTGCCGCCAAGTTCGCCATGCCTTCCGACAGCGCCACCAGCGGGCTGCGTTCGCAGTGGACCGACGTGGTGGGCAATGCCTACCGCGGCGACGGCGAGGGCGAAGCGCAGGCCTACCAGGCGTTCCGCGCCATGTACGCTGGGCTGGCGTCGCAGGCCGGCAAGAACGACGGCATCCTTGACCAGCAGCTCGCGACCACCGCGGCACGGGCCGTAGTCGGCAACGTCGGCGACTGGCACAGCAAGAAGGTGTTGCCGCCCTACGGCATGGACTTCAACGCCTTCAAGGACGCCGCCGAGTCGCAGTGGCAGACCGTGCGCGCCAAGGTGCCCGGCGCCGATGCGCAGGATCTGGACAGCTACGACCTCGACCGGTTGGGCGAAGGCGTCTATGCCGTGAGCAATGGGGCCTCGCCATTGACCGACGAGAACGGCCGGCCGGTGATCCTGCGCATCGCACCACAGGCTCCGGCTCCGGCGGTTCAGCCCTTCAAGCCCACCGGAAAACTGCGCCTCGGCGATGCACCGGAACAGGGCGGCCCGATCACCGCACCAACCCCCGAGCAACTGGCTAGCATGCGATGACCGACACCCTGCTCACCCCGGACGAGGCGGAGCGCTTCGCCGCGCTGTACGGCAGTGCCCCCAAGCCGGTCGAGCCGAAAGGCCCGGGCGCATTCGCCGGCGCCTACAAGGGACTGGCGGGCATCCCCTCGGGGTTGGCCGGTGCGCCGCTCTCGATCGCGAGCGCCACCACGGCCATGCCGGGTTTCGACGGGACCGTCCTCGGGCGCGACTACCTCGCGGACCTCAACCTGAGCGACGACCAGATTGCCGAGCTGGACAAGACGTCGAAGGACTATTTCAGCACCACGTGGCAATACGCTATCCACCAACCGATCGAGCAGTTGCGCGAATCCGTCGCGGACTACTACCGGCCCGACCCCCAGACCACCGGCTTTGTCGGCAGTCACCTGTTCGGCGTTACCGACTTGCTGACCCGGGTGGGCTTGGGCAACCTGATCGCCCCGGGCAGCGGTCTCGCGCTGGCCGCCGGCACGACCGGCTACGAGCGCACGCAGGACCTGGAGGCGCAGGGGGTGGATGCGCAGACCGCGCAGGCCTCCGGTGCGCTCACGGGCGCCTCGCTGCTGGCCTCCGGCGGCATTTCCTCGCTGGGCCGCACCGTCATCGCCAGGGCCGTGAGCGGCTCGCTGCTGAATGCCGGGTTCGGCGCCGGCACCCGGGCGCTGGATTCGTCCATTCTGGCCGCTGGCGGCTACACCGCGCAGGCCGAACAGCAACGCTGGAACGATGGCGCGGCGCTCGCGGCGGACCTGATTATCGGCGGCGCCTTCCATCTGCTGCCGAGCCGCGGCAAGGAAGCCCCGGCCAAGCCGCCGGCCGAGACGGTCGATGCGGCACTGGCCGCCAAGGCCGCGCAGGGCGTCACCGACAGCGCACCGGGCGTGCCAGCTGACCCGAAGTCTGCCTCGGCCCACGTCACCGCGCTGGACACCGCGCAGGCGCAACTGATGGATGGGCAGCCAGTCGAGGTTGATCCGATCGTGCGGGATGCGACGTTCGCGCCGCGACCGGAAGAATCCCCCGGCGTCGATCCGATGCGCGAGGCCCTGGCCGAGGCTGGCGTTGATCCGGCCGCGCTGGGCGCAACGCCAGAGCCTGCCACGGAGACGGTACGGGCCGCCGATCCAGCGCCCTACGAGGCGCGGTTGCGCGAGCTGAACGACCGCCGCCGCGCGGGTGAGACGCTGACGCCGAACGAGCAGGTGGAATTGATCGACCTGCAGGACCAGGACGCGCAGCAGGCCAAGGTGGCCGGCCAGCCGATCCTTGGCGTGCGCAACATGGCTGCACGCGCCGAGGCCGAACGCCTGGGCGAGCTGTTGCCGACGCAGGTGTTCGCCGACGCCGACAACTTCAAGGCGCTGAACGACAACCTGGGCCACGAGACCGGCGACGTGGTGATCCGCCAGATCGGCGCACTGATGGCCCGAGAGTTCGGCGATGGCAACGTTTTCCACCGCGGTGGCGACGAGTTCATTGCGCAGGGCCGCACCGAGGCGGACGTGGTCGCGGCCATGGACCGGGTGCGCGAGAAGCTGGCCAACATGGACTTCAAGGCCACCTTTGAGGACGGTAGCACGGCCCGGCAAACGGGCGTAGGATTGAGCTATGGACACGGGCCTGATGTCAAAACTGCGGAACAAGCTCAGTACGCTGACAAGCAGCGGCGTGCGGACGCCGGTTTCCGCACCGAGCGAAGCGGCACCGATCGACGAGCTGCCGACCGTGGGCGAGACGGTGCGCCGGTGGATCGCCGAGGGCAAGCGCCCAGTGAAGCTCGAACTGGTCAAGCGGGGCGAGTAGCCTTCCGTGACGCCGCTGAAGCACCCCCTCCGGGAACTGACGCCGCGCGAGCAGGCGCTGAACCAGCGCAGCAAGGAGCTGCTCGAACAGATACAGAAGGCCAGCCGCGAGCTGGCCTCGATCCGGCGCGAGTTGGAGAAGTCGACCGCGCGCGAGCTGCCGCAGCCGCGCATCCGGATGCCGTTCTAGCTGACGGCACCACCGCCGCCGAAGCCCTGCGCTCGGCGGATCACGAGGTTCAAGAGGCGCAGACGCAAGGCGAGGCCATTGCGGCCGCTGTCGCCTGCTTCCTGCGTCTCGGGAGTGAGGCAGCATGAGGGCAGACTGCATCCAGGCGGTGGGGCGGGCGCTCGGCCGCACGCCAAACCAGGGCGAAACCCGCGACATCGAGAACCGGATTCGGCTGTCGCGTCGCAAGCTGGCCGAAGCAGATCCGCAGCGGTGGCAGACGCTGCCGGCGGATGAGCAGATCAGGCTGGCCGGCGAGGACGCCGCGGCCGACCTGTTGCACGAGGCCGCCCTGAAACGGCATCGCGTGGCGATGGGCATCCTTGCCCATGACAAGATGCGCAACTACATCGACGCGCAGGTCGCCGCTGGCATCGACAAGGACGGCATCGCGTCACTGTCGCGCATGCTGACCTCGGAATCGGACGGCAAGAACAACATTGTCAGCGTCGAAGGTGCCGCGCAAGGCATCGAGGCCAGCGCGTCGTCGTTCATGTCCCGCAGCTGGAATGTCGCCGGAGGAAAGTTCCTCAACCTGCTGCGCGACAAGGTGGCCGAGGCCACGCTGGTGCGCGCGCTGCACGGCGACACCACCGTGCCCGCGGCGTTCAAACGTGCCGCCGATGACTTCCACGCCGTTGCCGAGCGGCTGCGCCAACGCTTCAACGCGGCCGGCGGCGACGTGGGCAGACTGGAGAACTGGGGCATGCCGCACAGCTGGTCGCGGATGCGTCTGCTGAAGCTGGGCCGGCAGGCGTGGACGGACGCCATGCTGCCGCGGCTTGACCGCAGCCAGTACGTGCACGAGGACGGGCGCTCCTACACCGACGCCGAGCTGCGCGACTTCCTGGGCGAAGCATGGCGGTCCGTGGTGACCGAGGGCGCGAACAAGGTGCTGGGCAAGGGCGGTCACGTGGGCGGCGGCATCAAGGCCAACCGCAACAGCGCCGAGCGACAGATTCACCTGAAGGACGCGCAAGCCTATCTGGAGGCGATGGGCCAGTTCTCCGAGCGCGGCGTGCTGGACGCGATGATGGGGCATGTCCACCGCATGGCGCGGGACATCGCGCTGGTCGAGCAGTTCGGGCCAAACGCGGATCGCCAGTTCGCGCACTTTCTGGAGCAGGAAACGGCCAAGGTTGTCGATGCCGACCCGGCCAAGAAAGGGACGGCAGACAAGCGCGGGCGGTTCGTCGAACGCCTGTACAACTTCATCGCCGGCAACGGCGCGCCGCCGCCGGAGACGATGCTAGGCAAGGCCGCCACCGTGTATCGACGGCTGCAGGTGCTGAAGCTGGGGTCGGCGCTGATCTCGTCCTTCGGCGACCACGCCACGATGCACCTGACCGCTCACGTCAACGGCATCCCGAAGTTCAAGCTTTTCCTCAACAACCTGCGCACCACCTACGGGCACCCCTTCCTCAAGCAGGATCGAGAGCGCGCCGAGGCAGCAGGACTGATGGTGCGCACCTACGCCCAGCAGCTGGCACGCTACGGCAGCGAGGTGGGCGGACATGGCTGGTCGTCGAAGCTGACGAACACGTTCATGAAGGTCACGCTGCTGCCGTACTTCACTGAAGCCCGGCGGCGCGCCTTCAGCTACGGCATGATGGATCAGGTGGGCAAGGCGCTGCGGGATCACTCGACCATGGCGGCCTTGAATGACGCCGACCAGCGCTTCCTGAAGCATTCCGGCATCACGGAATCCGACTGGCAACTGATGCGGCTCGCGCAGCCGGACGACTGGGGCGGCAACCATTCCCTGATCACCCCGGAGGAGATCTACCGCATCCCGGACGCCGAGGTGGCCAAGGTCACGGACGAGCATCCTGACCTGGCCCGCGACAAGGCCACATCCAGCCTAATGGCCTTCGTCTACGGCGAGCAGGACCGCGCGGTGATCGAACCGCATGCAAAGTCACGCCTGCATGCCGGTGCCGACATCAACGATGACGGGATCAAGGGCTTCCTGGTGCACAGCTTCACCACCTTCCGATCCTTCAGCTTCGAGATGTACGAGGCGCACATCAAGCGCGCCTTGCATGGATTCGAAACCAAGCGCGGCTCGGCGGCCTACATGGCCGCGCTGATTGCCACGTCGACGGTGCTCGGCGCGGTCGCCAACGGCATCCGCGACATCGTGTTCGGACGCGACCCGCGCTCGCTCAACGTGTCCACCACTGAAGGCCGCAAGAACTGGCTGGCCGCGATGATCACCGGCGGCGGCTTGAGTGTCTATGGCGACTTCCTGATCAACACCTACAGCTCGCGCGGCTCCAGCTTGTCCGAGACCGCGGCCGGCCCGATGGTGCAAGACATTGGCGCTCTGCTGAACGTCGCGCAGCAAACCATCGCCCAAGGCACCGACCCCGACGCCGACCTGGCGCGCAAGCTGCGCCCCACCGGCGCGTCCACCGTGCGCACCCTGAAGTCCTACGTGCCGGGCGCCTCGCTCTGGTACACCCGCGCGGCGATGGATCGCCTCATCTTCAACCAGCTGTCCGACTACTTCTCGCCCGGCTACCTGCAGCGCATGAAGGCGCGCGCACGTCAGCAACACCGGCCCAGCTGGTGGGAGCCTGACGAAGCCCTGCCCAAGCGCGCTCCCAACGCCGACACCATCACGCAATAACCCGCCGCCTGGCGGGTTTTTCTTTGCCGCACCCCTGGCCGCCATGCGCGGCCATTTCCATTTCGGAGACCCCGACCGTGACCGTATCCACCACAAAAGCCTCCGACGTCTTCCCCGGCAACGGCATCGCGACAGGTTTCGACTGCGCGTGGCGCATCTTCGATGACACCGACATCCTGGTCTCGCTGGTCGACCAGGCGACCGGCGCGGACACCCCACTCGTGCTCAACACCGACTACACGATCAGCGGCGCCGGTGATCAGGCCGGCTTCACGGTGGCCACCATGGCGCCGGTCGCTTCGGGTACAAACCTCTACGTGCGCCGCGCGCTCGCCTACAAGCAGCCGACCGACTTCACCAACCAGGGCGCGTTCTTCCCAACGATGCACGAGGACGCCATGGATCGGCTCGAAATGCAGATCCAGATGCTGGCGGACGAAAACGACCGTGCGCTTCGGTTGCCGGGCGGCTTGTCGGCAACCGATGGGCAGATTTCCAAGCTGGCACCATTGGCGCCGCTGGTAGTCAATGCTGCGGGCACCGGCGTGGAGTCTGGCAGCACCGAACTCACGGGCGACATGCTGCTTCGCCCCAATCTGGACGATACCGGCCCGGGGAAAGGAGCCAGTCTGGTCAAATTTATCCAGTCGGGCGTGGGTGCCGTGGCGCGCGGCCTGCAGGACAAGTCCCGCGAGCTCGTCTCCCTGCAAGACTTCGGTGGCCTGGACAACGGCATCACTGACAACACGGCGGCGTTCACCAACGCACATAACCTGCTCGGCGGCGGCACCATCAAGCTTCCCAACAAGAGTTTCGGAGGCGCATACCTGTTCTCCACGAACGGTGTCAGCCTTTCTGGCGTGGTGCTCGATCCGGATACGGGCGTGACGATCAATGCCACGGAATCCACGGTGCCGTTGAGCCTGACCTCCGGCATTCGCACGACGAAAAA
>JACZDC010003398.1_pt1 | contig 20965 bp, 15 predicted proteins | sample 8641791 | NCBI WGS metagenome assembly JACZDC01 (sample SAMN15324613, study PRJNA640507) | soil metagenome | isolation source: intercropping peanut in the second line | place: China: Luxin town, Laibin City, Guangxi Province | collected 2019-07-25 | depth 10cm m
CGCGCTACGGCAAGGAGAAGAAGGAGATCCTCCTGGGCTCGAAGACGGTGGGCCAGGAGAACTGGGCGCAGGACGTGGGCGGCGAAATGGGAAAGGTGGTCGGCGCCCAGGAATGGCAGGCCAAGGCCGACGCCCTGGGTGACGCCGGCGACGTCTTCGACTACTCGACCTTCTTCCTCCAGGTCTGCCTGGTGATGGGAGCGATGAGCCTCATCCTCCAGGACGCGAAGCTCGGCCGCACGTTCTTCACGGTCATGGTCGTCCTGGGACTGATCGGCACCGGCTTCGCAGTCATGGCGTTCCTGCAGGCAGGCGGGGTGGGGTGAAGCCGCGCAGGGCGGCGGCAACCTGTTCCACCACGGGTTCCCAGCGATCCGCCTCCGTCTGCCGGAAGAGACGCAGGGTCGGATACCAGGGGCTGTCCTCGCGGCTCTTCAGCCAGCGCCAGTCAGCCTCCTGGGGAATCAGCGTCCAGACCGGCCTGCCGTTCGCACCCGCGAGGTGCGCCATCGAGGTGTCGACCGTAATGATCAGATCGAGCCATTCGATCAGGGCCGCGGTGTTCGCGAAATCGCCCAGGACCGCGGACAGGTCGACCGCCCGGGGAGCGTCCGGCTGCCTCAGCTCGGCGGACCGGGAGCCGAACTGAAGACTGTAGAGCTCGACGCCGGGCACGCTCTCCAGGATCCGGAAGAGAGGCAGCGGGCAGGAGCGCTTCTGCCAGACCGGCTGGCCCGGCTCGACCGCCCAGACCAGGCCGATGCGCAGCTCTCCTCCACGCCGCGGGCCGAACGGGTCGGAGCGGAACGGCTCCGGCGGAGTGAGATACGGCCGGCTTTCCGCCGCCACGCCGTCCAGGCCGATCCCGAGGAGGCCGGGAAGGCTGCCGAGCGGGACCTGGAAATCCACGCTGGCGAGATCCTCCTGTCGTGAGGCTACGTGGTCCACTCCGGGGCAGGTCGCCAGCAGACGGTCGAGGTTCGGGCGCGACAGGACCGAGACCTCCGCCCCCAGCTCCCGGACACGCGCCGCGAAGCGGATAAACATCAGGATGTCGCCGAGACCCTGCTCGGCCCACAGGAGGACCGACTTGCCATTCAGCGAGGAGCCGTCCCAGACAGGGATATCGAAACCGTCCAGGCTCGGAATCCGGCCCCGGCATCCCCATCGCCACTCGTACTCTCTCCAGCCCTCGTCGTAATCGCCGCGAGCGAGGAAGATCGAGCCGAGGGCGAGATGGCAGTCGCGGCAGCCCTGGGTCTCGTGCCGGAAGCTCTCCCGATAGACCGCGATGGCCGACTCCTCCTCCTGGCAGAGACAGTGCGCCATGGCGAGATGATGGCTCGCCAGATGCAGCCCGGGATCGATCTCCAGGGCCTTCTCGAACGCGGCTTTCGCGCTCTCCAGATCCTGCCGGTGCATCAGGCCCAGGCCCAGACCGCCATGGGCGAGACTGAAGCCCGGGTCCAGCTCGAGAGCATCCTGCAGAGCTCCGATCGACCCCTGCACGTCGCCGCCGTCCAGGAGCGTCATCCCCAGGTTGTAGAGCGCGCCGGGCCAGCGCGGCCGGATCTCCAGGGCTTTGCGGAAGGCATCGGCGGCCTCCTCCCAGCGTGCCAGGAGCCGCAAGGCAGCGCCGGCGTCCAGGTGGTTCTCCGGATATGTGGGATCGGCCTCCACGCCCGCATGGAAGAGGGCGAGGGCTTCGCCGAGATTTCCCTGGCTCACCAGATCGAGCCCCTGCCGATTGCGCCGCTCCGCTTCAGACCGCATTGCGCTCCTCCCAAACGGAATGCGCCGGGGAGTTGCAACCAGTAAGCCAGCCTCTGCGGCTCTGCAATCTCCCGGACCTGACGTGCAGCGGAAGCTCCGCGACACGTCATTGACATGTCATTCCGGGGTCAATGGCGGCCGCTTTCACGGAGAGAGCCCCGGGCATGTCTCTTGCCTGACCAAGGCTCGTACGAACGAAAGGAGCAAAGCATGGCAGACGTCAGCCTGGTTCTCGGCAGAGGCCTGAAGCTTCAAGCTATCGACAACAGCGCGCCGGTGATCGACAGAACCTTCACGCTCGCGCCCGACGGCACTTTCACCGTGACGCTCTCACCGGGCGACGACGTCTCATTCTCGGGAACCGTCACGCCGACCCTGTTCTCCACCGGCGCCGCCGTCACGATACCCTCCTCGGTTTCTCCGAGCGGCGGCTCCTACGTGCTGACGTGCACGAACAACCTCACGACCGGTGCGGCCTCGGCCACAGCCGGCTTCGGCATGACGGTCACCGTCGGATCGGACACCATCACGCTGCAGGATCCGACGATGATCTTCAATCCTCCGGACTAGAGCAGCGCAGGCCGGGCCTCCCGGAGAAGGCCGAGGAAGTCGGATCGATTCTGGATCGGATCAAACCAGGGGAGCGAGAACCAGCGCGCCGCGATGCCCTGGCGGATGGCTCGTTCGACATTCGCCAGAGCCGAGTCGTCTTCGCCGAGGAGGGCATAGACGAGCGCGGCTTCGAAGGTCACGGTCCCCTGGTTCGGAGCGAGCCTCAGAGCCTCCTGGACCGCGGTCACGGCGCGGGGTCCCTCTCCCAGATGGGCGAGCGCCTGCGCCTGGACCGTGAGGAACTGCGGGCCGACCGCCGTGGGATCGGCTTCGATCAGGGAGATCACTCGGCGATAGAGCGCTTCCGCCTCGCCTTTGCGGCCCATCAGGAGAAGCGAGTCAGCCAGGTTGAGCGTAAAGCTCGGATTTTTCGGATCGCTCTGCAGCACGCGGCGGTAGATCTCCTCGGCCTTGCCGAAAGAACCGAGAAAGAGATAGGCCAGAGCCAGGTTCGAAAGCTCGGCGGGCCCCGGAGAGGTCCGCACGAGCTGGGAGTACAGTTGTATGGCCCTGTCCTCGTTGCCCATCGACAGCTCGATATTGGCCAGGAGGGACAGGCCGTCGACGCTCCCCGGCGAGCGGTCGAGGAGGGATTGCAGAGTCTGGCGGGCCGCATCCACCTCTCCCTCCCGAAATTCCATCTGGGCGAGAATGTGCAGCCGCCGCGCCGAAGGCTGGCGTCGAGCCGCCTCGCGCATCAGCGCCAAAGCCTGTCGCTTCTCGCCACGGTCCTCGAGCAGCCGGGCCCGCCTCTCCAGCAACCGGGCATCGCCGGGTACGATCGCGCTCAACTCTTCCAGGCTGTGCTCCGCGAGATCCAGCTTGCCGGCGACGAGCGCGAGATCGACCCGCTCGAAGAGACATCTGGGATCTTCCGGAGCCAGCCGCCGCGCCTCTTCGACAAGCCTCAGCGCCCGTTCGAGATCCGCGGGCTCCCGCGAGGCCCAGTACCGGCGGCGCAAGGCTCTCGCTTCCAGAAGGATGGCGTCCAGAAACCGGGGTGAGCGTCGACGGAGGGCTTCGAGCGCTTCGATCACCGTCTTCTGCGTCGGATCCAGGCGAGCCTGATAGCGGATCTGCAGACGGAGCAGCTCGTCCAGATCGCGCTCGCTGACCTTCGGATCGGCCAGCCCCCTGCGCGTCTCGTGATCGGAATAACCTTTCCGAATGTAAGACCTGACAGCGCTCGCCGCGACCGCCGAGTCATCGGTGGGCACGTCGAAGCTCTCGGCCCAGAGCACACTGCCGTCCGTGCCGCGCTGCCGCAGGAGCGTCACACGGCAGATCTCGGAGCGGCAATCCAGCTTCGAGCCCACCAGCTCGTCGGCGGCGACGGCCTTCGCCACTTCGCGCGGCGATCCGGAGACGTCATCCACCTCTTCGAAGGCCTGCGGGGAAATCCCTTCGAGGCGGACGAGTCCCTGAAGGAGCGCCACGCGCACTCCCGCGGCCAGAAGAGCGAGATCTCCGTCCTTGGCTCCAGCCTCCGGGCGAAGCACCGCCACATAGAGCGGCGGTCTCGGGTCGCGCAACGCGAAATAGAGGCTCAACCCCACGGCCACGGCGAGAATCAGAGAGGCGGTCGCCAGGACCCGCCGATGCCTCGCAGGGAGCCTTTCAGACGTCGTTCCCGGTCGCACCAGCGGCTGTTCCAGGATGGTCGACTCCCGGCTCGCCGTCGACCCGGCTCCGCCGCCGATCTCTTCCAGAATCCTTGCAACCTCGCCGGCGCTCCGCGGCCGCAGCGACGGATCTTTTTCCAACAGTTGATCCACCAGCGCCGACAGCTCCTCCGGTACTTTCGGCCTCTGCCCGTTCAGGGGGGGTTGCCGGTGGTTGACGATCCGATCGAGCATGGCCAGGCCGTTCTCCGCGTCGAACGGAGAGAGCCCCGTCAACAGCTCGTAGAGCAGGACCCCGAAGGAAAAGAGATCGGAACGGTGATCCACCGGCTCTCCGCGCGCCTGCTCGGGGGACATGGCCCGGTAGGTGCCGAGCACGGCTCCGGTCCGGGTCAGGCTGTCCTCATCCAGACCTTCGTCGGTCATCAGCTTGGCAATCCCGAAGTCGGCGATCTTTGCCTGGCCGGCATCTGTGACCAGGACGTTCTCCGTCTTCAGATCCCTGTGGACGATGCCCCTGCTGTGAGCCTCGTGGAGTCCCCTGACGATCTGGATTCCGAGATCGATCACCCGGGAAATCGGCAGAGGGTGGTGACGGACCAGCGATCGCAGGGTGGTTCCTTCCACATATTCCAGGACGAGATGATCCGTGTCCTCGCCGGAGAGGAGGTCATAGACGTGGACGATGTTGGAGTGGTTGAGCCGTGCCGCGAGACGGGCCTCCCTCCGAAACCTTTCTCTCTGGTGCGGCCGCGCGGCATCCTGTCGGATGCGCTTGACCGCCACCTTGCGGTCGAGCTGTTCGTCGTGGGCCAGGAAGACCTCTCCCATCCCTCCGAATCCGAGCCGGGACAGGATCCTGTAGTGGCCGATGCGTTCTTCCAAGAGGGCTCCCCTATGCGAGCTTCAGCTCCCGGACCCGTCTTCCCAGGGCCCGCTTCGACACCTCCAGCCGCTCCGCCATCGCGTCCAGGTCGCCTGCGAGCTCACGGTGGCAGCGCGCGATCTCGCCGGGATCGAGGTCCGAAACCTTGCGGATCTTCGACGAGGTCTCGATCAGATTGTAGAGGGAGGGCCGCGAGATGTGCAGCCGCTCCGCCGCGGCCTTGATGTCCCAGCGGCTCGCGCGCAGCGCGGCGATCGCCTCATCCTCGCTCACCTCGGAAGGCCGGCGTCGATCCGGATCGGATGGAGCCTGCGGCCGAGAGGAGACAGGAAGATTGCCGGAGCTGCTGGAGAGAAGCGAGGCATCGATGAGCAGGCGCTCCAGGCGGGAGGCGTCCAGGGTGCCGAGCCCGCGGCTGCCGATCACGAGTTGCCGCGCCACGTTGCGGAGCTGGCGGACGTTGCCCGGCCAGTCGTATTGCGCCAGGCGCGCAACGACGGCCGGCGGCAGCCAGCGTGAATTGAAAGCGGGCGACGTCGGATCGAGGCGCGCCTCCTCGCCGAGCCGCGCCAGCTCGTCGCGGAGGAAATGGATCAGGAGCCGGCCGACGTCGTCGCGCCGCTCGCGCAGGGCTGGCAGCCGGATCTCGAACCCGGCCAGCCGATGGAGCAGCGGCGAGCGGAAATCCCCGGAACGCACCCGCGCCTCCAGGTCGGCGTCCGTGGCGGCGACGATCCGCACGTCCACCCGCAGCGGCAAGGCCGAGCCCACCGGATAGACCTCGCCCGTTTCCAGCGCCCGCAGCAGGAGCACCTGCACCTCGGGCGGCGCCTCGCCGATCTCGTCCAGGAAGAGGGTGCCGCCATGGGCGCGCCGGAAGAACCCCTCCTGCGAAGCGACAGAGCCGGTGAACGCACCCTTGACCGCGCCGAAGAGCTGCGCCGACGACAGCGACGGCGGGATCGCGCCCAGGTTCACGGCCACAAACGGCGCCGCGCGGCGCGGGCTCGCCTCATGGACGGCCCGGGCCACCAGCTCCTTGCCGGTGCCGGTCTCGCCACGCAGAAGGACCGGGACCTCCAGGTCCGCCACCCGGCGCACGTCCTCGCGAACAGAAAGAAGAGAAGGGTTTTCACCGATCAGCCCGCAACGCGGAGGCGGCGCTCCGGTCACGATCACCAGCCGGTGCAGGAGCAGCACGATCGCGCCCGCGAGCTCCAAGACCACTCCGCGATCGAGGTCCACGCGGGAGAACTGCGCGTGGTTGGCCGGATTGCCGTCCACCCGCACCGAGGTCCGGCTCTCGCCCCGGGAAAGCTCGACCCCGTTGTCCCTCAGGCCCCGGAACCGGATCGGAGTCCGACTCAGGTGGGGCTCGGCCAACGGCTCGCCGACCATGCGGGCCGGGCTCGAAAACTCGGGAGCGTTGCGGCCGACCTGCGCCTCGCCTCCGCGCACGATCTCGCCCAGGAGGACCCGGTCGCCGACGCGGCGCGGGTCCGGGTGATGGAGGATGGTCAGGGCCGGAAGGATTGCCGACGGTACACCCTCACCGTTCCCTCCCGTCCGGCTTCCGCTCCCCGACAGGCCCGCCGTGGAGGCGTCGGGTTCCATGAATGTCATTTGTGACCATTGTAGTCCGCCTTACCGGCCAACCGTCAGGGCCGGGGCGGCCGGCCGGTGGCATGACCGTGCGCCGGCAAAGCCCCGGACACGCCTGAAAGTCACGCATGGTCATGCGCTTCCCAGGCCACACTCGTGAGGCTATTCTTTCCACACGGTCGGGCGGGGGAGGCTCCTCGGGGGTTCCTGAGGGCGATGAGGTGATCGGAGGGAGAGAAGGTTGCAGTCAAGGCGCGACCGAGCCAGGGTCGCTGGGGAGGGAAGCCAAAGGGCTTCCCTCTTTGTGTTTTTGCTAGGCTTCGCGGGTGATCCTGACCGTCCTGCATCAGGATGACCGCCTGGTCGTCGTGGACAAGCCTTCGGGCATGGCCGTGCATCGCGGCTGGTCGCAGGAGCGCCACGTGGTGCTCACGGTGCTCCGCGACCAGATCGGCCGGCATCTCTATCCCGTCCACCGGCTCGACCGCGGCACCAGCGGAGCGCTCGTGCTGGCCCTCGATCCGGTCACGGCCCGAGCTCTTCAGGAGCGGTTCGAGGCCGGCGAGGTCCGCAAGCGCTATCTGGCGCTCGTGCGCGGCATCCCTCCGGAGACCGGGGTGGTCGACAGCCCGGTGCCGCGCGCTCCCGACGGCCCGCGGGTGCCCGCGGTCACCGAGTTCCGGCGCCTCGGGACCTTCGAGCGCTACGCCCTTCTGGAGGTCATCCCGCGCACCGGCCGGCTGCACCAGATCCGCCGGCACCTGAAGCACATCAGCCATCCGCTCGTCGGCGACGTGCGCTACGGCAAGGGTGAGCACAACCGCCTGTTCCGCGAGCGCTTCGGCCTCCACCGCCTCGCCCTGCACGCGTTGGAGCTGGGCTTTCCCCATCCGGAGGATGGCCGCGGCCTGCGTATCGTCGCTCCGGTGCCGCCGGACCTCGCCGGTCCGCTGCGAGCCATGGACCTCCCTGTCCCGGATGGGGCTGTTCTCCTGTAAACTTCAACAACTCCTCCATGAACGATCCGCTGGCGGACTTCGACTGGCAGCACCACCTGGAAGCGGCGCTCGCGGCCTGCCGTGAGGCGGGAGAGATCCATCGCGCCCACTTCCGCTCGCCGGGCCTCGCCGTTCATCTCAAGGAGGACGACTCGCCGGTCACGCGCTCCGACCGGCTGGCCGAGGAGGCCATCCGCGCCACGCTCCACAAGGCGGCTCCGGAGATCGGCTTCCTCGGCGAGGAGTTTGGCCAGGAGGGAGACCAGAGAGACCGCTGGATCGTCGATCCGCTGGACGGCACCCGCAACTTTGTGGCCGGTCTCCCCTACTTCGCCACCCTGATCGGCCTCGAGCTCGACGGCAAAATCGTCCTCGGCGTGGTCCACGCACCGACCCTGGGACCCGGTTCAGGAATCGAGGCACCGGCATGCCCCGGCGATGCGACCAGCCTGGGCGAGACGTGGTGGGCGGCGAGCGGCCAGGGCGCCTTCGGCGGCACCGGCACGATGTTCGCCAACTGCTGCGACCGGCGGCTCCGGGTGAGCCAGGTGCGCACCGTGGAGCAGGCTTTCCTGGCCCACGGCGGGCTGGTGTACATCCAGCGCGACGGGATGTGGAACGGTTTTTCCGAGCTGGTGAGCCGGGCACGCAACACCCGCGGCTTCGGCGACTGGTGGGGCCACATCCTCGTGGCCGAAGGACGCTGCGACGCCATGATCGAGGGCAGCCTGGCGCTCCACGACGTCGCCGCGCTCAAGCCGATCCTCGAAGAGGCCGGCGGCGTGCTCGTCGGCCGCGGCTCGTTCGAAGACGGCGCAAGGGGGCCCACCCTCTCCGTGAACCGCCACCTCTGCGACGAGTTGCGCAGCATCCTGGAAATCTGAGGTTAGACTCCCCTGTCATGGCGAGAGCGAAACGATACTGGCTGATGAAGTGCGAACCCGAGGCCTACACCATCGAGGACCTCGAGCGCGACGGCAGCACGACCTGGGAGGGGGTCCGCAACTTCCAGGCGCGCAACACCATGCGGGACGACATGAAGGTGGGGGACGGCGTCCTCTTCTACGCCTCGAACGCCGAGCCCTCCGGCGTCTCCGGCCTGGCCGAGATCTCCCGCGCCGGCTATCCCGACCCCTACGCCTTCCAGGAGGGGCACAAGTATCACGATCCCAAGAGCGATCCGGACAACCCCACCTGGTACATGGTGGACATCCGGTTCGCGGAGCGGTTCCCGGAGGTCATCCCGCTCGCGACGCTCAAGGAGACGCGCGGCCTCGAAAAGATGGAGGTCAACCGGAAGGGCTCGCGCCTGTCGGTCCAGCCGGTGACCAAGGAAGAGTTCGAGATCGTCCGCAAGCTCGGCCGGAAGGCGAACAAATGAAGTCCGACGGCAACTGGAACGACTTCATCGAGGTCCAGTGCCCCTGGTGCTTCGAAAGGGTCGAGATCGCCGTGGAGCCCGACACCTGGGGCACCCTGGTCCAGGACTGTGAGGTCTGCTGCAACCCCTGGCAGGTCACGATCACCCGGGACCGCGACGGCGACGCCGACGTGCGCGTGGAGCGGCTGGACTGAAGGAAGGAGGGCCGCCGGAGCTTCACCCCGGCGGCCCTGGGTGGTGGGGTCCTACCTCCAGCTCAGCCGGGCACCGAGGCGGACGACCCGCGGGCTCACGACCTCGAGGACGTGGTCCGAGTTGGTCCGTCCCAGCACCGACTGGCGCTGGAGCACGTAGGACTCGTTGAGGGCGTTGAAGAGATCGGCCCCGAGCGTCAGGCCGATCCCACTGAGGTGAAACTCCTTCTCGAGCCGCAGGTCGAGGATGTGGATGTCCGGGCTGCGGAAGGCGTCCGCGTCGCTGACGATCGGCACGTCGAGGCCGACGCCCGGCGTGTCCGCGATCGGCGTCCGGCTGACGCGACGGGCGTAGCGGATCGGATAGCCCTGGCGGCCGTTGAGGGCGGCGCCGACGTTGAAGCTCCAGGGCTTGTCGGGCGACACCTGATAGAGACCGCTCAGGCTGTAGGACCAGCCGCTGTTGATGAATACGTTGCCCTTGGCGCCCGAGGCCGTGCCGGAACCCTGGAGCACGTCCGTGCCGTCCACGATGCCGCCGGCGATGGTGTCGGTCGGGTCCTGGTTCTCCGAGTCCGGGATGTCCCACGTCCAGTCCTGCCAGGACGCGCTGCCGGTAGCCATCCAGCGGTTCGACAACCTTTTCTGGAAGGTCAGCGACGCGCCGCGGAACTCCTGCTCACGGTCGCCGTTGCGCAGCAGGAAACCGTTGCGCGTGCCGACGCCGTCGCGCAAAACCCAGTAGTTGACCGTGTAGGGCTCGCCGTTCGGCAGCACGCCGGCCAGCGGTGCGGCCGGCACATAGTCGTCCCGCCGGTGCACGCGGCCGACGCGGCCCAGGTTCTCCGGCGCGAACGGATCGCCGTCAAACACCAGCAGCTCGGCTTCCAGGATGTCATGGAGCCGGCGGTAGCTGAGGTTGAAGCCCACCACCAGGTCGGGCCGCAGGGCGCGCTCCACGCCGACGATCATCTCGTCGGTGATCGGCGCGCTGAGATCCGGATCCACCGCGTTCGACTGCAGCGGTCCGAGGGTGAACGGGTTGAGGTTGCCGCTCGGCTGGCCGGCCTCCGGTCCCAGCTCGCCGGGATCGAGGGTCGGACCGCCGTGGTTGGTCGTATAGAAATAGCGGTACTGGGGCGCGCCCAGCGGATGGAGCCAGCCCGCGAAGGCCGTGGCGAGCTGGTCCGAGAAACGCGAGTAGCTGGCGCGGACGAGGGTCTGGCCCTGCGCTCCGAGCGCCCAGGTGAGACCCACGCGCGGCGACAGCGTATTCCATTCAAAACCGCTGTCCCGGCCCTTGAACGTCGTGGCCGGCAGAAGCTCCGGGAAGACCGGGTTGGCTTCGACGCTCGTGTCGAGCAGATCGCCACCCTGCCGGTCGTAGCGCAGACCGACGCTCGCCGTGAGCCGGCCCGCGGTGACCGTGTCCTGCGCGAAAAGGTTGCCATAGTCGGCGCGCACCTTCGTCAGGCCGTCGCGCGAGAGGAGCAGAAGGCCGCCGCAGCACTCCAGGCCGCCTCCGGGCCAACGGTTGAGAGTGGACTGGTCGACCACGCGATAGCCCGCGCCGTACTTGAGCTCGTGGGCGAGGTCGCCGGTCGAGAAGAAGCTGGAGGCGTCGAGCCGCGCCTGCTTCTGCGGACGCCGGGCCTGGACGTGCAGGAAGCTGTTCCTCCAGACGCCGTCGTCGTCCAGGAACGGCAGCTTGTCGCCGCCTTCGGGCGCGAGCTCGAGGCCGCCGTTGACGACCGCGGCCATGCCGGTGACGTAGAAGCTCGAGCCGAAGATCTGCGTATCCTCGATCTTCCAGGCCGTGGGGCTCGGCCCAAACCCGCTCTGGTCCCACGTCGTCTCCTGCGGACGCAGCGGGCTCGCGTTGCGGCCGAGCTTGACCTTCTCGTCCTGCCACACGAAGCCGGTCGCCGAGCTCGACGGCGTAATTTGGGCGTTGAGCTTGACGTTCCAGTCCTTGATCTTCGTGTCGTCGCGGAAGTCGTTGATGGTGAGGAGATCGATCTTCTGCTCGCCGTAGGAGCCCCAGATCCAGAGCTTCTTCGCGATCAGGGGTCCGCCGATCTCGGCGCCGTAGTCGGACGCCTCCACGAGCCGGTTGCCCTGCTTGAGATCGGCCTGGGCGGTGTCGCGGTTCCAGGGACCGGCCTGGCCGAGCTCGCCGCGGTCGATCTCCAGGTCGGACTGCGTGCTGTCGTCACCGGTCACATAGCGGGCCGAGCCGCGCCACTGATCGGTGCCGCGGCGGGTGACCATGTTCACCACCACACCGCCGGTGGCCACGGACGCGTCGCTGCCGCCCGTGGTGATCTGCATCTCCTGGAACGAGTCGAAATCGAAATAGCCGGGCGTGGAACCGATCGCCGACATGTCCGTGATCACCATGCCGTCGAGCGACCAGATGGCCTGGGTCCCGGACGAACCCGGCCCGACGAGGGCTGCCTGCTGGCCGCTCTCGTTGCCGCCGTTGTTGATGCGGTCGAGCAGCACGCCGGGCGCGGTGCGCAGCACGGCCCAGGGGTCGCGCACGGTCGGCACCTTGTCCATCTCCACGCGCGGTACGTTGCGCTCGATCTGGATGCGGTGCGGATCGAGAAGCGGCGCCTGATCGCCCTTCACGTTGACGATCTCGGTGAAGTCCGACGAGGAGAGCGACATCTCGATCTCCGTATTCCGACCGAGGCTGATGACGACGTCCTTCCACTCCACGGGCGCGAAGTGATCGAGGTCGGCCCGGACCGTGTACTGGTCCGGAGCGAGGCCGAGAAAGTGGAAACTGCCCTGGGCGTCCGTGGTCTGGACCTGCTGCGTGGCCGCGCCCGTGAGAGTCACGGTGACCCCGGGGAGTGCCTGTCCGTTCTCGTCGACGACCGTGCCGTAAAGGTTTCCGGCCTGGAGCTGTGCCCATGCCGGAGACGTCGGGAGCGCCAGGAGCCCGGCGAGGGCCACCGCGAGCGCCAGCGTTCTGAAAAGCTTTCCGTTCATCGCAGATCATCCTCCTTCAACCCGAATCGTTTCTGTTTCGCTGCTGAGACAGTCCTTCCCTGTTCGAGGCCGCGGGCATCACCTCCTGCGTCAAAAACGTTGCGATCCGCCGCAAGAGCAAGGGCTGTGCCGCGGATCAAAAGGCCCATCCCATAAGGGTTTTACCGATCGCGTCCGCTTTTGGGGACTGTTCGAAACGTTCAGAAAGCTGAACGTGAAACGGGAAACTCCCGGTAGAACCTCGATTCGGGCCCGTCCGAAAAGTTGAAGCCGCATCCGAAAACCTGCTCGAACCCGAGGCGGCACGGCTCCCGACCTCCCGGGAGGTCGGAGATGTCCTCTCGCCACGTGCTTCCGCTTTTCCGCCACCGGGACCATTGCGTCGTGGCGTCTCTCGGAATAAACTTCCCGCATGGGCCGAAAAGATCAGCTCCAGCTCTTTCCAGGCATGTCGGCTCCGCCGGAGCCCAGGGGTGTCGTTCCCGCCGAGTTCTCCGAAGATCTGGAGGATCTCGGCCGTGCACTTCCCGAGGATGTCTACCTGGGCGGTTCGACGTGGTCGTTCCCGGGTTGGCGCGGCCTGGTCTACGAAGGCAAGCTCACCGAGTCGAAGCTGGCGCACGAGGGTCTCGCCGCCTACGCGCAGCATCCTCTCTTCCGGTGCGTGGGTGTGGACCGCACCTACTACGCGCCGCTGCCGCCTGAGGAATTCGCCGAGTACGCGGATCAGGTGCCGGACGACTTCCGTTTCGTGGTCAAGGCGCACGAGGCGTGCACGGTTTCGCGCTGGCCCGACCGGCCGCGCTACGGCGCGCAGCGCGGACAGGTGAATCCGCTGTTCCTCGACGCCGCCTACACGACCGACCAGGTGGTGGCACCGTTCGAGGAGGGCCTCGGAGCCAAGGCCGGGGCCCTCCTCTTCCAGTTCTCACCGCAGGATCTGGGAGTGCCCGAGCGCTTCGCGGAGGAGCTGCGGGCGTTTCTCTGTGCCCTGCCGCGCGGTCCGGTCTACGCCGTGGAGGTGCGCAACCGCGAGATCCTCACCCCGGCCTACGCCGACGCGCTCGCCGAAGCCCGCGCCTGCCACTGCCACAACGTGCATCCGCGCATGCCGGACGTCCTCACCCAGGCCCGCCTCACCGGCACCGACCGGCCGAAGACGCCGATCACCATTGCCCGCTGGCTCCTCGGTCCCGGCATGACCTACGAGGAGGCCGGGCGCCTCTACGCGCCGTTCAACAAGCTCGTCGCGCCGGACGAAAACGCCCGCAACGGCCTCGCCCGTCTGGCGCACAACGCCATCGCCGCCGGCCGGCCGTTCGTCTGCACCGTGAACAACAACGGCGAAGGCTCGGCGCCGCTGTCGATCGAAGCGCTGGCCAGGAGAATTGCAGGGGCCGGCAATCCGTAATCCATGCTAAGGTACGTAATTGTCTCTCGGTCTCCTACGGAGCAGCATGCCGTGAGACCCTGCAATGGAAGACTGGATCGCTTTTCACCTGTACTACCATGAGGACCTGACCCAGGCGGTACTCGGTTTTGTCGCTCCCACCGTCGCCTCGCTCCTGAAAGCCGGCCGGATCGACCGATTCTTTTTTGTCCGCTATGGCCTCGGCGGCCCCCACATCCGCCTCCGGCTTCGCTCCTGTGAAGGCTGCGCGGCCGCCGTGAGCGAGACCTCGCATGACTTCGCGGCACGGTTTCTGGATCGAAATCCTTCGACGGCCAGACTCGATCCGGATCTCCTCCGAAGACAGACGCAGGCCCTCCTGCGATCCGATCCTCACGAGACCGACGATTCCGTCTACCCTGACAATTCCCTGGTCGACGCTGCGTTTCGTCCCGAGGTCGAGCGTTACGGCGGCCCTCACCTCCTGCGTTCCTCGCTGGACTTCTTCACTCTTTCGAGCTCGGCGGCCCTCGAGTTTCTGGCCCGCTTCCACGGCGAGCCGCGATCCCGGCAGCTCAAGCTGGCTGCCGAATGCCTGCTCACCCAGGCCCTCGGTTTTGCCGCGGACGAGGGGGAGCTGGTCGTGCTCCTGAGCTACGGCGTTGAGAGTTGGGGCGAGGCGATCCCGGGCGTCCTCTCCAAGGGAGACCGGGTCTTCGAGAGCCAGCCGGAAGTGTTCCGAGGACTGTTCCGGGAGGGCTTGGAGCCATCCTGGAACGTGCTCGCCGAGGGGGCCCGGCGGCTCAGCGGAGCGCTCAAACAGGAGGATCAGCAGGCCAGGAAACGCATCGGGATCAGCCAGCTTCACATGACTGCCACCCGCCTGGGCCTCAGCAATCCGGAAGAGACCTACCTGAGCCGGCTGCTTTCACGGGCCGCGGAAGCTCTCCGATCCGAACCGACAAGCGAGTGGGAGCTCCTGAGCGAACGGCTACGGCAACCTCTGTCCAATCTCCCCCTGGACGATCTCCTGCCCCAGGTTCTCCGTCGGGTTTCCAGCCTGGAAGTATCTTGATGGAACCGCAGGAATTTCTGAAAACCGCGGAGGAGTTGGGAACCCGGGTCTGGGAGTGCCGGCGCCGCACCACGGACGGCCGTATTGCCTGGGTCCGGCCAGGGTCGGAACCCCGGGGCGAACCGGTCGATCAACAGAAGAAGGTCGATCCCTTTCTCTACGATGGAACCTCCGGCATCGCCCTTTTCCTGGCCGCCTTGGCACTCGTGACAGGGAGTCGCGTCTGGCGGGATCGGAGCCTGCGAGCGATCGACCCTGTCCGCGAGAAGTTGGATCAGGCTGTCGGCGATCCAGGCCGTGCGGCCCGGCTCGGAGTTGGCGGGCTTCTGGGCCTCGGATCGCTGATCTATTCTTTCGTCCGGATCGGGACACTGACGGGAGAGCCGCGGTTGATTGAAGAAGCTCACAGGCTCCTTGTCCTGATGACGCCGGAACGCATCGCGGCGGATCAGGCCTGCGACGTCCTTTGGGGCAGCGCCGGCGCGATTCTGGCTCTCCTGGTACTGCACCGGTCTTTTCCTGAGCCAGGCCCGAAGGGTCGCTCGCCCCTGCAAACCGCCGAGGACTGTGCGCGCAATCTCATCGCCCGCCAGAGATCCTTCGAGGGAGGGCCGCCGACGTGGAAGAGCCTGCCCGGCCTGCCGCCTCTCGGCGGGTTCTCACATGGCGCGGCGGGAATCAGCTACGCGCTCCTGCGTCTCTTCCAGCAGACCGGAGAGCCGCGCCTCCTGGAGAGCGCCCGTCATGCGCTCGCGTTCGAAAGAACCCTCTACTCGCCGGAGCACAGAGCCTGGCGTGATCCGAAACATGCCGGTGAACCCCGTTTCGCCGCCGGCTGGTGCCTGGGCACCGCCGGCGAATCCCTCGCCCGCCTCGCCGCCCGGGAGGTGCTCGCCACGCCCGAGGTCTGCGACGAGTTGGCGCAAGGGCTGATCACGACCCGAACTGCGCCCCTGGAAGGGGTCGACCATCTCTGCTGCGGGGTGATGGGGAGGGCGGAGGTTCTCCTCCACGCCTCCGACTCCCTGGATGACAAGGATCTCCGGCGGGGTGCCGAAACACTGGCCCGTCAGAGCCTGCTCAGAACGGCCGAGACCGGCTCTTTCCATTGGCGGCGCTCCGGGCCTGTGTTCGATCCGACCTTCTTCACCGGAGCCTCCGGATTTGGATATACCCTCCTGCGACTTACGGCTCCCAGGAGCCTCCCCTGCGTGCTCGCGCTCGACTGATCTCAGACCGCAACGAGCTCCATCTTCTGCGGCATGACGGCCTGAGGCTCTGCGAATCGGAGCAGACCTTCCCGGATCAACCGCCTTGCGATCACGAGCCGACTCTGATCGTCGAGGCCAGGAAGCTCGGAAACCCGGAATCCCGGATTGTCCCGGATGAAGTCGAACGCCTGGCGCAGCCGCGCCGGACCGCGCACGTGACGCGCACCAAAACGGATGTTGCTGAACTTGTCTTCATAATGGTCCACGCTGCAGAGGATGCCCTCGCGCCGCTCGAGTCGAGTCTCGAGACTCAGATTCTCAAGCGAATTCAACTGCGCGAAATGCCCATCCGGCGGGAATCCCTGGGCCCTCACCCGGTTCCTCGTCACGACGCCGAGAACAGCGTCGAACGACAGGTTCTCCCCAAATGTCTTCAGAATCCTGTCGAAGTCACGACGCATGCGATCGACCGTTGAAGCGTGCTCGATGAAACCGACAGGAAGCGCGCGCCGGAGCTCCGGAGACTGGAGCGCGGCCTGTTCCACGGCAGCCTTCAGGAAATCCATCCAGTAGAGGGGCGTGATGCTGACCGTGAGGTGAAGCGAGGTCTCGCTCTGTGCGACCGCACAGTGAGGCATTCCACGCGGTATATACAGGACATCTCCCGGACGCAGTGTCAGCTCCGCAAGCACCGGACCTTCCAGACGGCTCTGCCCCCAATCCGAAGTGAACGCCAGGTCCTTCTTGTAGTCCAGCCGCATCAAGCTGAGGTTCCTCAACTCGTGCAGCCGCCAGGCCTTCTCTCCCTGCACCTGCAAAACGAATACGTCATGGTCGTCCGTGTGCAGGGCAAAGGTTTTTGATCCTTTCGGCGTCAGGTACATGTTGACGCCGACATTGGCGGCGAAGACCTGCCCCAGGGATCTCACCAGATCGAAGAGTGGAGGCCAGGAATCCTCGAGATAGTTGAGAACGACGGAATGGCCCTCGGCGAAAGCGTCGTAAATGCTGTCGACTGCCACATCCTGCGGACGGTATCGGCGGGCGCCGCTTTCCGCACCCTCCGGAGGTGTCGTCAGGACGCTGTCCGGCATGCCGCTGCGAGTCGACCTGATCCAGGAATCGATATCCTTCAGGGAAAAGAGGTGCTCAAAACGACCGCGTTCGTTCCGCGGCACATAGAGGAAGCTTTTCTCCCAGGAATTGTCGAAGAACTCCTGCGTGGTTACCGGAGCGATCAGGGATTCGAGCGACGTGACCTGCTTCATATCCTTCTCCTGTCTTCTGTTGCACTCTCGTCGAGAAACCCTGCCTGTCCGTCGGCCCGAAGACCGGCGAACAGGCAGGAGAGGACTTCACGGATTCTGGCTCAGGGACAGCTCAGCAGCAGGCGTTCGCCACGTTGGAGCCGCAGCCCGTGGTGGCATTGTTTGTCACTTCGTTGTCGCTGTACGTGCCACCAGCAACTGTGTCGAGGTCTGCATCGGTGAGCGGCTCGACGTCAACCTTGCTGATATCCGCCAGTTCGTCCTTCTTGTCCTTTTCGGCCATGACTAACTACTCCTTTCTGAGGACCCCTTGATGAGGCTCTCTGTTGTTGGCCCTCAGGGCCAAGCTGTCAAGCTGAAGCTCGAGGGCACGCTGCTCGCCCTTCGGATCGACAGGGTAGTCGTCCGGAGACGGCAGGGCCTCCTCGAGAAACGAACCCTGCGGGTTCTTCCTGACGATGGCCAGGAAGAGCGCAGCAAGGCTCGGAGAGCTGAAATCGATGTACTGCGGCTTGAAGCTTTGCACCGCATCTCCGTTCCGGTGCATCTGCTCCGAGATGTAGACCCTGCGCGGGAGGCCGGCCTCCGTCCGCCAGCGTTGCAGGTTCTGGAAGCTTTTCTCCGCCGAAGGTCCGTTCAGCGCATCGAGCACCTCCGCCCTCCCGATCTCCCACCGCTGGCGGCGGATCACCAGGTTCCCGAGCCTGAGGCGCTGCGATACGCTGATCCCTCCGGCCGTGCTTGCCTGGGGCCGCGGGAAGACCTGGCGGACATCGTACGGTCCAAACACGAAGAGAAAGCGGAGGATGGTCGGTAGGAACGCATTGTTGAGACTGCTCAGGTGGACCGGCAGAAGACGCCGGCCACTCCCGTCGACGAGCCGGAAATCCTGACGATCCCGGTCGAATTCAATCCGCAACTCGCTGAGTCGAACCCCCACTCCGGGCTCGAGATCAAGCCGTTCTCCGGGCATTTCGAGGACTCTGCGCGTCTGCGGCATTCTGATGTTGGCCATGGTCCCATGCGTGAACATGAGATCGAGAAGCTCGACCGGCTCGCCCTCGACCTCCACCACCGAGCGAGTTGCAAAATGACTCAAGAACCTCTTCCGCATCGGCTCCTGCATCGCCGCCGGATAACGGCTCAGGTACCGTCCGGAGCCTTCAAACAGCCGGTTGAGAACCCAGGTACGGCACCGCCTGTCCGTTGGCTGGATGAAGACAGAACAGCCCAGCAACGGACGGTAACGTTGAGGGATCGTGTCCAGCAGCGCCGCGAATCTGCGGGGTGGCAGTTGCAGGCCATCCGGAGATTCCTCCATCAGCTCGAGCACCTTCTCCCGGATCCCGGTCCGGATCCGGTTCAGGCTGTCCACCGAGGACAGGCTCAGCGGGTTGAACGAGCTGAAGTTGTTGTATCTCTCGACGACGTCAAAACGCAGGTATTCCGACCAGAGCCCCTGGAGGCGCTCATACAGGTCCAGGACGCCCATCGTTCGGTGTGAAGGCCAGCGCTCCTCCCAGGCTGCCGCAATCGTATGGATCAGGTCGTTGCGATGGTTGAACAGGGCGGCAAACCGGGCGACCAATTCCGCCTGGGAGAGGGTCTCTGTAGCAACGCTTTCTGAAAGTTGAACGACCTCCCCTTCGCTGCCGCGATCCGAGGATACGACGAAGACGTCCTCGTAAAGGCCATACCCGCGCCTTTGCAGCCGGCCTCTCCCGGCCAGGTTGTCCACTTCTTCAATCACCCGATCAAGGGCGGAGGTCAAAGCCCGTGCCGAGTCCTCAGGGTTCGGATCGCGGCGGTGCTTCTTCTCGAGAAGGATCAACGTCTCCAGCGATGCTTTCAAGCCCTGCAACGAAGGATCCGGTGGCAAGGAGCGCAGGAACTTCAGGATGCGCATTTCAAGATGAAGCTCGGACGTCCTCCAGGGAGGAAGCAGAGTGAGGAAGCCGAGCGAAGCCAGTTGGGCAAGGGTTGAGACGATTTGTGAACGCTCAGCGTCGTGTCTCTCCAGCAATCGAGCCACGAGAGTGTCATGGAGCAGGGCCTCGCCCTTGAGAAGCTCCAGGACGGAATCGATAAGGGGACCGCTCAAACTGGCACGCACCTGGGCTGCCGGCACATAGCGGAACCGGTCGCTTTCCGGCGCAATCTCCCAGTGACCATTGCGCAGAAAAACCCAGCGCCCCGGCTCCGTTTCCTTGACGGTGTCGTTGACGGCAAGCAGACAACACCGGAGCACAGCCGGGTGGTTCAGAAGGATGACCTGACACTGATCGAGGAGCGTCCGATTCGCGCGAACCAGCGAAATCTCCTCATGGCTCGTAGCGCCAAGGATCAGGCCCCCGGACCCGGGCTTTTCCGACAGGATTCCAAGGCCGATCGTCGTCAGTGTCGAATACGGAGAGAGCTTGGCTGCAGCGCGGGTTGTAAACCGGAGCAGACTTTGTTCCACCTTCTTTTCATGCCTCCCCAGGGATCGAGGAGAACATCGGAATATCCGGGCTTTCTCGACCAGATCAGGGCTCCCGAGCGCGATACCGTGGAGCAGCGGCTCAACCCTGAGGACATCGGAAAGGTGAAGCCGCTCTCTCTCCAATTCCTGTGTATAAACTCGCTGGAAGTCAACATCAGCTTCCTCGACTCGCACTTCCAAGTCGAGAGCTTGATCAGCCAGCGGCCCTGCCGCACGCGACAGGTCCTGCCACTCCGCCTTGGCAGCATGCCTGCGCAGGCTTCGCCCGTTGAAACAGTCGCGCTTGGCGTTCAGAAGAAATCGGCGCACTGCGGGCGCCTGTTCTGGAAGCGCCCTTTCAAGAAGATCCACCAGTTGCCGGCGGACCTCCTTCAACGCGATTCGAAGAGAGTCGTACGTGTGGAGACGAGACAGGCAGGCAGGGCTGGAAAACGGCTCCAGAAGATGGCCCGGCAACCCTGCTATCCGAACGATGAACGGAGGAGCCGATACGCCGGTCGAACCAATCAGCTCTGAGATCATTGATTCTGAGAGCTCTTCACCAAGCAGATCCGTCGAACCTTCATTCCCTCCCAACCCCGAGGGCTCGTACTGCATGCGACGGACTCTACCATAGTTCTAGAAATAGTCAATAACAAATTTTGTCTACTACGACAGCAAGAAGATCCGGCGACGGCTCGGGCGGATCGCAAGCACATCAAGGACATCAAGGACAAAGGATTCTGGTCCTTGCAGTCCCTGTGGCCCTTCAGGTCCCTTTTTCCTTCAGGGCATCCGCACGGCCGTGGACCGCCCGCGGGTGTCCGCGGCCGTGCTCCAGAAGCTGCCGCGCAGCGCGGTGCGGTCGGCCGAGAGCGTCCAGGTGAAACCGCCGTTCGTGCTCCGCCGGGAGCCGTGCTCCGTGAACGAAAGAGTCACCTTCCGGCCTTCGATCCTTCCGGAGACGGAGATCGGCGCGCGGGCCGCGGCCGACACGGAGCGGCCGTCCTCGGTCCATTTCTGGCCCCGGCCCGTGATCCGGTTGCCGTCCTGCTCGAGCTGGATGCGATAGCCGAGCCTCAGACCTTTGTACTGCTGATAGTTGGTCTCGTCGATGCGGTTGGTCATCTCCCACCAGCCGCTGAGGTCCGAGGCGGGCGACGCCTCCTCTTTCTCTTCTTCCGTCCTTTCGGGCTCCTCGCGGGCAACCCGGCGCGACTCCTCCCGGGCTTCCTCGTCGCGGGCGCGCTGATCGCGCTCCTCCCGGGCGCGGCGGCGACGCTCCTCACGCGCGATCTCGGCCTCGCGCTCGTCGAGCTGGCGCTCCTTCTCTTCCAGGCGCGCGAGACGCTGTTCCTCTTCGCGCTTCTTCTCCTTCGCAGCCTGCTCAGCCGCCGCAACCTTCTCCGCCTTCTCTTCCCGGGCCGCCTTGGCGATCTTCTCGGCCTTCTCGGCGCTCTCCTCGGCAGCCCGGCGCTCGGCCTCCAGGCGC
>JACZDC010006538.1_pt1 | contig 20846 bp, 20 predicted proteins | sample 8641791 | NCBI WGS metagenome assembly JACZDC01 (sample SAMN15324613, study PRJNA640507) | soil metagenome | isolation source: intercropping peanut in the second line | place: China: Luxin town, Laibin City, Guangxi Province | collected 2019-07-25 | depth 10cm m
CGGGCGAACGTGGACGGCCAGGACCGCTGCTTCCTGAACGTGTCGGCCGGAGGCTTCAGCGGCGAGGTGAGCGAACGGGCGAGCGACGCCAAGGACCGCTGGGGGCCGCTGGCCTACATGCGCGCCGCGATCGGCGCGCTGCCGGAGCTGAAGGGGTTCCTGGCCCGGATCACCCTGAACGGCGCCGAGACGCTGGAGCTGGAGACCTACAACATCGTGGTCTCGAACGGCCGCTACGTGGCGTCGGGCATCCCGGTGGCGCCGCGGGCCGTGCTCGACGACGGCCTCCTGGACGTGATGATCGCGCCCGCCACCACCATCCCGCAGCTCGCGGTGCTGGTGCCGACCGTGCTGCTCGGCCGGCACACGGACAGTCCCCTGCTGATCTTCCGCAAGGCCACGCGGGTGGAGATCGAGGGCGATCCGCCGATGGCCTTCAACGTGGACGGCGAGCTCATCGGTGAAGGCCCGGCCCGGTTCGAGATCCTCCCCCGGGCGCTCCGGATGATCGTCGGGCCCTCCGAGGAGGGCACCTTCTGCGCCCGGGACGAGTCAGGGCAGGCGACGGGCGGACCAGAACCCGCGGATCCCGCCCGGCTGGAGCGCGAGGCCGTTCTGGATTGACTGGCCCTTCCCCGTACCCGCGAACGCCGGATGCGTCTCGCTGCGCACCGACAGGAGCACGAGCGACCCGCTCCGCGCCCAGGTGCCGCCATAGCCGTCGCTGCTGGAGAACGTGCCGCCGCCGTCCAGCGTCCAGATGACCTGGACCGCGCTCCGGCCGTGCCAGCGCAGGTCGACCTCCCACCTCCCGTCCATCGGCTCCGCGTCCGCCTCCCGGACCACCCCCTCGGCCAGCCCGGCAGCGCCTGCGATGCCGGCGATACTGGCGATCATCAGAAACTCTCTGCGGCTCTGTTCAGACATGGCTCTCCTCCGTTGCAGAGGTCTACGGATGAGCGGGTTCCCGCGTCCAGGGCATCAGCCCTCCTGGACGGTTTTGCGCTTCTCCAACTCGCGGCAGAGCTTGTCGAACGATGGCGACCTGCTCCTGCACAGAGCCAGATCCATTCTCATGGTCATCGCCGGCTGATCGACCGTCTCGCTGTACTTCACACCCCGGAAACGCTTCTGCACCCAGGCCTTGCCTGCCCTTTGTCTCTCTGGATCCCGCGGGATCTCCGTCTCGGCCAGATCGAGATACTCACCAAGAGATTCCGCCGCGGCGATGAACCACGTCTCATACTCCACATTGGCGACGACACAGCAAAGGTCCACGTCAGAGCGACGCTCCAACGCCTCCTTTAGAAGCCCGGGCCCAAGTTCGCAGGGGAGATCCTCGTCGGCATCGACCAGGACAAGGATCATTCCTCGTTCATCGGGACGCGCTTCTCTCAACTTGAGAGTGGCAAGATCGACGGCGCGTCCCAATTCAGAGCCCTGAACCAGACGGCCCCTCGACCATCGGATCGGTTTGATTACATCCACATAATCGCCGCCGAGAAGCTCGTTCCAGATCCTCTGGAGGAGAGGCCGGATCGAATTGTTCTCGCCGTGTCCTTCGACGATCGGCACGATTCGAAGACGCGTCAAGCCGCCCCGTCCTCGTCATCCAACTGGAACAGACGCATCTGCTCCTGCCTCTCGAGATCCTTGCGGTCGGGCTCCAGTTGATCGAGGCGGAACAGCTCTCCAGGCGTGTACAGATGGGTGCGGATCGCTTCCCGGCTCGCCTCGTCGATAGGCGCGATCCTGGTCTTGCCTTCCTGGGAGATGACGGCCAGCAAGGTTTCGGAGTCGGGTTTCACCTGATCCAGCAGGTCGGGACTGTGCGTCGTCACCAGGATCTGGGTGTGCTCGGCGGCTTCGCGAAGCGCATCCATCAAGGCTCCCGCGGCGGCCGGGTGCAGAGCGGTCTCGGGCTCCTCGATACCCACGAGCATCACGGGTACCTTGCGGTCGGCAAGCTGGGTCACCGCCACGAGGGTCCCGAGAGCTCTCAAGGTGCCGTCCGACATACTGGAGGCGTAAAACTTCCATGGGTGCGGAGAGCCCACGACCCGCTGCTTAAACTGGATCGTCTCGCGAGGTCCGAGCGACACTCTTTCCACCTCTGTGATGCCCGGCACGATCGTCGAAAGGTAGCCTTGAATCCTGGTTACGACCTTTGGCTGGTCTGCGCTCAAGCGGGCCACCACGCTGGCGATGTTGCCGCCGTCGCGATGGAGAAGCTCGCCTGCGTCCGGACTCTGGAGCTCCTTGATGGACTCCGGGTTGAGGTTGTAGAAACCCATCGACAAGAGGGCGTCGTACATCGGCCGGAAGGCGGGAAAGCCTGAGGCGGTAACGAGATACAGCCGATCAGCAAACGCGGGCGGCTCATTCTCGACAGACGAATCCTTGACCTCGCCATTTTCGATCGTGTAGCTCCCGGTCAGCTCACCGGCCGCCGAGTGGATCCGCAGAAGCTCGCGACGGATCGTGAAGCCTCCCCTCTCCCTCGCCGCGACCTCGAAGCTGTACTGGCCAATGCTGTATCCGGGGAGGCCGACTTCGAGCTCGATGGCGAAGTTACGAGGATGTCCGGTGCTGCGCCGCCGGACTGAATCAATCCCCCCCCGAGATTTCACCGCATGATCCAGCGAAGTCTGCAGCCCGTCGGCGACGAATCTCAACGCGTCCAGAAAGTTGCTCTTGCCGGACCCGTTCCTGCCAACCAGCACCGTCAGCCGTCCGAGTTGGATATCGGCCTTTCCAAGGCTCTTGAAATTCCGGATGGCAACTCGTCGAAGCCAAGGGAAAGGCCCCCGGAATGGTGACGGTTGAGGCGGCTTGATCACGCCGGGGATTATATGTCTGCGCACGGGTTCTCGGCGCGTTATCCTAAGGCCCATGCCCCTCCCCCTCCTGACGCCCCGGCTGGAGATCCGCGATCTCCGTCCCGACGACTTCGCGGCCGTCCACGCCTACGCTTCCGATCCCCTGGTGACGCTCTATACCGCGTTCGGCCCGAACACCGAGGAAGAGACCCGCGCCTTCCTGGACCGTGCGGTGCAGGAGGCCACGGCCGAGTCCCGTGAGCACTACAGCCTGGCGGCGGTCGACCGCGAAACCGGCACGCTCTTCTGCGGCTGCGGCCTGCTCGGACGCGGCCAGCGCGTCCACGAGATCGGCTACGTGCTGCACCGAGACTGGTGGGGGTGCGGCTTCGCGACCGAGATCGTCGGCGCCCTTCTCGACTTCGCGTTCGGGGAGCTCGCGGCGCACCGCATCTATGCCCGGGTGGCTCCGGAGAACGACGCCTCCAGCCGCGTGCTCGCCAAACACGGCTTCCGCCGCGAAGGCCACCTCCGGAAGGAGTGCCTCGTCCGCGGTGAGTGGCAGGACTCTCTGCTGTACGCGATCCTGGAGAAAGACAGGACATAAAGGACTGCGGGGACTGCAAGGACCTCAAAAGTCCTTGATGACCCTGCAGTCCTTTGGGTCCTTTGCCTTACCGCGCCAGCTCCGCGAGCGTCTCCGTCAGCAGCCGGTAGAACGGTCCGACCGTGTCCACCTTCACCCGCTCGTCCGGCGAGTGGGCGCCCTCGATCTGCGGTCCGAACGAGATCATGTCCATGCCCGGGAACTTCTCTCCGATCACGCCGCACTCCAGGCCGGCATGGACCGCCACCAGCTCGGCGTCCTCGCCGGCCACGCGCTCATGGACCTTCTGGAACCTCGCGAGGAGAGAAGAGTCCGGGTTCGGCCTCCAGGCCGGATAGCCCGCGTTCTCCTCCACCTGCGCGCCGACCAGATCGGCGAAGGCCCGCAGACGCCGCCGATACGCGAGCAGCGCCGAGCCCACCGAGCTGCGGACGCTCAGCAGGATGCCGACTCCAGCCCTGTCTTCCGCGACCGCCGCGAGGTTGACGCTCGTCTCCACCAGCCCTTCCAGGTCATGGCTCATCGCCATCACCCCGTGTGGAAGACCGTTCAGGAGGAGCAGGATGCGCTCGCCCAGCGCCTGGCTCCACACCGGTCCGGAGACCGTCCCGCCGGAGACCTCGAACGCGAGATCGGGCTCCGTGTGCCGGTACTCGGCCTTGATCCCTTCGATCTCCTTCTCGACCGCCTCCACGAACGACTTCCGGTCCTGGACGATCACGCGGGCCACGGCCTCGCGGGCCAGTGCGTTGTGCTTGTTGCCGCCGCGGAACGACGCCAGGTGCACCGGCCGACCCTGGGCTCCGGCATGGATCGCACGCGCCAGAAGCTGGACCGCGTTGCCGCGCTGCAGATTGATGTCCAGACCGGAATGACCGCCGCGGAGGCCTGACAGCCGGAGGTCGAGCACCTCGCCGGCCGGAGCCGGAGCGGTCTCCATCGGCACCAGGAGCCGGGTCACGGCACCGCCGGCGCAGCCGATCGTCACCGTCCCCACCTCCTCCGAATCCAGGTTGATCAGGAGGCGGCCCTTCAGCGCGATCGCCTCGGGGTCGAGAGCCACCGCGCCGGTCAGGCCGGTCTCCTCGTCGACCGTGAACAGCAGCTCCAACGGACCGTGCTGGAGGTCGTCGGCCATCATCACCGCCAGGATGGCGGCCACGCCGATGCCGTTGTCCGATCCCAGCGTGGTACCCGTGGCCTTGACCCAGCCGTCCTCGCGCCGCGGCTGGATCGGATCGTGATCAAAATCGTGCTCCACGCCGTCGTTCTTCTCGGTCACCATGTCGAGGTGGCCCTGGAGCACCACGGTCGGAGCGCCCTCCAGGCCGGGCGAGGCGGGTTTCTCGACCACGACGTTGCCGGTCGAGTCCTGGCGATGGCGCAGCCCCTTCCGGGCGGCAAGGCCGAGGACATACTGCCGCGCCGCCTCTTCCTTGGTGGACGGGCGCGGAATGGCGAGGATCTCGTCGAAGCGCTGCCAGAGCGCGGTGGGTTCAAGCTCGGACACGAACGTGGACATGGGGTTCCCCCTTCCTGGTCGGAGGAAGGATATAGAATCGGTGCCATGCGAGCCAAGAAGATCAATGTCGAGTCGCTCGGCCGGCTGCCGGCCTTCAGCCACGCCGTGGTCGCCGGGGACTTCATCTACGTCTCCGGCACCCTGGGTACGAAGCCCGGCGGCCTGGAGCTCGTCGAGGGCGGCACCCGCGAGCAGACCACGCAGACCCTGCGGAACATCGAAGCCATCCTCCAGGAGTGCGGCGCCGCGCTGGCCGACCTCGTGAAGGTCAACGTCTTCCTCTCCGACATGAAGACGTTCTCCGAGATGAACGCCGCCTACCTGGAGATCATCGGTTCCGATCCGCCGGCCCGCATCACGGTCGGCCGCGCGGACCTCGCGCTCGGAGCCGCGGTCGAGATCGACGCCGTCGCCTACAGACCCCGGACCTGACCATGATCCATCTCTCCCTGGCGCTCTTCCTGGCGGCCACCGCGCCGGCCGCCGACATCCACAAGACCGATTTCCGCAACTTCACCTACCGCCCGTCCTGCGCCGACTGGGAGTCGAGCGGCGAGCCGAACGTGCCGATCACGGTGGCCGGCGGCAGCTTCACGGGCAAACCCGGGACCGACGATGAAGGAACGTACTTCACGGTCCAGGAGATCCTCTACGGCGACCTGACCGGCGACGGCCGCGACGAGGCCGTGGTGCGCACGCTCTGCAACACCGGTGGCACCGGACAGTTCGACGAGGGTTTCGTCTTCGGCCTGAAGGACGGCAGGCCCGCGCTCCTCGGCCGCATCCCGGGAGGAGACCGGGCGTCGGGCGGCGTCCGCTGCGTCCGTTTCGAGGATGGAGCCCTGAAGGTCGAACGCGTCGGCAACGACTCCGGCGCGGCGCGCGGCATCGACTTCGTGGACATCGAGACCTGGAAGCTCCAGGCCAAAGGCCTCACGGAGTCCGGCCAGGCCGCCCATCGCCGGCTGGCCACAGACAAGCCCGGCACACCGATCCGTTTCGCGAAAGGCAAGTCCTCCGGCACCGTGACCGGCAAGACCTCAGGAATCGACGAGTATTCGCTGGGCGCCCGGGAAGGCCAGACCATGACGGTGCACCTCGCCTCGAAGGACAACAACGCGGCCTTCGAGGTGATGCTCGACGACTACACCGTGACCTGCCGCACGACCGACTGGACCGGAGAGCTGCCAGCCAGCGGTCAGTACCGAGTCTTCGTGCTGTCCACGAAGGGGACGGCGAGCTATACGCTGGAAGTGGGGATCCGGTAGATCTCGAAAATCGTTGCTCATCCGGAACCGGCAAGCGGCCGTAGATCCTGGCGCGAATCACTCAGGACGGGTGATTCGAACCAGGAGAGACGTTGATGAGCAACAAAGCCAAAGTCATTCTCATGAGCGCCGCCTTCGTCATGGCGGCCGGTGTGGCGATCGTTCAGGCCCTGCCTCCCGCGGGCAACACCGAGCTCGACCTCGCGGCCGCCGACGAGCAGGCCACCTGCTTTGGAAAGCAGGCGACGATCAAGGGCTCCGGTACGCTCACGGGGACGGAAGGCGACGATGTGATCATCGGCAGCCGCAAGCGCGACGTGATCGACGGTCTGGGCGGCAACGACCTGATCTGCGGCGCCGGCGGTGACGACACGATCTCCGGCCGGGCCGGCAACGACAGCATCTCCGGCGGTCCCGGCAACGACCCCAGGCTCGACGGCGGCCCCGGCAACGATCGCATCGAAGGCGGCCGGGACAACGACGTCCTGCGCGGCGGCAACGGCGACGACCTTCTCCTCGGCGGATCGGGGACCGACGACCTCGACGGCGAGAAGGGGATCGACAACATCAACGGAGGAACCGGAGCGGGCGACAAGTGCGACGGCGGCGACGATGCCGACACAGACACCGCCGACAAGGACAACTGCGAGATGATCGTTCGCGTCCCGTGATAAAAAACCCCACCGGGCCGCATCGCAGGTTTGCCGGAAGGCCTGCGGGACGGCTCGGATGGGCGAGGACCCGCGGCGCCTGCCGGGCGGTCTTGAACATCAGGAAGACGACGTAAGGTTCTCTGAGGCGCTGTCACCTTCTCCGGCGCGTTGCAGCCTTCCCTGGCGGAATTCAAGCCTCCTCGGCGCGTTGCACCGTTCTCCAGGCCAAGGCACCGTTCCCCTGCGCATTGCACGGTTCTCCTTGCCGTTGCAGCCTTCCTTGCGCCAAGGCAACGTTCTCCACGCCGTTGTCACCTTCTCCGAGCCGATGCAGGCTTCCCTGGCGCGATGCAACCGTCTCCAGCGGAATACACCCTTCCTTGTCATGGAGAAGGTTGCAACGCGCTGGAGAGCTCTTCGCCGTCTTCCCGCAGCCTGCGACGCCTCGCCGAACCCGCCCGGCTGTCGCGCCGTGCCTCGTCCTCCTATACTGCCTGCCCATGGAACGGCTCCTTTCCCTCCGCATCACACTCGTCGATCCTCCGGACGGAGTGACGTTCCGGCTCCAAGAGGGCAAGCACGGTCTGGTCCCGCCTGCTCACGCCTCCCAGAACCGTCTCTCCTTCGACTTTCAGCTCCGTGTCGTCGGCGATTCCTCGAACGGCCCGCCGAACTTCCGCGGAGCCTTCGCGCAAGGCCCTCCGGCCACGCGGTTCGTCTACGTCAACTCCGGGACCTGCGCCGGACAGATGGGCTCCTGCTGGACGAGACGCGCGAAGGTATCGTTGGCGACCGCCACCTGGGAGCTCGTCGAGCAGGTCGCCGCAAGCCCCGATACCTTGCTGGAGGCCCGCATTGCGGGGAAGGCCAAAGACGGCGGACCGGCCTGCGCGACCGTTCCGCTGCTCGACGGGGGCTGGCGGGTCTCGCCGCGGGACGGCCGGGACTGACCTGAAGAAGCCCCTGGGCGCAAGCACCCCCTCTCGCCAGCAGGCCCGGGTGCGCTAAACTGAGCGGGCTTCGAGGAACATCCTCGCGGATGGCCGGCCATCGCCGGAATGAGACCGCTCGCTTGCAGAAGGGACCAGAGTGGCCAAGCCGAACTATCAGTTCGAAAAGCGCAAGAAGGACCTGGAGAAGAAGAAGAAGCAGGACGAGAAGCGCCAGCGCAAGGCCGAGAAGGCCGCGGCCAAGGCGCGCGGCGAGGTCGTCCCCGACGATCCCCTCGACGCGGAAGAGTCGGACGACAAGCCGGAAGAGGACTAGGTCACTCCCGCGTCAGGCCTTCGCAGCCCTGGCGCCGGAGATCGACCTTCCAGAGCCCCTCGTAGCCCTCGATCAGCAGCCCGCTCTTGTCGTCGTTGCTGATCCCGAGGCGGGCGTAACACTCGGGGACCGCCCCGAGGAACGCCAGGAGACGAGGGATGGTGTTGGAGTGCCCGACGATCAACACCGCCGCCTCTCCGGCATGCTTCTCGCGCAGCCGCGCCAGGAAGCCGGACATCTCTTCGGGATGGATGCTCGCGTCGTCCGCGGCGATCGGAACGTGGGTGCGCGCCACCAGCGGCATGGCCGTGGACAGCGTGCGCGTGGTGCGGCTCGTGTAGACAGCGACAATGCCCGCCTTCTCCAGGCGGCCGGCGAGCGCTTCGGCGCGGGCGGCGCCGGCGGGTGAGAGCGGCCAGAAGGCGTCGAGCTCCCGGTCCTGCGGCCAGGGGTCGGCCTTCTCGGCATGGCGGACGAGGTAGACCGTGTCCAGAGCCGCCGCGGGCATGGCGAGCACCAGAAAGAGTGCCCAGGCGCGGAGGAGGCGACGGACGAGCCGGCCCCCTCCGGCCGGTTGGCGGGAGTGCGGATTCATGGAACGGTCTCCTTTCGGATCAGTCCATCTGCTTCCTCAGCACCGTCGGGATGTCGTAGTCGTCCACGTTCGACCAGTTCGGCCCGAAGCCGCCCGGGTCGTCGCCGCGGCCGTGCGCGATCGCCTTGCGGTAGAACGGCACGTCGATCTGCTCGCGCTCCGGCTCGTCGCGCTCCGGCGCCGCGGCCGGCGTGAAGCTCGGCACGCTCACCACCGGCGCCGGGCGGCTGACCGGCATCGAGACCGGCATCTGGGCACGCGGACGGTCGTCCATCCCGCGATCGAAGCCGGTGGCGATCACGGTCACCTTCATCGCCTCCTCCAGGTTCGGGTCGATGACCATGCCGGAGATGATGTTGGCGTCCGGATCGACGGAGTCGGAGATGATTCTCGCGGCCTCGGCCACCTCGTGCAGCGTGAGGTCGTAGCCGCCCGAGATGTTGATCAGCACGCCGCGGGCGCCCTGGATCGAGGTCTCCTCCAGGAGCGGCGAGGAGATGGCGCGCTGCGCGGCCTCCAGAGCCCGGTGCTCGCCCTTGGCGATGCCGGTGCCCATGAGGGCCATGCCCATGCCGGTCATGATCGACCGCACGTCCGCGAAGTCGACGTTGACCTCGCCCGGGATGGTGATCAGGTCGCTGATGCCCTGCACGGCCTGGCGCAGCACGTCGTCGGCGATGCGGAAGGCCTCGGAGAGCGGCGTTCCGCGCTCCACGAAGTTGAGCAGGCGCTCGTTCGGAATGGTGATCAGCGTGTCCACCGAGTTGCGCAGCTCCTCCACCCCGCGCTCGGCCTGATGCATGCGGCGCCGGCCCTCGAAGCCGAACGGCTTGGTGACCACGGCCACGGTGAGCGCGCCGATCTCGGCGGCCAGCGAGGCGATGATCGGCACCGCGCCGGTGCCCGTGCCGCCACCCAGGCCGGCGGTCAGGAAGACCATGTCGGCGCCTTCCAGGGTCTCCAGGATGCGCTCGGTGTCCTCCAGCGCCGCCTTGCGGCCGACGTCGGGGTCGGCGCCGGCGCCGAGGCCCTTGGTCAGCAGGCCGCCGATCTGAAGCTTGATCGGCGCGCGGCACTTGGCGAGCGCCTGCAGATCGGTGTTGGCGGTGATGAACTCGATGCCCCGGAGCTGGGCGTCGATCATGCGGTTGACCGCATTGCCGCCACCTCCCCCAACCCCGATGACCTTGATGCGGGCGGGCGTCGAGTCCGCCTCGTGGACGCGGAGCGACGACTCGCGAGTCGTCTCCGGAGCGTCCTGGTCGTCGAACAGAATCATGATGCACCCCCTTTTCGGGTTGAAGTGGATTCCTCAGAGCAGATCCGAAAACATTCCGCGCAGGCTGCCCATGACGCTGCGCATGCTGAAACCCGACCGCTTCGGTTGGAGCTTGCCCTGGTTCTCCTCGGCGGCAAGACCGTAGAGGAGAAGGCCCGAGGCCGTTGACCACGACGGGCTGCTGATCACGTCCACCAATCCGCCCAGACCGCGGGGAAGGCCATATCTTACCCCCGCATCGAAGATCTGCTCCGCCAATTCGAGAAGTCCGTCGAGCTGGGCGCCGCCGCCGGTGAGCACGACGCCGCCGCGCAGGCCGTCGTCGGCCACGTGCTTGGACAGATCCTCGCGGATCAGGTTGAACAGCTCCTCGGCGCGCGGCTGCAGGATCTCGCACAGCTCGCGCTTCGGCACCACGCGCGAGGTGCCGCCGGCCACCGTGGGCACCGCGATCCCTTCCTCTTCGGTGACCATGCTCGGCAGGCAGCAGCCCTGCTTGACCTTGATCCGTTCGGCTTCGGAGAACGGTGTGCGCAGCACCATGGCGAGGTCGTTGGTGAAGTGCCCGGCGCCGATCGGCGCCACGGCGCTGTACTGGATCTCGCCCTCGGCGAAGTAGGCGTATTCGGTGGTGCCGGCGCCGATGTCGACGAGCAGCACGCCGAGCTCGCGCTCATCCTGCGACAGGATCGCCTCGGCGGTCGCGAGCGGCTCGAAGACCATCTCGACGACCTCGATGCCAGCCCGGTTCACGCAGGTGAGCAGGGTGCGCGAGCGGGTGACGTTGGCGGTCACGAGATGGACCATGACCTCGACGCGGGTGCCGAGCATGCCGAGCGGATCGTCGATGCCGCCCTGCTCGTCGACAATGAACTCCTGAGGCACGGCGTGCAGGATCTCGCGGTCCGACGGCAGGGCCGCGGACTGCGCGGCTTCGAGCACGCGCTGGATGTCCTGGCGGGTGATCTCCCGGTCCTTGCGGGCGACCGAGACCATGCCGCGCGAGTTGACGCTGCGGATGTCCGGACCGGACAGGCCGACGTAGGCGCGCGAGATCTCGACCCCCGCCATGACCTCCGCCTCCTCGCTCGCCTGCTTGAGCGCCTCGACGGTGGCCTCGACGTTGACGATGTTGCCCTTGCGCGTGCCGCGGTTCGGAGCCAGGCCCTTGCCGACCACTTCGATACCGCCCTTGTCGTCGCGCTGTCCGATGAGCACCCCCACTTTCGAGGATCCGATGTCGATGCCTACGAAGTAAGGTTCTGGTTTGGCCATAGGCTGGTTCCTTCTCCTCAGTAGATAAAATGACTTCTATGACCCAAGCGCCGGCTGCACCACGATGCGGCGCGAAAACCGGAGGTCCACGGCCTGGATCGCCGGATACCGGCGGTCCAGCTCCGGGAGCAGGACTTTCAACTTCTCCACCTTCGGCCCGACCTGGCCTCTCGTGACCAGGAGCGGGAAACGCAGGGCGTCCGTGTGGAGCCGGAAGTCCTGCTCGCCGAGCACCTCGATGCGCGACAGGGCCGCGGCCCAGTCGGGCTGCACCCGGCCCAGCTCGCCCGCCACTTCCAGAGCCCCCGCCACCCCGTCGGACGCCGACAGCTCGCGATGGACGAAGGAGACCACCACGAGCTTCGCCTTGCGCGCCGCCTGCAACTCGTTGCCGACCGGCGCGATCGGCCGCCCCTCCTGGTCGGCGTAGACCAGCTCCCCGCCCTTCTCCAGCAGCGCCACCGGCCGCCGCTCGGTGACCTCGATGCGCAGCCGGTCCGGCAGCTCCTTGGCGATCTCGACCGAGTCCACCCACGGGTTGCGCCGGATCGCGGCCTCGACGCCGGTGAGCGGCAGCAGCACCAGGTTCTCGCCCTGGAACAAGGCCAGGCTTCCGCGCAGCGCCGCGGCCGGGATGCGCGGCGTCGCGGCCTCCACGTGCAGATCCTCGAGATCGAAGCGCGGCGAGGTCACGACCCAGGTAACCAGCCCGGCGGGCACGGCGACGAGGCCGAGCGACACCGCCAGCGGCCGCAGCAGCGCCAGGAACGGGTTCCGGCGCTTGCGCCGCGGCGGCGCTCCGGCGCGACGGAAGTCGCCGTCCATGGGCGCCCCGGGAGACAGCATCGGAGAGTCGAGCGCGAGTGTCACGCCCCCTCCTCCACGAGCTGCTTGCCCAACCGGTTGACGTCGCCGGCGCCAAGCGTGACGATCACGTCGCCTTCGCGCACGATCTCGCCGAGCACCTCGGGCGCGTCCTTCCAGGCTGGGCAGTAGCGCACGTTGCGATGGCCGCTGCGGCGCGCGGCCTCGACCACCAACTCGCCAGTGACGCCCGGCAGCGGCTTTTCGCGCGACGCGTAGATGTCATTGATCAGAGCGAGGTCGGCGCCGAGCAGCGCGTTGCCGAAGCCTTCGGCCTGATCGAGCGTGCGCGAGAACAGGTGCGGCTGGAACACGGCCAGCACGCGGCCGCGCGGGTAGCTCTGGCGCGCGGCTTCGAGGGTCGCGGCGACCTCGGTGGGATGGTGCGCGTAGTCGTCGATCACGGCCGCGCCGCGCCACGTGCCCAGAAGCTCGAAGCGGCGGTGGACCCCTTCGAAGCCGGCGATGGCCTTGGCCATGGCCTCGAACGGGATGCGCAGCGTGAGGCCGACACCGACCGCGGCCAGGGCGTTGAGCACGTTGTGGCGGCCGGGCATCGGCAGGTCGATCTCGCCGAGGATGCCTTCGCGGCCGTCGCGCAGCACGCGCACCGAGAAGCGGGTGCCGCCGTGGCGCGGCTGGATGTCCACCGCGGACAGCTCGGCCTGCGGCGAGAAGCCGTAGGTGAGGATGCGGCGGTCGGCGATGCGCGGCAGGATCTGGCGGACGTTGGCGTCGTCCAGGCAGACGATGACGCGGCCGAAGAACGGCACCCGGCTGGCGAAGGTGACGAACGCCTCCTGAATGTCCGCGAGGTCGCGGTAGGTGTCCAGGTGGTCGCGGTCGATGGTGGTGATCACGGCCAGGACCGGCGTCAGGCGCAGGAAGCTGCGGTCGAACTCGTCGGCCTCCGCCACCATGTATTGACTGCGGCCGAGACGCGCGCCCGTGCCGAGCAGGCGCAGGCGGCCACCGACGATCACCGTCGGGTCGAGACCGGCCTCGGTCAGCATGGTGCCGACGAGCGAGGTGGTGGTCGTCTTGCCGTGCGTTCCGGCCACGGCGATGCCATAGCGCAGGCGCATCAGCTCGCCGAGGATCTCGGCCCGGCGCACCACCGGGATGCCGCGGCGCCGCGCCTCGCGCACCTCCTCGTTCTCCTCGGACACGGCGGACGAGATCACCACCAGCTCGACCCCTTCGAGGTGGTCCGGCGAATGCCCCGTGCGCACGTCGATGCCGAGCGCCTGGAGGTGCTGGGTGGCCTCGCTCGACGACTGGTCGCAGCCGCTCACGTCGACATCCGCCTGCTCGTAGTTGCAGAGGATCTCGGCGATGCCGCTCATGCCGGCGCCGCCGATGCCGACGAAGTGGATGCGCCGCAGGTCGGCGAACGGATTGAACATCAGCGGACCCCTCCCAGGTTCTCCATGCGGTCCGCGATCTCGGCCACGGCACCGGCCCGGGACAGCGAGCGCGCGGCCTTGCCCATGGCCGACAGCCGCTCGTAGGCCTGCGGGCCGGCCAGGAGATCGAGCAGCACGTCGCCCAGCTTCTCGATCCGGTCGGACAGCACCAGCTCGGCCGCTCCGGCGTCGGCGATCAAGCGGGCGTTGTCCACCTGATGACCGAGCGAGATCGCGAGCGGCAGCAGCACCGACGGCCGGCCCGCGGCGCAGATCTCGGCCAGGGTGATGGCGCCGGCGCGCGACACGAGCAGGTGCGCCCAGGCCATGGCGCCGGCCACGTCCTCGACGAACGGCACGACCTGGACCTGCGGCTCGCCGAGGCCGGCCTTTTCATAAGCCTCGCGCGCCTCCTCCAGGTTGCGGTGGCCGGCCTGGTGGATGATGCGCGTCTCGGGCAGCCGCTCCAGCAGGCGCTTCGCCGCCGCGGGCATGGCCTCGTTGACCTGCTTCGCGCCCTGGCTGCCGCCGAGGACCAGGACATGAGGCGCATCGAGGGACGGCAGCTCGGCCGGCACGTTCGAGAACGCGGCGCGCACCGGGACGCCGGTCACCCAGGCCGGGCACTTGAGGTCGTGCGCGGTCTCGGCGTAGCCGATCGCGGCGCCCGAGGCGAAGCGCGACAGCCAGCGGTTCGCCACGCCGGCGCGGGCGTTCGGCTCCAGCAACAGGATCGGCCGGCCGGACAGGCGTGCGCCGAGCACGGCCGGCGCGGACACGTAGCCGCCGGTGCCAAGCACCACGTCCACCTTCAGGTCGCGGATCAGGCGCGCGGCGGCGCGGCCGGACGACGCCACGGTCGTCAGGGCCTGGACCTTGCCCACGACGCCGCGGCCGACGAGCGGCCGGGCCGGCAGGGCATGGAACGGGATGCCCCGTTCAGGCACGATCCGCGCCTCCAGCCCGTTCTCCGCGCCGGCATAGCTCACTCGCCACCCCCGTTGCCCGAGCTCTTCCGCCACCGCCAGAGCGGGGAAAATGTGACCACCCGTGCCACCGCCCGCCAGGAGCGCGTGAAGCGTGCGTGCCGTGGATGCCGTCTTCCGTGCCATCTCATCATCTCGGGTCATCTCCTGTTCATCCGTGCTGTGAGATGTTGAGCAGGACACCGCACGCGCACAGCGTCACCACCAGGGACGAGCCGCCGTACGAGATGAACGGCAGGGGGATGCCCTTGGTGGGAAACAGCGCGATGGTGACGCTGACGTTGATGAGCGCCTGCATGACGAGAACGCCGGTGATGCCCCAGCCGAGATAGCGGCCGAACGTGTCGGGCGCCTTGGCGCCGGCGGCCATGCCGCGCCAGGCGAGCACCCCGAACACCGCGACCAGCGCGAGCGCGCCGATCATGCCCAGCTCCTCGGCGATGATCGAATAGATGAAGTCCGACTCCGGGTGCGGCAGGAAGTAGAGCTTCTGCACGCTCTTGCCCGCGCCGAGCCCGAACACGCCGCCCGAGCCCACGGCGATCAGCGACTGGAGCGCCTGGAAGCCGCTGCCGAGAGGGTCCTTCTCGGGGTCCAGGAACGCGAAGAAGCGTTCCCGGCGGTACGGCTCGGCGAGCACGAGAGCGATCAGCACCGGCGGCACCGCGGCGAACGCGGCCAGGATGAAGCGCCACGACAGGCCGGCCAGGAAGACCATGAGGAACGCGGTGCCGGCGAGGAGCACGGCCGTGCCCATGTCCGGCTCGACCAGGATGAGCGTCGCGAGCAGGCCGGTGAACAGGCCGGCCGGCACCAGGAACGACGCCTGGTTCACCTGCTCGTCCTTCTTCTCGATCAGGTAGGCCAGGAACGGGATCAGCGCCAACTTCGCGAACTCGGACGGCTGCACCGACATGCCGGCCAGGTAGAACCAGCGATGGGTGGCGTTGCGCTGCGGCGCGAACAGGACCGCGACCAGGATCAGCAGGATGCCGCCGAGCAGCGAATAGATCACGGCCGGCCGGCGCAGCGTCCGGTAGTCCATGAGCATGAGCCAGACCATGAGCACGAGCCCGAGCCCGGCGGCCACGGCCTGCTTGACCAGGAACGGGTTGAAGGCCATGGAGTGGCCGCCGGCCAGCGCGGCGCTCGCCGAGTAGACCATCACCAGGCCGAACGCCAGCAGCAGGGCGACCGCGGTGAAGAGGACCTTGTCAAAGGCCAGTTTCTTGGCCATCCGGCCCTCCTTGCAACTGCCTGCGGACGAGGTCCTGGAAGACCTGGCCGCGATGGACGAAGTTCTTGAACTGGTCGAAGCTGGCGCAGGCCGGGGAAAGCACGACGGACTCGCCTGCTTTCGCGGAGGCCGCCGCGGAGGCCACGGCGCGGTCCATGGTGCCGGAGCGCTCGAAGTCCACGACGCCCTGGAGCACCGGCTCGAACTCGTCGGCGGCCTCGCCGATCAGGTAGGCGCGCCGCACCTTCTCGCGGATCAGCGGCACGAGCGAGGCGAGGTCCGCGCCCTTGTTGCGCCCGCCGAGGATGAGGTGGACCGTGCCGGCGTCGAAGCCTTCGAGCGACTTGGCGGTGGCTCCGGGGTTCGTTCCCTTGGAGTCGTCGTACCACACTACGCCGGCCCGCTCGCCGACCCTCTCCATGCGATGCGGCAGACCCTTGAACCCCGCGAGGCCGGCGCGCAGCTCTTCCGGCTCGGCGCCGATCGCCCGCGCCAGCAGCGCCGCAGCCATCGCGTTCTCCAGGTTGTGCACGCCCGCGAGCGGCACATCGGAAGCCCGGAAAAGGTCCACGTCCGGCTCGCCCGGAGTGACCTCGATAACGCGACCGTTATGAGCGTAGCAACCGTCCTCGACCCGGGCCTTGCGCGAGAAGTAGCGCTTGCGGGCCTGGGTCTGGACGTCGAGCGTCTCCGGATCGTCGGCGTTGAGCACGGCGATGCCGTTGCCGTCCTGGTTCATGAACAGCCGCTTCTTGGACGCGGCATAGGCGGCCATGGAGCCGTAGCGGTCCAGGTGGTCTTCGGAAAGATTGAGCAGCGCCGCGGCACGGGGTTTCAGCGTGACGATGCCGTCGATCTGGAAGCTCGACAGCTCGACCACGAACACGCGGCCGGGCGGGCCGTCGATCTTGCCCACCAGCGGCTCGCCGATGTTGCCGCAGACTTCCACTTTATGGCCCGCGGCGCGCAGCATGGCACCGGTGAGAGCGGTGGTCGTGCTCTTGCCGTTGCTGCCGGTGATGCCGACGATCGGACCGTTGAGGAAAGGCGCCGCCAGCTCGACCTCCGCGATCACAGGAATGCCGCGGCGCCGCGCGTCTTCGAGGAGCGGCTTGTCGAGCGGTACGCCGGGCGAGACGATCACGGCGTCGAAGCCGCCGGCCGACGACGGCAGCTCCTGCGGCTCTCCACCGGCAAGAAGCTCGAAGCGCGCCTTCTCCGAGGCGGCGGCTTCGAGGTCCGAGACGTCGACCCCGGCCTTGGCGTCGACCGCCACCACGGACACGCCGCGCGAGAGCAGCATGAGCGTCGCCGCGCGCCCGGACATGCCGAGGCCGTAGACCAGAACCCGCTCGAAGCGGCCGTTTCCCCACGGTCCTCTCATCGTAGTTTCAAGGTCGAGAGCGAGAGCAGGGCGAAGAGGATCGACAGGATCCAGAACCTGACGATCACCTTCGGCTCGGCCCAGCCGCTCAGCTCGAAGTGATGGTGGAGCGGCGACATGCGGAACACCCGCTTGCCGCGCAGCTTGAACGAGGCCACCTGGATGATGACCGAGAGCGCTTCCATGACGAACACGCCGCCGACGAGCACCAGCAGGATCTCCTGCTTGGCGAGCACCGCCACACTGCCGATGCCCGCGCCGAGCGCCAGCGAACCGACGTCGCCCATGAACACCTCGGCGGGGTGCGCGTTGTACCAGAGGAACCCGAGCCCGGCGCCAACCAGCGCGCCGCAGAACACCGCCACCTCGCCGACCCCCGGCACGTGGGAGATCTGGAGATAGCCCGCGATCACCCGGTTGCCGGCGATATAGGTGAAGACGGCGTAGGTGGCGGCGGCCACCGAGGTCGTGCCGATCGCCAGGCCATCGAGACCGTCGGTCAGGTTGACCGCGTTCGAGGCGCCCACGAGCACGACCACGACGAACGGGATGTAAAGGATGCCCAGGTCGATCACGAGCCGCTTCAGGAACGGGAACGTGAGCTGCGAATCGAAGCTCGGCAGCACGAACAGGGCGAGGCCCATGAGAGCGCCCGCGAGGATCTGGAGTCCCATCTTGGCGCGCGCGGTGAGACCCAGGCTGCGCCGCTTGCGGACCTTGATGTAGTCGTCGGCAAAGCCGATGGCCCCGAATGCGGCGGTCACCAGGACGACGATCCAGATGTAGAGGTTCGCGAGGTTCCCCCAGAGCAGCGTGGCGCCGAGGCAGGCGAACAGGATCAGGATGCCGCCCATGGTCGGCGTCCCCGCTTTCACCTGGTGCGCCTGCGGTCCGACGTCGCGGATGTTCTGGCCGACGGACAGCATGCGCAGCCGGCGGATGAACCACGGGCCGAGCAGCCACGAAAGCAGCAGGGCGGTGACGATGGCGGCGGCCACCCGGAAGGTGATGTACCGGAAGACGTTGAAGGCCGGGATCACGTCCCGAAGCGGGTAGAGCAGGTAGTAGAGCATCAGTGGGCCTCCTCCCCGCTCCCTGGCAGCAAGCGATGGACCACCGCGTCGAGCCCCACACCGCGCGACGCCTTGACCAGGACGAGATCGCCGAGCTGGACCTGCTTCGCCGCCCACTCCGCGGCCTCCGCGGCGTCGGCCACCCAGTGCGCCTCGGCGCCCGCCGCCCGCGCGCCGGCCGTCAGCTCGCGCGACAGCTCTCCGACTCCCAGCACCGGCGAGAAGCCGAGCCGAGCCGCCGTCTCGCCGGACTCGCGATGGAAGCGCGGACCTTCGGGTCCCAGCTCGCGCATGTCGCCGAGCACCGCCACGCGCCGCCGGCCGGGCGCCACCGGCAGCCGCGCCGCGGACTCCAGGGCCTTGGCGAGCGCGGCCGGGTTCGAGTTGTAGGAGTCGTCCACCACCGTGAACGCGCCGCGATGCACCACGCCGCGCATCGAGGCCGGCTGGACCTCGCGCACCGAGGCCGCGATCTCGTCGAGCGTCATTCCGAGTGACCAGGCACAGGCCGCGGCGGCGAGGCAGTTCTCGGCGTTGTAGAGGCCGTGGAGCGGCAGCTCGAAGGCCACGGTCTCGTTCCCGGTCCGCAGCTTGAAGCGGCTGCCGACACCTTCCGGTCCGGGCGCGAGATCGGTCAGGCGCACGTCCACGGCCGTCGACTCCACGCCGTACCAGACCACGTTTTTCCCGTGGCGCCTGGCGATCCGCGTCACCTCGGGATCGTCGGCGTTGGCGATCACCGGACCGTCCGGCGCGAGACCGGCGAGCAGCTCGGACTTGGCCTCGGCGATGTCGCTCACGCTGGCGAAGAATTCGAGGTGGACCGGCCGCACCACCGTGAACACCGCCGCGTCCGGCCGGCCCATGAGGCTCAGCTCGCGCAGCTCGCCCGCCGAAGACATGCCCATCTCGGCCACCATCCACTCGGTGCCGTCCGGCACGTTGAGCAGGCTGAGCGGATAGCCGATCAGGTTGTTCAGGTTGCCGATGGTCTTCGAGGTCCGGAAGCGCGCGCCGAGCATGGCCGCGAGCAGCTCCTTGGTCGTGGTCTTGCCCATCGAGCCGGTGATGCCGACGAGCTTCTGCGGCACGCCCGCGGTCCGGACATGGCGGGCGAGGTCCTGGAGCGCCTTGAGCGAGTCGTCGACCCGGATCACGGCCGTATCGGCGGTCACGTCCTCCTGGACCACCACCGCGCCCGCGCCCTGCGCCGCGGCGGTGCCGACGAAGCGGTGGCCGTCCGTGCGGGTGCCCGGCAGGGCGAAGAAGATCTCGCCTCCCTGGATCTTCCGGGAGTCGATGGCCGCGCCGGCGCACTTCGACCCGGGATCGCCGGAGACGACCCTGCCGCCCGTGGCGCGCGCGATCTCGTCAACGGTCAGCGTTGCCAAAGCCGCTCCTCCAGGGCCTTTTCGATCTCTTCGAAGTCGGAGAACGGGATCTTCCGGTCGCCGACGATCTGCTCCCTCTCGTGCCCCTTGCCAGCGACCAGCACGGCCCAGCCCGGACCGGCGGACGCGATGGCCTCGCGGATCGCCTCGCGGCGGTCCGGCACGATTCGATAGTTGGTGTTGCCGCTCGCCTTTACGCCTTCCTCGATCGCGGCGAGGATCGCCAGCGGGTCCTCGCTGCGCGGGTTGTCCGAGGTGAGGATCGGCAGCTCGGCCATCTCTCCCACCACCCGGCCCATGAGCGGACGCTTGCCGCGGTCGCGGTCGCCGCCGCAGCCGAAGACCACCGCCACCTTTCCTTCGCTCGCGATCTCGCGCACCGAGCGCACGGCCGCGTCGAGCGCCGCGTCGGTATGCGCGTAGTCGACGAACACCGGGACCGGCTGGCCGCGGTCGACCGGCTCCAGCCGGCCCGGCACGGGGTTCTGCGCGGCGAGCGCCTTGACGACCGCGGCGTGCGGCACGTTCAAGGCCTCGGCCGTGGCCGCGGCGGCGAGCAGGTTCAGCAGGTTGTAGCGGCCGAGGAGCGGCGTCGAGAACGCCACCTCGCCGCGAGGAGTGACCAGGACGCCGCGCGTCCCGGATGCGGTCATCTCCACGTCCCGGGCTCGGACGGCACCACCCTCGCCGAACGTCACCGCGTCCGGGATCTCGGCCGCGAGCCGCTTGCCGTACTCGTCCTCGACGTTCACCACCGCCCTGCCGCCCGGCTTGAGCATGCCGAACAGCTTGCGCTTGGCCTGGAAGTAGCTCTCCATGTCCGGGTGGTAGTCCAGGTGGTCGCGGCTCAGGTTCGTGAACACCGCGGCGTCGAACGTCGCACCCGCGGCGCGCCCCATGTCGAGCGCGTGCGACGAGACCTCCATGGCCACGGCGCGCGCCCCGGCGTCGCGCATCCGGCGCAGCGTGCGGAACAGGTCCGAGGCCTCGGGCGTGGTGTGGCCGCCCGGGAACGTGCGGTCGCCGAAGCGGTAGCCCAGTGTGCCGATGAACCCCGCCGGCTGGCCGGCCGCGTCGAGGATCGCCGAGACCACCGTCGCTGTCGTGGACTTGCCGTTCGTGCCGGTCACGCCCACCAGGACCAGCTCCTGGTCCGGGTGGCCGTAGACCGCGGCGGCGAGCGGACCCAGGACCGCGCGCGGGTCCGCGACCGGTACCCAC
>JACZDC010098659.1_pt1 | contig 20771 bp, 14 predicted proteins | sample 8641791 | NCBI WGS metagenome assembly JACZDC01 (sample SAMN15324613, study PRJNA640507) | soil metagenome | isolation source: intercropping peanut in the second line | place: China: Luxin town, Laibin City, Guangxi Province | collected 2019-07-25 | depth 10cm m
CGAAAGCCACCGGCGCCGTGCTCGCCGCGGGCGGCCCGGCCGGGGCGGTGGCCATCGCCATCGCCCGCATGCACCGCTACGAGCCCGAGGCCCTGCGCGTGCTCGCCGACGGCAGCCTGGCGATCGACGTCGTGGACGGCAACGTCTGGCTCGCGCACCACCAGGGTCTGTTCGCGGAGATGGCCGTGTCCGCGATGGCTCCCAACCCCACGCGTCTGCAGCTCGACCGCGCGGTCTGGGCGCCGCTCAACCGGCCGCTGCGCGCCTGGCCCGAGGCGGCGTGGTTCGCCTCCTCGGACGCGGTCGACGAGATCCCGGTGGGTCCGCTGCCGGCCGAGCTCGCGTCCTACGATACGCTGATCCCGTCCGTCCTCAACCGCACCCTGCAGCAGGTCGACCTGCTCGGTCTCTCCGGTCTCACGACCTACGGCCTCTTCCCGCGCTACTGGGGCAAGGACGGCTCGCCCGGCGAGATCGACTGCGGCGCCTCGGCCGACCCGACGCCCGGCGACGCCACCGACAACGTGTTCTGGTGCACGACCTGGGCGGACTACCACAACACGTCGTCGACCGTGCCGATCTGGGCCATGCGCTCGGGCGACGTCGAGTGGCTGGACGAGATCTCCGAGCCCGCGGCCCTGCGCATGCTCCACACGCTGATCATGCGCTGCGGTCCGGATGAAAAATGGTTCTATTGCGGCCAGGCGCCGGCCGGCTACGGCGGCTACCGCGCGGACTTCAACAGCTCGCACGCCTACTGGGAAGGCCTCTTCCTCCACTACTGGCTGACCGGCGACTCGACCGTGATCGACACGGTCCGGCGCGGCGGCGAGAACATGCGCCGGATGATGTGCGACCTCCGCGGACCGAGGCCCGTGGTCGAGCCTCTGACAGGTCCCGGCGGCCCGGCCTGCGACGCCGACCGCGTCTCCACCACGTCCGAGTTCACCGGCCGCGTGGCGTCGCAGTGGATCAGCGCCTTCCGCTTCCTCGGGCTGGCGAGCGACGACGGCAGCTTCCTCGACGACTACCGCTCGGCCCTGGCCCGCGCCGTGACCCAGCACTATGTGGAAGCCACGCGCAACGGCGTCTCGTACGGCTTCCTGGGCGATCGCGCGGTCGTGGCTGGAACCTACATCGACGGCCCGATCTGGATGCACGGCTTCTACGACTCGAACAACCTCTTCCGCCTGCTCCGCGACCAGGGCGACACCCCGATCGGCAACCCGGCGCTCGCGCCGAGCCGCGTGATGACCGCCATCGCCCGCACGCTCAAGGACATCGAGCCGCTGGCCATGGGCGACGGCAGCACGGACGGCGACTGGCCGAAGAACCTCGAATACACCTATCTGGGCAGCCGCATCGGCGGCACGCTGGTCGCCGCCATACCCAACGACCGGCCGATCTACACGCCGGAGAAGACGAGCGTGACCGCGCTCTTCCTCCGCACCGGCGCGATGAGCGGCGACGCCGTCCTGCTCGACAAGGGCCGCGACATGGTGCAGTTCACGCTGGCCGCGGCCGCGGGCGAGGAGGCTCCGCTCGGCAAGCTCGAAGGCCAGTACCTGACCCGCCTCCACGCCGCGGTCGCCCGGCTGACCAACCAGGGCGGCGACACCATGCCACCGCCGCCTCCGACGTCCATCGGCCTCCAGCCGCCGACCGACCTCGTGGCCGTCGCGGTCTCGTCCACCGAGATCCGGCTCACCTGGACCGACAATGCGGACAACGAGACCAACTTCCTGCTCGAAAAGATCAGCAACGGGGTCTTCAAGCAGTTCAAGATGACCGGCTCGAACATCACGAGCGTGAAGCTCACCGGCCTGACCCCGGGCACCGAGTACACCTTCCGCCTGCGCGCCGCGATCTCCACCACGGACTACTCCGAGTACAGCAACAGCGCCACGGCCTCGACGACCCCCTGAGCCCGCCTCGCCCACGACCCGGCAGCCGTCTTGCATCGCTGTCGGGCCGTGGTTTCCTGCAAGGGAGGTGTGCGATGTCGAGGGTGGGTCCGCGCTTCATTCCTTCTGGCCTGTCTCCCGGTCTGGGCGTGCGGCATGCCCCGCGAAGCGCCCCGCCCCTCGGAGCCGTCTGGAGCCTATCTCGCCTACGTCCGCCAGGCGCCGGAATTCCGCCGGGTCCGCCAGGACCCCGCCCGGTTCGACCGGCGCTGGGATACCTGGGTCTACATGCCGTGGCGCTACCGCTGGCACGTGGGAACGGGGAACCGCGGCGGCCTGTTCTGTCAGGAGTACGGGATCAACGGCGGAGTCCTGGACCACGGAGTCGGCCCTCTGTCCTGGCTGGAGCGCTGGGGGCTCCGGTTCTACAACGACCACACCGCCGGCAAGGGCTCGCTCTACCTCATCCCGAGCCAGGTGAAGAGCCTCGGCGATGACCTGAAAAACCCGCGCGCCGTGCGGCCCCGGCCCGTCACTCCCGGCCTCCTGCGCGAGCTCGGCGGTGCCATGGCCGGCGAGATCGCAAACGTCCGGCGCAGCCCCCTGCGTCTCGCCTACTCGCTCGACGACGAGATCTCCACCGGCTCGTTCGTGCGGCCGATCCCCTGGCGGATCGACGAGGACGAAGGCGCCTATCGCCGCTGGCTGCGCACCTACTACGGCGGCAGTCCCCCAGAAGCCGTGTTCGTCGGCCCCGAGGAGGTCCGCGGCGAATTGGATCAGGCGATCCAGGAAATGGATCTCTCGCCGTTCCTCGACCGCATGACGTACAACGACTCGGCCTGGGCCGACTTTATAGGCAAGCTCGTCGAGCGCTGCAACCAGGAGGACCGGGACGTTCCCTGCGGCTTCGTCGGCGGCCAGCCGCCCAGCCTCTGGGGCGGCTACGACTGGGCCAAGCTCGCCGGCAAGGTCCAGTTCGTCGAGGCCTACGACCTCGGCTCCGCGCCCGAGATCGTCCGCTCCTTCAACCCGGGCATCCCGCGCGTCTCGACCCACTTCCACAGTGAAGACCGCGGTGTGGGCAACGACAAGTGGCTCGCCTGGCAGCACTTCGCCCACGGCAACCGCGGCATGGTGGCCTGGGTCGAAGGCTGGTTCTTCCCCGACGGCACGCCGCGGCCATGGTTGGAACGCTTCCGCAGCACCCTGTACGAGCTGTCGCACGTCCAGGGGAAGAAGACCGTGGGAGCCCGCTGGCTCGACGACGGCGTGGCGATCTACTACTCCCATCCGTCGATCCAGGTCTCCTGGATGCTCGACGCACAGCCGCACGGCCGCACCTGGCCGAACCGCAACGACGACGCCCGGCTCGGCACCTCCCACAATGTCCGGCGCGCCTGGGAGGCGATCCTCAACGACGCCGGTATCCAATACGACTTCCTCGCCTACGACCAGGTCGTGCTCCACGGCGTGCCGGCTCGCACCAGGGTCCTCATCCTGCCGGCCGCGTACGCGCTCTCCGACGTCGAGGCCCAGCGCATCTCCGACTTCGCGCGCAACGGCGGCACCGTGATCGCCGACTTCGCCTGCGGCCTCTTCGATCAGCACGGCCGCGGACGTACCCGCGGCGCGCTCGACGGCCTCTTCGGCGTCCGCCACGACGGCGGCGAGACGAAGGCTGACTTCTTTGGAGGAGACCTCTGGGTCGAAACCGATCAGGACAAGGGCTACGCTTATAAAAAATACCGCGAGCTGTTCGAAACCGTGGATTCCCGGCTCGAAGGCGGCATGGCCGTGGCCGAGAAAAACCTTCCGATCGGGACCTCGCGCCGGATCGGGAAGGGCCGGGCCGTGTATCTGAACCTCTCGCCGCAGCGCTACCTGATGTATAGGCAGGAGAGGACGGACACCGACGCCCACCGGCGCCTCTTCCTCCAACCCGTATTCGACGCGGGAGTCCGGCCGTGGCTCCAGGTCGCGTCGAACGTCTCTCTTCCCAAGCTCGAAACCACCGCCTGGTTCAAGGATGGCCGGACGTTGGCCTTCATCGTGCAGAACGTTTCCCTGGTGAAGACGTCCGAAAGCGGTGGTGTCGCCGCCGAGGATCTCCTCGACGCGCGGATACCGATCGAGATCCGGCTCGCGGGACCGGTGACCGGCGCCATCGACGAGCGCACCGGCCGGCCGCTCCCGGACGGCGACCGGTTCCGGTTCGAGATGGATACGACCGAGGCCGTGTTCTTCAGCTTTCAAGGTCCACCACCCACCCGGAGGTAGAGGATGGAGCTTCGAACGCCGCACCTGCTGCACGTTCTCCCGACCTTCGTCCCGGCCGGCCTGGAGATGCGGACGGTCAACCTCATCGCGGGCTTCGGCGACGAGCTCCGGCACTCCATCCTCTCCATGGACGGCCGCACCGACGCGGCCGACCGCCTGCCGCCGGGCGCGCCGGTGCGCGTCCTGCCCGGCTTTCCGAAGGCCGGGACCTTCTCGACCGCCCGGCGCCTGCGCGAGCTGCTGCGCACCGAGGAGCCCGACCTCGTCCTGACCTACAACTGGGGCGCCTTCGACATGCTCCTCGCGGCGCGCAGCCTGGGCTTCCGCCGCGTCGTCCACCACGAGGATGGCTTCAACGCGGACGAGGCGCAGACCTTCAAGCGCCGGCGCATCCTGGCCCGCCGCGCCGTGCTGAGCGGCGTCCATCGCCTGATCGTACCTTCCGACCGGCTGCTCGGCATCGCCACCCGCCTGTGGAAGGTGCCGGCGGACCGCATCACCCTGATCCGCAACGGCGTCCGGCTGGAGCAGTACGGACCTCTCGACGGCAACCCGGAGCTGCGGCGGGAGCTTGGAATCCCTGAAAACGCGCCGGTCGTGGGAGCGGTCGGCCACCTGCGGGCCGAGAAGCGCTTCGAGCGCCTGCTCGACGCCTGCGCCGCGCTGCCGGACGTCCACGTCCTGATCGTAGGCGAGGGCGAGACGCGGCCGGTCCTCGAAGAGAGGGCCCGCCGGCCGGAGCTCGCCGGCCGCGTCCACCTCGCCGGCTACCGGCCGGACCCGCAGCGCTTCTACCGCGCCCTGGACGTCTTCGCCATCACCTCCGACACCGAGCAGATGCCCGTCTGCCTGCTGGAAGCCATGGCCACGGGCCTGCCGGTGGTCTCCACGGACGTCGGCGACATCCGCAACGTGCTCCCCTCCGAGCAGTCCGCCCACCTGGTCGCGCTCGCGGAGGACGACCTGCCCGCGGTCCTTTGCCGCCACCTCGGTGCACTCCTTCACGACCCCGACGGCCGGCAGCGGCTCGGCCGGGCCAACCGGCGGCGGGTCGAGGAGCGCTTCACCTTCGAACGGATGCTCGACGCCTACCGGCAGGTCTACCACGCGGCGCTCTGCGCCGGCGCGCCGCCCGTCCTGCCGGAGGCCTCGGACGCCCTATGGTAGACTTCCGGTCGTCTTGAGCCAGGACCCTCCCAGTTTCGGCTTCTTCCTGCTCGCCGCCCTGCCCGGCGGCGGTGGCGAGTCCGGTTTCATCAGCCCCGGCTGGGACCTCTTCCTCGCCATCCTGCTGGTCGGCCTGAACGGCTTCTTCGTGGCCGCCGAGTTCGCGCTGGTCAAGGTCCGGCCCACCCAGATCGAACCCTTCGTGGCCGAGGGCCAGCGCCGCGCCGCGGTGGCGCAGCACATGATCCGCCACCTGGACGCCTACCTCTCGGCCACCCAGCTCGGCATCACCCTCGCCAGCCTCGCCCTGGGCTGGATCGGCGAGCCGGCGTTCGCCTGGGTCATCCACCCCGTCGTCCGCCAGTTCACCAGCAACGAGGACGTCCTCCATTCGGCGGCCCTGACCGTCTCGTTCCTGGTGATCACGATCCTCCACATCGTCCTGGGAGAGCTGGCGCCGAAGTCGATCGCCATCCGCAAGTCCGAGGGCACGACCCTGGTCGTGGCGCTGCCGCTCTTCGTCTTCTACAAGATCACCTACCCGGCCATCTGGCTGCTCAACCACACCGCCAACCGCCTGCTCAAGGTGGTCGGCGTCGAGCCGATGAGCGAGTCGGAGATCACCCACGACGAAGAGGAGCTGCGCCTGATGCTCTCCTCCAGCCACGCGACCCGGCTGTCGCTCCAGAAGCGCGAGCTGCTCGACAACGTCTTCGAGCTGTCGCACCGCGTGGCGCGCCAGATCATGCTGCCGCGCCAGGACGTGGTCTATCTCACCACCACCCGGCCCGTCGCCGAAAATCTGCGCATCGCGCGGCGCAGCGGCCACACCCGCTTCCCGCTCTGCGAAGGCGACCTCGACCACGTGATCGGCGTCATCCACATCAAGGACATCTTCCGCCGCGAGCGCCCTCTCACCTCCTTCCAGGAGGTGGCGCGCGAGATCGCCTTCGTGCCCGAGACCCTCGAGCTCGACCGCCTGCTCAAGCGCATGCGCACCGAGCGCTTCCACCTCGCCGCGGTGATCGACGAGTACGGCGGCGTCTCCGGCGTCGTGACCCTCGAGGACGTCATCGAGGAGATCGTCGGCCAGATCAGCGACGAGTTCGACGTCGACAAACCCGAGATCCAGAAGATGGAAGAGGGGGTCTGGGAGGTCTCCGGCGGCATGCTGATCGAGGACCTCGAAGACGAGCTCGGCCTCGAGATGAGCGACCGCGACGAGGACACCATCGGCGGCCTGGTCTTCTCCGAGCTCGGCCGCAACCCGGCCGTCGGCGACCGCGTGGAGGTCGGCCCGGTGCAGATCGAGGTCCTGGAGGTTCACCTGAACCGCGTGAACACCGTGCGGCTCACCCTCCAGCAGCCGGCCTCGGTCCCCGACGAAAACGAAGCCTGATCGGCACATCGCTTGCACAACCTCCTTGCCGACAACCCGGGGCAGAGCTGTACCGCCCCTTCTCAGGATCACCGGCAAGGAGGAGCAACATGGCAGTCACTACCGATACGAACACCCTGAACAGCCTTCTGCGGGGCGAGATGTCCGCGATCGAGACCTACCGCCAGGCGATCGAGAAGCTGGGCGACGTCCACGACCCGCTCGTCGAGGATCTGCGCGCCATGCAGCGCGACCACCGCGACGCCGCGGACGCCCTCTGGCACCACGTCGAGCAGCACGGCGGCACGCCGTCCAAGGACTCCGGCCCCTGGGGCGCCTTCGCCAAGGCGATCGAGGGCACCGCGAAGCTCCTCGGCAACACCAGCGCCCTCAAGGCCCTCAAGGAAGGCGAGGAGCACGGCCTCAAGGACTACGAGGACGCGCTCAACCACGACCTGCCCGCCGACTGCCAGGCCCTGATCCGCGGCATCATCCCGCGGCAGCGCGCCCACATCAGCACGATCGATTCGCTGATGAACCGGGTGTAGAAGCCCCAGGACCTGAAGGACCTGAAGGACTCAAAGGACTTCAGGTCCCCTGGGTCCCTTTCTGTCTATACGTCCTTTACGTCCTTTTCTTGAGCGCCGCCCGCAGCTCCCTGGAAACCTCGCCCCGGGTGACCACCACCCGCCGCCCCGATCGCTTCACGGCCCAGTCCTTTCCGAGCCCGCGGAGCGCGGCCTGAAGCTCCTTCGCGTCCCTGTCGGAGTCCCACTCGCTGATCCACACCAGCAGGCGGCGGTTTTCCTTTTCGTGAACCTCGAAGCGGTCGCCGCCCCAGCCGGCCGCGACCCGGGCGGCGTGGTTCTTGTCCTGCTTCGCCACGTCGCGCAGCAAGGTGCGGACGCTGAGCTCGCCGAGCTGCCCTTCCGAAACCTTTTTCCAGCCGGACAGCGGTAGAGCTGGCCAAGCGATCGCTTTCGGATCGTCGCGCTTCGTGTGCCACTTCTCCGGATGGAGGATCTGTTCCGTCGAGCGCGGCGGATCGGTCGTGAACGCCTTGTCGAGCAGCGCCTGGCCGCCCTTCTTCCGGACGCTCAGGGCGAACTGAAATCCCTGCGCGTAGCTGAACAGCAGCGTGTCCTGGAACCACGCCGGAGCCGCGACCAGCTCGGCCGTGCCGGGCACGCCGGAGCCGAGCATCTGCTGCGGATCGTTGAGCATCGAGGCCATCTGATCGGCGCCCGGCATCGTCTCCAGGTTCGCCTGCGCGAAGAAATCGATCATCACCAGCGTGGCGTCCCCCTCGATCAGCGCCACCCGGGCCACGTCCGCGTCGTCGAGCGGCCGGCTCTCGGCGAACGCATCCAGTTGGAAGTACTGGTCCTGGAGCGCGTGCGTCAGCTCGTGCACGAGCACCGCGTCCTGCAATCGCTTCGCTTCGTCGGACAGATCGTCGGGATCGGCGGACGTCTCCTCGCGCTGCACGAGCGCGAAATACTGCCGTTCCGGGTCGTAATAGCCCGCCACCTGGCTGGAGAGCAGCTTGGGGAAATAGGCCACCAGGTCCAGGTCCTCCGGGATGAGCCCGAACGCCTTGAGACCGGTCTCGACCGGCCGCAGCACCTCGGGCGGCAGATCCTCGCGGAACGCATCGAGCATCTTCCGCTCGAGGACCCGATCGTCCACGGTGCCCGACGGCACGGGCTCCTTCGCCTTGAGGCCGCGCCACGTCTCGGCCTCGTGGAGGAGCTGCTCGACCCGGGTTTCCATGTCCTTGGACAGCGGCGTGACTCCCTCGGGTAGGGCCGGCGCCAGGAGCAGCGCGCCGAGCGCCGCGAGGAGCCTAATCCCCATGGTGCCCTTCGTCCTTGTGGCAGGCCATGTCCACGACCACGGCGCAGGCCAGCAGCAGGATGTCGTCCTCGCCCGGAGCGATCTCGATGCCGTACGTGTCGCGCCAGGAGAACCAGCGCTTCGAGACGCTGGCGACCGGCTGTCCATGGCGGGTGAACGCGTACTCGTGATCGAGGAAGTCGCCCTTGGCCTCCAGGTCGTCCGGCCCGGGGACGTCCACGGAGAACTTGCAGTGGAGCAGCGTGAAGATCGACTTCTTGACGGTGGCGACCTGTTCGCCGCCGCGGAAGATCTCATAGGTCGGCCCCCACGCCAGGAGCTTCTGCTCGATCCGGGCGAGCTCGTTGCCGGCCATGTCCTTGAAGATCAGCTTGTCGCCGAAGCTGAGCATCTTGCCGTCGACGAAAAACGCGTCGTTCCCGTTCTCATCCTGGATCGTGAAGTCGTCGCCCAGGGAGATCAGCTTCTGCTTCATCACGTAGCGCATGGTCGTTTCCCTTTCCTCCGGTCCGCTCCTCCTATACGCTTCCGAGGGCGGCCGGGTTCCCGCCAGTATATGGAAGAGACGCACCGCATCGTCCAGACCAACGGCGTCCGGCTGCACTGCGTCGAGGCTGGGCCGGAGGACGGTCCGCTCCTCATCTTCCTCCACGGCTTCCCGGAGCACTCGTATGGCTGGCGCAAGCAGATCGGACCCTTTGCCGAAGCCGGTTTCCGAGTCCTGGCGCCCGACCAGCGCGGCTACAACACGAGCGACAAGCCGAAGGGAGTCCGCGCCTACGGCACCGACGCCGTAACGGATGACGTCGTCGGCCTGATCGACCAGGCCGGGCGGGAGAAGGCCTACGTCGTGGCGCACGACTGGGGCGGCATGGCCGGCTGGTGGCTCGGCATCAAGCATTCCGAGCGAATCGAGAAACTGGCGATCCTGAACGCACCGCATCCCAAGGTGATGTGGCACCACCTGCGCACGAATCCGGCCCAGCTCCGACGGGGCTGGTACCTGTTCTTCTATCAGCTCCCCTGGCTGCCCGAAAAAACCTTGCGCAAGGATGACTTCAACTTCCTCGTGAAAGCCCTGAAAGTGACGAGCCGCCGCGGCACGTTCACGGACGAGGAGATCGCCGTCTACAAAGAGGCCTGGGCGCAGCCCGGCGCCCTGACCGCCATGCTCAACTGGTACCGGGCCGGCCTGAGAGCCCGTCCCAAACCAGCACCGAGCCCGCGCGTAACGGTACCGACGCTCCTGATCTGGGGAGAGAAAGACCGCTTCCTCGGCCGGGAGCTGGCCCAGCCCAGCATCAACCTCTGCAACCTGGGCCGCTTGGCCTACATCGAAGAGGCCACGCACTGGGTCCAGCACGAGGAGCCGGAGCGGGTGAACGCGATGATTCTGGACTTCTTCACGGCGAACTGAAAATGGGGGATGCTTTTGCGCCCGATTTACGCTAAACTCCGAATTGGAGATCCCCCATGCCCGAATCCGAGACCAAAACCCTGATTCTGCGGTTCCGCGACCTCTCAACTGTATTGGGAGGCACGATCGCGTCCCATCGCGAGATCATCAGGAGAGAGCGTTTCACCTGGTGGGGCTGGTGGAGCAAGATGGGAGAGACGGTGCCGGAAGCCGTCTTCCGCCAGCTCGACCAGCAGGCCCGTGTCGGAGGAGGTCTCGACCTGCTTCTGATGGACACGGGACGTTTGCAGCTCTTTCGGGCCCATTGCACCGCGATCGAATGGAAGACCAGTCTCGAACCCTTCCCGGCACCAGAGGACGGGCGCTTCACTCCAGCCTACTACCAGGGTAGAGGCTGCCTGGCCTGGTTCAGGCTTTCCGAGATCCAGGAGGAAGCTCTCCCGGAAGACACGATCCGGAAGTACTCCTATATCCGGGAAGACAGCTTCTTCGGCGGCGCCGAGTCCCGCTATCTGCCGTTCTACGGCAAGAGGATCGCGTCCTTCAATGAGATGGTGCCGCAGAACCGGACGATCTGGTTCGTCCGCGACGTGCGGCCGCAGGATCCGATTCACGAGGTCTCGCTGTTCGATGCGAAGCGGCTCGTGCCCCACGACTTCTCTCCGGTCTTTCGCCAGACGGTCAGCAGAAACCTTCTCTGGGTCTCCGACCTCCACTTCTCGGTCGATGGGCATCACGGATTTCCTGAGACGTCGACGGCGAGCAGGAAATCGATGGGGCGGAGCCTTCAACAGAGCCTGCAGGAGGATATCGGGATCAAGAGCCTCGCAGGCGCCATCGTGTCCGGGGATCTGACCTGGAGATCCGATCCGGCGGAGTACCGCCAAGCCCAGGAATTCCTGGACGAGCTCCGTAGCTGGACCCAACTCGAGAGCTACGACGTGATGGTCTGCCCGGGCAACCATGACCTCGCCTTTTCGGCTGATCCGGCGGACAAGGAGAGCCCGGTCGAAATGGCTCCCGAAACAGCCCGCGAAGCCTACACCCGGTTCTACCGCGAGATCTTCTTCCTGGAACCGAATCAGTTCCTGAGCTCCGGCAGAAAGTTTCTCCTCGGCGGCGCCATTCCCGTCGAGATCGCCTGCCTGAACAGCTCGCTTCTGGAGCAGCACAAGGGTCTCTTTCAGGGCCATGGATATCTGGGCGACGAGCAGCTCAAGGACGCCGCGGACCAGATGGGTTGGAGCGCGGAGCCGGACGGGCCGGTAGCTTTCCGGATTGCGGTCGTCCACCATCATCTCCTGCCCGTCACCTACCGGGAGGAGGCCCGAAGAGGCCAGATCTACAGTGTCGTGCTGGATGCTGAAGCCCTGGCGCGATGGGTGGTCAAACACCACGTCCGGCTCGTCCTGCACGGGCATATGCACCAGCCCTTCTGCGCGAAGGTGTCTCGTCCCGTCGATCCCAACCATCCCGATGGAGGAGACGGCTGGCATGGCTTTCACGTGGTGGCCCTGGGGAGCACAGGCGTTGAAAGAACACACGTCGGGACGATCGGAAAGAACACCTTCGGGCTGCTGAAATTCGAACGGGACCACCTCGCCGTCGAGGTCCACACCATCGATCCAGCCGATCGCTCGCAGCCTGCCTGGAAGCTGGACATCCCCTACCGGGAAGAGGGAGACTGAAGCCCCATGCGGCTGCTGATCACGGACCTAGACAACACCCTGTACGACTGGGTGACCTTCTTCGCCAAGGCCTTCGACGGCATGGTGAACGAGCTCTCCTCTCTCCTCACGGTGGATCGGGAGTCGCTTCTCGACGAGTTCAAGTCCGTCCACGAGAAGTGTGGCAGCTCGGAGCAGCCCTTCATGGCGCTGGAGCTGCCGTCCGTACGCAAAAGATTTCCTCACGCGTCCCGTCAGCAGCTTCTCCGGGAGTTGGATCGCCCGTTCCATGTATTCAACAGCCTGCGCAACCAGCACCTCCGTCTCTACGACTCTGTCTCCGAGACCCTTTCGGCGCTTTGCCGGGCGGGTGTGACCGTGGTCGGGCATACGGAGTCCAGCGCCGAGAATGCCTGGTTCCGGCTTGAAAAGCTGGACATCTCCCGCTACTTCCACCGTCTCTATGTCCTGGAAAGCCAGTACGAAGGCCATCCAGATCCGGCCAGGGCAGCGCTCCTGGGCCCTCCGCCAGGATTCGTCGAGACCGTTCCACGATCCGAAAGGAAACCGAACCCGGCTCTCCTTCGGGACATCTGTCACCGGATGGGTGCGAGCCTGGAGCGCAGTTGGTACGTCGGAGACAGCCTGATCCGAGACATGAGCATGGCGCGCATGGCTGGCACCACGTCCGTCTGGGCACGCTATGGCACCTGCTACGACCGTGAGCTTTGGAAGATCCTGGTCCGGGTCACCCATTGGAGCCCCGAAGACGTGGCCCGTGAAGATGCACTCAGGAAGCAGTTCGAGCATGTCCAACCCGACTTCATCATCGACTCCTTCCAGGAGCTCCTATCTCTTCCCGGTCTCCTCACTCCTGAATACGGCTGGCAGGCCGCGGCATCGGCATAGCCGAAGCCATGAAGACACTCCACGTCACCAACCGCGACGACTGGCGGGCCTGGCTCGCGGAGCATCACGCGGCCGAGACCGAGGTCTGGCTCGTGTTCGCCAAGCAGCACACGGGCAAGCCCCGGGTCTCCTATGACGAGGCGGTCGAAGAGGCCCTCTGCTACGGCTGGATCGACAGCATCGTCCGGAAGATGGACGACGACCACTACGCGCAGAAGTTCACGCCCAGGAAGGACCGCACGAAGTGGTCGGCTTCGAACCTGGAGCGCGTCCGCCGGCTCCTGGCCGAAGGGAAGATGACCGAGGCCGGAATCGCCGTGCTCCATCCGGATCCGAACTACCAGCCACCCGAGCGCTCCGGTCCCGAGCCGCCGCCCTACCTGGAAGAGGCCTTGAAGCAGAGCTCCGTCGCCTGGGAAAACTTCCAGCGCCTCGCACCCTCCCACCGCAAGGAGTACATACGCTGGATCACGGAAGCCAAGCGGGAGGAGACGCGGCAGCAACGCCTCCGGAAGGCCATCCGGATGCTGGAGGCCAACGAGAAGATCGGACTGAAGTAGCGCTCCGGCAGTTTGCCGAGACCTTTCGGCGGCTCCCGAGATCTCTCGGCGGATGGCCGAGATCTTTACCGTCCCGCCGAGGACTCTCGGCAGAATTCCAGAGCTCTCGCCGGACTTCCAAGACCATGCGGCGTCCTCCACGGACTCTCGGCGGCTTCCAGAAGCTCTCGGCGCTCGCCGAGGACCCTCGGCAGCTTCCGCAAGGTCTCGGCGACTCGGCGAAACCTCTCGGCGGTTTTGGAGACGTCTCGCCGCGTCGCCGAAGACATGGGCAGGGGGAGGTCTCTCTCTGTCTATCGAGGCAACGAGCCCGAGGCCGCCCGGAGAGCCCACCTCCGCGCACCTACGGCACCGAACCGCCCCCTCCCCGGCAGGCGGGCCTCCTCGGCCGGAACGGCGGCGTCCTTGGACCCGGAGGCCGCCATCCCTATTCAGTTGTCAAAGATCGTCACAACAACAGCCAAGAATGAATCTATATCATCCATATCTGCTTGACAAGTCGCCGCGACGTCGATTACGATGCGTGCGCGGTCGAAGAAACGGCCGTTCGGTTCTTTGACAATCGATGCACATGCAGAAAACCGAGGGGCTGCTGGCCGCCAGCCCCCTGGACTGCCGGAGGTGTACCCCTGGGAAACGCCGGCAGCATTCGAGGAGAAAACCGCCGGTGGGGCGCCGGCGGTCCCAGGGTGTTTCACACAGTTGTGGTAGCTTCTCTCTCCCTCGCCATGACCACACCCTCGACCCCACCCCAGCCCGCTCTCCGCTGCCGCGGACTCGTCAAGCGATTCAAGGACGTGGTCGCCGTCGACGGCCTGGATCTGGAGGTCGTGCGCGGCGAGTGCTTCGGACTGCTCGGGCCGAACGGCGCGGGCAAGACCACGACGATCGAGATCCTCGAGGGCCTGACCGAGCCGGACGCGGGCGAGGTCGAGGTGCTGGGAACGACCTGGAAGGGCGAAGGCCTCGCGCTACGCGAACGGCTCGGCGTGTCTCTCCAGGAGACGCAGCTCACCGAAAAGCTCACCGTGGCCGAGACGATCCGCATGTTCCGCTCCTTCTACAAGCATGGGCGCGATCCCGAGCAGGTGCTCGCGGCGCTCGCTCTCGACGAGAAGCGGAACGCCCGCGTCGGCAAGCTCTCCGGCGGTCAGAAGCAGCGCCTCGCCGTGGCTTGCGCGCTGGTCGGCGATCCCGAGCTGCTGTTCCTCGACGAGCCGACCACCGGTCTCGATCCCCAGAGCCGGCTTCAGCTCTGGCAGCAGGTCACCGCCTTCCGCGAGCAGGGTGGCACGATCCTGCTCACCACCCATTACATGGACGAGGCCGAGCGCCTCTGCGATCGCGTGGCGATCGTGGACCATGGCAAGGTGATCGCGCTCGGCACGCCGGCCGAGCTGATCCGGTCGATGCACGCGGCGGACGTGATCGAGTTCCTCTCCGAGCCGATGCTCCCCGAGGACGAGCTCCGTCGACTGCCGGGCGTCTCGGACCTCCACCGGCGCGGCCCGAACCAGGCGCTCGCCGTGACCTCGGTCACCGAGAGCGTGCCGCCGCTGCTCGCCGCCATCGAGCACGCCGGCGCGCGGCTCGGCTACCTCTCCACGCACCGTGCCACGCTCGAAGACCTGTTCGTTTCCCTGACCGGCCGGGAGCTGCGCGATGCCTAGCGCCCTGAAGGAGCTGACCCTCGGCAAGGTGCGGGACTTCCTGCGCGAGCCCGAGGCCGTGATCTGGGTGTTCGTCTTCCCGCTGCTGCTCGCGGTCGTGCTCGGCTTCGCGTTCCGCGAGAAACCGCCGGACCGCACGCCGATCGGCGTCGTGGCCGGGCCGGGCGCCGAGTCGACGCTCGCCGCGCTCCAGCGCTCGCCCGGATTGCTGCCCCGCGCGTACTCCGCCGAGGAAGGACGCAACGCGTTGCGCACGGGCAAGATCTCGCTCCTCGTCGAGCCCGGTCCGCCGGTCGTCTTCCGCTTCGACGAGACCCGCCCCGACTCGCGCATCGCACGGCTCGAAGCGGACGACGCGCTGCAGCGCGCCGCCGGCCGCACCGACCGGCTGCCGGTGCGTTCCGAGAAGGTCACCGAGAAGGGCGCGCGCTACATCGACTTCCTGATCCCGGGCCTGATCGGGATGAACCTCATGAGCACGGGCATCTGGAGCCTCGCGTTCGCGATCACCAGCGCGCGCAACCGCAAGGTGCTCAAGCGGCTGGTCGCCACGCCCATGCGGCGCAGCGACTTCCTGCTCGCGCAGATCCTCGGCCGCATGGTCTTCCTGGTGCCCGAGATCGCCATGCTCGCCGGCTTCGGCTGGCTGGTCTTCGACGTGCCGATGCGCGGCTCCCTCGTCACGCTCGCCCTGCTCTGCCTGCTCGGCGCGATGTCGTTCTGCGGCCTCGGCCTGCTGATCGCCTCGCGGGTGAACACCGTCGAAGGCGCGAGCAGTCTGGTGAACCTCACGATGATGCCGATGTGGCTGCTGTCGGGCGTGTTCTTCTCGGCCGAGCGGTTCCCGGACGCCTTCCAGCCGCTGATCCGCGCCCTGCCGCTCACCGCTCTGAACGACGCCCTGCGCGGCGTGATGAACGAAGGCCACGGCCTGATCCAGATCGCGCCCCAGCTCGCGGTCCTCGCGGTCTGGGGCGTCGTGAGCTTCGCGCTGGCGCTGAAGATCTTCCGCTGGAAGTAAGGTCCGACTACTCCTCCGCCAGGACGATGACCTGGTCGTCCTTGGTGAAGGAAACCTTTTCGGACTTCTTCGGGTTCACCACCACGCCGTAGGACTTCTCGGCGTTCTTGGCGTCGGCTAGCTCGCGGTAGCCGATCGCCACCTCGCCGCGGCGGCGGGCCGCTTCCACGACGGTGTAGAAATTCACCTCGACTCCGAGGTTCACGTAGTCGCCGGCCGGCTTCAGGTAGATCTCCGAGCCTTCCGGATCGAAGATGTCGGCGAACACGATGTTCAGCTCCTTGTTCTCCGAGATCTGCGAGAGCATGAGGCTGGTCAGCTTGTTGCTGACGATGAAGTCGTCCGCCTGGGTGACCTCCGCCAGCTCGCGGTTGCGGCCGTCGAGCATCTCGCTGACGATGCGGAAGTCGAGGTCCTGCTTCTCCGCCATGTCGCGCAGATGGAGGAGGGTGATCAGCGTGCGGGCGTCGGCCTCCTGGACGTCGAGCTGCTCCGAGTAGCAGAGCAGGATGATCTGGTCGTAGCTCTCGACGCCGAGGCCGTCGAGGACGCGGCGGTCCTTCGTGTCGGCCTCGCGGCAGGTGAGCTTCTGGCGCACGAGGTCGCCGCACTCCTGCTCGACGATGCCGGCGATGCCGGGGACGTCGGCGACCAGGGTCAGCTCCGAGCCGGGCGTCACGTAGCGGTCGAGCTCGTGGACGATGGCGGCGCCCTGCTCGTTCCAGCCGAGCAGCAGGGTGCGCTCCGGGCGCGGCTGCGTGGGAGCGGCGTCGTGGATCGCGCGCGCGTCGATCTGCGGCGCGGAGTCGGAGACGCGCACGGTGTCGTCGTCCTCGGAGATCGCGATGACCTTGTCGCCGTCCTCGAACGGCGTATCCATGGGCGGGTTGAGCAGGATGGCCCCGTTGCGCTTGCGCAGGCCCATGATCGCGGAGTCCTCGTACGCCAGGAGCGCGTCGCCGAAGGTCTTGCCGACCAGCTTGGGCTCCTCCTGGAAATAGATCTCGTCGCCGCCGAAGTCGAGCAGCTCGGTGTAGACCACGGAGAGGCCCGACTGGCGCGAGGTCTGGACGATGATGCGCGGGATCAGGTCGCCGGTGACGATCAGCTCCGCCTCGTCCTTGCCGACCATCTTCGCCACCTCGACGTTGCGCGGCTCGGCCAGCTCGGCCACGATGTGGTACGGCTCCTGGCGCCGGTTCGGGTTGTTGGTGATCGCCAGGATGGTCTTGATGACCTCGGGATCGGGGTCCTCGCTCTCGGGCGCGAGCACGACGATCGACCGCGCCTGGTGCGGGTTGACGATCTCCAGGTCGTTGAGGTTGAGCGGGCTGCCGGTGCGGCAGATGATCTTCGTCTTGCCGCTGCTGCCGATCTCGTCGCGGATCTCGTCCTCCATCTCCACCTTGTCCTTCTCCGCCAGGACGACGATGCGCGGCTTGTGCCGGTTCTCGTTGGCCTGTACCAGCTCGGAGATGACGGTGAAGATCTTTGGCGACCAGCCGAGGATGAGGGTGTGGTCCCTCTCGATGACGAAGGACCGGCCCTTGCGCAGCTCGTCGAGCTTGCCCTCGAGGCCGCTGTTGAGCACGCCGATGAGCGCGGAGACGATGAAGATGCCGCCCAGGGTCACGAACAGCATCGTCCAGCGGAAGCCGAGCCCTTCGTCGCCGCCCATGGTGCCGGAGTCGAGGGTGCGCATGAGGCTCAGCCACATGCCTTCGCCGAAGCCTGGCGTGCCGTCGGCGCCGCCGGGCACGATGTGCAGGACGATCATGACCAGGGCCGCGATCATGATCAGGATCAGCGAGGCGAGAGCCAGCAGCCCGATCAGGGCCGGGGTCCCGCGCGACATGAGGTTGTCAAAGCCGTACCGGAAACGGTCGGTCCAACGGATGCCGTTCATGCAGGTCTCCTGAGGTGTGCGAAACCCCAGGAGAATAGCACGGTTCAGCGCACCACGATGTTGACCAGCCGGCCCGGAACGACGATCACCTGCTTCACTTCCTTGCCCTCGACGAACTTCTTCGCGCCCTCGCTTTCGAGGGCGAGCCGGCGGGCCTCGTCGTCGGCGATTCCGACCGGCACGGTCACCCGGTCGCGGAGCTTGCCGTTGACCTGGACGACCAGGGTGATCTCCTCAGCCGCGGCGGCCTTCTCGTCGACCTCGGGCCAGGGCTGGACGTGGATCGAGCCCTGGCCGCCGATCCGTTCCCACAGCTCCTCGGCGATGTGCGGCGCGACCGGCGCGAGCATCTTGATGTAGATCTCCTGCGCCTCGCGCCAGGCCGGCGTGCCCGCGGCGCCGTCGGTCCGCGACTGCGACATCTCGTTGTGCAGCTCCATGAGCGCCGCGACCACGGTGTTGAACGAGAAGTCGTCGAAGTTCCGCGTCACCTGCTTCAAGGTCTGGTGGACCTTGCGACGCAGGCGGTCGATGACCTCCTGGGACGCGGTCCCGCCTTCAGCTTCTTCCGTGAACATGGACCAGACACGCCGCAGCCAGCGCGAGGTGCCTTCGATGCCGCGGCTGTTCCACGGGCCGCCCAAATCCCAGCGGGCGAAGAACATGAGGTAGGCGCGCACGGTGTCGGCGCCGTAACGGTCGACCAGCTCGTCCGGGGCCACGACGTTGCCGCGGCTCTTGGACATCTTCTCGGAGTCCTCGCCGAGGATGATGCCCTGGTTGCGGAGCTTCGTCATGGGCTCGTCGCCCTGCACGATCCCGATGTCCCGGCAGGCCTTGTGGAAGAACCGGGTGTAGATCAGATGCATCGTGGCGTGCTCGATGCCGCCCGTGTAGGTGTCCACCGGCATCCAGTAGCGGTACTCGGCGGGATCGAATGGCCCGTCGTCGTAGTGCGGGCTGAGATAGCGCAGGTGGTACCAGGACGAGCACATGAAGGTGTCCATGGTGTCCGTCTCGCGCTCGGCCGGGCCGCCGCACCGGGGACAGGTGGTGTGCTTCCAGGTGGCGTGGAGCTTGAGCGGGCTCTCGCCCGTCGGCAGCCACTCGACGTCGTCCGGCAGGAGGACCGGGAGCTGGTCCTCGGGCACGGGCACGGCGCCGTGCTCCGGGCAGTAGACGATCGGGATCGGCGCGCCCCAGTAGCGCTGGCGCGAGATGAGCCAGTCGCGCAGGCGGAAGCTGACGGTCTTCTTCCCGGCGCCCTTCTGCTCCAGCCAGGCCACGGTGCGGTCGAACGCCTCCTCGGCCGGCGTGCCGGTGAGCGGGCCGGAGTCGAACATGGCGCCGAGCTCCTTGGTGGCTTCGGTCATCTGGTCGCCGGTGACCGGGCTGGCGCCTTCGGGGAGGATCACCGGCCGGACTTCGAGACCAAAGCGGCGGGCGAACTCGAAGTCGCGCTGGTCGTGGGCGGGCACGGCCATGATGGCGCCGGTGCCGTAGCTCATGAGGACGTAGTCGGCGACCCAGACCGGGATGCGCTCGCCGTCGGCCGGGTTGATCGCGTAGCCGCCGGTGAAGACGCCGGTCTTCTCCTTGTCCGCGGCCTCGCGCTGGAGGTCGGTCTGGCGCACGGCGGTGCTCACGTAGGCGTCGACCTCGGCCTTGCGGTCGTCGCTGGTCAGGCTCGCGACGAGCGGATGCTCGGGCGCGATGACCAGGAAGGTGGCGCCCCAGATGGTGTCCGGCCGGGTGGTGAAGACCTCGATCGGGTCGCCCTTTTCAGTTTGGAAAACGACGCTGGCGCCTTCGGAGCGGCCGATCCAGCGGCTCTGGAGGGTCTGGACGCGCTCGGGCCAGTCGATCTGCGAGAAGTCGAGCAGCTCGTCGGTGTAGCGCGTGGTGCGGAAGAACCACTGCGCCAGCTCCTTGCGGATCACGGGCGTGCCGCAGCGCTCGCAGTGGCGGTCGTCGCCGATCACCTGCTCGCGGGCGAGGGTGGTGTTGCAGCTCGGGCACCAGTCGACCGCGGCCTTCTTGCGGTAGGCGAGGTCGTTGAGAAAGAACTGGAGGAAGAACCACTGCGTCCAGCGGTAGTACTCGGGGTCGGCCGAGACCATCTCGCGGCGCCAGTCGATCATGTTGCCCATGCGCCGGAGCTGGCCGCGCATGCGCTCGATGTTGGCGAAGGTCCACTCTTTGGGGTGGATGTTGCGCTTGATGGCGGCGTTCTCGGCGGGCAGGCCGAAGGCGTCGAAGCCCATGGGAAAGACCACGTTGCGGCCGCGCATGCGCATGAAACGCGCCTGGGCGTCGGACGGCGAGATCGCGTACCAGTGGCCGATGTGCAGGTCGCCCGACGGGTACGGCAGCATGGTCAGGGCGTAGTGCTTCGGGCGCGAAGGGTCGATTTCGGAGCGGTAGAGCCCGGTCTCCTCCCAGCGCTGCTGCCACTTCGGTTCTATCGTCGCCGGGTCATAGGCCCGCGGGTCTTTCTCTTTTTCCATGGCGGCGGATTGTAGCCGAAGGACCTGAAGGACATAAGGGACGAAGAGGACCTAAAGGACGTCGTTCCGGTCCTTCAGGTCGTTCAGGTCCTTCTACAGCGCCGGAACGGCCGCGCGCAGCGCTTCGAGAAACCGCAGAAAGCGCTCCATCTTCTTCGGGATCTCGTCCTTGAGCTGCGCGGGGGTGAACTCCTTGCGCCGCAGGTCGGTGCAGTAGCCTTCCAGCTTCTTCACCGCTTCGTCCGTGATGCCCTGGAACGGCGTGATCTGGCGCAGCAGAGGCACCAGGCGCTCCTGCACGTCGCGGATGAAGGGGTGTGTGGACTCCAGCATGGCCGCCGGGATGCGGTTGTGCTTGCTCAGCATGCGCTGGGCCATCTTGAACGAGTTCAGGCTGGAGTTGCCCGTCCCCAGAAGGTCGCGGAGGGTGTCGGACACCGACTTGAGCGCCTGCCGCTTGTTGACCGCCGGCATGGCCGGCGCGGCGGGCCGCGGCGGCTCGGGGTCCGGCTCGGGCTGCGCCCAGTC
>JACZDC010017957.1_pt1 | contig 20708 bp, 12 predicted proteins | sample 8641791 | NCBI WGS metagenome assembly JACZDC01 (sample SAMN15324613, study PRJNA640507) | soil metagenome | isolation source: intercropping peanut in the second line | place: China: Luxin town, Laibin City, Guangxi Province | collected 2019-07-25 | depth 10cm m
CTGCAAGCGCTCCAGCTGCGGCGACGACGATGCGGCAGGCCCCAGCAGTTCGGGCACATTCATCACTGTCGCCAACGCCTCGCGCAGGGCGACCTGATGCACCGGCTTCGACACCACCGCACGCTCGGGCAACAGCAGCCGCAGGCCCAGGCGTTCGGCATCCGCCTGCGTGGCGATCGCCACCACCTGGGCGCGCTCGGGTTTCGCCAGCAGCCGGCCCAGCAGCGCTTCATGCGTGCTCGCGTCGATCAGCAGCACTTCACCCTCTGCCGGCTTCTGCTCCTGTGCCGATGCATCCCATGCCAGCGTCAATCCCAGCGCCGCGCAATGACGTTGCAGCGATTCGGCAAAAGCCGGCCTGCGTGTGTACAGGCGCGCGGCCGCTACCGGCAGGCGCGGCTGCAGCGGCAGCGCGTCACCGAGTTGCATGGGCAGATGCAGGCAGAAGGTCGAACCGATCTGCTGCCGGCTCTCCACGCTGATGCGGCCGCCCATCAGGTCCGCCAGCTCACGGCAGATCGCCAGTCCCAGACCGGTGCCACCGAACTGGCGCGTGGTCTTTTCATCAGCCTGCGTGAAAGGTTCGAAGATCTTCGCCAGCACGGCCGGGTCGATGCCGATGCCTGTGTCGCTCACCGACAGGCGCACCATGGCGCGTGTGGCATCCAGTTCTTCCACGTCGGCGCGCACCACGATCTCGCCCTGCGCGGTGAACTTCACCGCATTGCCGACCAGGTTCATCAGGATCTGCCGCACGCGCAGCGGATCGCCGCGCAGGCTGCGGCGCGTGGCGGGCGGACAGACGATGAGTTCCAGGCCCTTCGCCTCGGCCGAGCCGGCAAACAGGCTGGTGCACTCTTCCAGCACCTGGCCCATGTCCACCGGCAGGGCTTCCAGCGCCACCTTGCCGGCGCGGATCTTCGACAGATCCAGCAAGTCGTTGACGATCTGCAGCAGGATCTGCGCCGAGGCGCGGATGGTGCGGGTCAGATGACCCTGCGTGGCCGTCAGGTTCGTGCGCGACAGCAGCTCTGTCATGCCCACCACGCCATTCATCGGCGTGCGCAGTTCGTGGCTCATGCGATCGAGGAAGTCGCTCTTGGCGCGCGCCGCCTCCTCGAGCTGCCGGTTGCTTTCCACCAGCTCGCTGGTGCGCTCGCGGACCTGCGTTTCCAGGTGATCGCGCGCCCGTTCCATCTGGCGGAACTTGCGGCGCTGGTGCCGGATGCGCGCCACGATCGCAGCACCGATCAGCAGCGCATACATGCCGTAGGCCCAAGGCGTGCGCCAGGGCGCCGGATCACGATGCAGTGCGAAGCGCAGCGGCGCGCTCCATGGCGAATCGGCGCTGGCCGCGCGCACCTCGAGCATGTGGTCGCCGGCGGGCAGATTGGTCAGCGTGATGCGCCGCTGCGCGCCCAGTTCGATCCAGCGATCGGTCAGGCCCGACAGCCGGTACGACAGGCGGCTGTGTTCGGGCGCCGCGAAATCCAGCACCGCGAAGTCCAGCGAAATGATGCTGGCGCGATAGCCCAATGACAGTCCCGGCCGCGCCCACATCGGTGCATCGTCCTCGACGGGCACGCCGAGTACGTCGGCGCCAGTGAGCTGCAGCAACGGCGCCTCGTGCGAACCGGACAGCCGCGAGGGATCGAAGATGTTGAAGCCGCCCGGTCCACCGAAGGCCAGCCTGCCATCCCGCAGCCGGTGGACCGCGCCATTGGAGAATTCTTCGCCCTGCAGGCCATCCTCGCGATGATAGACGCGGGTATTGCCCGTGGCGGGATCCAGATGTATCAGGCCCGCATTGCTGCTGATCCACATGGCGCCCTGCTGATCCGCCATGACGCCGTAGGCCACATCCGAACTCTGGCCGCGCGCCAGCGAAACTGTCGTCAGCTGAAGTGCATCGGCTTTCGCCCTGGCATCGACGGTGCGCGCCACGCCCGTGTCCGTGCCGACCCACACCTGTCCGTCACTGCCAAGCGTCAGCGAATAGATCACATCGCTGGGCAGGCCATGCGGATTGGCGGGATCGGTGCGGAACACGCGCAACACCCGGCCCTGTGCATTGGCGAGGTTCAGGCCACCGCCGGCCGTGCCCAGCCAGAAGCGCCCCTGTTTGTCCTCGAGGATGGCGGTGACATCCGTGCCGCTCAGCGCTCCGGGCTCGCCATTGCCGAACGGCAGGTGCCGGATCTCGCCCGTCTGCGGATCGACGATGTTGGCGCCGCCCTCGAATGTGCCGACCCAGATCCTGCCGTCGCGCGCCTCGGTGATCGACATGATGCCGGCGGCGCTCGTGGCGCGCCCCTTTCCCTTCGTCGGAAAGGATTGCAATGTGTTGTCCGGCAGCAGCCGCTTCAGGCCTTCGGTCATCGTGCCGATCCACAGCGAACCGGCGCGATCCGCGTGCAGCGACATCACGCGCCGGTCACCCAGCGCGTTGGCGCGGCCCACGATCTTGTCGATCGGCGTCGCCGTACCGGTCTGAGATTCGTAGCGGAACAGGCCCGCCAGTGAGGCGATCCACACGCCGCGGCCCGGCGCGTCGGCGAAGGCCATCACCATCTGCTCGCGCAGCCATTTCGGCCGCGCGCCACCCATCTCCCAGCTGCGCGGATTCCAGCGGCTCACGCCGCCGCTGCGCGTGCCGATCCACAGCAGGCCGGTGGAGTCCTGGTACAGCGACATGACCATCGAATCGCGCAGCGTCGAGGCGTCGCCGGATTCATGCTGGTAGCGCTGGAAGGCACGCGCACCGGGTTCAAGCAGGCTCAGTCCATCGGCGGTGCCCACCCACAGGTTCCCTGCATCATCCTGCAGGATCGCGCGCACATCGTTGTCGGCCAGCGTGGCGGGTTTGCCGGGCTGATGGCGCTCGAGGCGCAGGATGCGACCGCTGGTGTCGATCTGCGCGAGCCCTTCGCCATAGCTGCCCACCCAGAACGTGCCGTCGGTGGCTTCCATCACGCGCGAAATCTCCGCACGCAGGATCGCAGCCCGTCTGCTTCCACCTACGCGGATGATGCGATCGCCGTCGCGCTGCCAGCGGTCCAGACCGGCTTTGGTGCCGATCCACACATCGCCGGCACGATCCTGTGTCAGCGTGTAGACGTATTCGCTGCTCAGTGAATCGAGCGCATCGCCGTGCCGCAGACGATGCACGACCTTGCCGGTTGATGGATCGAGGATGTCGATGCCCGCATCGGTGGTGCCAACCCAGATGCGGCCTTCCTTGTCGACCAGCAGTGCGTGCACCGCGTTGCTGGAGAGCGAATCATCCTGCCCCGGTACATTCTGGTAGACGTCGAAGCGGTCGGTATCGCGATGCCAGCGCGCGACGCCAGCATTGCGCACGGCAATCCACAGATCGCCCTTCGAGTCCTCGACGGTCTGCCAGATGAAATTTCCGGGCAGCGAGTTGCGTGCGTCCGGCGAACGCGCATAGCGCACCACCTGTCGGCCGTCGAAGCGCACCAGGCCATCCTCGGTGCCCAGCCACACGAAGCCATGTGAATCACGCAGCGTGGTGTACACCGTGGCCTGCGGGAGGCCGTCGGCCGTGGTCAGGTGGCGCAGCACCAGGGGACGCTGCTCCATGGCCGAAGCAGCCATCGTGGCCAGCAACGTGCAAATGCCGACCACAAGCGACCGGACCCTGGTGTTCATCCACATAACCATGAATGAATGTGAGGTCCGGCGCGGTGATGCAGGTCGGAAGCTTCCCACGGCGTTACCGCGCCGTGAGAACCGCATCACATTTCACTACTGGTTCGGGACCCACGACGCGATGGAAGCCGGAGCCGAACCCGTCTGCGGATCCGGGTTGGTCCACCAGTCGAGGCTCCTGCTCCACGCATAGCCCTTGCTCCAGGCGTAGCCCTTGCTCCACGCATAGCCCTTGCTCCAGGCGTAACCCTTGCTCCAGGCGTAGCCCTTGCTCCAGGCATAGCCCGAGCTCCACGCGAAGCCCTGGCCCCAGGGATAGCCCTTGCTCCACGCATAGCCGTCGGCGTCGAGCGATCCACCCCAGCTCGAGCCGGCCATGTCCATGACGTAGTAGTTGCCACTGGCGTCGCGGTTGGCCGGACCGCCGTAGTGCACGGTGCCCGCCAGATCGGCATTGATGTCGAGGCCGGTGTTGGCGCAGCGCGTGGCCGAGGCATGCACCGCATCGTTCGCGTTGATCAGGCCCGCACCCTGCTGGAACACGCTGTAGGCCAGCGTGTTGTCATTGCGGATGGCCGGATGCGCGGTGGCAATCAGGCGGCACTTGACTTCATCGGGCGTGAGCGAAGGCTCACGCTGCAGCATCAGCGCCACCACACCCGTGGTCACCGCGGCGGCCTGCGAAGTGCCCGACATGGTGAACAGCTGCTGCGTGAGCTGCATGGAATCCGGATCGATGTTGGCCAGATAGCTGCTGCTCGACATCGAGGCGGCGATGTGACCGCCGGGCGCCACCACTTCGGGCTTCACGAAGCCCTCGTAGGTGGGACCCGTGCCCGAGAAGCTCGCGAGCTTGTCGTCTGCGCCGTTGTACGGCGTGTAGTTGTCGGTGAGCGCGCCCACGGTGATGACGTAGGGCACATTGCCCGGCACGCTGACCGTCATCGGCGAGGGACCATCATTGCCTGCCGCGGTGACCACCACGATGCCCGCGCGCCATGCGGCCATCACGGCCTGGTTCAGCGGATCATCCCAGTAGAAGGACTGCGGCGGCGCGCCGAATGAGAGGTTCAGCACGCGGATGTTGTAGCGCGCCTTGTTCGCCACCACCCAGTTCAGGCCAGCGATCACGTCGGTGTAGCGGGCCGCACCGTACTGGTCGAAGGCGCGCACCACCACGAGGTTCGAGCGCGGAGCAATGCCCTGATAGCGGCCAGCCAGGTTCAGCGCGCCGCTGGCGGCCACTGAGGTGATGTGCGTGCCATGGCCATACGGATCGCCGCTGACCGCGCCACGTCCACCGTTCACCACGTCGATCGAGGCCAGCACGCGACCGCCATAGTTCTGCGTGGTGTCCTGCCACAGGCCGGTGTCCAGCATGGCGATGGTGACACCGGCGCCGGTGATGCCCGCGCTCTGCAGCAGGTCGGCCTCGATCAGCCGAGGATAGTTGGTCTCATAGATGAGACCCAGCAGCGACACGCCCTTGCCATCCTGAAGCGAAGTGTTCGAGCTGAGGGACTGGACCAGCGGCGACGTGACGGTCTGCACCAGGCTGGTGGAAAGCAGTGGCGAGAGCAAGGTGTTCGACGTGGTGGTGGTGATCTGCGCCACTGCCGTCGAAGCCAGCGTGGAGTTGGTCTGGTTCACGGTCGTCTTCAGCAGGGTGTTCAGACTGCTCAGCAGGCCGCTGGTCTTCACCTTGCGATCTGCATACAGGCGCACCTCGCCATCGCGTTGCAGTTGCGTGGCCTGCGCCGGCGTCAGCATGGTGCTGGCGGCGCTGATGATGCCGAGCTCCTGCTCCACTCTGGCATCCACACGCGCCAGATGTGCGCGCACCACGTCCGGGCTGCGTGCCTGCACGATGTAGCTGTCGCGCTGGCCTGCCTGCAGTGACGCAGAAGGTCCCTGCGTTGCCAGCACTCCCAGCAGCGCGAGCGAGACGAACGCGGCGATCGGTCGGGGCGTAAGCATGACTAGATCCTGTATCCGGTTTGCGACTGTGGCCATTTCACCGGAACTGCGTCACACGGACGCGGCGCGCGTCGGCTGCGGGCGGGGCGAAAGTGTGACGCCGCGCACATAAGACCCGGTCAAATCACCGGCATTGACGTGGCAAACGCGGCCTTATGTGAGCTCAGGGCCAGCCGTAGAGATCGCCGGTGCCCTGCTCGCATCCCATTTTGAGAAGTGCGTCACGATGGGCTGGCGTGTCCACGCCGCTGGCCAGCGGCGTGAATCCCAGACCCTTTGCCACGCCGACTACAGCCGCACAGATGCGCTGTGCCTGCGCATCGGGAAGCTGGCTGGCCCAGGCGCGATCGATCTGCAGGCCCCACAGCGGTGCACCGGCAAGGCGCGGCAGCGGCACCAGCTCGCGGCCCATTTCATCGGCGACGATGCGCACGCCCAGATCGTGCAGTGGCATGAACTCGGAGGGATCGCGCGATACTACGGCGCTTTCGGCCAGGCGGATCTCCAGCCGCTCGGCCGGCAACGCCGTGTCGAGGATGGCGCGGCGCAGGTCCGCGAGAAATCGCTCGTCGAGTGCGTGCGCACGCAGCGCGCCGAAGGACAGCCGGATGGAAGGATCCTCGGCTGCAAGCAGCGCAAAGTCCTCGTGCAGGGTGCGCAGCACGCTGCGCGACAAGGCCGTTGCCAGGCCCATGGACTGCGCGACGGGCAGGAACTCCGCAGGCGGAATCGCGCCGCGCAGCGGGTGCGTCCAGCCCACGTATCCCACCCAGGTTGTGCGCTGACCCGTGGCCAGATGGTGGCGGAAGCGATATCGCAGACGGAAATGTCCGGCTTCGATGGCGGCATGGATTTCGCGCGCGATGTCCAGCCGCGCCAGCGACTTCATCTTCAACGTATCGCTGAAGAAGAACACCCGCGATGAGGCGGCGCGGCGCGCCTCACCTGCCGCCACGCAGGCATGATCCACCAGCACCTGCGGCGATGTGGCATCCACGCCGAGAATGGCCACGCCTGCATGCAAGGCCAGCTGGAACTGCGCGGCGCCGACGGTGACCGGTTCTCGCAGCGAGACGCACAGGCGCGCCATGCAGTTCTCGATGCGTTCCCGGTCGGCGCTGTCCATCCACACCGCCAGCTGGTTTTCCTTCAGTTGCCCCAGGTCCCATTCGGGTTCGTCAGGCGGCCGGCTGGTCACGAGCTGCAGCACTTTCTGCAGCGCGCTGCCGACGATCTGCTCCGACACGCGAGGCGCAATCACGCGACCAAGCTCTGTCACGTCTTCGATCTGGATGACAGCCAGGGCCAGCGGCGACTCGCGCAGCCGCGCCGAGGAGACCGCCTCTTTCAGACGCCGCAGAAATCCGCGACGGTCCGGCTCGGGGCGAGCGTTCACGGCAACGCGCCGGTCCACGGGCACATCCGCGGCCGCCGCACGCACCACGCACGCGCAGCGGTCCTGTGCCACCGCGGTGACGCGCACTTCGAAAGCCGTGCCCGCCAGCTCGAATCTCGCCTCGCTGTGACTGCGATCGGCAATCGCACGGCGCGCAAGCTGCGCGACCAGGGTGGCGACGCCTTCAGGCCACGCCGGGGTGAAGGCATCGTCCTCCCAGCTTCCCAGCGGTTGCAGCGCGGCGATGCCGCGCCCGCCCGCTGCGTGAAGCAGGGTTCCGTCGCGCCGGATCAGAAGGATCAGCTCGGGCAGCGACTGAATGAAGCTGGAGTCCGTCATGGCGCCGGAGGATCATATCGACATGACCCAGAAACTGCAGATCGATTTCGTTTCCGACGTGGCCTGCCCGTGGTGCGCCATCGGAATGTACGGGCTGGAAGAGGCGCTGCGCCGCCTGGAAGGCGCCGTCGACGCCGACGTGCATTTTCAGCCTTTCGAACTCAATCCCGGCATGCGGCCCGAAGGCCAGAACCTGGATGAACACATCGGGGAAAAATATGGCGGCCCGCCCGAACAGCTGGCGGCCAGTCGCAATGTGCTGCGCGAACGCGCGGCCGGCGTGGGATTCGAATTCAACTCTTCATCGAAGAGCCGCGTCTACAACACCTTCGACGCCCATCGCCTGCTGCACTGGGCCAGGAACATGGGGCGCCAGCGCGAACTCAAACGCGCCCTCTTCAAGGCCAATTTCACCGACGACGCGAATGTGTCCGATCCGGAACTGCTCGTCGCCGTCGCGGCCTCGGCCGGGCTCGACCCGACCGAGGCGCGGGAAATCCTTTCCTCACGTCGATACGCCTCTGAAGTCCGTGAGGCGGAAACCCTGTGGACTTCGCGCGGCATCCATGCCGTCCCTGGCGTCATCATCAACGGCAAATGGTTGATCTCGGGCGGCCAGCCGCCCGAGATCTTCGAACAGGCCTTGCGAAATATCGCCACTGGGCTCACTTAAAGGAAGCGAGAAGGCCTTCAGGGACTTACTGACCCGAGCTCGCGCCAGGAGTGCGCGAGCTGCTGCTCGCGGCGCCGGCGCCCGAAGCGGAGTCACTGGACGAAGAGGAAGTGCTGTCCTTCGACTTGCCGGCGTGATTCCACTTGGAGAATTCGATCGGGGTCAGGTAGCTGTCCTTGTTGGTGTCCAGCGTATCGAACTGCGAACGCAGCTCGGCGTTGGACTGGATTTCGGACATGGCCACGCGGCCATCCTTGTTGCTGTCCAGCGAGCTGAAATCCACCGACGAAGCGGTGGACGACGAAGCCTGGGCGCTGGCAGAAGGAGCCGCTGCGTCCTGCGCGAACACCGCACCAGCGGCTGCGAGCGAGACGACGAGCGTTCCAATGCGAGTAACGATTTTCATGATGTCGATCCTCATGGGGCTGTGAAAGAACACGGGGCTCATCATGCGCACCCGCTCCCATGCGATCCGTCAGTGCAACGCGATATGTACGACTCACTCGCGCGCTAAAAAAAGTCGGCTGTTTCCTACAGTCAATTCGCTCTTTTGCGACAACTATCCGGCACCAAGTCTTACAGCATCAGCGCCGTGGTGCTGTCGCCGAAATGTTCTTCGCGGCAGCCCAGCTTCTGCAGCATCGCCAGCAGCAGATTCGACATCGGCGTGTGTTCGGGCTGCACCAGGTGCCGGTTTGCCTGCAAAGCACCGCTGGCCTAGCCCGCAAGTACGATGGGCAGGGGGTCGTGATTGTGCGAATTGCCATCGCTCATGCCGCTGCCGTAGAGGATCAGCGAGTGATCGAGCAGCGAACCGTCGCCATCCGGCGACTTGGCCAGCTTGTCGAGGAAGTACGCGAACAATCCGCTGTGATAGCGGTTGAGAACCGCAAAGCGGGCCTTGTTGTCCTCGTTGTTCGAATGATGCGACAGGATGTGGAAGGAATCCCGCACGCCGCTCTTCGGATAGACAGCATTGCTCAGTTCCTTGGCCACCATGAAGGTGCTGATGCGCGTGATCTCGGTCTGCCAGGCCAGCGTCAGCAGGTCGTACATCAGCTTGATGTGCTGTTCCACATCATCGGGAATGCCGTTGGGCTTTGGCGGCAACTCGACATTGCCCTCCACGCGCTCGCCGGCCTGCGCGATGCGGCGTTCGATCTCGCGCACGTCAGTGACGAATCGGTCGAGCCGTTCGCGGTCGGGCGCCGGCAACCTGCGGTCGAGGCCATTGATCTGCTCGGTCACCGAATCGAGCAGGCTCAGTGCCTGTGCGCGGCGCGCGGTGCGCTGCGCATCATTGGCGCCGTCGCCGAAGAGCTGCTCGAACAGCACCTGCGGATTGTTCTGCATGGGCAGCGGCGACAGTTCGTTCTGCCACGACAAAGTGTTGCGGTAGGCGCAGCTCAGGCCTTCGCCGCAGCTCATGCTCGAGTCCTCGATCATGAGTTCCAGCGACGGCAGCGGCGTGTCCTGCCCCAGGTATTTCACCGCCACCTGGTCCACCGTGATCCCCAGTTTCGGCTGCGCGCCGGACGCGGCCTTGGCGCCGCTCAGGTACGTGGCCGAAGAGCGGTTGTGATTGCCTGTTGCCCCGCCAGGCCCGTAGGCCAGCGGATGCGTGAGATTGCTGACCACATTGATGTGTTCACGATAGGCAGACAACGGCTGCAGGATTTCACTGAAGGGGAAGTCGCGGCCCCCCCCCTTCGGCGTCCATCGCGCCATGGTGGCGCCGTGCGGAAAGTAGATGGCGCCGAAGCGCGTGCGCGGCTTCGGCGTGGCCGACATCGCGGGCACCATGGATTCAAGCAGCGGCAATGCCAGCACCGCACCTGCACCGCGCAGGACCGTGCGGCGCGACAGATGCCTGCGGGTGATGAAGTGGCTCATGTCGACCTCATTGGCGGGCTGCAACCCGCGCGGGTTCCGGTGCGGCCTCAGCAGCGGTGCCACGCAGATGGAATGATGGCGTTTGCACCACGCCCAGTATCAGCGCGCTGGCGCGGTAATTCTGGCGCGCGGCATCGCGCACGATGGCGCGCACTGCGGGCATGTCGCGGTAATCCACGGTGCGCCCCAGCGCATAGGTCATCAACTTCACCGTGAAGTTGGTGACGAAGAGCTGCGAGCGTGAGGTGAGCGCGTTGACCAGATCGTCTGGCCCTTCGAGGCGCGTGCCGTCGACCAGCGTGCCGCGCGCATCCACCGGCGAATCGCCGTCACGCTCGCGCCACGCACCGATGGCGTTGAAGTTCTCCAGCGCAAAGCCCACCGGGTCGATGACGCTGTGGCAGGCGGCGCAGGAAGGGTTCTTGCGGTGATTCTCCAGGCGCTGCCTCACGGAGGCCGTGATCACCTGGGTGCCATCGCCGTCGAGGTTGGTTTCCACTCCGGGCGGCGGCGCGGGTGGCGGGGCGCCGAGAATGTTTTCGAGGATCCACGCGCCCCGGATCACCGGTGAGGTACGGCTGGCCGTGGAGGTAATGGTCAGGATGCTGCCCTGGCCCAGCAAGCCACGGCGATGCGTGCCGGGCGGCAGCTTCACCATCCGGAAGTGCGAGCCACGCACGTCGGGAATGCCGTAGTGGCGCGCCAGCCGTTCGTTGAGAAAGGAGTAGTCGGCCGTCAGCAGTTCGGTGAGTGGACGATCCTGCGAGAACACCCAGCCCACCAGCGATCGCGTCTCTTCGATGAAGGCTTCGCGCAGGTTCTCGTCAAAACCTTCGACCTCTGGCGTGACCGTCGCCAGTTCGCGCAGGAACAGCCACTGGCCCGCGAAGTTCTCCACCAGCGCCGACGCACGCGAGTCGGCCAGCATGCGACGCACCTGCGCAGTCTGCACCTGCGGCCGGTGCAACTGGTTGCGCACCGCCAGATCCACCAGCTCCTGGTCGGGAATGCTGCTCCAGAGGAAGAACGACAACCGCGATGCCAGCTCCAGATCGTTGATGGGAGCGGGATCGCCAGCCTTGGCACCGCGCTCTTCTTCAAAGCGGAACAGGAAGCGAGGATCGATGAGGATGCGTGCAATGCCCTGCTGAATGCCGGCCTCGAACCCGCCTTCATCACGACCGCGCTCGTAGAACTTCAGCACGGTGGCCAGGTCCCTGGGCTGCTGGGGCCCACGGAACGCACGGCTGGCGATGTCCGTCAGGATGCGCTGCGCGCAGGCCTGCTCCTCGGCGGCTGCTTTCGGATGGCAGGTGAAGATGCGCCGCCGGCTTTCGGTATCGCCGGGGCTCGTGGCGTTGAACGGACCGGCGATCTCCACGCTGTCGATGCCGCCCTCCACCTTGTAGACGGAGTAAATGTCGTTCACGCCCGCCTGCCGCCGCTGGTCGAAGATGGCTGCGGTGAGCACATGCTGCCCGGCTTTCACCGGCAGGCGGAAATCGCGCTGGTTGCGCACATCCACCCGCTGGCCATCCAGCGCCACATCAATGCGCATGCTCGGATTGCGGCCCATCGAAAAGCCACCGCGCACGCTGAAGTGATACTCGGCATCCAGCGGAAAGCTGTGCACGATGCGAACGCCACCGCGCGAACCCAGCGGCAGGCCTTCCAGGTGCTTGTCCTGCGCCAGCGTGGGCGGTGTCTGGTAGATGGCCGTGGTTTCGGTGGCGGTCATGTCGCCCACGGCGGTGCGGCTCAGTTTCATCGCGGCCGTGGTGTAACCCTGGATCAGGGCCGGCGAGATCGACAGGCCGGAGGCCACATTGTCGAAACCATTGCTGGCGTCATCCGGCGGCAGCAGTGCCGCCACATCCACCTGCATGCCGAACAGGTCACGGATGGCGTTGGCGTATTCGGCGCGATTCAGCCGGTGCAGGGCGGGGGCCGCCGGGTGCGCCCTGGATTCCGCGTCGAGTCGCGTCTCGAGCATGCGCGCGATGGATTCGGTGTCCTCGCGCGAGGGGCGCTCTTTGCCGGGCGGCGGCATCATGCCGGAGCGCAACTTGAGCAGCACCTTCTCCCAGGTCTGCGCATCGGCCCCCACATGACCATGATCCAGCGAGGTCAGGTCGAGACCACCGGCCCAGTCCTCGGTATTGTGGCATTTGGTGCAGTACTGCTCGGTGACCGCGTGCAGATCCGGCGCGGCCTGCGCCGCTGCAGCCGGCAGCGCGATGGCGGCGACGATTGCGCCCAGTCGCATGCGAGAGATGAGGCGCATCCGGAATTCCTGGCGCGTCACCATCATCGTACTTCCTTGCCCTGCGCCTTCAGCAAGGATGTGATCAGTGCAATGGAACCCGGCTTGGGTTCGGGGGGATGCGTGGCCAGGAACACCCCTTTGGCCCAGTCCAGCGCGGAGCGATGTTCGTTGTCCTGCGCGGTGAGGTCGGCGCCCTTCTCCACCAGGAAGCGGATGATGTCCTCCGAGCCGCGATTCGCAGCGCCGTGCAGAGCCGTCACACCCATGGAATTCGCCTGGTTCACATCCATCCCGAGTTCGTAACACAGTTTCACGGCCTCAAGCAGCTGGTCTGGACCTTCGGTCCACGTCTGCGCCACCACCCAGTTCACGCCTGCCGCGGCCATCAACGGCGATGTGCCGTGGAAGGTGTCGATGCGCGGATTGGCGCCATGCTGCAGCAGCATTTTCATCACTGTGACATCCCCGGCCAATGCCGCGGTGAGAAACGGCGTCTGGCCGGTGAAGTCCACCCACTCCAGCGACCCAGTGATCTCCAGCAGATGATGCCGGAATGGCGGAGTTTCCCTGGTGCGCGCATTCACATCTGCGCCTGCCGCCAGCAGCGCCTTGATCAACTCCAGCAGCGGCGCGCGGTCGATGCCGTTCTTGAAGGTGGCGTTGTGCACATAGAGATTGCGCACGTTGACGGCCTCCCACAGCGGGCTGCGGCCGTACCAGTCCGGGGCGTTCACATCGCCCCCGTGGGCCAGCAGGAACAGTGCCGCGGCCACATTGTCGTTGGAGATGGCCATCAGCAGTGGCGTGATGTCGTTCGCCTCGCGCGCATTCACCTTCGCGCCAGCGTCGAGCAGCAGTTTCGCCACGTCCACATGATCGTGGCGCACGGCGTAGTGCAGTGGCGTCATGCCACCGGGAGTCGGTTCCCGGCGACCGCGATCGGCGGGCACGCCACCGCGCAGGATGCCCACGCCGAAACCAAAGCCCGGCACCGAGTTGGGCGCGATGAAGGCGGGCGTGGCGCCGACGCGGGTAGCGACGTTGGGATCGGCGCCCGCGGCGAGCAGCAGCGAGACGATGCTGGCATGACCGGCGCGCGCCGCAAACATCAGCGCGGTCTGACCGAATGCCGCCTCGCGCGCATCCACGGCCACACCGCGCTTGAGCAGGCTGGCCACGATCTGCGGCACGCCCACCTGCGAGGCCATCATCAGCAATGTCTCGCCGGTGGGTTCAAGCTGATTGGGATTGGCGCCAGCCTTGAGCAGCAGATCGACCATGGCGGCATTGCCATTGCCGATGGCGAGGCTCAGCGCACTGATGTCGCGCTCGGTCAGTGCGTTGACGTCGGCGCCGGCATCGAGCAGCAGCTTCGCGCCTTCCAGATCGTCCGCGTCCACGCGCCAGTGCAGCGCGGGAGTGCCGAACTGGCCACGCGCATTCGGATCTGCACCACCCTTCAGCAGCGACTTCACCGCCTGCATGTTGCCTTTCATCGCCGCATCGGCCAGGACTGGAGCGATGGTAGATGAGGCGGTGACGGGACCGGTGGCGATGGCGGGACTAGTGGCAACAAGCGCGATCAGCGCCAGCCATCCCCCGACTCTCGTTTTCCGGCATGAATTCACGCTAATCGGCAGGGAATTCGCAGTACCCATCCCGTTTCCAACAACCTTGCTTCTATCAGTAGCAGGTTTAGCATGGCACCCGATTCATCGCCACCACAACGGGGAAGTCAGTGCGCAATCCGAATTCTGCTGCGACGCCAGAGGCCGGGAACATCGGTACGGACCGCCGCGGCGTTCTCGGAGCGGGGATTGCCATGGCGGTCGGCGCTGCACTCGGCAGTTCGCCGAATCGTGCCGCAGATCAGCGCGCAGCGACCAGTCCAGTGGCCGCCACGGCGGCCGACGCGAAACTGCTGCCGGGCTTCAAGGTGGAACGCGTGAAGACCAGCGGCGCCGAACTGCATACCGTGTATGGCGGCAGTGGGCCGCCGCTGCTGCTGCTCCACGGCGCCCCGCTGACGCATCTGTCCTGGTTTCGTGTTGCGCCGGAGCTGGCGAAGATATACACCGTCATCGCTCCCGACCTGCGCGGCTATGGCGACAGCAGCAAGCCCGAGGACGGCAAGGATCACGTCAACTACTCCAAGCGCGTGATGGCGCAGGACAACATCGACCTGATGAAGCATTTCGGCTACGAGCGCTTCGCCGTGGTGGGACATGACCGCGGCGGCCGCGTGGCGCATCGTCTGGCGCTGGACCATCCGGATGCGGTGACGCGCATGGCAGTGCTCGACATCGTGCCCACGCACTACCTGTACACGCATGTGACCAAGGCCTTCGTGGATGCCTACTTCCACTGGTTCCTCTACATCCGTCCGGCGCCCTTCCCCGAGAACATCCTCAACAGCGACATCCCGGGCAATTTCGGACGCGCCGGCGATCCGGATCTGCGTGCCGAATACCTGCGCGTGTACCGCAACCCGGCCGCGGTGCATGGCATGTGCGAGGACTATCGCGCTTCGGCCGGCATCGACATGAAGTTCGACGAGGAGGACCTGAACAAGAAGGTCACCTGCCCGTTGCACGTGCTGTGGGCCAGTGATGGCGCCATGGGCCGCATGTATGACGTGCTCAAGATCTGGAAAGAGCGCGGCACGAAGGTCACGGGCGCCGCATTGACGGGCGGACACAATCTGCAGGAAGCCAACCCGACCGGCGTGCTGGCGCAACTGCAGCCTTTCCTGGCTGCGTAGGAATCCTCTGCGGCAGGCAGGTGCGCCATCATCGCGAACTTCCATGTAGCGCTGGCGATGATGGCCGGAACCGGGCGCGTCCTTGCCGTCCCTGCACTGGCTCCTGCGCCATTGACGCATTCCACTGGCGCCGCAGCAAGCTATCGGCGGCGGCGGCGCGATAAAAAATTCCTGTTGATTCAGCAATATCCACAAGCCTGTTCCATCACCCGGCTTCAAGACTGGAGCACTCATGCGCAAGCTCATCCCGCTGCTCGCCCTGATCGTCCTCTGCGCGCCCGCCATCGCGAAGGACAAGGACGCGCAACGCCTGCTCGATCGCAACGCCATCATGGACACCATGCACAAGTACATCTGGACCGTCGATTCACTCGACGCCGATGGCTATGTGTCGGTGTTCACGCCAGATGCGCAGATCGACTCCAACGGCCAGCTCATGCAGGGCCATGAAGCCATCCGCAAGGTGGTTACGGGGATGCAGGCCTCGCAGGCGAAGAACCGCGCCGAAGGCAAGCCGGTGGGTGCGCTGTATCACGTGGTGAGCAATGAACGCATCGCCTTTCAAAGCGACAACCAGGCCACGTATTACTCCTACTGGCAGACCCTGCGAAAGGGACAGGATGGGCGCTACGCAACCGGCGGATTCGGGCGCTCCGAGGATCACCTGGTGAAGCAGAAGGACGGCGCGTGGCTGATCCAGTACCGCAAACTCACGGTGTTTGCGGATTGATGCGCCCCGGCGGCGCGATCAGAACGTGCCGCTGACGGTGAGCCGATACAGGGGATGCCAGACCAGCCGGTCGTCGCGCGTGGACGAAACCGGACCATCGCGACGCGCCTCGTAATAGATCTCTTGCGTGCGATCCTTGGCGTTGTACAGGTTGCCGACGGCCACGCGCACCTTCAGCCCGAACACATTCTTGTGTTCGAGGAAGATCTGGCCGAAGGGCTGCGAATTCCAGAACACCGACTCGTAATTCAGGCGCCGGAAATAGTTCTTGCTCTGGTATTCGGTGAACAGGCCCCAGGTCCAGGGTGTTCCCGGAACATCCTGACGGAAATCCACGTTCCAGTAATAGCGGTTGCCATTGAATTCGCGATGCGTGCCGAACACCGGATCGCGCAGGCTGGTGTCGCGCCAGGTGATGAAGCTGTCGAGCTTGCCGCCGGGAATTCCCCAGTCATCCAGCAACAGGCTGGTGTCGAGCGTGAGCTGGAGTCGGCGGGCACTGGGCAGATTGCCCGGCGTTTCGGTCGTGGCGCTCAAGGGCACCTGTTCGACGATGTCGCTGATGCGCTCGAGTTCGACGTTGAGCTTGATCTTGCCGTGCGATCCCAGGTTGCGAACGGTTTCGGCCTGCAGCAGCCAGCTCTGTGGCGGCACCAGTTCCGGATTGCCGCCGTTGGTGTTGTTGTTGGTCACATCCACCGACGCGAGGAAGTCGAAGAAATTGAGCTGACCGACCTTGCGCTGCAGGCGCAGGTTCACTTCCCAGGGAGAGTCCGAATTCCAGGCCAGTGAGACCGCACCCTTGGGCCGCCAGAACTGACGCGTCTGGCCCGTGGCGCCATTCTGGCTGAGCTGGCTGTATTCCGCGCCACCGCTGAGTTGCAATGACCAGGTCTTGCCCAGTGGCCGGCTGAAACTGAGGATGCTCTCGCCGCGCTGCTCCTCCACCCGCGAGCTGGCGCCTGGCAGGCTCTGCGGCTGATACAGACCATTGCCGTCGAGTGCATCGAGCGCGGCCGTCGCATCCACGAAATTCTGGGCCGCCTCGGCCGAAAGGCTCCAGTCGCCTCCCGCTGCCTTCCAGCGGTATTCAGCGCGGCCTACGCGCTCGCCCTCGGTGGAATCGCGTGAAAAGCGCGATCCCGCAGGCAGCCCGCCTTCGGGAGTGGTCACCTGTTCGTTGACGTTGGGACCTTCGCGTTGCGTGAAGAACCCGACCAGCTTCAGCCGACCTGCTCCCAGCGAAAACTCGTAGTCGGAACCCACTTCGGTACGCCACTTCACCTCGTCGCCCTGGTTCAGTTCCGTGGTGAGGGCATCACCCGGCACCTGGAACAGCGTGGTGACGTGCCGGCGCGAATGCATGCGCTCGACGCTGGCATTGAGGTTCCAGATCGAGCCGGAATCGGTGCGGTGATTCAGCGAGCCGGACAGCTTGGGTATGTCGTTCGCGAAATTGGGCCGCTCGGCGCGCACGAAGGAGATGTCCGTCGCGCGCCGGTACTCGGCTTCCTTTCCCCATCCGCCACCGCGAAATCCATCCCACCTGAAGCCCAGCGCGAAATCGCCGAAACCGGATTTGCCCGAAACGTTCACCTCGCCGGGCGGCCAGTGCGTGGGAATCCGCTCGCGGAACTGCGGTCGCCATACAAAATTGCCCTGCACGTCGCCCTGCTCGGTACGCACATTGAGCACGTGCCCGGACAGGCCGCTGATGTCGAGCATGGCGCCGTCCATGAGTTCCATGCGAAGCACGGCCTTCACGGGAATCCGGCGCAGCACCGTGAGCGCATCATTGCCTTTGCCGGTGATGCGTTGCCCATTGATCAGCACATTCTGCGACGCCTCACCCAGGCCCCGGTCATTGCTGACATTGCTGACGCTGAAGCCTGGAATCTGCTGCACCATGTCCGCGGCGGACTGCGGCGCAAAGCGCGCGAACTGCTCGGGCAGGTAGATGCTCTTGCCGTCTTCGATCAATGGAACGATGCCGGAGGACACTGGCTGGTCGGCAGGGGTCTGGGCCAGCGACGGATGCATTGCCAGGCCGGAACACATGGCAAGCAGCGCCGGCAAAATGCGGCGAACGGCTGTGGACAACGCTCGGCCTCCCCTGATTGCTGCGCATGCCGCGCACGTCCCGGCAATTGGTGCCATTGGACACCATTGCATTACCTGCGTTCCCGGCTTTCGTGGTTATCGGTGTCACATCCCCGCATATTTTCCTAGGATGCAGTTCTGCGAGCGGCGGTTTGAATCCCGGAGAACAAGATGTCACGCACCCAGGCCCTGGCAATCTGCATGGTAGTGGCAATCACCGCATTGGGGCCCGTGTCCGCTGCCGCGGCATCCGTCCCGGCCAGCATCCAGGACGCCGCGGATCACCTTGCCATCGAGCGACTGCTGACGGAGTACGGACGCACCCTGGCCAATCGCGACTTCGCGGCCTACGCGGCGCTGTTTGCCAGGGAGGGGGAATGGAAGGGCGCGCTGGGTACTTATCGCGGCCCGGCTGCCATTCAGGCGGCCATGGAAAAGATCTTCAAGGACGCCGTTGCCGACATTCCCAAGGGCAGCAATTTCCACGTGATGTCGAACTTCATCATCGACGTGCAGGGCGATCGCGCCACCGCGCACTCCACCTTCATCTTCTACAAGCTGAACAAGAGCGTGCCCGAAGCAGCCGTGGCCGGCCGCTATGAAGACGTCCTGATCCGCGAGAACGGCGCCTGGCGATTCCTGCAGCGTAATGCGCTGCCGGTGGTCTCGCCCTGATCAGCGCACGTCGAGCGCAGCATCCAGCGACTGTTCCAGCGATGTCGTGGGCCGCCCGATGATGTTCTGCAGCGTGCGGCTGTCATCGAACAGCCAGCCGTCGGCCGCGTGGGCATCGCAGTCCGCCAGGATGCGCGCGAAGCCTTCCGGCAAGCCGGTGCTGGTGAGCGCAGCGATGTACTGTGCTTCGGTGAGATCGCGCACCTGCACCTCACCGCCGGACTTTTCAGCCAGCAGCGCCGCGTATTCACGCTTGCTGAAGCTGGTGCTGCCCGCCAGCTCGTACACCTGGCCCGGCCGGTGGTCATCGCGCAGGATCAGCGCTGCCGCCGCTTCGGCGTAGTCATCGCGCGAGGCCGTGGAAAATCGTCCGCCGCCTGCGGCGCTCAGCACCACTCCCGACTGGATGGCCAGCGAGGCAGTGTGGGTGAAATTCTCGCTGTACCATCCGTTGCGCAGCACGATGAAAGGCAAGCGGCCCGCACGCAGCACCTCTTCGGTGCCGCGATGCTCGGCCGCCAGCAGCAACGGACTGGCATCGGCCTTGAGAATGCTGGTGTATGCCAGCAATTGCACCCCTGCCGACGCGGCCGCGTCGATCACGGCCTTGTGCTGCTGCACCCGCCTGCCCACTTCGTTGCCCGAAACCAGCACCACTCGACTCACGCCTTCGAGCGCCGCTTCGATGGTGGCCGGATGATCGTAATCCACCACGCGAAAGGTCACGCGCTGCGGCGCCTTGACCACATTGCGGCCGCTGGCCACCACTTGCGTGGGCGGCAGCTTCATTTGCAGGCACTGTACGATGCGCGTACCCAGCTGCCCGGTGGCGCCGGTCACCAGAATCTTACCGTCGGTCATGGAATCCTCTGCTGTTGTTCGAGGCAAGGATGCGGCGCAATGGCACACTGATGGGGGCGCAGCTGGAACTTCCTCATAACGTGGACCGCCCCCCTATGTCTGTCGGACGTACAAACCTCTCGCCATGAGCCTTCCGCTGACACACGACGCCCCTGCCCATGCGGATGGGCTGCCGAAACCGCGCCGCTACTGGTCGGTGGTGGCCATCTGGCTGGCGATTTCCATGGCGGTGCTGGACAGCTCCATCGTCAACGTCGCATTGCCGACCATCGCACAGGAATTGCACACGCCCGCGGCCGTGTCCATCTGGATCATCAACGCCTACCAGCTTGCCATCACCGCGCTGCTGCTGCCGCTTGCCGCGCTGGGCGATCGCATCGGCTACCGGCGCGTGTACTTGCCGGGCCTGGGCGTGTTCATCGTCGGGTCCATCGCCTGCGCCATGGCGAAGGGCCTGGGCACCCTCATCGCCGCGCGCATGTTCCAGGGTATCGGGGCCGCGGCCATCATGAGCATGAATGCCGCACTGGTACGCGCAACTTATCCGCACGGCATGCTCGGCAAGGGCATCGGTTACAACGCGCTGGTGCTGTCCATCTCTGCCGCGGCCGGACCGTCGATCGCGGCAGTCGTGCTGAGCGTGGGTTCCTGGGCGTGGCTGTTCCTCATCAATGTGCCCGTTGGACTGGCGTCGCTGTTCATCGGCATGCGTGCGCTTCCGCACACGGTGGGACATGGTGGGCGCCCCAATTACATTTCGGCGGCGCTGAGCGCCATCACGCTGAGCACGCTGGTGTTCGGCATCGAATCGCTGGCACGCGAGGAAATTGCGGCCGGGATTCCGATACTGGGCGTTGCCGTGATCGCCGGTGTGGCGCTGTTGCGGCGCGAATGGCGGCGCCCGCGTCCGCTGCTGCCGCTCGACCTGCTGCGGATCCCGATCTTCGCACTGTCGATCGCCGCATCATTCACCACTTTCGCCGCACAGATGCTGGCCTTCGTGGTGCTGCCCTTCATGCTGCAGAACCTGCTCGCCCGCGATGCCATGCAGACCGGGCTGTTGATCACGTTATGGCCGCTGGCCATCGGCGTGACGGCGCCCCTGGCGGGCCGGCTTGCGGATCGCTATCCGGCCGGCCTGCTCGGCGGCGTGGGACTTGGCGTGTTCGCACTGGGCCTGGTTGCGCTTTCCACGCTGCACAGCGACTCGGGAAATCTCGATGTGATGTGGCGCATGGCGCTGTGCGGCCCCGGCTTCGGATTCTTCCAGTCTCCCAACAACCGCACAATGATGACGGCGGCACCGCGGGCACGCTCCGGCGCCGCCGGCGGCATGTTGGCCACGGCGCGCCTGCTCGGCCAGAC
>JACZDC010002285.1_pt1 | contig 20691 bp, 19 predicted proteins | sample 8641791 | NCBI WGS metagenome assembly JACZDC01 (sample SAMN15324613, study PRJNA640507) | soil metagenome | isolation source: intercropping peanut in the second line | place: China: Luxin town, Laibin City, Guangxi Province | collected 2019-07-25 | depth 10cm m
ACGTCGGCCTGCGCGAGCGCCGGCGCGTCGTTGGTGCCGTCGCCGGTCATGGCCACAAGGCGGCCGCCCTGCTGATACTCGCGGATGAGCTTCAGCTTGGTCTCCGGCGTCGCCTGCGCGAGGAAGTCGTCGACGCCGGCCTCGGCCGCTACGGCAGCGGCGGTCAGCGGGTTGTCGCCGGTGATCATGACGGTCTTGATGCCCATGGCGCGCAGCTCGGCGAAGCGCTCGCGGATGCCGCCCTTGACGATGTCCTTGAGATGGATCACGCCGAGGACCTGCGGCCCCTCCGCTACGACCAGGGGCGTGCCGCCGGACCTCGCGATCGTCTCGACCCGGGCGCGGACGCTGGCCGGGAAGTCGCCTCCCTGCTCGGTGACGAAGGCCTCGACGGCGTCGGAGGCACCCTTGCGGAACTTGCGTCCGTCGAGATCCACGCCGCTCATGCGCGTCTGCGCGGAAAATGGCACGAACTGGGCGTTGAGCGAACGGATGTCACGCTCCCGAATCCTGTACTTTTCCTTGGCCAGCACCACGATGCTGCGCCCTTCGGGCGTCTCGTCGGCGAGCGAGGAGAGCTGGGCCGCGTCGGCGAAATGCGCCTCTCCAACCCTTTCAGCCGGGAAGAATTCCGTGGCCTGGCGGTTGCCGAGCGTGATCGTTCCGGTCTTGTCGAGCAGCAGCACGTCCACGTCGCCCGCCGCCTCGACCGCGCGGCCGGACATGGCGATGACGTTTGCCTGGATCATGCGGTCCATGCCGGCGATGCCGATCGCGGACAGCAGCCCGCCGATGGTGGTCGGGATCAGGCAGACGAGCAGGGCGGTCAGCACCGTCACCGTGACCGGAGTGCCCGCGCCAGCCGAGCTGACGCTGTAGATCGAGAAGGGCAGCAGCGTGACGGTTGCGATCAGGAAGATCAGGGTGAGCGCGGCGAGCAGGATCGAGAGTGCAATCTCATTTGGAGTCTTCTGGCGCCGCGCGCCTTCGACGAGCGAGATCATGCGGTCGAGAAAGGTTTCTCCAGGGTTGGCCGTGATGCGGACGAGCAGCCAGTCGGAGAGCACCTGCGTGCCGCCCGTGACCGAGCTGCGGTCGCCACCGCTCTCGCGGATCACGGGCGCGCTCTCGCCGGTGACCGCGGCCTCGTTGACCGACGCGGCGCCTTCGATCACCTCGCCATCGCCCGGAATCGTGTCGCCGGCCTCGACGAGCACGACGTCGCCCTTTCTCAGGTCGGTGGAGGAGACCTCGGTGCGGGCCGCGTTGCGGTGGGGTTCGGCAAGTTTTTTAGCCGTGGTGGTCTGGCGCGTCTTGCGGAGGGCTGCGGCTTGGGCTTTTCCTCGTCCTTCGGCCATGGCTTCAGCGAAGTTGGCGAACAGCACGGTGAACCACAGCCACAGGGCCACGGCGAGGATGAAGCCGGCGGGGGCCTCACCTCGTCCGACCAGAGATTGGATCCACAGGCCCGTGGTGAGGAAGCTGCCGATGTAGACCACGAACATGACGGGGTTGCGCACCATCACGCGCGGATGCAGCTTGCGGAACGAATCCTTGACCGCCGCGCGGACGATCTTCGGATCGAACAGGGACTTTTGACGTTTGGACATGGTCAGAACCCTCCGGCGGCGGTTATCTGGAGAAGCTGAAGATGCTCGACGATCGGGCCGAGCGCCAACGCCGGGAAGAAAGTCAGCGCGCCCACCAGCGCGATCACGCCGATCAGGAACCCGACGAACAGGGGGGTGTGGGTGGGCAGGGTCCCGGGGCTGGCCGGAACCAGCTTCTTTTTGGCCATCGAGCCGGCGATGGCGAGCGTCGGGATGGCGAGCCAGAAGCGCGAGAGGAACATGGCGATGGCGCCGGTCGTGTTGTAGAACGGGTTGTTGGCGCCGAGGCCCGCGAACGCGCTACCGTTGTTGTTGCCTTGCGACGTGAAGGCGTAGAGCACCTCGGAGAAGCCGTGGGCGCCGGGGTTGAAGATCGTCGCGAGGCCCGGTTTCACCACCACCGCGGCGGCGGTGAAGATCAGCACCACGAACGGCATGATGAGGATGACGAGCGAGGCCATCTTCATCTCGTAGGCCTCGATCTTCTTGCCCAGGTACTCCGGCGTGCGGCCGACCATCAGGCCGGCGATGAACACCGTGACGAGCACAAAGACGAGCATGCCGTAGAGGCCCGAGCCCACGCCGCCGAAGATCACCTCGCTGAACTGCATGAGGAACAGCGGCACCAGGCCGCCGAGCGGGGTGTAGGAGTCGTGCATGGAATTGACCGAGCCATTCGAGGCCGCCGTCGTGGCCGACGCCCAGAGCGTGGAATTGACGATGCCGAAGCGCGTCTCCTTGCCTTCCATGTTGCCGGCATGAGCCACACCAAGCCGGTCGAATCCCGGATTGCCCGCCTGCTCCGGAAGGGTGCCGGCTGCGACGAAGACGACGAGCACGAGCGTCATCGCCGCGAGCAGCGCCCACCCCTGGCGGTTGTCGCCGACCATCCGGCCAAACGTATGGCAGAGGGCGGCCGGGATGAGCAGGATCGAAAGCATCTGAAGGAAATTCGAGAGCGGCGTCGGGTTTTCGAACGGATGCGCGGAGTTGACGTTGAAGAAGCCGCCGCCGTTGGTGCCGAGCTGCTTGATCGCGACCTGCGACGCCGCGGGGCCCAAGGCCAGAACCTGTTCCCCGCCTTCGGTCGGCTGCACCGACCGATAGGAGGAGAAGGTCTGCACCACGCCCTGCGAGACCAGCACGAGCGCCAGGATCAGCGACAGCGGCAGCAGGATGTAAAGAGTTGTCCGAGTGAGATCGACCCAGAAGTTGCCGATCGTCTTCGCGTTCCTGCGCGCGAGGCCGCGGATCAGGGCCACGAGCACCGCCATGCCGGCCGCGGCCGAAACGAAGTTCTGAACCGTGAGGCCGAGCATCTGTGTCAGAAAGCTCATTGTGGTCTCGCCGCCGTACCCTTGCCAGTTGGTATTGCTCACGAACGAGACGGCGGTGTTGAACGAGGAGTCGGGACTCACCGCGCCGAGCGCGGCCGGGTTCCAGGGCAGCAGGCCCTGCAGACGCTGAAGGCCGTACAGGAAGACGACGCTCACGAGGCTGAACAGAAGGAGCGAAAGGGTGTAGGTCTTCCAGTCCATCTCCTCGTCCGGCCGCACGCGGCACAGGCGATAGAGGAGCCGTTCGACGCCGAAAGGCTTGCCTTCGTACACGCGGGCCATGTAAGCGCCGAGCGGCCTGGCGAGCGCTAGCAGGACGACGAAATAGAGACCGATCTGAAGAAGCGCGTTGGTCGTCATCAGAAGCGCTCCGGTTTCAACAGGGCCGCGAACAGGTAGACGGTCAGCAGCACCGTCACCAGGAGGCCCAGGATGTAGAGGCCGTTCATTTCTTTTCCTCCTGCACCGGCTCCAGGGACTCGCACAGGCGCACGAAGCCCCAGGACGCCGCGAAGAGACCGATCGTGAGAGCGATGTAGAGCATGTCCATGGAGGTCTCCTCAGGCCTTCGTGGCGGGAAGGGTGAACCAGACCGTGGTGCCGTCACCTTCACGGCTCTCGCACCGGATCTCGCCGCCATGCGACCGCACGACGTCGCGCGCGATCGAAAGGCCGAGCCCGGCCCGGCCGTCGTTCTCGGTGCCGGGGACCTGGTAGAAGCGTTCGAAAATGTGATCGAGATGCTCCAGAGGGATGCCGGGGCCGGTGTCCGAAACCGTGAACCGGACCCGGTCTCCGTCCGGTGCGGCTCCCATCGTCACCGAGCCGCCGGCCGGGGTGTGGGAGAGCGCGTTGTCGAGCAGGAATCCCAGGGTCATCCGGATGCGCGCCGGATCGGCGAGCACGCGCGGTCCACCCGACCCGGTCATCCCGTCGGTCGCGAGCGCCACGCCGTCGCGCTCGTAGAGGGACCGGAACTCGGCTGCGGCCGACTCGATCAGCTCCTTTGGAGCCGCGGGCTGGAGATTCAGCTCCTGGCGGCGGTCCTCCAGTTGGACGAAGCGGTCCAGGTCATCGACGACCTGGATGAGCCTGTCCACTTCGCGCCGGGCCGATTCCACGGCATTCTCGCCTCCGGACTCCAGGACATTGCGCAGGGCGGCCAGCGGGTTGCGCAACTCGTGCGACGTCGCGGCCAGCAGGTTGCTGGTGGCCTCCGAGCTGTAGCGCCGCTCGGTGACGTCGTCCAGGAGGAGGAGGGTGCCCAGCCGGTGGTCGCCGTCGGCGAGCGGGAGGACGCGCGGCAGATAGAAGCGCTCCTTGCCGCCGACCTCCAGGCGCTGGAGATCCGGATGCGGCTGATAGGGCCTCGGGCTGTCGGCCTGGCTCGCGACCAGGAGAGAGAGCCAGGCGGCATGGCGGTTCGGCACGGGCTCGCCCGGACGCAGGCCCAGCGCGGACGCGGCGGTGGCGTTGACGAGCTCGACCTCACCTTGATCCGAGAACACGGCCACGGCCTCGGGGAGCTGGTCGACAGCCGACTGCGACACCTTGCGGGCGCGCAGCAGCCGGGCCTGGTCGCTGCGCCGCAACTCGCGCAGGCTGCCGGCCATGGAATTGAAGGTGGCGGCAAGCTCGCCCATCTCATCCCGGGACGTCACGGATACGGAAGCGTCAAGCCCGTCGAGATTGCCGCGTCCGATCTCTCGGGCCGCGCGGGTCAGGCTGCCCAGGGGACGCAGGACCGCGCGGGAGAGCAGCCAGACCGACAGCGCGGCCAGTGCGGCTCCGAGCACGAGGAGGAAGGTCATCCGCCGGCTGGCGTCGGCCGCCAGGTCCTTGGCCCGGGTATCGGCCTCCTCCATGCTCCGCTGGTTGAGCACCAGGATCTCGTCCGCCGTGGACTTGATCTGCTGGAACCGCGGCAGGAGCTGGTCGAAGTAGATGCGACGGCGGTCTTCGGGAGGCCGCTCGACGGTGAAGTAGTCGGTGAGCGCCGGTGCGTAGGCGTTCCAATGTCCGCGCAGCCGCTCCGCGCTCTCCTTCTCTCCGGATTCCGTGATGTTGTTGAGCTCGGTCTGCAGCGCCTCCTCGAAGCGCGGCCGGTTCTGCGCCGCCAGGGCGCGGCCCCGCTCCGCCTCGCCGCCGAGGGCGAAGAGAGCGGCGCTGTCCATGCGCTCCAGCGTCTCCTTCATGCGTTCGCAGGCGATGACGCTGCGGTAGTTCTCGCGCATGATCACGGCGATCGAGCCGCCGAGATCGGAGAGCAGGGAAATGCTTTCGGCGCCGAGGAAGATCAGGATGGCCAACAGGGCGGCGAATCCCAGTCCGAGCTTGGCGCTCAATCCGAAGCCACGGCCGTTTTCCTGTCGTTCGTCTGTCGTCATGGTTCACCCGGCCCGTCCTCCAGGGCGGGCCTTTGCCTTCTGGACGCAGTGTCGCCGGCCGGCGCAGAGGAAGTCCGGAGAGAGACCGGAAAGGTGGCTAAAAGGGGACGAAAGAATTTCGAAAGATCGCCCGTCCCAGACGGCTCAGACGGGCTCGGCGAGGAAGCGGTAGCCCACCCAGGGCTCCGTGCCGATGTAGCGGGGATTGGCCGGGTCCGGCTCCAGCTTGCGGCGCAGCGAACCGACGTGGACGCGGACCGCGTCGACCGTGGTGGCGGGGGCGCCCTTCCAGACCACCGCGATGATCTGGCGCGGCGTCACCGGCTTGCCGGCGCGGCTCGCGAGCATCTCCAGGATCGCCAGCTCGGTGGGCGTGAGCCGGATCTCCCGGTCGCCCTGGACCACCGTGCGCCGGCCGCGGTCGATCGTGAGGTCGGGGAAGCGGAGGATCTCCGACGCCGTCCGCTCGCCGCGCCGGAGCTGCGAGCGCACCCGGGCCAGCAGCTCCTGGATGGAAAAAGGTTTCGTAACATAGTCGTCGGCGCCCAGGTCGAGCGCCCGGACCTTGTCGCCTTCTCCTTCGCGGACGGAGAGCACGAGGATCGGCGTGCGGTCGATCTGCCGCACGCCCGAGACGAGCGCGAAGCCGTCGACCCGCGGCATCGCGAGGTCCGTCACCACGAGGTCCGGGCGCTGCTTCTCGAAAAGATCCAGCCCCTCCTTGCCGTCCACGGCCGACACCGTGTCGTAGCCGGACAGGGCCAGCTCGCGGATCAGGCTCTCGCGGATCGCCGGGTCGTCGTCCACGACCAGGATCAGGGGCGTGGTGCGGATCATGATTCCTCTTCCTCCTCGTAATGCATCGCGGGCAGCTCCAGGCGTGCGATGGTCCCGCCGCCCGGACGGTCGAGCAGGGCCAGGGACCCGCCGTTGGCCTCCGCCAGACTCATCGCGATCCGCAGCCCCAGGCCGCCGGACGTGCTGTCGCCGGCCGCGGCCTTGCGGTGAGCGACGCCGGGGTCGCCGAGAAGCGAGCGCAGCGCCGGAGGCAGTCCCGGTCCGCGGTCCATGACCTCGATGCGGACCCGCTCCGGCTCATAGAACGTCGCCGAGATCGTCAGCGTTCCTTCAGCCACTCGCGCCGCATTGTCCAACAGGTTGACCAGGATCTCCAGGGTCAGCGACGGATCGGTCCACACGTCCGGACAGTCGGGCTCGATCTGAACCTCGACCGCGCGGTCGGAGAGCGCCAGGGCCAGGCTCTCGCGGGCGGCGCGGATCAGGCTGCTCGCCGGGGTCGGCTCGGGATGCGGCTGCGCCACGCCTGCCTCCAGCCGCGCCAGCGACAGAAGGTTGCCGATCCTCCGGCTGAGGCGCTCCTGCTCCACGGACAGGCTGCGCTGGATCGCCAGGGCCTCGGGCTGGCCGGTCAGATAGCGCTTCAGCGTGTCGATCCCGAGGCGCATCGAGGTCAACGGCGTCCTCAGATCGTGGGAAACCGCTCGCAACAGGCCGGTTTTCAAGGCTTCGCTTTCGCGGACCGCTTCGAGGTGGGCGGCCTCGCGGAGCAACCGCTCGCGCTCGACGGCCAGGGCGAGCAACCGGGCGGCCGACTCCACCACCGCGCGGCTGGCCTGCGCGCTCTGCGCCAGGAGCACGCCGTTGACCGCGCCGCCCACCTTGAGCGGAATGTAGGAGACGTCGTCGACCTCGAACGCTCCGGTCCCTTCGCGGGCGCGGTCGAGGAGGTTGGCGTTGATGTCGATCTCCTGTCCGATCGCGCTGGCGGTCTCTTCCGCGTCGGGCGCGAAGAGGACGAGGCGGCCCGCGTCCGATCCCACGGCGGCCAGGGTGCGGCTGGCGGCCTCGTAGAGAGCGCCGGCCCGCTGGCCCGTGGCGAACAAGCCGAAGGAGAGGTCGTACAGGATTTCGAGCTCGCGCTGTCGACGCTGCGCCTCGCCGGCCTCCTTGCGCGCCTGGGTCACGAGCCGGCTCACCAGGGTCGAGGCCGCCAGAAAGCAGACGAGCGCCATCCAGTTCGACGGCTCCTGGATCGAAAGGGTTCCGGTGGGCGGGAGGAAGAAATAGTTCAGGCAGAGCGTGGCGGCCAGAGAGGCCATGGCCCCGACCGCCCAGCCGCCCCAGGTGGCGAGACCGAGCACCGCGGTGAGCAGCAGGAAGCCGACCGTGATCTCGTTGGCGCCCGTGGCGAGCCCGAGCCCGACGATCGACGCCAGCACCAGCGGTACGGCGACATATTGCGCGATGCGCTGCGCTCGATTCATCGGCATCTCAGCCGATCGCCGCGAGAGCCGGCACGGCGCGCAGAGCGCAACGGATCATCCGGTCCGTGCCCTGCGCGACGATCTCGTGGTGGGGCTCGTACTCCACGCGTTCGCAGACGAAAGCGAGAGGCGCCACGTCCGCGGGACGGATCAGGAGGAGGGGGAGGATTTCCGGCATGTGAAGGACATTCTACTCGCGCTAGACTTGGACCGTGCGTGCCATCGTCGCGACCGAGTTGGGCGAGCCCGGGGTTCTGAGGCTCGCGGAGGCGGAACAGCCGGTCCCGGGACCGGCCCAGGTCCTGATCCGCGTACATGCGGCAGGTGTCAATTTTTCGGATACAGAGCGGCGTCGCGGCGTCTATCGGCGTCCCGAGCTGCCCTGGATTCCAGGCACCGAGGGCGCCGGCGTCGTCGAGGCGGTGGGCACCGCGGTCAACCCGGGTTGGATCGGTGAACGGGTGGCGTTCTGGGCCATGCCGCCCGCGGTCAGCGGCACCTATGCCGACTATGCGGTCGCTCCGGAATCCTCTCTTTTCCGTTTGGGAGACCGGCTGAGCTTCGAGCAGGGAGCGGCCCTGCCGCAGCAGGGCCTGACCGCCTATGGTGTGGTTCATCTCGGAGCCCGGATCGAGAAGGGACAGACGGTTCTGATCCACGCCGCGGGTGGAGGAGTCGGGCTCCTCGCGGTGCAAATGGCCAGAAAGGCCGGCGCCCGGGTGCTCGGCACTGTATCGAGCGAGCGCAAGGCGGAGGCGGTGAGCGCGGCGGGTGGCGAGCCTCTGGAGTATGGCCCGGACCTCCTCGATCGCGTGCTGCGCGCCACCGGAGAAGGCGTGGACGTGGTGCTCGATTCGGTCGGCCGCGCTACCCAGGAGGTAAGCCTCGCGATGCTGGCCCCCTTCGGCCATCTCGTCTGCTACGGCGATGCGAGTGGTCCGCCGCCACCCATCGATCCGGACCGCCTCTACGAACGATCGCTCAAGATCAGCTCCTACACGCTGAACGTGGACTATCGGCCGGAGCGATGGGCGGAGATCCGCGAGGAGCTGCTGCGCTGGGTGGAGGAGGGCCGGCTCCACCTGAACGTCTCGACCGTCCTGCCGCTGGCCGCCGCGGCCGAGGCGCACCGGCTCATCGAATCGCGCCTGTCCGTCGGCAAGATCGTGCTCGAAGTTCCCTGATCACTGAGAAATCCCGCAGGGTGTCCGTCCTTACCTCAGAACGACGTCCTTGGAGGGCGCCGCCTATTCTCGAGGAGATCCCGTGGACCCTGAGGAGACGGCCGAGGGAACTGCGCAAGCCACTGCAGGTCTGTGCCCCGTCTGCGGCGAGCCGCAGAAGACGGGTTCCCAGCGCTGCGAGAAATGCGAGAGCTTCTACTCATGGAAGGGTAACTGCCGCTGTTGTGGCGCGCCGGTTCCCGAAGACGCCACGGTCTGCCACGAGTGTGGAAGACATCCCCACTCGACCAGCCGCTGGCGCCGCTTCCAGGAATCGAGCCAGGGAGTGCTCAGCCTTCTTGTAGCCCTGTTCTCCGTCACGGGAACCATCATTGCCCTCCTTTCTGGCCTGACCTTTTTTCACACCTCGAGCACCGAGGTCAGCTCTCCGAAATTTCCTCCGGAGGCCGGGGCTGGCAAGCGCGGCTTGACGATCGAAGTCGTGGCTTACAATTCGGGCAATAGCTCGGCTCTTATCAATGGCGCCCGCCTGGTCAGCTCCTTCGACGGCGCGGAATGGATCACCCAACTGGATCTCGCGCCTCTTCGAATCAAGCCCGATGATCTTCAGACGGTCAATCTCACCCTCACCGGCGGCTTGGACCTTCAGCCGTTCAAGATCGATTCGCAGACAGGGGATCGATATCAGAGCCTGCTGGATGCGCCTCACCGGATCGAAGTCGGGATCAAGGAATTTGGCGAAGAGAGGGCCTGGAAGGAGGTGAGCGGGGTATCCGCGCCGGAGCTCAGGAAATGGCTTTTCGATGTGACTGTCAAACCTTACTCGAGACCGGAGGCGACGAGGAAGCCATGAACGGGATACCGCTCAAGCCGGAGGTTTTGGGGATTGTGATCATCGCTGGGGCCCTCGTTTCGTCACAAGTTGCCGCAGCGCAGGACTTCTGCACGAATCGGGAATCTCCACAAGGGGTGGCCGTGCGGCTGAGTGGCTACAAGCCTCCCTCGGATCCCAGCCGCGTGGAAGTGAAAATTGCCAAGATAAGCTTGAACCCTGGTAAAGGGCCGAAGCTTGGCCAGGAGGTCGTGTTCGGGGCCGAGTTGGGCCAGCGGTGGAAAATGGAAGAGTTTCGTGATGATCAGTACAAGTCGATGACAATTCCCTGTCGCGTCCCACGTTTCATTGATGGTCCCCGTCCCGAGCTCTACGGGGGAACCTGTTGGGCCGTCTTCGAGTACGACGCGGGTGACGAATCGTGCTGGCATCTGAGAGTCAGGGGAGAGCCCACCACTCCGCCGTTCGATGTCAGTATCGGACCGAAGACCTGGAAATCCCACCCCGAAGGTGCTGAGGGCGGCTGGAATGTGGAACGCGATCTCCGCAAGGAGAATTACATCCAGGTCAAGATCTATCCGCTGGACGAGACTCCGGGCGAGCCTCTTTTGTTCGAGACTGGCCCGAAAGAGATCGGCGAAGGGAAGGTCCCCAAGACGATCGACTGCAAGGATATTCTGGGCAGAATCATCCAATCGCAGAAGACTTGCAACTCCGCCTGCGAGTCTGAAGCTTTGGATCGCTACCTGGTGCCTTATCTGGGAAATCCCCCGCATGCGCGAGGGAGAGGAGCGAGCGCTGCAGGTGAAGCGCTGGCGGCCCGCAAAGCCTGGTTGCAGGAAGTTGACGAGGCCTGGAAAGGCAAATGCCTTCTTCCCCTGACGTCATTGACTTTCGAGAGCATCAAATGAGAAGACTCGCGATCGTATCCCTGCTTGCGCTGTCGGCACTTTCGATGCCCTATCCCGCACGAGGACAGAACCTGGAGGCTTTCGATGTCGAGACGATCGTCGATCCTCTTGCGTTGAAGCTCGAGCGGGATGGCGGGGATGTCTGGCTCGACTTCTTCGGCACCTACGTACAGACCGGCTACTCGGAAGACTTCCAGGCCGGAACCCGGTTCTCGAAGACCGGCGTTACCTTCGTTGACTGGCTTTCCACGTACGTTCACCGGAACTTGCAGGTCAGCGGGCGTGTGACGGGTTTTCGCGAATCGGTGAGCGGTATCTCGGGCCCGCTCCGCCTGGAACTGGTCGCCGGCCGATACATCGACGTCGACGGCGTCAGAAGCTCTGAAGCGGACCTCGAAGCGGAGCCGATCAAGCGGCTGCAGTTCTCGATCGTCCGGGATCTGGGGCATGACGCCGTAGACCGATCCACCTTGAATCTGATGTACGAGCTCATGAGTCCGGCTGATACGACCTCTCGAAGCCTCTTGAGCCCGCCTTTCGATACCATCGTTCGTTGTCGGTTGGCCTACGCGGAGAGTGCCCGCTACCGTCCAACGCAAAGGCCGGGACGAGATACGCCTCCATGGGTCGAGCTACCCGAGGAGTACCAGCTTTCCCTGGAGGCGAGAAGCCGGACCGCGCCAGGATGGGTAGGGCTGACTGTCGATGGAGGCTTCGGTCTCGGCGCCCGCTATAGCCGCGGCGGTACCCGGTTAGCCACGGGACGGGTGGAGATCCGCGTCGAGCGCCGGGTGCTACAGGACCGGTTGCGGATCATCGGCGTGTACGCGCCTGCCTATCAGTTCGACACCTCGTTCCTGGAGGAGCGCTGGAATCACGAGCTGACCCTCTATCTGCACATGCCGATGCTCACCAAAGCATTTCGTAACGGGCGGCGCTGACACGCCTGGTTCCCTCAATTCGAGATTGGAGGTCGCCGATGTTTGGCTCCGAAGTCCTGGACGTCGCGATCGGAATCATCTTTGTCTTCATTCTGGTGAGTGTCATCTGCTCGGCGATCCGTGAAGGGATCGAATCGATCCTGAAGACGCGGGCCGCCTTCCTGGAGCACGGGATCCGACAACTGCTGAATGACATGAGCGGGACGGGCCTTGCCAAGGATCTTTACGAACACCCGTTGATCTTCGGCCTCTTCCCAGGTCCCTATAAACCGAGCGGCGGTGGGGACGCTTCGTCATCGACGGAGGATGGCGGCGAGGCAACTCCTTCGGCCATGACGAACGGTGGAAATCTTCCTTCCTATATCCCGTCGAGAAACTTTGCGCTCGCCTTGATGGACATGGCGGCGCGCGGGGTGAGCACGGCCCAGGCCACCGATGTGAATACGGCGGCTATTTCTCTGGATACGCTGCGGCAGAACGTCAATACTCTCGGCGACGGAAAGATTCAGCGCGTCTTGCTGACCGCGATCGACTCCGCCGAAGGCGATCTGAACAAGGTCCGGGAAAATCTCGAAGCCTGGTACAACAGTTCGATGGACCGGGTTTCAGGATGGTACAAGAGATCCACACACCGGATCCTGTTCATGATCGGTTTCATCGTGGCAGTGGTGATGAACATCAATACCATCACGATCGCCGACTACCTGTATCGCAATGACGCTGCGCGTGCCGCCGTTGTCGCGAGCGCCGGCGCTGCCGTGGAGAACAAGACGCCGATCACCTACGAGGGCGCCACGGAACAGTTCAAGACTTTGAGCCTGCCGATCGGCTGGAATCAGAAGTTCGGATGGGAGGCTGTCAAGTTCGGGCTCATGGGTTGGCTGTTCACCGCGCTCGCGGCGACCCTGGGGGCTCCGTTCTGGTTCGATGTTTTGAACAAGGTGATGGTCATCCGCTCCACGGTCAAGCCGCACGAGAAGAGCCCGGAGGAGGGCTCCGAAGACCGCCAGAGCAGGAAGCAGCAGATGACGCTGGTGGTGCAGGGGGCTCAGGAGTCGACGGACGGCACCGGCAGCTCGAAAACGTGACTCCGGCAGGGTAGAATGCGGCGTACGTTCGCGGAGGAGATTCGATGTCCGACGATCAACAGCCGTTCATCACCCTGCCCTCGGATGAGGAGATGCGCGCCCGGGCGGCCCAGGCCGCGGGCTCGGGGAAGAAGTCAGCCTACAACTTCGGGTTCATCGGCGGAATGTCCCGCCTGCTCTCCGCGCACGAGCGGATCGGCAAGGCGATGCAGGGGGCGTTCTACGAGATGATGTTCGCGCCTGGAGAGCTCAGCCGCGCCGAGCGCGAGATGCTTGCCGCGGTCGCCTCGGCGGCCCAGGACTGCGAGTACTGAACGCAGTCTCACGCAGAGTTTCTGCGTGTCGAGAACAACGATCCGGCCCTCGTCGAAGCGATCAAGCAGCATCGATGGCGCGAGCTGACCCATCTCACGCCGCGGCAGCGCGCGCTCTGCACGCTGGCCGAGAAGATGACCCTGACGCCGCGGGAGATGACTGCCGAGGACTGGCAGCCGCTGCGCGACTCCGGCCTCACCGAGCAAGGGTTGCTCGAAGCGGGCTATGTGGTGTCGATCTTCAACTTTTTCCCGCGCATGGCCGATGGGTTCGGACTCAAGCCCGATCCCATGCTCCTCGAGGCGGCGTCGACCGGCGTGCCGCTCAAGCGGGTCGATTGAGAGGATCACCGGCGACGTGCGGTCACGTCGCCGGTCACCACGAGCGCGAACGGCTGCGGGCCCTCCGGCAGGTTGTAGGGCCGGATCGTTACGGTATACACGCCCGGCGCCGGAGCGTCGATCTCCACCTGCTCCACGTTGTTGAGCCGGTCCGGTTCACCGCCGCTGGCGCTGGCGGGGGACTGGCCGTCCGCGAAAACGTTGCCGAGCCAGACCTTCTTCTTCGGACCGGAGACGGTCAGGTCGAGATCGTTCACGAGGTTGACGCTCGCGGCCGGAGTCGACGGAAAATCGGTCCAGACCAGCGTGATCTTGAGCGGCTCGGCGCCCTTGCCGACCCGGAACCGGAAGGTGCGCGCCTTGTCCTGGGCGGCCGCAAAACCTTGCGAATCGTCGAGAACCCAGAGCTTGCGGCCCTGGCCGGTGAAGTAGAGGGCGTTCTCCAGAAGGACACGGCCCCAACCCTGGCAGAGCCGCCGGAGCGGCCTGATGCCGCCGGGCATCCGCACGGCCGAGTTGATCAGTGTCGCCTTGAGCAGTGCCGCCGACGGCGTGAAGCCCCGCGCCGCGTTGGCTGAGCCGCCGGGATACCAGCCGTCGGTGTAGTACTGGCGGGCGAGCGCCGTCAGTCCGACGGCGCCGGGTGTGGCCATGCTCGTGCCGCTCATGGTGCGGGTGCCGCAGTTGTTCGTCTCGATATTGCCGTCGTTGTCCGCCGAGACGATGTTGAGCCCGGGTACCATGATGTCGGGCTTGATGCGGCCGTCGGCCGTGGGCCCGCAACTCGAAAAGATCGCGATTTCACCGGCCGCCTCGGCGCGTTGCGCGGCGCCGACGGCGACTCCGTTCTTGGCCGTGGACGGGCTGCCGACCTCGTCGTCCTCCTGGCCTTCGTTGCCGGCCGCGAAGAAGATCAGGGAGTCCCTGTGATTCCACATGAACTCGTCCACGTCGCCGCTGGACGAGGTGTAGTCGTTCTGCTTCCGTGCGTTCTCGTTGTCACCCCAGGAATTGGAGTGGAGCCGCGCACCCTGGTCGTAGGCCTGCTGGAAGAGCGGGTTCAGGTCCACGACCGGGCAGCCGATGCCGGGCAGGTCGCCGCAGTTGTCGACCTTGTAGCCGCCGTCCTGGATCACCAGCTTCGCGCCGGGAGCCATGCCGTCGGCCTCGTCGTGCACGAGAGGATGCGCCGGGTTGTCGCCCGCGATCGTGCCGGCCACGTGCGAGCCGTGGTCGTGGTTGTCCCACTCGTTGCGATTGATCCCGCCGGCACAGTCTTCGGCGGCGAGGAAGTCCACGGCCACCACCTTGCGATGCTCGAAATCGGCCGCCGTGCCGGCGTTGCAGGCGTTGGTGACCGGCAGGCCGCGCGACGGATCGCGGAACCAGCAGAGATCGGCATCGATGCCGGTGTCGATGATCGCGGCAATCTGGCCTTCGCCGAAAATCCCGTGCTCGAAGATCGGCGTCACGCCTTCGTTCTCCAGGCCGGACTGGCCGACCCAGACCGTGGTGTCGTTGAGCAGGGTGCGCCGCGGCTCGACGTCGATCCAGAACACCTCTCCCAGCCGGGCCAGATCCTCGCGATGCTCGGCGATCTCGGACGGAGTCATCAGCAGCCGGATGCGGGAGAAGAAGGGGCCCTGGCCCGAGCCGACCACGCCACGGATGCCGAGGTCGTCCTCGATGTGGCGCACGAGCTCCGGGATGTCGGCATCGGGGAAGACCTGGAGCATGACGATGCGGCGCGTCTCGGAACCCGTGGTGCTGGCCGCGCGCAGGGCGGCGACCTGCGGCGACATCTTGTGGACGGGCCGGTAGAGGCCGGTCCAACTCGCGCCGAACGCCGGAGCCGAGCGCCGCGCTCCGGCCGGCATCTTCACCAGGAAGGCGTTCTCCGGCAGGTAGGTGTAGACGCGCAGGCTGGCGGCGCGCAGGGCTCTCCTCTGATCGGCCGTGACCGGACCGGGGAACTGGACCAGCACGATCTCATCCGCGGCCGGGTCGTCGGCCGATTCGATCTCCGGCAACGGCCGGCTTGTGTCGATGGTCCCGGACCTCAGGAGGATTCCTTGGGCATGAACGAGGCCCGGGCCGAGAAGCAGAAGGCCGAAGATCAGATGCTTTTTCATGATCGTTATTCTACGCCCAGGGCGGGCTTACCGGCCAACGTCTCCGGTGACCACGAGCGCGAACGGCTGCTTGCCGCGCGGCACGTTGGCGGGGCGGATCGTCACCGTGTAGGTGCCCGGCTCGGGGTGATCGAGCAGCACCTGTTCGACGGTGTCGATCCGGTCCGGGGCTCCGCCCGTCGCGGACTGGCCGTTGTCGAAAACATTTCCAAGCCAGAGGTCTCCATCCGGACCCGCGACGGTCAGATCGAGATCGTTCACGAGGTTACGGCTCGCGGCCGGCGTCGACGGGTAGTCGGTCCAGACGAGGGTGACCTTCAGCGGCTCGGAGTTGCTCCCGACCTTGATCTTCACCGACTGGCTCTTCCGCTGGCCGGTGCGGAAACCTTTCTGCTCGTCGAGAACCCAGAGCCTGCGGGACTGGCCTTCGAAGTAGAGGGCGTTCTCCAGGAGGACGCGGCCCCAGCCATGGCAGACAGGGCGGACGGGAAAGAAGGCGCCGGGCATCGGCACGGCGGAATTGATCAGCGTCGCCTTGAGCAGCGCGGCCGACGGCTTGAGGCCGCGGCCGGGCGTCTGCCGGCCGTCGGGATACCAGCCATCGGTGTAGTACTGCCGGATGAGGGCGGTCAGGCCGGCGGCTCCGGGAGAGGCCATGCTGGTGCCGCTCAACTCAAGCGTGTTGCAATTGTTCGTGGTGATGTTGCGGTCGTTGTTCGCGGACACGATGTCCATGCCGGGCACGGTGACGTCGGGCTTGGTGCGGCCATCGGTCGTGGGACCGCAACTCGAAAATGGGGCCATCTCCGCGGCACGGTCGCCGTGCATCGTGGCTCCGACCGAGATCCCGTTCTTCGCGGTGGACGGACTGCCGACCTTGCCGTCGAGAAAACTGCCGCTGTTGCCGGCTGAAAAGAAGATCAGGAAATCCTTGTGCTTCCACATGAACTCGTCCACGTCCTGGCTGCCCGTGGAGTAACCGTTCTGCACCGGCGCGGCCTCGCTGTCGCCCCAGGAGTTGGTGTGGAGCCGGGCGCCTTGATCGTAGGCCTGCTCGAAGATGGGCTTGAGGTCCACCACCGGGCAACCGAGGCCGGGCAGGTCGGCGCAGGGATCGGTCCGGAAGCCGGCGTCCTGGATCACGAGGCGCGCGCCAGGGGCCATGCCGTCGGCCGTGTCGTGCGCGAGCGGATGCGCCAGGTTGTCGCCCGCGACGGTCCCGGCCACGTGGGTGCCGTGGAACAGGTTGTCCCACTCGGTGTCCGCGATCCCGTTGCTGCAGTCGTTCGCGTCGAGGAAGTCCACGGCCACGATCTTGCGATGGCCGCCGACCGCGGTGCCGCGGTTGCAGGCGTTGACGACGGGCAATCCGAACGCGGGGTCCTGGAACCAGCAGGCGTCCGCGTCGATGCCGGTGTCGACGATGCCCACGATCTGCCCTTCGCCGTAGATTCCCTGATCGAAGATCGGCGTGGCTCCGTCGCCTTCGACGCCGGCCTGGCCGACCCAGATGGAGGTGTCGTTGAGCAGGATCCGGCGCGGCTCGAGATCGATCCAGAACACCTCGCGGAGCCGGGCGAGATCGTCGCGGTGCTCGGCGATCTCGCTCTCGGTCATCAGCAGGCGGATGCGGGAGAAGAAGAGGCCCGGACCCCACCCGACCACGCCGGAGATGCCCAGGTCGTCGTGAATCCGCCGCGCGAGATCCCGTACGTCGGCATCGGGGAGCACGTGGAGCATGACGATCCGGCGCGTTCCGGCTCCTGGAGCCGCGCGCAGCGAGGAGACCTGTGGCGCCATCTTGAAAACAGAGCGATAGGGGCCGGTCCAACTGGCGCCGAAGGCTCGCGCCTTGCCGCGCGCGCCCGCGGGCATTTTCACCAGAAAGGCGTTCTCCGGCAGATAGGCGTAGACGCGGAGGCTGGCCTTGCGGAGCGCCTCCTCCTGCGCCTCAGTGACCGGGCCGGGGAACTGGACCAGAAGGATTTCGTCCCGGCTGTCCGCGGCCGTTTCGATCTCGGGAAGGGACCGGCTCGTGTCGACGGTCCCGGACCGGAGGAGGATTCCCTGGGCCTGCGCGAGACTCGCGCTGAGGAGCAGGACGCCGAGGGTGAAGTGTCTCGTCATGGCTGTATTTTACGGGAAGCTCTGGCCAGGTTCTGATTTGAACCCGTTCGAAAACTGCTTGACACGCCCAGGAGCCGGCGTTACCCTCTTCTTGAACGCGTTCAAAACGAACGCGCCGGAGAAGGGGGGAGGCGATGAAGATCGTGATCCCAGGCGGCACGGGCCAGGTTGGCACGATGCTGGCCCGAGCGTTCCACAGGGATGGTTACGACGTGGTGGTGTTCGGCCGTTCCCCGAAGCCGGTGCCGTGGAGAATGGTCCAGTGGGACCCCGAGGAGCCGGAGGAGTGGGCGGAGGAGATCGACGGCGCGGACGTGGTGATCAATCTCGCCGGCCGTTCCGTGAACTGCCGCTACACCGAGAGGAACAAGGAGGAGATCCTGCGTTCCCGCGTCGAGACCACGCAGGCGGTGGGCCGGGCGATCGCGGCGGCGAATCGTCCTCCGGCCGTCTGGCTTCAGGCGAGCACGGCCACGATCTACTCCCATCGGTACGACGCACCGAACGATGAGAATTTCGGTCTCCTCGGAGGCCGGGAGCCCGACGCTCCGGATGCGTGGCGCTTCAGCCTCGACGTGGCGCGCGCCTGGGAGAAGGCTCTCGACGAGGCCCCGACGCCGCGGACGCGCAAGGTGAAGCTCCGCTCGGCCGTCATCCTGAGCCCGGACCGCGCCGGGATCTTCGACATCCTCCTGACCCTCGTGCGCTTCGGGCTCGGCGGCACGGTCGGGGACGGCCGCCAGTTTGTCTCCTGGATCCATGAGATCGATTTCATCCGTTCAATCCGCTGGCTGATCGATCGCGAGCACCTGGACGGGGCGGTGAACCTGGCGGCGCCGGAACCGCTGCCGCAGACGGAATTCATGGCGGTACTGCGGCGGGCGTGGGGGGCTCCCATCGGTCTGCCGGCCACGAAGTGGATGCTGGAGATCGGAACGTTCCTCCTGCGGACCGAGCCCGAACTGGTCCTCAAGAGCCGGCGCGTGGTGCCGGGCCGGCTGCTCGCAGACGGATTCGCGTTCCAGTATCCCGAGTGGACCCGTGCCGCCGAGGAGCTGTGTCGCCGCTGGCGGGCGGAGCGTCGGCAAGCCCGCCGCGGGGTTCCGGCGATCTTGAGGTAAAAGGGCGCTCCGGTCCGTCTAAAGGAACGGCTTCCTGAAGGAGGCCGCTATTCCTGACGGCGACGGTGCGTCCGAAATCACAAGGAGCTATCCCATGGCCAAGCCTGCGATCACGACGGAGAAATGGCTGGAGATCGGCAGCAACAACACCTTCGATGACGCCGAGAGGCTGTTCGCTGCCTTCGACAGCCAATCGATCTTGCAATGCGGCGAGGCACGCTGGGGCCACGACTTCGGGAAGCACGGCTTCATGCACTCGACCGATCACCGCGCCGCCCTGCTCAAGATCCATGGCCAGGAGCCCACGTGGCTGGCCGTCTACGATTCATGGTCGGCCGGCGACGCCATCCCCACCCAGGCCTTCCTGATGGAGCCCGACGACGGCTCGCTCACCTATTGCCTGATCCGCTTCTACAAGTCGATGGCCCGCGGCCTGCGGGAATGGAGCTCGATCCAGACCACGGGCAAGCTCAGCGGCGGCAAACCGGTGATGGGCGAATGCGCCAACCGGGTGAATCCGCCCGACAAGCCGGCCCGCCGCCTGACCCTCAGCGACCTCAGCAAGGAGACGCTGAGAATGCTTCCCATGAACGGTCTGAAGATCGGGCCCGGCCGGGTGGCGCGACTGCAGAAGCTGCGCGACGAGTTGGAAGCGCAGCCGGACCTCCTCACCCTCAGCGCGCGCAGCAAGGAGACGCTGGGGATGCTGCCCATGAACGGCCTCACCATTGGGCCCGGCAGAGCTGCGCGGCTGCAGATGCTGCGTGACGAGATCGAGCCGCAACTCTAGGCCGTCGTGTCCGGAAGCCTATCCGGAATTGGTCCGCTATCGGCGATGGTCGCTGACGCGATGCCGGTCTGACGTGCGAAGTTTTTTGATCGGGCCTATCGGCGAGCGGCAGAGTCCCAGCTTCAAGTGCAGGGATCTGCCGCCTGAAAACGAACTCCAGTGACTTGCTCACAAGCAGCCAGAAGTTCGTCCTGCCGTGCAACGTGATCGGCTTCGGAATGAGAACGGGCTTCTCGTCTGTGGTGAAAATACCGGCCGCTGACTTTCGCCTTGTCGTCAGTGCCCACCGCCAGCCATACCTGCGTCTCGATACCCTGCTGGAGATCATCGGGCGCACTCGGCCCACCCATCTTCGTCGGCACCCAGCCAGGGTCGACGGCATTGGCATAGACATCCGGCCATTTGCGGGCTACGGCTTTTGTCAGCAGCACCACATGGAATTTGGAATCGGAGTAACTGATGCTCCCTCTACCGGATGTCATATTCGTCAGTGACGGGCTACCCTGCAAATGCATGCCTGAGCTGAGGTAGATCAGGCGCTGCGGCTTTTGAATGAGGCAGGTCAGGATATAGGGAGCCAGGGTGTTCACGGCAAGAATTTCCTTGCCTGGAGCCCGGTAGACCCCGGCGTTGTGGATGATGGCATCAAAGCGTCCTAGCTGGTTGACGTTCGCGGCCAGCTCCTTCGTCTCCTCAAGACTCGCCAAGTCCGCGATCAGAACCTCTTCGGCACCCGGCACGGCGTCGAGGGCTTCGCGTCTCCTCTGTTCGTTGCGTGCATGTAACACGACCTGATGGCCCTGCTCGACCAGCCGCTGCGCTGCCAACTGTCCCAGTCCGGTTGATGAGCCGGTGATGAAGATTCGTGCCGTGTGGATGTTTGTTTTCATAAGGAGTAGACTGAATCAGGTAGGTAAGGGGGGAAGGAACATGACGACGCCGCGAAGAAGGTCTCCCAAGGTCTATTTCGTGGTCGTGGTGGTGATGGTGTGCTACGCCGCGATCTGGCTTGGCGGAACGACTTGGTCCTACCTGTGGCGCAGGCGTCCAGACCGTGGGTTGGTTCCCGCCTCCCACTATAACGGCCTTGGTCCTCACGGTGCCAGTGGGGAAATCCCGGTATACGTGATGAACTGCGCCGCGAGCAGCACCGTCGAGGCGGATGCCTACGATGCCAAGGACCTGGTGGAGGGTGTCGCCGCCTCTTCAAACAGCATCTCGACCGGCGAGATCGCTTCGCTCCACTGTGTTGGAGAAGGCAGGGGGCACTGCAAGATGACAATGTGGTTC
>JACZDC010073162.1_pt1 | contig 20629 bp, 14 predicted proteins | sample 8641791 | NCBI WGS metagenome assembly JACZDC01 (sample SAMN15324613, study PRJNA640507) | soil metagenome | isolation source: intercropping peanut in the second line | place: China: Luxin town, Laibin City, Guangxi Province | collected 2019-07-25 | depth 10cm m
CGATCGCCCGAGCGCAGCCGCAGGGCCTCGGCCAGGAGGATCGAGCGCTCGTACTCGCCGCCCCGGGCCAGCAGCCGGCAGCCCGTATAGGCGAGCGACGGCACGAGGAACGGGAAGTGCTGGCGCACGGTCGGAGCGCCCTCATGCAGAATGCCCAGGGCGAGCAGCCTCTCCTCCGGCCGGCGGAGCGGCGCCTGCCAGAGCGGCCAGGAGCGGACCGGAACCTCGACCAGCTTCGTGAGCGGGGCGCGCTTGGGGTCGGCCAGCAGCGCGTTGCGCGCCCGGAACCAGCAGGACTTTCCGATCTCGGAGGCGTTGCCCAGGAGCAGCCAGGCGCCGTAGAGGTCCTCGAACTTCGACGACGCGGAGAGGCGCCGGCCCTCGGCCGCGGCGGCCCGGGAGAGCGGCTCCAGGCCGAGCCGGTCGCGGGCGGACTGGGCGAGAGGGTGATAGAGGTCGAGCCGCATGGCCTCCAGATAGGAGACGACGGCAGCGGGGAAGTCGCGCTCCAGCTCGGCGAGCCGGCCGCGCCAGTAAGCGATCTCCAGGCGCTCGTCCGGGGTCTCCGGCAGGGCGCGGTCGAGCCAGCTCCGGGCCCGGTCGCTGCGGCCGCGGACGATGTCCGAAGAGGCCAGGAAGAGGCTGGCCCGCAGCGCCTGCTCGCGCCACTCGCGGCGCGAGGTGAGAAGGTCGTAGAAGGCCTGGGTGTCGGTCTCGGCGCCGCTGCGCCAGCGCAGGCGGAGGCTGGAGAAGAGCGCCGCCGCCGCCCATTCGCCGTCGGGCTGCGCGAGGTAGGCGCGGCTGAAGCTCTCCGCGGCCAGACTCCACTGGCCGAGCAGCTCGTAGCAGCGGCCCTGCTGATAAAGGGCCCGCGAACGGTCCTCGGGCCGATGAGAGACGTTGGCCAGGCCGCCGAAGACCACCGCGGCCGGCGCGTAGCGCTCCAACCAGAAGTGCGAGCGGCCCTGGGCGTAGCGGCCTTCCGCGATCTCGCGCTCGTTCAAGCCTTCGGCCGGATCGAGAGCGCGATGGAGGTGGATGAGCGCGCGCTCGAAATCCCGGTGCTGGTGGAAGACGAGGCCGAGGAGGAGCGGCACGCGTCCGCCTTCGCTGTCGGAGACGATCATGTCGAGGCGGTCGGCGGCTCCGCGGGCGGGGTCGTCGTTGCGGTTCTCCTCCAGGAGGCTGACGAGGATGCCCCGGGCCAGCTCGCGCGAGCCGGAGCGCAGCGCGCAGTCGGCCTGCGAGAGCGTCAGGATGCGGCGCTGCGGCGCGGGCAGGGTCTCGATCTTCAGGCCGCCGAGCAGCCGGCAGTCGCCGCCGAGGGAGAGGGTGCGGGAGAGGAGCAGGGTGGACTCGGCGAGGAGCGCCGGCATGCGCGAGTCGACCACGCCGGCGATCAGGCCGGCGGCGACCTCGGGATGGCCGGTGCGCTCCTGCGCCAGCGCGAGGCGGTACCGGCTGTAGACGCCGAGGTCCGGAGTGCTGGCCATGGCGGCCGCGAAGGCTTCGCCCGAGCCGGCCGCGTTGCCGAGGAGATCGAGGAGGTGACCGCGGAGGTAATCGAGGCCCAGCCCATGGGAGGTTTCCGGCCGGGCCTCGATCTCCCGCTCGGTGCGGGCGAGCGCCTCACGCCGGTTCCCGGCGAGCTGAAGCTCGACGAGACCCGGGCGAGGGTCCACGGTGAGAGTGGCGGCGAGGACGAGAGTGAAGGTAGCGATCATCCGGAGCGAGCGCCGGAGGGATCTAGCCCTCAAACTACCCAACGTGCGACTCGTGCCCCCAGACTCTGCAATTTCAGTTCCATTCCCTCATAGCCACGTTCGAGGTGGTAGATCCGGTCCACGACCGTCTCTCCGTCGGCCGCCACGCCGGCCAGGACCAGGCAGGCGGAGGCCCGCAGATCGGTCGCCATCACGGCCGCGCCGGTGAGCCGCCGGGCGCCGTAGATGCGCGCCGAGCCGCCGTCCACGCGCACGTCGGCGCCCATTCTCATGAGCTCGGGGGCGTGCTGGAAGCGGTTTTCAAAGATGGTTTCGCGGATGGTCGAAACGCCGTCGGCGCTGGTCATCAGGGCCATCCACTGCGCCTGGAGATCGGTCGGAAAGCCGGGGTGCGGCGCGGTGTCGAGATCGCAGCCCTGCAGCCCGTCGCTGGCGGTGACCCGGATGCCGCTCTCCGTGGTCTCGACCTTGGCGCCGGCTTCGGCCAGTTTGTCCAGGAGCGGCGCCAGATCGGCGGGGCTCGACCCTTCGAGCGTGACGTCGCCGCGGGTCAGCGCCGCACCGATCAGATAGGTGCCGCCCTCGATGCGGTCCGGGATGATCGTGTGCTCGCCGCCGCCGAGCCCGTCCACGCCGTCGATCACGATCGTCTCCTCGCCGGCGCCGGAGATGCGGGCGCCGATCGTGTTGAGGAGGTTGGCGAGGTCCACGATCTCGGGCTCGCGGGCGCAGTTCTCCAGCACCGTCGTCCCCTTGGCGAGACAGGCGGCCATGAGCACGTTTTCCGTGCCGGTGACGGTCGGCATGTCGAAGCGGAAGCGGGCTCCCCGGAGCTGGCTCGCGGTGGCTTCGACGTAGCCGTGCGAGAGATGGACCTCGGCGCCGAGCGCTTCGAGACCCTTGAGGTGCTGGTCGATCGGCCGCACGCCGATGGCGCAGCCGCCGGGCAGCGAGACGCGGGCGTGGCCGAAGCGGGCGAGCAGCGGCCCGAGCACCAGGACGCTGGCGCGCATGGTCTTGACCACGTCGTAGGGCGCGTCGTGGTCCGCGTTCGGCCGGTCGCGGCGGAAGACCACGCCCCCTTCGGACTCTTCGCTGGCGATGCCGAGGTGGTCGAGGAGCCGCATCATGGTGCGGATGTCGCGCACCCCCGGGACGCGGTGGAGCGTGAGCGGCTCGCCGTCCGGGAGGAGGGTGGCGGCGAGGGCGGGGAGGGCGGCGTTCTTGGCGCCGCTGGCCCGGACGCGGCCCACGAGCCGCGAGGGTCCGACGATGTGGAACTTGTCCATTCGATCAACCTTGCCGGTTTACCGGCGCTCAAGGATCACAACCCGGGGGATGCCCGCATAGTCGAGCCGGACGTCCGCCACGTGCAAGCAGGAGGCCTGGGCATGGCGGCGGACGGCGTCGAGCTGTCCGTATCCGATTTCGACGAGGAGGCGGATGCCGGATCTCAACCCACCGGTCTCCTGGAAGAGCCGGGCGTAGAGGGAGTCGCCGGATCCAGGAGCGAAGAGTGCCACGTGCGGCTCGAAGTTGTAAACCTCCGGCGAGAGAGTCGGCGCGTCGCTCCAGTCGATGTAGGGAGGATTGCTGACCACGAGGTCGAAACGGCCGAGGTCGAGCCCCCCGGCCAGGTCCGCGCCCACCGGGAAGACCCGGTCCCGGACTCCGAGCCGCCGGGCATTGAGGGAGGTCACCGCCAGCGCTCCGGGCGAGATGTCCGTGGCCACCACCCGCGCCCCCGGGATCTCCAGCGCCAGGGTCACAGGCAGGATGCCGGAGCCGGAGCCCACGTCGAGAATCCAGGGACGGTCCGGGAGCGGCATCTCAAGGACGGCCTCGATCAGATGCTCGGTCTCGGGTCTCGGGATGAGCACCCGGGGGTCGACCTGGAAGGTCCGGCCATAGAACTCACGCTCGCCGAACAGGTAGGCCGTTGGCTCGCCGGACAGCCGGCGTTCAAGGAGATGGCGGAACCGCTCCGCCTTTTCCTCCGGCACCAAGCGCTCGCCGTACGCCAGGATCTGGGCTTCGGACAGACCAAGGACCCATCCCAGGAGCAGAGAGGCCTCCCGGGCCGGCGCCCCGAACGAGGTGGCCGCGAGTCGGGGCCGGGCCTCGGCGAGGAGCTGATCGATGGTCAACGGGTTCAGTCTACCGCTCCCGGCGGCGGGATCTCGATGTCCAGGGCGGCCTCCGTCTCACCGTCCGCGATCTCGACCGTCTCCTGGGCCACGATCCCGCGCGGGAGCAGCAGGACCAGGACGTTCCACCTCCCCGGCGCGAGATCCGGGATCCTGTACGAGCCGTCGGCGCCCAACTGGGCTGGAGAGAGGGCGATCGAGGTCTCTCCGGAGACGTGGACTTCGATCCGTTCGAGGTCGCCGGGAGACAGACCGAGGAGCTTCCCGCGGAGCACGGCTCCCGGAGACAGCCGCAGCTCCAGTCCGGGGACCGGATCGCCGCCGATCTGGATCGCCTCGGGAGCTTCCCCGCGTGCGAAGCCGCGCCGGATTCCGGTCAGCCGGTAGGAGCCTTCGGGAACATCCCGGATCAGGAAGGACCCGTCCGCGGAGCTGGTAGCTTGGAGTCCCCAGGCGGTGCTCGTCGGCGGCAGTCCCAGGAGCGAGACGGAGGCGCCGGCCAACGGCAGTCCACGGGCGTCCAAGACCCGGCCGGAGACCTCGATCCCGGTTGGAAGCGACAGGTCGAGCCGGTTCCTCCCGTCGCGGATCTCGATGGAGGCCTGTGCGCTGGGGCCTCCCGCCTGGGTGTCGGCGGTGACGGTGTGCGGCCCGGGCTCGAGGCCGCTGATCTGGTAGCGGCCTCCCTCATCGGCCTGGGTGCCACCGTACGAGAAGCGTCCCGCGTCCTGGGCCTGTCCTTCGGCGCGGATCATGGCGCGCGGCACGGGACGGCCTTGTCCGTCCAGGACCCGGCCTTCCAGGTAGGGCCCCGCCTCCAACTGGATTTCGACCGGCGTGGCTTCGCCGTCCTCGGGTATCTGGATGCCCGCGAGGCTCCGGTGCCGGAACCCGGCCGCCCGCACCTCGATCTTGATGGTCTGCGGCGGCAGCCGGTTCAGAACGAACTGTCCGTCCTCATCCGTGGTGGTCAGGCTCGACCCCCAGGCGCCTTCCAGGAATCCGCCGCCGAACAGGGTGCTGCCGCCTCTCTCCACGAGCGCCACCTTGGCGCCGGCGACCGGCTGGCCTTGGGGATCGACCACCTGACCCTTGAGGCTCCGGGCTTCGACAAGCTTGATGCGCAAGGGTTTCGGGGGTGGAGCCTCGACTTCGTACACCTGCTGTTGGATGAAGTCGGGGTGGTCGATCCAGAGGCTGAAGCGGCTGCCACGCGGGAGGTCCGCAAAGCGGAAGCGTCCATCCTGACCGGTCGTCACCGGATGGATGAAGAGCTTGCCGTCGAACGATTCCGGGTCCACGTCCGCCCCCGCGACCGGCTTGCCGCGGCTGTCGACCACGATCCCCTCGACGACCGCGCCGGACTTGATCGTGATCGTGCCGAAATCAGTCTCATCTGCCCTCTCCGGAACGTCGATCTCGCCGGCGTCGGCGGAGGTGAACCCTTCCTTCTTTACCTGCAGGCGGAAAGTGCCGGCGGTCACGTGCGGAAAGCGGAAGCGGCCTTCGGCGTCCGAGACGGTCTGGAGGCGTTCGAGACCCGCGTCGGGCACGGATGGCAGGAGCGCGGGTGTCAGGATCGCCACGGCTCCGCTCACGGGCTGGCCCTTCTCGTCCAGGACCAGGCCGACCGCGGCCGCGCCGCGGCCGAGCTGAAACCGGATCGACGGGCCGGACGAAGCGTCGGCGGGTTGCGACGCCGGGGCGAAGCCCTCCAGGTTGGCGTTGACCGAGTGCAGGCGATTGGCGGGAAGGCTCCGGAGGGCGAACCGTCCATCCGCGCCGCTCCAGGTAACGGCCGGTCCCAACCAGATCTCGCTACCGCGCGACGATGGATTCGGCAGGGTCGTGAGCCGGGCTCCCGGGAGCGGCCTGCCGGCTTCGTCCACGACCAGGCCCGCGATGCTGCCGGCAGTCTCCAGGGTGAAGGTGACGGACCTGTTGTCGTTGCGGGTCCAAAGACGGCGGTGCCGCAGGTGGCCCGGAGCCTGGGCTTCGAGCCTGCCGCTGTCACCGGCGGGTGCGCGCAGCTCGAAGCCGCCGCGCGAGTCCGCGCGGACCCAGTCCTTGGCGCCGGTGCCTCCATTCCAGACGAGAGCGCCCGCGAGCGGCTCCCGGGTGGCGGCGTCCAGCACCTGGCCGGTCACGAGGGTCGGCTTGGGAGAGACGGCCGGGATGCTGGCCTCCTCTCCGGCCCTGTCGGCGCCCCATTCGTCATCCCCATGGATCTGGAGAACGGTCCGAGGAAGCTCCACGGGAGGCAGCTCCCTGTCCTCGACCACGAACGTCAGGAAGATCTTCCGGGTCAGGCGCTCCTCGGCGCGTACGACCACGGAGTAGAAGCCGGGCTCCGGAACCTTCAGCGCGAACGAGCCGTCGGCGCGCGGCCTGGCCGAGGCCAGCGGAGAGGCGGACTCACCGGCGAACGGCCTGAGCTCGACCGTCGCCTCCGGAGGAGGCTGGACGATCCGGCCGGTGATCCGGACCGGCTGAGCCTGGGCCATGGGAGCTAGCGGCGTCAGGAGAAGGAGTCCGGCAAGGAGTCGCTTCATGGCCGGTTTCTCCGGGTGGCCTGCTCGAGGTCGAAATCGAGGGCCACCGGCTGGTCGGTCACGTCGACCTGCTCTTCCACGAAACGGCCGTCGGACAGATCCACCTTCACGATCCACGGACCCGGGGAGGCGTTGGAAATCGTGTAGACGCCATAGCGATCCACGGTTCCGGACAGGAAGGTGGGCCTCGGGGTCTCCGCGGAGCGGGCGTAGACGCGGGCCCTTGGTCTCCGGGCCGTGTCGTATCCAACCAGGCGGCCGGAGATGGCGACGCCGGGCCTCAGGGTGAGGATCAGGCCCGCGATCGGCCCGCCCGAGACCCTGAGGTCGTCCGGAACGCGGGCCGGGGCAAACCCGGACGCCGCGGCCGCCAGGCGGAACTCGCCGTCCGGGACGACCTGGAAGGCGAAGGTGCCGTCGATCCGGGCGATCGCCCTGGCGACGTTCCCCTCTCCGTCGAGGGCTGTCAGGGTCACCCGGGCTTCCGGCACCGGAGCTCCCTGCCCGTCGACCACCTGGCCGGAGACCGAAATGCCTGCCGGGAGCTGGAGGTCGAGATGGTGGTCTCCCTCGACGCCGATCTCGACGCTTCCCCGGGCCTTGGACGCCAGGCCGAGGCGGTCGGCCACGACCTCGTATTGACCCGCGCCAATCCCCGCCAGGCGATAGCGCCCTTCGCGGTCGGTGGCGACGGGAGCCAGACCGATGAACGGCTCGGAGGGGATCCTGCGGGCGTCGACCAGGACCTCCGGCATCGGGTTGCCGTCGCCGTCGAGCACCTGGCCCTCCAGGACGGCACCGCGGTCCAGCACGATTTCCACAGGCCCGGCCTCTGAATCGACGGGGATCTGCTGGACGTGGACCGTCCGGAACCCCTTCGCCTGGATCAGGACGTCCACCGTCCTGCTGTCCAATCCCTTGAGCCGGAAGAGGCCCTCGGCGTCGGTCTGGCCCAGGGTCCCGACGCTCTGGGAGGTGCTGGTGACCTGGACGCGGCTCACGTACGCCTCCGGCACCGGACGCTTCTCCGGGTCGACCACCCGGATGGCCAGCGTCCGGTCGCGCTGGAGGGTGACGCTCACGGGATAGGGGGTCGGAGCCTCCACCCGCGCCTGTGCGGATACGTATCCGGGAGCGCTGATCCACAGGTCGAAGCGCTCGCCCGGAGGCAGCGACTCCATCCGGAAGGTGCCGTCCGGGCCGCTCTTGACCGGCTCGTAGCGGTCGGTCGACCGGGGATCCGAGGTGCTGCCGGTGAAACCGACCTGGGCTCCCTCCACGCGACGGCCTTCCGCGTCGGTGACGATCCCTTCGATCACGGCACCCGGCTCCATCCGGATGTCGCCGACCTTGAGGAATCGGTCTCTCTCCTTGACCTCCAGGCCGGAGATCAGGCGCGGGGCCAAGCCTTCGCCCGACACCTGGAGGTCGTAGCGTCCGGGTCCGAGGTTCTGGCGGACGAACCGGCCGTCCGGACCGGTGAAAGCCTCAAGAGGGACGAACATCTCCGGATCGCGCCACCCCTCCGGCGCGCTCGAATACGGAGAGAAAAGCCGGACCAGGGCTCCTTCGACGGGCTTCCCTGCCGTGTCCACCACCCGTCCCGACGACTCGGCTCCCGGCCGCAGCCGGATGCGGAGGCGTGCCGGCACCTCCACGAGCTGGCGGTACGGAGCGAAGAAGCTGCGGTCGACGACCACCGAATAGGTCCAGCCGGGCCGGAGGCCGTCGAACCGGAAGGCGCCGTCGTCATCGGTCCAGGTCTCCGCCTTGAGCGGCTTCTCCTGGCCGTACTCGGTCGGAGCCGGCAGGGCGCGGACCCGCGCCCGCGCGACCGGGTGGCGGCCGTTGAGAACCCGTCCGGACAGGGTGGCCTGCGGCTCGGCATGGAGCGCGGGCGCGGCGAGAGCGAACAGCAGCAGGCAGGCGATCCCTCTCATTCTTTCGTCTCCAGGGCGATTTCCGAATGGACCGAGCCGCCGGGCGGCACCAGGATGTGGGACTCGGCCAGGGGGAACCCGTCGGCGTGGACCCGCAGGCGGTAGCTCCCGGCGATGCAGCGGGAGAGCTCGAAGGTGCCGTCTCCGGCGGTGAGCACCTGGAGTCCTTCGAAGCTGACGTCCAGGTCCGGCTGCTCGGCCGCGATCTCCACGGACGCGCCGCCGAGCGGCACCCCTTCGGGAGTGCGGACGCGGCCTTCGATCGATCCGGTGGAGAGCCGGATCGTCATCTCCTCGTCCCGGGTCATCTCGACCTGGAGTGACTGGCCGAGCCCCGGGCCGGCGACGACGTCGAGCCGGTGCGCCCCGGGTTTGATGCCGGACACGGAAAAGCCGCCATCGTAGGCGATCGTCGACGACCGGCCGTCCACCGCGATGGAGCCGCCTGCGAGCGGCTCGCCGTCCAGGAGGACGCGGCCGGAGAGCGTGAGCCCGTCCTCGAATTCCAGATCGAGCGTCACGGCCTCGGTATCTTCGGGGACCTCGATCTGGCCCTGCGCGGAGCGGCCATCCGGGAGCAGAGCGGCCACGTTCCACGTTCCGGGTGTGACGTTGGCGATCCGGTACGCTCCCTGTCGGTCCACGACGCCATGGAGAACCTGAAGGTGCCCTGATTGCCGGAGATCCGCCAGGACGCGGGTCCCTTCCAGGCTGTCCGGATCGACGCCGAGCAGCCGGCCTGCAACCGAGGCGCCGCGATTCAGCCGCAACACCAGTCCCTGTACGGCGCCGCCCGAGATCCGCACCTCGCGCGGGTCGACGGTCAGCGCGAACCCCGGAGCTGCCCCTCGGAGGTTGAAGTCGCCGTCCGGAACTCCCTTGAACGTGAACGACCCGTCGGCCCGGCTGACCGTATTGGAGAGGTACCCGCCTCCGACCGGAACCAGGGACAGCGAGGCTCGAGGCACTGGGGCGCCCTGGCTGTCGACCACCTGGCCGGAGACCTGGGCCCCGGACGGGAAGCGAAAGTCCAGGCGGCGGACCCCGGTGCCGACCGCGGCCTTGGCCCAGAGCCGGTCCGACAGCTCGACGCTGTCGACGGTGACCTGGTAGGAGCCCGGGACGAGCCCTTCCAGGCGATAGTGGCCTTCGCCATCCGTGTTTCCCGAGGACATCCCGGCGGGAACCGCCTCGGCTTCCTCCAGCGAGGCGCTCACCCGGGCTCCGGCCACGGGCTTGCCGTCTCCGTCGAGCACCTGGCCTTCCACGACGCCGCCGCGGACCAGGGTGATCTCCACGGCTCCGGCGGCTGCATCCTCCGGGATGTGGAGGCCGCGCGCCAGCATCGGCTGAAACCCATCCGCGTTGACCATGAGGTCCAGGACTCCGGGCTCCAGATTTCCAATCTGAAAGGAACCCTCGTCGCCCGTCTCTCCCAGGCTGGTGGAGCTCTGATGCCCGGACCTGCCGCCGGCGGCGTTGGTCATGGTGCTTTCAAGGCGGCTGAGCCGGGCTCCGGGTACGGGGCGGCCGTCTGGATCGAGCACCCGGACGGACAGCGTGCGGCCTCGCCGGAGCTCGATACGGAGCGGCTCGGACGGCGGTGCCTCCACGCCGGGAGCCTGCCGCGGCACGAAGCCCTCGGCCTGGATGTGGAGGTCGTAGCGGTCACCCCGGGCAAGGCCCTTCAGCCGGAAGGAGCCGTCGAGTCCGGTCTCGACCTGGACGGGCATTTCGCCCTGGGCATCGGAAGGGACGGCGACCAACGCTCCCGCCAAGGGACGCCCCTGCTCGTCGACGACGCGTCCTTCGATGGTCACCCCGGCAGGCAACCGGAGATCTCCCAGGTGGACGGCTGGAGAGTTGGGCGGGATCTCGACTCCAGAAATGCGGATGGGAGCGAAGCCTTCGCGAACGATCTCCAGGCGATATTGACCGGGAGCAAGGTGGGAGAGCAGGAAGCGACCCTCCGATCCGGAGAGACCTTCGAGCGGTTTCAGGGCTTCCGGGTCGGGCCAGCTCTCGTCCGCGCGGAGCAAAGGAAGAAGGCGGACCGCGGCGCCGGGCACGGGCCGACGGCCCGGATCGACCACGCGTCCTGAGACCTCGGCACCGGGCGTGACGGTGATCCGGACAGGTTTGCCCGGCTGGACTGCCGGCGGCACGTCCGCGATCTGTCGAGTCGGCGCAAAGTCGCCGCCGTCCACCTTCAGCAAGTAGGTCCAGCCGGCTCGCAACCCCGGGATTCGGAACCGGCCGCCGGCATCCGTGCGGGTCTCGCCGGAAGGCGGTGGGGAGTCGGCGGGCGCTGGCACGGCGCGCACCCGGGCTCGCGCCACCGGCCGGCCGGCCGCGTCCACGACCTTCCCGGCAAGGCCGGTGGTCCGGATCGGCTCGGCCTGGACCGGCACCGTCGCAAGAACCGCCAGGACCGTCAGCAGCAGGCATCGCAAGACCGGGGCGCGCATCGAATCTCCTTTCACGGACTCCACGTCCTTATACGTATGGTAGAAGGTACGTCTCTATTTCGAGAGGCCCCGACCATGAAGAAGACGATCGCCGGACTTGTTTTCATCTCCCTCCTCCCCTTGGCCGTCCACGCCCAGGAGGCTGTCCCCGGTGGCACCGACTGCCAGAGCCTCGGCGTCTATCTCGGAGCCGGCGCCCAGGCCATGAACCGGGCCTCCCAGTGGAGCGGGACGCGCGGCTTTCAGGCGTTCCGCCAGGCCGTGGCCGGCGCGGCGCGCAAGGCTGGGGACACCGACCTCGCCGGCCGGGTCGACGCGCTCGAAGCCGGCAAGCCGGTGCCGCCCGAGTCGACGAAGCTGGCCTCCTGCATCGTCCGCCGCTACCTGATCGCCCGTTATGGCGACCGGATCGTGAGCGATCTCCAGGAGATGCTTGCCTTCCGCACCTTCGCGGAAGAGGGAAAGGAGAACTGGACCGCGCCCGAGTTCCTCCGCCAGTCGAAATGGCTGGCGGAGCGCGCCCGGAGGCTCGACCTCCAGTTCAAGTCGTTCGACGGCCGGGTCGAGGAGATCACCCTGCAGCGCCAGGGGGGGCAGGGCGGCGACCTCAAACCGATCCTCGCCGTGCTCACCCATGGCGACGTCCAGGGCGTCGAAGGTCAGAACTGGTCCTCGTCTCCGTGGGAGGGGAAGATCGTGAACGGCCGCATCATCGGCCGCGGCACCGAGGACGACAAGGGTCCGATCGTCGTCACCCTCTACTCCATGGCCGCCCTGCGCGACACCGGCTGGCCGCTCGCCTGGAGCCTGCGCCTGCTCGTGGCTAACGGCGAGGAGTCGAGCTGGGAGGAGATCCCGTACTACCTCCAGCGCGCGCCCATGCCGGACCGCACCCTCGGCGTCGACGCCAACTATCCGGTGACCCATGCCCAGAAGGGCTACGGCCTGCTCGGCTTCCACGCCGAGCCGGTCGAAAACCCGAAGGCCGGCTCCTGGCGGGTGGTCCGGATGTCCGGCGGCAGCGGCAACTCGATCATCCCCGAGCGCGGCGAGGCCGTGCTGGAGTGGGTGGGGAAGGGACCGGCCGAGGACCTCGCCGCCCAGGCGGCCCGTTGGGTTGCCGAGCACCCGGACGCCAGGCTGACTGTGAGCAAGGAAGGCAACCTCCTGAAGCTCCAGGCCGAGGGCCGGGGCGGCCATACCTCCGAGCCGACGAGCGGCCACAACGCGCTCGGCGACCTGACCGCGTTCCTCGCCGGTCTGGATCTGAGGCTCGACGCCTGGGGTGGGCTGGCCTCGTTCGTCGGGATCCGGATCGGAACCGAGACCGACGGCGCCAGCCTGGGGATCGCCCACGCTGATCCGGTCATGGGAGAGCTGACCTCCTGCCTTGTCTATCTTCTGGAAGAGGACGGCAAGCCGGCGGCCCGCGTGAACATCCGGGTGCCGCGAGGCATCACGGCGCCGGAGATGGAGACGAGCTTGGCCGAACGGACCACGGCCTTCCAGGGACAGGGTGGCGGCAAGGTCTCGACCACCGTCCAGTTCCTCAGCGAGCCGCACCTGACCCCGGCCGAAGGCGAGGTCGTGTCCGGACTGCTGGAGGTCTGGAAGGACGTCACCGGCACCGAAGGCCGGCCGATCGCCATCGGCGGTGGCACCCAGGCCCGGCTGTTCCAGGGCGGCGTGGACTTCGGACCCGCCTGGCCCGGCAAGCCCTACCGCGGCCACGGGACGGACGAGTACCTCACCATCAACGAGCTGCACCGCATCGGCGAGCTGACGGTGGCGGCGCTTTGGCGGCTGGGCCGCTGAAGGATTTGGTTCCCCGCAAACTGTAGGGGCAGGCCTTGTGCCTGCCCCCTCCATGCCACCGACGCTCCAGCTACCCGAGGGCAGCCACAAGGGCTGCCCCTACTTCTTGTACCGCACCCGCACGCCCTTGGCGAGATCCTCGGGCTTCATCTTCTCCAGCGACTTGAGGTCGTACTCCCAGATCAGCGTGTTGCCCTCCTTGCGGTGGGCGTTGTGCTCCACGACCTCGAACGGGGCGGTGATCTTGAAGGCCACGCGGAGGCCCTTGAACATCTCCTCCATCTGCTGCTTGGCCTCGGGCGAGAGGTCCATGTCCGCCGCCTGCTCCTTCGACTCGGCGATCGGGTTCTCGGTCGGGCTCGTGATCAGGAGCGTCTTGCCCTCGTCCACCACCTGGAGGCCGTCGAAGGGCGACTCGACCGGGTTCCCGCCTCCGGGCGGGCCGGCCGCCTCACCCTCTTCCTGCTTCTTCGGGAACTTGATCTGGTTGAGCTTCGAGACGTTGTCGAAGCCGAACAGGAAGTTGGCCGCCATCTTGAGGCCGTCCTCCTTGAACGAGCTGTCGAGGAGCGTGACCCCCTTCGGGAGCTTGTCCTGCAGCTCCTTCTTGTCCTTCTCGAAATCGCCCGTTGTCTCCGATTTCTTCGAGGCCATCATCTCCTTGCGGGTCGCGTCGAGCTCCTCCTTGGTGGGCTCGCCCGTCTTACCCGCCATCTCGCGCTGCATGCGGGTCATGAAGACGACCATCGGCTCCATGTCCACCTTCATGGTGAAACCGGCCTTGCCCGACATGTTCTTGTCGAGGGTGAGCGACTGCTCGATGTCGAAACATCCAGCCATGGACAGGCCGAGCGCGCCGAGCGCGACGGCGGCGAACATCCTCATGGATCGCATGCAGTCCTCCTTTGCGGGCTTTGCGGAAAGACAGCTTCAGTGGACCCGAGACGCTTCTTCCATCTTCTGGGCCTGGAAGTGGGCCATGAGCGGCTCGACCAGCGGGTCGAGGCTCCCTTCCATCACGGTCGGAAGGTTGTGCAGGGAGAGGCCGATGCGATGGTCGGTCACCCGGCTCTGCGGGAAGTTGTAGGTGCGGATCTTCTCCGACCGGTCGCCGCTGCCGACCATCTTCCGCCGCTCCTCCGAAATCGCCGACTCGGCCTTCTCGCGCTCCAACTCCAGCAGGCGCGCCTTGAGCACGCGTAGCGCCTTGGCCTTGTTCTTGATCTGGCTGCGCTCGTCCTGGCAGCTCACCACCAGGCCCGTGGGCAGGTGCGTGAGGCGGACCGCCGAGTAGGTCGTGTTCACCCCCTGGCCACCGGGGCCGGAGGCGCAGAAGCGGTCGATGCGGAGGTCCTTCTCGTCGACCTCCACCTCCACGTCGTCAGCCTCGGGCAGGACGGCCACGGTGACCGCCGAGGTGTGGATGCGGCCGGCGGCCTCGGTCGCGGGCACGCGCTGGACCCGATGGACACCGCCCTCGTACTTGAGCCGGCTGTAGGCGCCGCGGCCTTCCACGATCGCCGAGATCTCCTTGGCGCCGCCCACCTCGGACTCGGAGAGGTCGATGACCTCCATCCGCCAGCCCTGCTGCTCGGCGTACCGGGTGTACATGCGGAACAGCTCGGAGGCGAACAGCGTCGCCTCGTCACCGCCCGTGCCGGCCCGGATCTCCAGGATGACGTTGCGGCCGTCGTTCGGGTCCTTGGGAGTCAGCTCGGCGCGGAGCTTCTCCTCCAGCGCCTCGGCCTGCTGCGCGAGCTGGCCGCGCTCCTCCCAGGCCATCTCGTAGAGCTCGTCGTCCTTGGGCAGGCCGGCCAGCAGCTCCTCGTTCTCCTGCTGCTGCTTCTGGAGACGGCAGTACTCGCGGTAGATCTCGACCGTCTTCGCGATCTCCGCGAGCGCCTTGTTCGTCTCGGCGTACGCCTTCCGGTCGGACAGCACCGATGGGTCGGCGAGGCGCTGGGTCAGCTCCTCGTGGGTCTTCTCGATCTGGGACAGTTTCTCGAACATGATCTGTGTTCCCAAACAGCGTTTCAGGCGAGCGCCGGGGCGCCCTCGGACTCTTCGACCGCTTCGGCGAGCTCAGCCTCGGGCATCAACCCGTCCTCGCGCAGCGCCTCTTCGAGCGCGGCGATGGCCACGGCCAGCATGTCGTCCGTGGGCTCCTGGGTGGTGATCCTCTGGAGCGCGAGCCCGGGCGCGACCAGAAAGGCGAAGAGGGGCGAATTGGCCTTCTTCGCGGTCAGGCGGAGCACCTCGTAGGACAGCCCGGCGATGAAGGGGACCAGGACGAGCCGGCCGCCGAACTTGAGCAGGAACGGCGCGGACTTCGGGATCAGGGCGAAGAGCACGATCGACACCATCAGCACGAAGAGCAGGAAGCTCGTGCCGCAGCGCGGGTGGAGCCGGCTCTGGACGCGCGCCGTGTCCACGGTGAGCGGCCCCTTGGACTCCCAGGCGAACACCACCTTGTGCTCGGCGCCGTGGTACTGGAACACCCGGTGGATGTCCTTCAGGCGCGAGATCGCCAGGATGTAGCCGAGGAAGAAGATGCCGCGCACCAGGCCGTCGAACAGGTTGAAGGCGAGGTTCGGCATGGTGCCGAACACATGCTTTTCGGCGAGCTGCGTCAGCCAGAGCGGGACGAGCAGGAAGACGACCACGCCGAGCCCGAGACCCATGGCCATCGATCCGGCCACGGCCCAGCCGGAGGTCTTCTCCTGGGGTTTGTCCTCTGGTTTTTCCACCCCGGCCTCCAGGGCCGAGAAGTTGAGCGCCTGGATGCCGATGAAGAGAGACTGGAAGAGGACGGCGACGCCGCGCAGCACGGGGAGCTTGAGGAACGGGTACTTCTTGCCGAGCGGGAACACCTTGCCGCGGCGGAGGGCCATCGAGCCGTCCGGCCGGCGCACGGCGATGCCGTAGGCGCCGGGGGAGCGCATCATGACGCCCTCGATCAAAGCCTGACCGCCGACCAGCAGCTCCGATTCAGCCGGAGACGCGGTCGGCGGCGGGCTCGCGTTCGTTCTGTCCATCGGGAGAGGCCGGATGGCCGGCGGCTCAGGCCGTCTGGGCGTAACGCCGCTTGAAGCGCTCGACGCGGCCGGCGGTGTCGATCAGCTTCTGCTTGCCCGAGAAGAACGGGTGGCACTCGCTGCAGATCTCGAGGCGGACCTCGTCCTTGGTGGAGCGGGTCTCGAAGGTGTTGCCGCAGGCACAGACCACGGTCACCATGTTGAGCTGAGGATGGATGTCTTTCTTCACGTTTCTGATCCTTGTCTCTCCGGGCCGTATACCGGAGTGGGTGTCAGTCTCCAAGAACCCGAAAGAGTAAGCGATGCGCACCCATGTTGGCAAGGCTGTCTTTCGGCACGGGCTACAACAAGGGGGACCCGAGGGAGAATTCCGGGGCAAGCTACACTAGGCGGCCTATGGGATTCCACGAAGACTGCCTCATCCTCGACGGACACATCGACGTCCCCACCAAGCTCTGGGAGAACCCGAAGCCCCTGACCGAGCGCCTGGCCGGCCGCCACGCCGACCTGCCGCGGCTCCGCGAGGGAGGCGTCGACGCGGTCGTGTTCGCGCTCTACATCCCGGCCCATCTCGACCCGGAGCGCGGCTGGAAGCATGCCCAGGAGCTGCACCGGATCTCGGTCGAGCATGTGGAGGCGGCCGACGGCATGGAGATCGTGACCAGCGCCGAGGACGTCCGCCGGGCCGCGAACCGGGGCGTCGCGGTCCTCTTCGGCCTGGAGAACGGCCGTCCCCTGAGCCTGCCCGGGACGCTCGACGCCTGCGCGTCCATGGGAGTGCGGTACGTGACCCTCACCCACATGGCGTCTCATGAGTGGTGCGACGCCTCGACCGACCAGCCGCGCCACGGCGGCCTCTCCTCCGAGGGCGAGAACATCGTCTGGGGCATGGTCCGGCGCGGCATCGTGCCGGACGTCTCCCACGTCTCGGACGACGCGGTCCTCCACGTCCTGGAGGTCGCGCGCATCCCAATCGTGGCGAGCCACAGCTCCGCGCGCGCCCTCTGCGACCACCCGCGCAACCTGCCGGACAACCTGATCCGCGAGATCGCACGCAAGGACGGCGTGGTCATGGCCAACTCCTATCCCTCGTTCGTCTGCCCGAAGGCGAGCGCGGCCGACCGGCTCCGCGGCCGGGAGCTGCGCGAGGAACTGGACTCGACCGAAGAGGCCTACATGGCCGACCCGGGCCGCCACTGGGAACCGCGAGCCCGCCTCTTCGCCGACCGGCCGCTCCCCGAGGTCCCCCTGTCCTTATATATAGACCACATCGTCCACCTGATCGACGTGGCCGGAGAGGAGCACGTGGGGATCGGCACCGACTTCGACGGTATCCCCGACGTCCTGGCCGGCTTCGAGGACGCCTCGAAGTTCCCGAACCTGACCGCGGCGCTCCTGGAGCGGGGCGTGGACAAGGCCGGTGTCCGGCTCATCCTCGGCGAGAACTTCCTGCGGGTGCTGAAGAAGGCCGAAGAGGCCGCCAGCGCATGAGTCTTGCTGGCCGCATTCAGGGCTGCCTGATCGACCTCGACGGCACCGTCTACCAGGAAGGCGCGGCCATTCCGGGAGCCGCGGAGGCAATTGCGGCGCTACGAAGTGCCGGGGTCCCGTTCCGTTTCGCCACGAACACCACCCGCCTGCCGCGCACCGCGCTCGCGGACCGGCTGCGGGACCTGGGCATCCCGGCCGAGCCCGGCGAGATCCTCTCGGCGCCATCGGCTGCCGCCAACTGGTTGCGATCGAACGGCGCGCGCCGGGTCCGCCTGCTCCTGGCCCGCGCGAGCTGGCAGGAGTTCGAGGGCCTGGAGGTGGACGACGACACCCCCGAATACGTAGTTGTAGGAGACCTGGGCAAGGACTGGACCTTCGACGTCCTGGACAGCGCCTTTCGCAACCTGATGGACGGCGCCGAGCTGCTGGCCATCCAGCGCAACCGCTACTGGCGCACCGAGGGACGGCTGAGCCTGGACGGCGGCCCGTTCGTGGCCGCCCTGGAGTACGCCGCCAGCAAGACCGCCACCCTCCTCGGCAAACCGAGCCGCGATTTCTACGAGGCGGCGGCCCGCGAGCTGGGCCTGCCGCCGGAGCGCATCGCGGTCATCGGCGACGACCTGGAAGGCGACGTGCTCGGCCCGAAGGAGATCGGCATGATCGGCGTGGCCGTCCGCACTGGCAAATACCAGCCTGGAGACGAAGAGCGCATCAAGGCCGCGGCGGATCTGGTGGTGGACTCGCTACGCTGGCCGCTTTGAGACGACGCAAGCTTGTTTGTGGCGAAGTACGGCTGTCTGCCACGATCTACCGCTATCTGTGGCGAAATGGAGTTATCCACGCCAACTCTCGCTTGTTCACCGCGATCTAGCCGTATCCATGGCAATTCAAGGTTGTTTACGGCGAGACAGCGGTATCCAGGACGGCCGTACGGTTGTTTGCCACGACACAGCCTTATCCAAGGCAACAGACGCTTGTTTGTGGCGATTCAGCCTTATCCGGGACAACCCAAGGTTATCCATGGCGGAATAGCCTTATCCGTGGCGACATCGCGTTGTCTGGTGCAAAACAGGGCTGTGTTGCAACAGACAACGTTAGCTTGCAACAGATCTCCCTACCAGCGCAGCTCGGTGCTCGCGGCCCGCGTTTCCAGGAGTGTGAAGAGATCGCGAGCCGTATCGCGCGGCAGATAAGGGATGTCCACCCGGTGAGACCCCTGGCCCGCGCCCGCCGAGTCTACGCGGACCCTCGCCATTGACGCGCGGCGGTCGAACGGCGATTCGTGGACCGCTACAGCCTGAATCTTCGCGAACGGAACGATGCTCACCTTGCGCCAGAGCCAACCGCTGCGATAGAGGACCGCGTCCTCGGTCGTCGCCCAGGCGAGATGGCGGACGGTCCCGCGCGCCCCAGCATAGGCCAGGCCGAGGAGGAACGGTAGCACCGCCAGCGCCCATCCTCTTAGGAAGATGCTGAGCGGGATCATGGGGATGAGACAGACCAGGACCCGGTTCTTGAGCTCCCGCCTGAGCGCCCGCGGCGGCGCAGGGCGCCACTCCACAGCCTCCAGATCCATACCGGGGAGCACCTCGCGCATCAGGCCGGCCAGCGCCTCGCGCCGGAGGATCGGCGCCAGCCACTCCCGTCGTGCGCCGCTCTCCTCGCCGGCGTCTGAGGTCGTCGCGGACGGCGAAGCCTGGCCGCCTGCCGTGTCCACAGTCATCGCGGCGCGGTGGAAGAACCGATGGAGCGGCCCTTCGAGCACGGTCAGCGTCTGGATGCGGCGCAGAGGAACCGTCGCGATCACCCGCGTCAGGAGCCCGTGCTCCACCCGGAGATCCTCGCCGGCGCGGGCGAGCCGGAACTCGTGGAGGCGGATGACTGCCCAGGCCATCGAGATCAGACGGACGACCACCAGCAGGGCGAGCACCGCGGCAAGAGTCAGGCCGATCCCCTTCGGCAGCCAGTCCGGATCGAAGAACGAGGAGAACAGGCCGCGCATCACGGCGCGTGTGGGCCGCTTGCCGTCGAAGGCCAGACCCAGGAAACCGTCCATGGGTCCGAGTTCCCAGAGCAGCCCGAGAACCGCGGCGATGACGATGAAGCCGCGGTTCTGAATGAAGCCGTGGAGCATGAGCTCGCGCGGCGCCAGGTGGATGAGGGTACGTTCGGCCGGCGCCTCCGGCTCGGCGTCGGCATCGGTCCTCCCGAACACGCGGCGCCGCATCTCCTCGAAATCGGCGACCGGCAGCACGCTCATCGTCGCCTCGGCCTCCTGGCCGCCGCCGGTTTCGACGCGCACCTCCATCACCCCGAAAAGGCGGTGCGCCACGTTCTGGCGTCCGTCGACGTTCTGGATGCGCGCGTACGGGATGTGCCGCTCGTTGCGGAACAGGAACCCCGACCGGATCACCAACTCGCCCGGATCGTAGCGGTAGCGGAACGAGAGATACCGGGCCGCGGAGGCGAACAGATACGGCAGGGCCAGCGGCACCATCAGGATCTGCCAGGCGAAACCCGCGAAGCCGGCCGTGGCAAGGAAGAGGACGCCGGGCAGGGCGAACCGGCGGACGCCGTCGGCGAATCCGAACAGGATCGAAAGCGGGTGCAGCCGGCGCTCAGACGGCGTCACGGTCGTCTCCAGGTAGGAGATGGTCGCGGATGCGCAGCGCCGTCCCGTGATCCAAGCCGTGCAGGTTGACCTTCGCGTGGTCGGTACCCGCGGTGTAAACGACGAGCGTCCCGAGCCCGAGACTGCGTTCCAGCGGACCCTGCGACACGTCGGTGTGCTGCACGCGCGAGCGCGGCACGTTGACCACGAGGCGCCAGACGACCCCCTTGCGGATCTCGATTCCCTGCCCGTCCACCTTGTAGGAGCAGTGCCGGTGCTCCACCTCCGGCCAGGTATGAAGGGACCACCCCAGGACGGCCGTGACGCCGGCCCAGGCCAGCAGAAGCAGAGCCGTCACCCAGCCCGGCGGCGAGGCCGCAAAGAGAATGATGAGGATCACGACGAGTTGGACAAGCGAGATGGAGGCCGTGGTGATCCAGCCCACCATCCGCTTGAGTGTGACCGCGCGGTGATCCAGAGGATGCTCGACGCCGTCGGCGATCGACGGAGGGGCCTCGACGGCGGGCGTGTCGGGCTCGGGATCGAGGGAAGCGGCGGTCTCGATGGATTCGGCGGGTTCAGCGGGGTCAGGGTCGTCCATGGCTCGGCTCTCCATACGAAGATCGGAGCCGCCAGGTTTCTCGGAGGAGTCAGGACAATCTCATCCAAAAAGTCCCGATCCTGGACTTTTTGCCCCCTGTTGGCATGAAAAAATCCATAGACGAGACCAGGACACCATCCGTAGACTCTCCCTGAAGGGGAGAGTGGGGAGGATGTTCATTGACAATTCGGAGGAAGGGCGGCTGCCGAGTCCAAGGCCACCGTCTTTCCGAGGGGTCCGCCTAC
>JACZDC010058080.1_pt1 | contig 20602 bp, 13 predicted proteins | sample 8641791 | NCBI WGS metagenome assembly JACZDC01 (sample SAMN15324613, study PRJNA640507) | soil metagenome | isolation source: intercropping peanut in the second line | place: China: Luxin town, Laibin City, Guangxi Province | collected 2019-07-25 | depth 10cm m
CTCTCCCCGGCCCTCTCCCCCATGAAATGGGGGAGAGGGAGCTTCCTTGCCAATATATTCTCGATTTTCTATTGACTTCGTCTTTCCAGGCTTTTACGCTGCTTCTGCTCACACCGATGTGGCAGATGTACGAAGGAGGTCCCCCTCATGGCCTGGAAGCGTGACGACCAACCCGCCAGCACTCCCGAACCGTCCATGGCACCCCGCCCCGCCACCCCCACTCCCGTGGCCTCTCCGCAGTCCGAGCCGCGCCGCTCCAGCGAGCGCGCGACGATCGGACCGTCGATCATCATCAAGGGCGATCTCTCCGGCGACGAGGATCTGGTCATCGAAGGCCGCGTCGAAGGCAAGGTGGACCTCAAGCAGTGCAACGTCACCGTCGGCCGCAACGGTCGCGTGAAGGCGGACATCTTCGGCAAGGTGGTGGTGATCGAGGGCGAGGTGGACGGCAACGTGTTCGCCCAGGAACAGGCGATCCTGCGCCAGGCCGGCGCCATCCGCGGCAACATCACGGCGCCGCGCGTGATCCTGGAGGACGGGTCGCGCTTCAAGGGGAGCATCGACATGGAGTCGCGGGAGCATCGTCACGAGGCGCCCAGCCGTCCGCAACCGGTCGAGAGTGGCAAGCAGGGCGAGCCTGCGGGCCGGGCGGCGCAGGCCGGATGAGCTGGTTCTCGCGCTCCCGCAAGGAAACGGCTCCGGCCGTCGCCCAGTTGGAACCCGGGCCGGAGGTCCATCGTTCCCTCGGTCTCACCGCGCTGCTCGAAGGCATGCGGCGCCGCGGACAAGGGCTTCGGATCCTCGATCTCGGGCCGGCGGTCGGCGCGAACGTGGAGTTCCTGTCTCAACTCGGCTGCAAGCTGCACATCGGCGATCTCTACGCGTCGCGCTCCTCGGCCACGGACGGCGAGGAGCTCGGCGTCGAGTTCTTCGAACAGCTCTTCCCGCCCGATACCCGCTTCGACGTGGTGCTCGCCTGGGACCTCTTCAACTACCTGCAGCGCAAGGAGCTGGCGCGCCTCGGAGCGCTCCTCCGGCGGAATTGCCGGCCGGGCGCGCTGGTGTTCGCCCTCATGTCGATCCAGAAGCAGATCCCGGCCCAGCCGTATCGCTTCCGGATGCTGGAGAGCGGCGAGCTGGTCTACGAGAAGCGGACCAGCCTGGAACGGCCCGGCCCGCGCTACGCTCCGGCGGAGATTGCCTCGGCCCTGAAAGGCTTCCGGGTCGACCGCTCGTTCCTCCTGCGCCACGGCATCCAGGAGTACCTGTTCGTCCGCGAGGACGAGCAGGAGGAGACCAGAGTCCTGTAAGCACAGGGGCGCAGACCTCTGCGCCCCTGCTCACTCCTTTCCATACACCGCGTCCACGACCTCGCTGACTCGTACGCTGCGCTCGATCTCCGGATCGAAGCGCTCGCCCTGTCCCAGGCGCCCAGCCCAGTCGAGGATCGCCTTTCCCAGCCAGTCCCGCGACTCGCGCGTGGTCACCTCTTCGGAACGACCTGAAAAACGGGCCAGCTCGAAGTCGTAGAAGCTGCCATCCATGTTCCGGAATTCAGCTCCGCCGACGGTCCCGAAGGCGGCGAGGCGGATCGCGCAGTCGCGGCCCGCGTGCGCGTTCCAGCTCACGGCCACCGAGACCGAGGCGCCGCCTTCCAGCTCGATCCGGGCGTTGGCGAAGTCGTCGACCACCCCAGCGGTCAGCGGCTCGCCACCTCGCCAGGCGCCGCCGTGGACGGCCTCGACCCCGGGGTCGCCCAGCAGCCAGAGCGCCAGATCGATCAGGTGGACGCCGAGGTCCATCAGCGCGCCGCCGCCGGCCAGGCGCGGATCGAAGCACCAGGGCTTGTCCGGTCCGTAGGCGTTATGGAAGACCGTGTCCACGCTGAACACCCGGCCGAGCTCTCCAGCCGCCACGGCCCGCCGCAACTCGCGCGCGCCGTCAGTGAAGCGGTAGGAGTAGTCGACGCCGAGCAGACGGTCGGCGCGGCGCGCGGCCGCCACCATCTCCCGCGCCTCGCGGGCGTTGAGAGCCAGCGGCTTCTGGCAGAACACGGCGAGCCCGCGGTCGAGCGCCGCCAGGGCCTGCGGCGCGTGCAGGGAGTTGGGGGTGGCGATGACGACGCCGTCGAGCCCGAGATCGCCGGCCTGATCGAGCATCGCGCCGGGATCGGAGAAGGATTTCGCTCCCGGGTAGGTCCTGGCGGTCTCCTCCAGGCGCTGCGTCGCAGGTTCGCAGAGGGCCGCTACCTCGGCGAGGCCGGCGGCGGCCACGGCCTCCAGCCGCATGGCGCCGATCCAGCCGAGCCCTACGAAAGCGAGCCGCGGAGTCATCAAGCCTCCGCCAGCACGACGGACTTGAGGAAGCCGTCGGGCCGCTCCTCGGTCATGCGGAAGGCCTGGTTGATGTCGGCCAGCGGAAAGGTGTGGGTGATGAGAGGGTCGAGGTCGAGCTCTCCGGCGGCCAGGAGCCGCACCCCCTCCTCCATGCCGCTGCGGTAGACCTCGGGGTCGCGCTCGTGGGCGTTGATCACGTCGATGCCGTGCCAGTTCCAGAGCTGCATGTTGACGGTGCGCGGGCCGTCCTGGTGATAGCCGGCGATGATCAGCCGGCCGCGCACCCGGGTCAGGTTTGTGGCCAGGTCGAGCGGCGCCTGCTTGCCGGTGGCCTCGATCACCACGTCGGCCGTCCCGATCCGGCCACAGACGTCCTCGTCATAGGTGAGCACCTCGTTCACCCCGAACCGCTCAGCGAGGGCGCCGTCCATCCGCCTCCGGGAGACCGCGACGACCCGGCCGGGCTTGTGGCGCCTGACGAGCTGAAGCAGCAGGGTGCCGAGAAAACCGGTGCCGAGGAGGACCACCGTGTCGCCTTCGCGCACGCCGGAGCGGCGCATCACGTTGACGGCGCAGGCCACGGGCTCGCCGAGCACGGTGCGGTCCGCGAGCGACTCGGGCAGCGGGATGACGGAGGCGGCCTGCGCAAGGTCGTACTCCGAGTAGGCGCGATAGGTGAGAGCGGTCACCGGCTGGCCCGCGGCGAGACCGTCGACTCCCGGGCCGACCGACTCGACGGTACCGAACACCTCGTGGCCCGGCGCACCCGGCTGCATCGGATAGGACAGACCGGGGATTCCCTTCCAGGGTCCCATGTCCGAGCCACAGACGCCGCAGCCACGGACGCGGATCCGCACCTCGCCCGCTCCGGGCTCGGGCGTTTCCAGGGAATCGATGCGGAACCGGCGGGGCTCGATCAGGGTCGCGGAATGCATGCTCTCCTCTCCGAAGAAACGAAAAGACGGCCCACCTTCTAGCGAAATCCGTGCCCATGGTTTACAGTCTCCCCAGGTTCCGTGCTCGTACTGATCCTTCATCTCTTCGGAGGAACCCGGCATGTCTCGACTGTCTCCGTTCGTCGCGCTCTCCGTTTTCCTGCTGTCTCCGACCGCGAAGGCCCAGACCGTCGAGGTCCGTGCCGCCCTGGACCGCCTGCAGGCCACGGCCGGCGCTCCGATCGGGACTTCGATCTCGCCGGACACCGGCCTGGTGACGTTCCTGGCCACGGACGCCCGCGGCCCCGTTCCCGTGGTGGGCGCGGCGGCGACCAGCCCGGAGGAGATTGCCCTCGCCTTCCTGCGGTCGAACGGCGGTGCCTTCGGCTTTGCCGCTGAAGAACCGGCCGTGACCCTCGAACGGCCGGCGGAGCGCGACGCGATCGGCATGGACCACGTCCGCTTCCGGCAGACGATCCTCGGCGTGCCTGTGACCGCGGGCGAGATCACGGTCCACCTGCGCGGCTCGGACGTGGTGGCGGTCAACGCCGAGACGATCCCCGAGGCCGACATCGTCGACGTCCAGCCGGAGATCACGGCCGAGGGGGCGCGCGAAGTGGCCGGCGAGCTGGCCGCCATTCGCCTGGGCCGACCGGACGCCGAGTTGACCGAACCCCGTCTGGAGATCTTCAACCGCGGTCTTCTGGAAGGAGGCCGGCAGGCGAGCCGGCTCGCCTGGTATGTCGAGGTCCAGGCCTTCGATCTGCGCGAGCGGGTCTGGATCGATGCGAAGACCGGAGCGCCCCTGCTCCACTTCAACCAGATCGATACGGTCCGCAGCCGAAGGATCTACAACACCGGCAGCTCGGCGTCGCTCCCCGGCACGCTGGTCCGCGTCGAAGGTGGAGCGGACACCGGCAACGCCGACGTGGACGCGGCCTATCGCTACGCGGGCGACACCTACGACTACTTTTTCAACCAGCACGGCCGGGACAGCTTCGACGGCGCCGGCGCGCAGCTCCTCTCCACGGTCGACTACTGCCCGAGCGCGGCCAACTGCCCGTACGCCAACGCCTTCTGGAACGGCAGCCAGATGGTCTACGGCCACGGGTTCCCGATCGCCGACGACGTGGACGCGCACGAGCTGACCCACGCGGTCACCGAGCGCACCGCCAACCTCGCCTACTACATGCAGTCGGGCGCGCTCAACGAGGCCTTCTCGGACATCTTCGGCGAGACCGTCGACCTGACCAACTCGGGCGGCACCGACACCCCCGCCATGCGCTGGCAGATGGGCGAGGACGTGCCCGGGTTCGGCGCGATCCGCAACATGATGAACCCGAACGCCTTCGGCGATCCGGGGCGCGTCACCGATCCCAACTTCTCCTGCTCGACGGCCGACAACGGCGGCGTGCACTCGAACAGTGGAGTGCTCAACCACTTCTACGCCCTCCTCGTGGACGGCGGCACCTACAACACGTACAGCGTGACCGGGATCGGGTTGACCAAGGCCGGCAAGATCGCCTACCGCGCCCTCACCACCTATCTGCTCTCCGGGTCCAACTTCGCCGACGCCGCGAACGCGCTCCGCCAGAGCTGCTCCGACCTGGTGGGGACCTCGAACATCACGGTGAACGACTGCGACCAGGTTCTCTTCGCCATCGCCGCGGTGGAGCTGGGCCACAACCTGACCTGCACGCTCGCGCCGGCCGCGGCACCGCCGCTCTGCCCGGCGGGCCAGCAGGCTTCGAACCTGTTCTTCGACGACTTCGAGACCCTCCCGAACATCTCCTGGTTCAACCCGGCGACGTCGCTATGGACGATCGCCACGGGCTTTTCCACGAGCGGGAACCGGCTGTTCTGGGGGCAGGATCCGAATGCGGCCCGGGACTCGTCCATTTCGATGAACCCGAACCCGACGCTGCCGGCCAACGCCCGCATGCAGCTCAACCACGCCTGGGACTTCGAGCCCTACTACGACGGCGGCGTCCTCGAATACAGCACCAACAACGGCGTCACCTGGGTCGACGCCAGGAGCCTGTTCTCCGCCGGCGCGGACTACGATGGCACGATCTCGTCCGGGTCCGGCAACCCGCTGAGCGGCCGGGCGGCGTTCACCTACCGCAGCCACGGTTATACGGGCACGCAGCTCAACCTGTCGAGCCTCGCCGGCCAGACATTCAAGGTCCGCTTCCGCATCGGCTCGGACTTCGCGGTGGCCGGCAGCGGCTGGTACCTCGACGACGTGCGGATCTACACCTGCACCGCCTGCACGTACAACCTCAGCGAAACCCAGGTCTTCGTCGGCGCGGGCGGCGGCTCGGCGACGGTGTCGGTCGACACGGGCACCAACGCCTGCACCTGGACGGCCTCGACCAGCACGCCGTGGCTGTCGGTCACCTCCGGCGACGGCACCGGCAGCGGCGCGGCCGGCTTCACGGCGCTCGCGAACCCCTCCGCCACCCCGCGGACCGGCTCGATCACCGTGGCCGGCAAGACGGTCACCGTCTACCAGGGCGGCGCGACCGACTTCTATACCCTGTCCCCCTGCCGGCTCGTGGACACCCGGGCCAGCACGCCGCTCAGCTCGGGCGTAAACCGCGTGTTCGCCGCCGGCGGCTCCTGCGGCATCCCGGCCACGGCCAAGGCGATCGCCGCCAACGTGACGGTGATCAACCAGACCGCCGCGGGCAACGTCCGGACCTACCCCGGCGGGTTGAAGCTGCCGACCACCAGCACGATCAACTTCCCGGCCACGGGCACCCGCGCCAACAACGCGATCATCCCGCTGGCTCCGGACGGTTCGGGCACGGTCCAGGGCTACGCCTTCGTCACGGGCGGCGGCACGGTGCATCTGCTGATCGACGTCAGCGGCTACTACGAGTAGGGGAGCTCCGTCTCCTCGCGGATTGCGCCACCTCCTTCGCAGGAGTAGCATTCAGCTTTTCCTTGAAGGAGGTTTGGCGATGCAACGTAGGACTCCGCTGTTGGTGGGTATCTTTGTGCTTGCCGTGCTGCCGGCCTGGGGTCAACCCCTGGCCTCTCCGCCGACGCCCGGCCCCGAAGTGAGGGGCATGCTGCTGCAGATGGAGCTCGCCTCCGGTGGCCCGGTCACGGCCACGGTGTCGACGGCGACCGGCATGGCATCCTTCATCTCGCCGTCCCGGCCCATCCCGGTCGTCGGCGCCGCATCCAAGAAGCCGGAGGACCTCGCCCTCGCCTTCCTCCGCACCTACGGCCGGACCTTCGGCTTCCGCGACGCCGGCGCCGAGGTGGAGCTGCGCTCGCCGGCCGAGCGGGACGGGCTCGGGATGGACCATGTGCGCTTCCGGCAAATCGTGCGGGGCGTGCGGGTCACGGCGGGCGAGATCACGGTCCACCTGCGCGGCGCGAACGTGACCGCGGTCAACGCCGAGATCCTGCCCGGAGCCCAGGACGTCGACCTCAAGCCTGCGGTCTCCGTCGAAGCCGCGCGCGCCAAGGCCGAGGAGCTGCTGGCCCGGCGCCTGAACCGCACAGACGCGCAGCTCTCCGAGCCGCGCTTGGAGATCCTCAACCGCGGTCTCCTGGAGGAGCGCCTCCATGCCACGCGCCTGGCCTGGTTCCTCGAAGCGCGCGGCCCGGCGCTGCGCGAGTACATCTGGATCGACGCGAAGAAGGGCAACCCCCTGCTCCACTTCAGCCAGCTCAACACCGCGCTCAACCGGGAGATCTACGACGGCGACAGCACCGACATCCTGCCCGGCACCCTGATGCGGAGCGAGGGTGGACCGGTCACCGGCGATTCCGACGCCGACGCGGCCTACACGTACTCGGGCGACACCTACAACTACTTCTTCGGCCAGCACGGCCGGGACAGCTTCGACGGCGCGGGCGGCACCCTGATCTCCACCGTCCACCACTGCCCGGACGAATTCGACTGCCCGTACGAGAACGCCTTCTGGGACGGCAACCAGATGGTTTACGGCGACGGCTTCTCCGTGGCTGACGACGTCGATGCCCACGAGCTGACCCACGCGGTCACCGAGCGCACCTCGAACCTGTTCTACTACATGCAGTCCGGCGCCCTGAACGAGTCCTTCTCCGACATGTTCGGCGAGACCGTCGACCTGACCAACAGCGGCGGCACCGACACGCCGGCCGTGCGCTGGAAGATGGGCGAGGACGTGCCCGGGTTCGGCGCCCTGCGCGACATGATGAACCCCGGAACCTTCAGCGATCCCGCCAAGATCACCGACCCGAACTACTACTGCGACTACCTGGACAACGGCGGCGTCCACTTCAACAGCGGCGTGTCCAACCACTTCTACGCCCTGCTGGCGGACGGCGGCACGTACAACAGCGTCAGCGTGACCGGCATCGGCCTGACCAAGGCGGGCAAGATCGCCTACCGCACCCTCACCCAGTACCTGGTCTCGGGCTCGGGCTTCCGGGACGCCGCCGCGGCGTTCGCCCAGAGCTGCACCGACCTGATCGGAACCGCGGGGATCTCGGCCTCCGACTGCACCCAGGTCGGCAACGCCATCGCCGCGGTGGAGATGTCGCACGTCCTGATCTGCCCGGATGCGCCGCCGGTGGCGCCGGCGCTCTGCCCGGCCGGCCAGACCCGGACCGACCTCTTCTTCGACGACGTCGAGACCGGCGAGGACAACGAGAGCTGGATCGTCTCCACGGCGGCCGGCGGCACCCCGAGCTGGTTCGTGGACACGTTCTTCGCCACCAGCCCGGTCTGGCACTTCTGGGGCTACGACTACTTCGACATCACCGACACCCGTCTGCAGATGGCCAACAGCGTCGCCATCCCTTCCGGCGCCCGGATGCAGTTCAACCACGCCTGGGACTTCGACTGGCCGAACTATGACGGCGGCGTGGTGGAGTACAGCACGAACGGCGGCTCCTCCTGGACCGACGCCTCCAGCCTGATCTCCTCCGGCGCCACCTACGGCGGCGTCCTGGACGGCGACTTCGGCAATCCGCTCGCGGGCCGCAACGCCTTCGTGAACTCGAGCTACGGCTACACCGCCACCCAGCTCAACCTGGCGAGCCTCGCCGGCCAGAACAACGTCAAGTTCCGCTTCCGCATGGGCACGGACGACTCGCTCGACTGGTGGGGCTGGTTCATCGACGACGTCCGCATCTACACGTGCACCGTCCCCTGCACCTACAGCCTGAGCGCCAGCTCGGCCACCCTCGGGACGAACGGCGGTCCGGGCACGGTCAACGTGATCGCTCCGGGCGGCTGCGCCTGGACGTCTTCCAGCCCCGTCGCGTGGATCACCATCTCGAGCTCCGGCAGCGGCAACGGCACGGCGAGCTACACCGTGGCTCCAAATACCGGCGCTCCGCGCAGCGCGACCCTGACCATCGCAGGCCAGAGCTTCACGGTCAACCAGCAGGGTGGGCACGACTACTACACGGTGACGCCGTGCCGGCTGCTGGACACCCGCGCCTCCACGCCGCTCGTCTCCAGCGCCAGCCGGACCATCACGGTGACCGGCGCATGCGGCGTTCCGTCCACGGCGAAGGCGGTCGCGCTCAACCTGACGGTGATCGATCAGACCGCCGGCGGCCATGTGCGGATCTATCCGGGCGACCTCGCGCTGCCGACCATCAGCACGATCAACTTCCAGGCCACGGGCACCCGGGCCAACAACGCGATCATGCCGCTGGCCTCGGACGGATCCGGGACGCTCAAGGGCTACGCCTTCCTCACGGACGGCGGCACGGTGCACCTGGTGGTGGACGTCACCGGCTACTACGAGTAAAAGCTCCCTCTCCCCCGGTACGGGGGAGAGGGCTGGGGAGAGGGGGAGCGGGATCAAATCAGCTTGAGCTGCACGGGCTGCCGGGGGCGATAAGGTTCTTGCTCCCGGCGCTCCAGCAGCCGATCTGAAACGTCAGCCAGGAAGGGAGACGGCCGGGCCGCGGTCGTCTCCCCCCGGAGCATCCGCCTGCGGCTGCGGAAGAGAAACAGCTTCGCACGGGCGCGGGTGATCCCGACGAAGAACAGCCGGCGCTCCTCCGCCAGATACTCCTCGAGGTTCGCGCTGTCCGGCCAGAGCAGAGGCAGGAGGCCCTCCTCGCACCCCACCAGGAGCACGACCGGAAACTCCAGGCCTTTCGACGCGTGAAGCGTCAACAGGGAGACCCCCTCGGCCCGCGGGTCCCAGGTATCCACCTCCGCTCCCAGCGCGACCTCGGCCAGGAAGCGCTCCAGATCGTCTCCGGACCGCGCGGCCAGGGGACGCAGCAGCTCGACGAGCGGCCGCTCCTCTTCCGACGCGACCTGGTCGAGCACGGCTTCCACGCTTCCGGTGCCGCCCTCGGCGGCCAGCTCCCCCAGAGCCTTGATCAACCGGGTGATCCCCGGCTGTTCCACCAACGGCCGGTGCGAACGCTTCTGGAACGGGATGCCGGCGCGGGCCAGCGCCTCGACGAGCGGCGGCGTCTGCGCCTCGGTCCGGTAGAGGATGGCGACGTCCGCGAAGGAGAAGGTGGGGATCTCCCCGTATCCGACCCGGCCGCTGTCAAAGGAAAAGGCAGAGGTCCCGCCGAGCAACCGCTCCAGGGTCTCGACGACCATCTCGGCCTCGGCCTTCTCGGTGGCCGCCGAGGCGACGACGATCCGGTCCTCCGGTCCGCCTCGCTCGGACATCGCGACGAGCTGCCGGTCCGGAACGAGGCTCGCGGGCCGGATGGCTTCGCAGGCGGCCTCCACGACGGTGCGGGTCGAGCGGTAGTTCCGGGTCAGATGAACGACGCGGGCCGCAGGCCAATCCTCCTGGAAGCGAAGGAAGAAGCCGACGTCGGCGCCCCGGAAGCGGTAGATCGACTGGTCCGGGTCGCCGATCGCGCAGAGGCTTCCGTCCGGCGGACAGAGGAGCCTGATCAGCTCGTACTGGAGCGGATCGATATCCTGGTACTCGTCGATAAAGATCCAGCGGAACCGTTCCCGGTAGCGCGCCACGAGGTCGGACCGCGCCCGCAGCAGAAACAGGGGGCGCAGCAGCAGATCGTCGAAATCGAGGAGGTTGAGCCGGAGCAGCTCCTGCTCGTAGGCCGCCGCGCGCTCCCGCGCCTTCTCCGGATTCGGCGCCTTCCGGAACCGCCGGTACCCTCCGATCTCCTCCAGCACCCGGTCGGCCTTGGCCGAGGACACGCCGAACAGGCGGCGCACGGCGTCCACCCGCTCGGAGGAGGTCGCGACGCGGAAATCCGGAGGGAGCCCGGCCTCGTCGGCAAGCTCCTGGATCAGCCTGAGGCCGAGACCATGGAACGTGGAAACGGGCATCCGGTCCACGGCCTCGGGGATCAGCGCCGCGAGCCTCTCCTGCATCTCGGCCGCCGCCCGGCGGCTGAACGTAACGGCGAGGCACTGCAAGGGGTCGACCCCGCGCTCGGAGACCAGATGGGCGATGCGGTGCGTGAGCGTCCGGGTCTTGCCGGTCCCGGGTCCGGCGACCACGAGGAGCGCGCCTTCCGGAGCCTCGACGGCAGATCGTTGATCTGGGTCGAGCCCTGGCTTTGGAGCACCCTCCGGAGGAGGGTGCAGGCGCGTAGCCCCGGGTTTCAACCCGGGGCCGGGAGGGGGCGACCCGGGGCTGGGAGCCGCCCCACCCACCTCGGGTTGAAACCCGAGGCTACGCGCCTGCGCCTCCTGCGGAGGCGCGAACAGGGGTGCCACCACCGACCGTGCCCGGATCTCGTCCGGCTCGAAGAGACGGATCACGCCGTACTCGCCGTCGTAGCCCGACTCCCTGCGGACCTGGCCGGCGCGCAAGCGTTCCAGGGCCTCGGCCAGCAGCGGCTCCCCGGCCCGACCGACGTCCTCGATCGGCACGCGCTCCAGGATCCCGATCTCCGGTCCGAGCTTTGCCACCAGCTTCGCGACCGTCTTCTCCACGCCTTGCGACTTGACGCCGGCGCCCAGGATCTCGGCCACGATCTCCGGCAGGGGGACGAGCGAGCGGAACGGATCGGTGCGGCGGGCTCCGGGCTCGCGCCGATCGGCCAGCTCCTCGACCCGGTGCATGACCCCGACCGTGAGCGGCTTGCCGCAGGAGGGACAGAGGCCGCGGTTCTCGCGCGTCTCCGTAGGCTCGAAGCGGATACCGCAGGCACGGTGGCCGTCCAGGTGGTACTTGCCCTCCTCGGGAAAGAACTCCACGGTGCCGCCGTACCCCTCGCCGGTCTCCAGCGCCCGGCGGATGGCGAAGTAGTCGAGGTCGGTGTCGAACGCGCTCGCCTCGCGGCCGAGCATCGGCGGCGAGTGCGCGTCCGAGTTGCTGACCAGGGTGAAGCGGTCGAGGCGCGAGACGCGCCAGTTCATCGGTGGATCGGACGACAGGCCGGTCTCCACCGCGAAGATGTGCGATGTCAGATCGCCGTAGCAGTCCTCCACCGAGTCGAAGCCCGACTTGGAGCCCAGGACGGCGAACCAGGGGGTCCACACGTGGGCGGGCACGAGATAGGCGTCCGGCCCGCTCTCCAGGGTGATCTCCAGCAGATGCCGGGAGTCGAGCCCGAGGATCGGCCGGCCGTCCGAGGCGAGGTTGCCGATCGTGCCGAGCCGCTCCCGGATGCGCGCCGCGGTGTCGAGGTTCGAGGCGTAGATCAGGTGGTGGACCTTGCGCGTCCGGTCGTCCTCCCCGACCGCCTTCTTGTAGATCGTGGAGATCTCCACTTCGAGCAGGAAGCGGGTAGGGCCGTGGCAGGACGCGGGGAGCTGCCGCTCGATCTCCTTCTCGATCTCGGGCCGCAGGCGAAAGAGCCCCGGCTCGGCCGGCACCAGCTTGGTGCGGATCTCCTCGAACCAGGCCGGATGCGTGAAGTCACCCGTGCCGACGACGGTAATGCCTTTGCGCCTCGCCCAGAGGGCGAGGTGCTCCAGATCCGCATCCCGGCTCGTAGCCCGGGAGTATCTGGAGTGGACGTGGAGATCGGCGTAGAAGAACACGGTGATGGAACCGAGAAACCGGGAGGATCATAATCCCAGCACTCGTGTTCCATCAAGTCGTTTCTTATTTTGGAGATCGACGATCTCCGCCCTGCGACGTTCCTTCTCCGATCACTCCCCGAAGGGAGCCCAGATGTTCTTGACCTGGATGCCCTGGCGCAGGAATTCCTCGCCCGCGCCCTGCTCGGGATCGACCCAGTCACGGCCGACGTAGTCGACCCAGGTGCGCTTCAGGTTCCCGGTCGAACCCTTCTCGACCGTGGCGGCGCCGTTGCGCGGACCGAAGTACCACAGACAGTCGAGGTCGTCGTGCGCCGCGAGGACGCCGGCCAGCAGGTCGCGCGAGCCGGTGAGGATGTTGATCACGCCGCCCGGCACGTCCGAGGTGTCGAAGACCTGGTAGAGGTCGGTCGCCGCGAGCGGCCAGCGCTCGGAGGGGACCGCGACCACGACATTGCCCATGGCGATGGCCGGCGCCACGGTCGAGATGAAGGCCAGGAGCGGCCAGGCGTCCGGGCAGAGGATGCCGAGGGTGCCGATCGGCTCGTGGTAGCCGAAGGTGAAGTTGCGCATCGGCACCGCCTGCACCCGGCCCGCGAACTTGTCGGCCCAGGCGGCATAGGTGAACAGGCGGTCGATCGCGAGGTCTACCTCGGACCGGCCGGCGTCCGCACCGGCGCCGGTCATGACGGCGAGCCGGTTGGCCAGCTCCTCGCGCCGGGCGGCCAGATTCTCGGCCGTGTAGTAGAGGATCTGGGCGCGCAGGTGGGCGGTGGCGCGAGCCCAGCCGGGAGCGGCCTTGCGCGCCGCCTCGACCGCGTTGCGCACGTCCTTGCGGTTCCCCTCCCCCACCTCGCCGACTCGGCGGCCCGAGGGGTCGGCGATCCGGCGCGACAGCTCGCCGTCCGGACGCACCTGCTTGCCGCCGACGTACATCTTGGCTGTGCGGTCGAGCGCCGGCAGGCCGGACGGCTGCTCGTCGTCCTCGTCGGATTCCTCGACGATCGGAGCCTCGACCGGCTCGTCCTGTTGCTTCTTCTTGGCCTTGGCCTGCCAAGCCGGCTGGACGTACTCCCAGAGACCCTCGCGGCCGCCTTCGCGGCCGTAGCCGCTCTCGCGGTAGCCGCCGAAGCCGGAGGCGGCGTCGAACAGGTTCGTGCTGTTGATCCACACCGTGCCGGCCGTGATCTTCGCCGCGATGTCGAGCGCGAGGTTGACGTTCTCGGTCCAGACGCTCGCCGCGAGGCCATAGCGGGTGTTGTTGGCCAGCTCGATGGCCTCCTCGGGCGTGCGGAAGGTCATCGCCACCAGCACCGGGCCGAAGATCTCGACCTGCGCGATGGTCGCCGACGGCGACACCTCGGTGAACAGGGTCGGCGGATAGAACCAGCCGTCGCGCGGACAGCTCCAGGACGGCTGCCACATCTTCGCGCCCTCGTCCACGCCCTGCTTGACCAGGCGCTGGATACGTTCGAGCTGGACCGGCGCGATGATGGCGCCGATGTCGATCGCCTTGTCGCGCGGGTCGCCGACGCGCAGGGTCTCCATGCGCTCGCGCAGCCGCGAGTACAGCGCCTCGGCCACACCCTCCTGGACGAGCAGGCGCGAGCCCGCGCAGCAGACCTCGCCCTGGTTGAACCAGATGGCGTCCACCACACCCTCGACCGTGCCGTCGAGGTCGGCGTCGTCGAAGACCACGAACGGCGACTTGCCGCCCAGCTCCAGCGAGAGCTTCTTGCCGGTGCCGGCCGTCGCCTCGCGGATCAGCCGGCCGACTTCGGTCGAGCCGGTGAAGGCGAGCTTGTCGATGCCGGGATGCTTGACGATCAGCTCGCCAGCGCGGCCGTCGCCGTTGACGAAGTTGACCACGCCCGGCGGCAGGCCGGCGTCGCGGCAGAGGTCGGCGAACGCGGCGGCGGTCAGCGGCGTGAACTCGGCGGGTTTCAGCACCACCGTGTTGCCCATGGCGAGGGCCGGCGCGATCTTCCAGGCGAGCATGAGCAGCGGGAAGTTCCACGGGATGATCTGCCCGGCCACGCCCAGGGGAACATACCCGGGCAACTCGCGGTCCATGAGCTGCGCCCAGCCGGCGTGGTGGTAGAAGTGCCGGGCGACGAGCGGCACGTCGATGTCCCGGGTCTCGCGGATCGGCTTGCCGTTGTCCATGGTCTCCAGCACGGCGAGCAGGCGGGCGTTCTTCTGCACGTGCCGCGCGAGGGCGTAGAGGTGGCGGGCGCGGCCGTGGCCGCCGAGCGCCCACCAGCCGGGCTGCGCCGCGCGAGCGGCTTCAACCGCGGCGTCGACCTCGGTCTTGCCGCACTGGGCGACGCGGGCCAGGACCTTGCCGTTGCCGGGGTTGTGGGTGTCGAACCATTCGAGGGAAGCAGGCCGGACGAAGTCGCCGCCGATGAACGGCAGGATCTCGTGGCCGCGCGCCTCCAGCCAGGCGTTGGCGGGATCGGCGCTCTCGGGCGCCGGCCCGTACTCCAGCGTCTCGAAGATCTCGGCGATCGTCATCGCGGTCTCCTTGGCTTGTTTCAGCCGACGGGATGGCGGAACAGGGCCGAGTAGCGGCCGGTGGCGTGGTGCTCGAGCTGGCGCTCCAGGTCGGCGAGGAGGCTCGACGCGCCGATGCGGAAGAGCTCCTTGCGCGTCCAGGGGTCGCCCAGCTCCTCCTTCATGAGGGCCAGCCAGTCCGCGGCCAGCTTGGCCGTGGAGATGCCGCCGGCCGGCTTGAAGCCGACGCGGAAGCCGGTGCGCTCGCGGTACTCGCGGATGGCGCGCACCATGATGAGCGAGACCGGCAGGGTGGCGTTGACCTTCTCCTTGCCGGTGGAGGTCTTGATGAAGTCGGCACCGGCCATCATCGCCACGCGGCTGGCGCGCGCCACGTTGCGCAGGGTGCCGAGCTCGCCCGTGGCCAGGATCGCCTTCAGGTGCGCCGGCCCGCAGGCCTCGCGGAAAGCTTTCACTTCGTCGTAGAGCGCCTGCCAGTTGCCGGTGAGCACGTGAGCGCGGGAGATCACAATGTCGATCTCCTCGGCGCCGGCCGCTACGGATTCGCGGATCTCGGAGATCCGAAGCGGCAGCGGGTTCAGGCCGGCGGGAAAACCGGCGGACACGGCGCAGACCGGGATGCCGGAGCCTTCGAGCGCCTGGTGGGCCGCTTCGACGAGGCCGTGGTAGACGCAGACCGAGGCGACCTTGATGTCCAGGTGGGAGACGCCCAGGGCCTCCAGGAGGTCCTGGCGCACCGGTTGGCGCGCCTTGGCGCAAAGGCGCCGCACGCGGCCCGGCGTGTCATCGCCGGAAAGGGTGGTCAGGTCGATGCAGGTGATGGCCCGCAGGTACCAGGCGGCCTGCCACTCCTTCTTGACGGTCCGCCGCTTGGGCAGGGTCGCGGCCCGGCGCTCGGCGGCGCTGGTGTTGACCCGCACCTCGCGCACCCAGTCCAGCTCCAGGGGGGTGCCCGGGTTGCGCTCGGGGTGATGCTCAGGCGGTTTGACGAGGGCGGGAACGGCCATGGCATTTGGAGCTTAGCATGTGTAGGGGCAGGCCTTGTGCCTGCCCTCAGGGGGCAACCACAAGGGTTGCCCCTACTTCCCTGCCGCCGCAGCCCCCACCGCCCCGCCCGTCCACCGGACCCGCGCCAGCTCCGTCCCTGAGTAGTAGTGGGTGAGGATGTCGCGGTAGCTGTGGCCGCGCTGGGCCATGCCGTAGGACCCCACCTGGCACATGCCGACGCCGTGGCCGAAGCCGCGGCCGGTGAACAGCCAGCCGGCCTCCCGGTTCTTGGGCGCCAGGCGCTTGGCCGTGAACAGCGTGTCCGGCACGTCGAGGGTCCAGCGGATCGCCAGGCCGTCGACCTCCACGCTCTGGCCGTTGTCGCCCAGGATGCGGATGCGGCCGACCCGGCCCGAGCCGCCGCGCTCCAGGATCTCCAGGTCGCGGAAGCCGACTCCCGGGAAGCGGGTGTCGACGTTCCTGGCGAGCTGCGAGTCCGTCCGGAAACGGGTCCACGAGCTGTAGGGGCTGCTGCGGTCGAAGGCGACGCCGTCCAGGTCAACCTCCTGGGCCGCGGCGATCAGGCGCTCGCCCTGCCAGTAGAGGGTCACGCTGTCGCCCGGCACGAGCGCGAGGCTGGCGCTGGTCATCGCCTCGCCGCGGCGGCGGAAGGTCGCCAGGTCCACGGGCAGCGGATAGGTCGTCTCGGTCTTGTCCTTGCCGGTCTTGACGAGGATGCCGCCCTGGCGCAGTCCCAGGAACGAAGCGTCCTCCCGGCGCACGACCTGGAGCATCTCGGCGAGCGCCAGGAGCATGCTTTCGATCTCGCCGTCGTCCATCGGCCGGTCGAGCGGCCCGCTCACCAGGCCGCTCCGCACCAGATAGGCGGCGCGGCGCAGGTCATCCTGGCTCCAGTCCTTCGGCGGGTCGTGCAGGAGATAAGCCACGTCCTCGGGCGCCACGAGCAGCCGCGCGTCCAACGTCAGATCGAAGGCCGCCGAAACGTAGCGCTGGACTTCGCGGCGGTCGAGCGAGGCGAGGCGCTCGCGGCTCACCGGCAGGCCGGCGAGGAGCGCGAGGTGCTCCAGGCGCGCCTGGAGGACTTCCTGCGCCGGACGCTCCGGGGCCGGCGGCAGGAGTTGGCGGGTCAGGCCCGCGGGGAACGGCAGGCCCGGCGGCAGACTGCCGGTCAGCCGCTCGAAGCCCTCCTCCATGCACGGGACACCCTTGAGATAGGGCTCCGTCTTGAGGGGGAAGATGACGTTCACGTCCTCGGTGTGGCCGCCGCAGGTGGAGCTGTAGAGGGCGTCCACGAGCTGTCCCTGGTAGAGCAGAACCTGGCCGGCGGTCTCGGCCACGGCGCGGTCCGAGAGAGGATGCTCGACCGGCATGCCGTTGTACACTTGGCAGCGCGGGGTGGCGCAGATGTCGTACCCCTCGCGCGTGAACTCGCCGAGGTTGCGCAGCGTGTAGGTGCGGGCCGCCACGGCCTGGGCCTTGAGCGCCTCGAGCTGGTTGTACTGCATCGGCCCCATCTCGCTCGGCACCACGCCGCGCAGGTACTGGTCGACCGGCAGCTCGTTGATCAGGTTGAGCAGGCCGCGGTCGTTGAGATAGATCAGGATCCGCCCGCGGTAGCGCTTGCTGTTGGCCCGGATGCCTTCGCCATCCGTCCGCGAGACCGCGATCCAGCGGCCGGGATAGGTCGTGGAAACCCCACCCTGGACGATCCGGATCGCCGGCTCGGACACGCCGCCGCCGTCGTCGACCACGTAGGCGCCGATCACTCCGATGCTGCCCAGGCGGCGCAGGTCGCGCTCGGCCTCCTCGCGGGTGGCGTAGTGGCCGACGCGGACGCGGTAGAGGTCGATGCCGGCGTCGAACGTGGCTTCCGCGGGCTGGCCGGTCTCCTCGGCGAGCCGCTTGGCAAGATCGTTCGACTGGCGCTCGTCGCGGAGGGCGGCGACCTGGAGGCGGAAGAACCCCTGGCGCGCGCCGGAGGCAGCGGGCTCGATGCGCAACGCGGAGGTCACGGTCAGTGCCTGCCCCTCCACGGACGCGGCGAGCTTCTCCTCGCAGCACGGCAGGGTGACGGATTCGAGGTCCGAGGCGAGGCCGACCCGCACTTCGAGCGGAGCTTCGGGTCCGGGCCTCGGCTCGGTCGGCTCGACGGCTGGCGGCTCGGGAGTGGGCGTGGGCTCCGGCGCCGGAGTCGGAGTCGCCTGGGGCTCGGGCTCGGGTTGCTTCTGGACGGGAGGCGGGGTGGTCCGGCAGCCGATGGCCAGGACCAGGGACACGATCAGCAGCGGCTTCCTCATCGTTGATAGGCCCCGTGGACCTTGTGCTCCCTGCGGAAATCCTCGACGGCGTTGAGCGACACCGGCTGCGCCATCTCGTACAGGCGGCTGACGAGCATGGCCGGCAGGCGCGAAGCGAGCAGCCTCTCCTCTGGCCCGGCCGGCTCGGCGTCGCGTCCGCGGTCGAGACTCTTGACGGCGAGCGGCCGGGCGACTCCCCGGGCCGGACGGACCGGGTTGTCCAGGAGGTAGTTGGTGGTGAAGACGGTCGGCAGCCGGCGGGTGTAGCGGTGGTTGATGATCAGGTACAGGATGTCCCGCACCCAGGGGGTCGGCTGCTGCGAGCCGAGCTCGTCGAGCACCAGCAGCTCGGCGCCGACGAGCGGGTCGAGGATCTCGTGCTTCGACTCGGGCGAGCCGGGGTCGAAGGTGGACTGGATCTGGTGGATCAGCGAGGTGAACTCGGCGAAGCGGCCACGGACCCGGTAGCGCTCGATCGCCTCCTGCAGGACGCCGACCGCGAGATGGGTCTTGCCCGTGCCGGGCGGGCCGAAGAAGAGCAGGCCCGACTCGCGAAACCGGCCGCCGTCGAGGACGAAGCCGTCGGCGTACTGCTGGGCGATCGAGCGCGCCTGGGTGAGCTGGCCCTCGACCGCCGGCGACCCGGCGTGGACCTGGAAGTTGGACAGCCGGCAGTGGCGATAGCGGGGCGGGATCTCCGCCTCCTCCAGCAGCCGTCCGACGACGTCCTCCGCGCGCGTACCGCGACAGGAGCACGGGCGCGCGCGCCCGGCGCCGCCGTCGAGCGACACGACCCACCCTCTCCCCCCGCAGTGCGGACAGGGCTCGGGCTTCAAGACTGTCGGCTGCATGAAGGAATCGTAGCACGGGTGGGGGGCGCGGCAGCGCCGCGCCCCTACATCCTGCGCTACCGGCGAGGGATGAGTGGGCCGCCCTCGAGCTTCACCAGGGCGTGCTGCTGCGCGTCCTGGCGGCGCTCCTGGGCGATCTCGCGGACGTACTGAAGGAGGCGGTCGACCTCGCCCTGCATGTGGTCCATGCGCTCCTTCATGTTGAGGATCACCTCGACACCGGCCAGGTTGACCCCCAGCTCGCGCGTCAGGGTGAGGATGATCTCCAGGCGCCGCAGCGCTTCGTCGTCGTAGAGGCGGGTGTTGCCGGCGCTGCGGGCCGGCTTGATCAGCCCCTCGCGCTCGTAGAGGCGGAGGGTCTGGGGGTGGATGCTGTAGCGCTCCGAGACCACGCTGATCATCACGTACCGGGGCTCGGGCCTGCGCCGCCGGCGGGAGGTGGTGGTGTTGGTGTCGTCCGTGGACATCGGACCTACTCCTCTCTGACCGGCACCCTGGTGACGCCCTGCCCCGCCGCCCGTTTCGGGACGTGGACCTTCAGGATCCCGGCCTCGAAACCGGCCGTGATGCCGTCGGTGTCCACCGGCAGTCCCAGCTCGAACGTCCGGCGGAAGGGTCCGTAGCTCCTCTCCATTCGGAGGAAGTTGCGGTTCTCGCCGAGGGCGTGCCGGCGGCCGGTGAGCTCCAGCCGCCGGTCCCGGACCTGCAGTTGAATGTCCTCCTTGCGCACGCCCGGCAGCTCGGCAAAGAGGAGGTACGCGTCCTCGGTCTCGATCACGTCGACCGAGGGGGCCCAGGTACCGGGCAGGCCCCCTTCACGGTCTTCGTACTCCGAGGGGAGAAGCGCCTGCTCGAAGAGACTGTTGATGCGGTCCTGGATGCGACCCAGCTCTTCGAGGTAGATCTTCTTGAGCGGCGCCATGATCGACCTCTCTTCAGCGCTTCTCGTCCACGTCCACGTACTCGGCGTCGATCACCTCGTCGGAGGAGCCTCCGCCCGCAGGACCGGCGCCACCCGCTCCCGGAGCGCCACCCGGCTGGCCGCCCTGCTGCTGCTGGGCGTACATGACCTCGGCCAGCTTGTGCGACGCCTTGGTGAGGCGCTCGGTGGCCGCTTCCATCGCCGCGGTCTCACCGCCCTCCAGCGCCTGCCGCGCCTCGGCGATCGCCCGCTCCAGCTCCCCCGTCTCGTCGGGACCGAGCTTCTCCTTGTGCTCGTTGAAGCTCTTCTCGGTGCCGTAGATCAGGCCGTCGAGCTGGTTGCGCACCTCGACCTGCTTGCGCCGCTCCTGGTCCTCGGACCGGTGCGACTCGGCGTCGCGGACCATGCGGTCGATCTCGTTGTCGTTCAGACCGCTCGACGCGGTGATCGTGATCTTCTGCTCCTTGCCGGTGCCGAGGTCCTTCGCCGACACGTGGACGATGCCGTTGGCGTCGATGTCGAAGGCCACCTCGATCTGCGGCACGCCGCGCGGGGCCGGCGTGATGCCCACCAGGTGGAACTTGCCGAGGGTGCGGTTGTCCCGCGCCATCTCGCGCTCGCCCTGGAAGACGTGCACCTCGACCGAGGTCTGGTTGTCCGCCGCGGTCGAGAAGATCTCGCTCTTGCGCGTCGGGATGGTCGTGTTGCGCTCGATCAGCTTGGTGGCCACGCCGCCCAGCGTCTCGATGCCCAGCGACAGCGGGGTCACGTCGAGCAGCA